>SDBT01000191.1_pt1 | contig 87417 bp, 98 predicted proteins | sample 2277101 | NCBI WGS metagenome assembly SDBT01 (sample SAMN10404973, study PRJNA504765) | marine sediment metagenome | isolation source: marine sediment core GS10_PC15, 103 cmbsf | place: Arctic Ocean: Southern Knipovich Ridge | collected 2010
GACTGATTATTTTCAATATTTTCTTCTTCCTGTAAGCAGGAAGAAGGATGTAAGGGATTTTCGATGGCGGCCATTTGTATACGTTGAAGTATATCAGTAAAATATTATATCGAAAAACTTTAATACAAAACGAGGTTCAACCAGGAGAAGGTTAATTGTAAACTTTTTTGTTTACAGATTGTACATAAGGTATAAGATATTAGATTTATTCTACCATTTTTTCTGAGAGGTTCTAACATTTTCATTTATTCCAAAATGTTAATTTCTATCACAGGATTTAAATAATATACTTTAAATAGTCTCAAAAGTAGTTAGCGGAACGCCAACTAACCAAATAACAAATACAAATATCGCAGTTACTCCAACAGCATACAATACTGATCTTTCCCAACTTGGAATTTCTCCTTCGTGAAAGCGTTGGGAAATAAACCGATGCCCGGCTTCTGCCCAGAAATCAAATGCTATAAACAACAGAATAAGAAAGAGAAAGACAACCCATGGCGGTGTTGTTGAATCGGTTTTAAAAGAACTCTTAATAGTAGTTTCCACCTTTTCTTCTATATCATCATTTGCCGTCTGAAGCTCGTTTCCAAGATCATCAGCTTCTTCTATTAAATCAAACTCGTCATCTGAATCTTCATGTTCATATCCTTCTATGTGTGCTTTTTTTTGGGTGTTTCCCGAGGGACCAGCGTAAGCAGTCATGGCTGGAGCCCAGAGAGAAGCGGCGCTTTTAGAGTATGAATACGATCCCGGGACTTCATTTTGCCAATATTGATAGTCGGGCGGGGCAGGATAATATCCCATAGCATCAGACGCTGATTGTCCAGTGTCATAAAGACTGCCATAGACTCCAGAAATGTATCTATCTCTCTGGCCGGCATATACATCTGAAGAAGTATTACCTCTTCCGTAGAATCCTTTAGTCCAACCATGATAGACATCAGAGACGCCTCCAGGAGACCCAATGACTAGATTTTCTGGTACTTCCCAATCATATCCAATGCCTTGATAACGTGGTTCACCATATAAGCTACCAGCATATGTGTTTAGATTTTGATAATCAGCCATTTATGGAAATGTTGTATTATATATAACTTAGATTATATTTTGTAAAATATATAACAGATAGAACTAAAATTAGTCCCTCTGTCTTCATATCGTCTTGTCAGCAATCGTACTATTTGCATCATAAATCATAAATGATTTAACGACTGCTTTTGGACTGCCAGAATTACGATATAAACTTTGTGGTCGCTGGGTTTTCATACAAAAACACCGTAAAATGTTTAAAGAAGCGTTTAGATCACGGTCTTTAAATGTGCGACATTTGGTGGAACTACACCATCGCAAACCTCTGACCTCTCTGATACCTTCTGGCTTCTTTTTAATCACTTTACTTAACTTACAATCACAATCTACGCATACTTTCGTAGTATTATATTCATCAACCATGACAGTGGGATAAAACTTGGAACATCTTTTTGCCAGAAATGTGGTCGGCGCCGATAGTTCATTTTTGTTAGTTGGATTGAATTTAGCTGCTCCATAAGCGATAACAGGCTTTATTTTACCATCCATTTTTGAAAAGAATTTATCTAACGTCTTTCTTTTGAGACAATAAACCCTAAACCTCTCCCGAGACCATTTCTTTTTTGTTTTCACTTCCCATAACTTATCATAAACTTTGTAATAGTTCTGTAGAAATTTATTCCATATTTTTCCCTTTGTAGTCTTAGGACTTATTTTACGATAGACTAATTCTTCTGGTTCAATCTCCTTTTCCCAATGAGCTGCTTTTCTAGTAGCAGTTTTCATCCCAGACTCTGTATAATACTGTCTTCTGGTTAATTTATAGGTTTTAATTTTATCTGTTGATAATTTTTCAACTCCAAAGATCAAATTAGATCTACCTGGATCAATTGCTATGACTCGTTCAGCCTTCTTTATCTTCCGATTTCCCATCTTATCAACTTTAGGAATTTTGAAATGGAAACAAACACTCACACCATCAGTTTCTATCATATCGGAAAACTCTCCTTTCTTGCATAAACCATTGATGTTGAAAATACTTTCCCAGTATTCTCTTCTGGATTCTAAAAATGTTTTTATCTTAATATCACAGATAAGATTGGTGTTTTTCATCATTTCATAAAGGACAGTGGTATCAATGGTCAAGAAATGCCTCTTGATAGAACTTATGGGTGCTAACGTAAATTTTCTGACATCGTCATATTTTCTCATAAATCGTAGAATATAATAGAAATATTTAACCACCAATTCCATCCTCGTTCCAATCCAAGTGAATGTAATACCGTCAGGGTCTTCTAGTTTTTTCCGTTGTTTTTTCACAAACTTTTTTGCCTTTTCTGGAACTTCTGACCTACACTCCCAACCATTGATGGCGCATTGAATGCTATGACAGGCTCCTTTTTCAGTAATATCATTTACTGAACACCACTTACGAATATATCCTTTTTGCCGGTTTTTAAAAGTGTAGATAAGAGAGTTCTTAAAATTAGTCATATATTTTTTAGAAGCATACACATAAGTCTGGATATCACCCCTATTCTTTTGTATTTCAGGAAAACCACTAAAATAAGATTCCCAGACATCGGTAAGAACCTTTATTTTTTTATTTATTCTACCCACTCCGATGTTAAAGCATTGTAAGTAAAGCGTTTGATCGGATAAGTTAGGCAACTCAATATTATTATTAAGACAATGTAATAGCAGTCGATTAAAGACTAACGACCCTTTATTTGTAACCTTACTGGTGGTAAGAACCCATTTTTGGATCTCATTCGTCAAAGACTTCTCAATAAGTCGATTCGAAAGACAACATTTAATTACTGTTTCTTGCTTGCCTTTTCTAGCTTTTATTCTTTCAACAACATCAGGACGTTTTCGTCCTGGTGTTTTTTCTTCCATTGAGATTTCTTATATATTATAGAAAGCTTTCTTTAAGTCGAATAACTTAGATTAATAAAGATGAATATTTATCTTTTATGACGTGAATAGTACGACTACTGTCAAGACAATATGAAGATAAAGGAACTAATAAATTAGTTCCATTCTTCATCGCGACCATATTGATAATACTATTAGTTTCAAACTAATTTTGAATATAATTTTAACTATTGAGTTAAAATTTCACTATTTTCTTCGGATTGAAGGATATCTTTCGGGAAAAATCTTTCTTATTATTAAGAACTTGATATTAAGTAAAAATGTCTGTGTATGAAATACTTCCTTTCACAAATATGCCTAATCCTGTTGGAGGCGATATTGATCTTGAGAAATATAAGCGTACCAGTTTGCATGTATGCAAAAGATTCTGCAAAGATACACCCGATTGTGTGGCCTTTACTTGGAACCCGGATAGTAAGGGTACATGTACATTGAAAAATGGGATGGGTAATACAAATTATGAAGAAGGTTATCAACTGTACATTAAGAAAGGCAATTCCAACTACATTCTGTTTTGGATTATTATGGCTATCTGTCTTATCGCACTCTTTATGTTTATGTGTAAACAGTAACTTTCTTGATTAATAAAATCAAGAAAATTTAGGATATTGAAAAATACATACATATATTTTTTTTCGTACAGTCACACAGTTTGGGTTTATCATCACAAAAAGTACAAGATTCTTTAAAGATCACATCATAATTTTTCTTTTTATAACTATCTCTAATAACCTGTTGGACTTTATCTGAAGGTCTGGTGATTAATTCTATACAATTTCCACTTCTTGATAAGATAGTATCGTTTATTCTGGCGACTAACTTATTGGTTATATTTTGTTCCGGAGAGAGTTTGACAGGTATACTTGATAAGTCAACTGTTAGTTCTTCCATTCTGGTGTTATTCCTTATATCTTTATATCTTTATATCTTTATACCTGCTGACCTCCAGATTGGGCAAAAGCTACCAGAGATTCAGCAGATCTATTACCCTGATAATCAATAGAATTGGGACTACCTAATCCTTCCGGGAAAAACTTGACAGTAGGAAACCCACTGATACGGTGTTTTTGCATTTCCGCTTGATCTTCAATGAGAATGGCTTCAACTTGTCCAGACTGTCGAATCTGATATGCGGCTTTGTCCCAAGCTGGGCGCATGGCTCTCGAGTGTCCACAGCCTTGACTAAAGAAACACACTAAAGCGGGTTTCCCGCTTCCTACATAAGATTCCATATTTTGAGGTCTACCTGGACCCGGTAGCTGTCCGTATCCTGGCGGGGGACCTTGTGGCCCTCCACCTGGCGGAGGTCCATATCCTGGTGGAGGTCCATATCCTGGTGGGGGACCTTGTGGTCCACCTGGCGGGGAACCTTGTCCTCCAGGCGGTCCCTGAGGGTTTTGAGGCGGAGTTTTCATAGCAGGAGGTGGAGATGGCCGCGGCTTTGGAGTAGGGCGTGGAGGGGAAACCTTGGGAGCTTCCGGGGGAGAAGCTGAACTCCTAAAGTATACAAGATAAAATATAACGAGAGCTGCAACTGTCAAACCTATTCCTAGATAAATGGTTGTGTTAGAATAGCCTCGTAACATGTTCAGAATGGTATTGTTAGGGCAGAGATAAACTTCTAAGTCGGTACATTTCTGAAGTATCTAAATAATGAAATCTTTTATCTAGATGCTAAGGGTATGAGATATCTTAATCTCAATCTATTTGAATGGTTAATTTTTATCATTGCTCTACTTCTTATACTCTTTTATTTCTATATCTTGGCATCGGCTCCCAAAATCGAGGCTTATGTAAAGAAGAATGAGAAATATCTCAATTGGTTAAATTATGAGGACATTCTAAATGAAGTAGAAAACGGGGATTTGATACTTTTGGCTGGAGATACTCACGGGGAAAAACTGTGTCGCTGGTTTCCCGGTAGTATTTTTAGTCATATGGGGCTCCTGATTCGAGAGAAACAGAAAGAAACAGGAGAGGATAGAGTGTACATATGGGATTGCGATCTAGGACAGGGATACAAAGAAGGAGTTAGGATGTCTCTCCTTGATAATAAAATTCGTCGTTACAAAGGTTTCCGTATCGGTGCACTGAAAAAACTAAAAGTTAGTCCGGGTCAGCAGAGGCCCAATTCTCAGGATATCGTTGAACTATATCAGAAGTATAAGGATCTGGATTTCGACCATGTAATTGCAACATGGTTCCTAGCTGATTATCCAAAGTTGTACAAGTTGGCAAAGAATCCTGAGAAGGTGTTTTGCGGGGAGATGGTAGCCGAAGCTCTGCAGGAATTGGGGATAATGAAGAAGGACAGAGTTCCAGCTTGGTACGTTCCGGGAGATTTTTATCGCCCTGCGGATCGTCTCCATTTAGAGGATGGATACGAGTATGGGACAACTTACTTTTTTCGGTTTCCTGATATTCAGACCGAAGACGGAGATATAAAGACCGAACATCGCCTTGTAAACGACATACCTTTTCCCGAAGAATCTGAACTTCCTCTTCCAGACCCTTGATATAAGCTATGTCATCGGCGGCGCCAGGTTGTGGATAATGACATTCGAACTTGTGCATCTGATGGAAATTATCTAATATTTAACTCAAAAAAAGTAGCCAATTGTTATCTTGTATGATATCAAAGTTACATGGCTGATAACGATTTACAATTAGTCATAATCATAGTTGGTGCTATTATTGTGATAGGTCTTATTATCATGATGTCTTGCAATTCCAATGATAAGTTCAAGTTCGATAACTCCGATTACCAGTACGATCCTCCTCCTATCACTGTTCAGAACAACTATTACAAGGGTATACAGAATGAATGTGGGGGAAATACCTATGATTACGATTGTCTCGAAAAGGTTCATCTGAAAGCTTTTAGAGGAGATATGGATAAAATACCTGGATTGTGGGATGCTCAAACACGGGTATGTATGGATAGCCCCAACGTTGTAGACGAACGCTCTTTCTACAGATGTTTAGATGGAACGTACGCTGGTTATCAATACCCGTAGATGTTTAAACAAAGTATTTCATAACCAAGATGGTCATGAAATCACTCGCTCTCTTCGTCTCCACCTTCAAGATGTTCTCGAATGAGAAAGGTCTCGATTAGAGACGGCGAGCCAAATTCTAATCTTCCTCCTGTTAGATGAGGACCACTTATCATGCTTCTCAAAGAAGAAGGTAAAATAGTAGCCACCGCATCTTCTGGAAACTCAGAACAATTACCCTCAAACCATACTTGAATCCTCCCTACTCCTAATACATTGATATGCCTGATATGTTGGTGTCTGCGTGAATAGGGTTTTTCTGCATAAAAGGTTAAATAAATACTTTTCCCCGTATTTCTTTTACTAGGAGGGACAGAATACTCCAAGGATTTATTAGTATCATAAGAAACGTAGAGTACCTCTCCATTCTTGAGTCGGAATGTTGTTTCCTCCTCATCTTCATCTTTGACTGTTAACTTTCTATGCTCCCCAAAACTTACTGTAAATATATGAGAATTGTAATTATGTCTTTTGTAAGGACTATTGTCCTTACCATTTCTATAATAGTCTCCCCAACAACCCAAAATATCTGCCTCAAATACTTCTTCTAAGAGAAATATTAGTTCTTCAAGAACATTATATTTTCTGATATTTCTCTCCAGTTCTCCATATCTAAAAACAAGTTTAGGTTGTGATTCTTCGTTCGCCCATGTCAGTTCTTGCCAAGGAAGTTCTTTTTTGAGGCGATCGAAATAGTCTCGAACATCAGAATTAGTAAACACTTGTTTTACCACTTCCATATCATCTAGACCGCACGCTATTCCTTTATCGTTGTATTTCATCGACTAATGTCTCCCTATTATATGTTAATCTTAAATTTAATACATTCTCGATCACTTTGTTTGACTAGGTCAAACAAAGTGACCTAGTCAAACAAAGTGACCTAGTCAAACAAAGTGACCTAGTCAAACAAAGTGACCTAGTCAAACAAAGTGACCTAGTCAAACAAAGTAATGAAGTAATTATTGCTATGCAATAACATGAGACCCGCGCGCCCGCGCCGGCAATCGATGGGTTGTCCTCGTACTCGCCCTTGGTCGACACGACCTGCATCAAGGCAGATCCGATGAACCCGTCGCTGGGGATCAGCCCTCCGATGGTCGCGCGGTCCCAGTTCGTCTCAGGCTCGGTTGCTGTGGCTACCATCGTGTCCTCCTAGACCCCAATCAAGACCACATTGTCCGGAAGCGTCGCGTGCCCTGATGTTTTCCAGAGCTCGTCTGCCGCCGCGCCGGCGCCACCTTGCGTCGCGCCAGATTTGATGGACGGGATAGATACGGCCCCCGAGCCCTGGACCTGGAAGATCGCCGTCCCAGAGTTGTTCAGAACCTCCCATACTGTCGCGGTGGTGTCGGTCCCGAGCTGAAACGAGGTGGTGGCCGTCGTCCCCGTGTTGTCGAAGGTCAGGTCGCCCGTGGTGTTGACGAACGACGTATTAGTGCCGTCGTGCGCTATCGTGAGGTCATTACCTGTACCGATATGTAACTCAACGCTATCGAAGAGATCTACAGAACCTCCAGATACGAGAAGGCACCGAGAGCCCGGCGCTGAATTGGACAGTACTAGGTTTCTCGTGTTTATGGCGTTTACGTTGGAACTAAATATGGTAACAAGATTACGTTGCCCCGTGCTTGAGCTGCTTGAGATGATATTTAAGGCGCCGCCGGTGGTAAGATCAGGGGCTGTGATGATCATTGCGTCATTAAATGTAGCCGGAGATGAGACGATGAAACGACTCAGGACGTCCACCTCGCCGGTGCCAAAGATTTGCAAACTCGTGACACCTGATTGATTGCGGAACCGGTAGGCCGTAGCGAGCGTGTCTGTCCCGATAGAGAACAGCATGTTGCCGGTGGCGCCTTGGTTGTCAAACAGAAGATCGCCCGTGCTGTTTACGAACGACGTATTAGTGCCGTTGTGATTTATAACTAGGTCATTGCCCGTCCCTATCTGTAGAAAGGCATCGTCGGCAAAAATCACTCTATCTCCAGACGTTATTTCAATATTTGTTCCACCAGTGGTGTTTCCAGCTGCCAGGGTAGCTGCTAAAGTTTCGGCGGGTCCAGCTCCGGTCAGATCATGATCAACACCAGTATTATCAGTAAATACTAACACATTAGGAGGGCCGTCATTTCTTACCCATACCACTCCAGTAGTCGTTCCATTAGGATCTAAAGGAAGAACAGGGGCTTGTTCATATTGACTGGCCAGTCCGATAACAACTGTAGTACTATTAGCTATGGCTACCCAAACTGCTCCATTAGAAACATATAACGTTAGAGTTATTGGATCAAAGATAAGACTACCTTGTTTCTGCGGATTAGTGGTAGCTGAAGAAACAATGGGAATAGTAATACGCACTTGCCCAATTAGATTGAGAACATTTCTTGTAACAGATGAATTTGCTGGATTGTCACCCATTTATATTGGTTATTATAATTATTTATGAACATCTTGTTCATATTTTTTGGCCATTTCTTTCACTGTAACCTTGGGAGAATAGGCTATGGCAGTCATCTGATCTATCTTGATATCGTTTAATTTGCTCATTAATTCTTCTAAATCACACAGTTTTCCATAATCTTTTTTATAATGATGTAGAATAGTAACATATTTTTCCAATGGTCCTATATCTACTTCACAATCGGCAATATTGAAGGATCTTCCTACTGTATATCCAAAGAAGAGCATTCCTAGGCCGTCAGCAATTGCTCCATGCTTTAAATTTCTAGAGTTCAAGTCATACAGATAATAAACTATCTGGTGATTCTTAAGAACATGATTGATGTACTCAAGAAAGCTAGTTCTCTTAAAAATAGCCCCGCCATCGCAATTGTAACTATATAGCTTATCTTTTTCCTTGCTAAAAGGGGAGCCTCTGGCGTAGTTAATGTAATGGTTTGTTACTTCATCAAATATATTATAGATATTGAAAGGGCCAATAACGTCGAATTTGGGAATATGCCAGATCTTTCCTGTACAGCGAACATCATCTTCGAGCCGGAGGACATAATCAGTATCTAAATAAGTGAGAGCATCTTTCATTCGGCGAAGATAGGCTAGATATCTCTGTATATTTAATTCTTTTGGAGGATCATCTCGTTGAAAATGAGGATCAACTTTAGCCTCATATTGGATATATTTGCAGTTAAAATATTTTGCCGTTTCTGTATAATCATTCCCGCCTCCATCTCTCATAAGATAGATTGGTGCATCCGGATAGTGCTCTCTGACTCCTTTCAAGCAGTTGAACAATGATAAGTCCTCCTTAAAACATTGATAAACAAAACCTAGAGACATGACTGTATTCGAGTGAACTCTAATCTTTAGAGATGTTATGTAACGCATTTGTAATTATCACAAGAGGAACACATGTAAGCGATTTGAGCTTTGTTATGATGATGTTGACACATCTTATATATAAAACTTTAAGTTTCTAATCCGAAAAAATACCTGTTGTAATTATCTTTGAACCAGGATGATTATGTATTGGTAACATAATATAACCCGTTAATCCTCCCAAGATCATAATACTCTTCCATCTACGATTATATCCAATCACTCGGGAAGGATTATCTGGATAACATACTTTACACAATTCACTTTTCCAGTACTCAGAGGATGGATCGACATTTGTACAAATTTTATCTTGATCAGACATATTTCTTACAAGTATTTCTTTTCTTTATTGGAAAGAAAAGAAATTACATATTTACACTCGGAGAGGATCTAATTCTTTACTTCTGACCCTCAAGTTCAATATCGAACCCATGTCAGAAGTATATCGAGCGTTATATGTAGAGTCAAACCAAAAAAGAATATTCTTCCCCAATTGATTTCTAGCATATTGAGTTTTCACATGTTTCTTCATCTTCTCATAGCATCTATGAACTTTTTGGTAATCTACAAAAGGCAAAAGTACGACCCCTTGAAAATCTTTGTCTTTACCTTCAAAATCTATATCAAACTGTTCCGGATAGTATCCGAGCTTGACCAATTCACTTGATGGGTTAATCATTAATTTCCTATATGGATTTGGTAACAATTCTGCTGACAATGTTGGCAAGACAGAAAGCAGTTGCTCAAAAGGAACAGAAGCGTTTTCATGGTCAAAAGTATAAGTATCCCCTTTTACTATACTCACTGAAAGGTGGCGACCAAGATCGTACATGAGAGGCGCGTAATGATACTCGTAAGCCCATCTCCAAGAGGGCAACCCTTTAATATAATATTCAAAAACCCATATTAAAGTTTTGATATAACAGTGGCACAGATCTTTGATTTTCTTTTTATATCCTGAGTTCTTCAAATCAATACCCATTTTAGCATAATAGTCTTGACGATAACTCTTAAAATCAAAGACCTGATTATTATTCTTATCAGTGGATATGTTATTGAGAAGAGTTTTATTGGTGAATTTTTCTTCTGGAGGCTTTACCCGAACCTGACGTGATAAATAATATTCTTCTTCTTCGGCTAATAGAGAAATGAACTCATAAAATCCTTCCAAATTTAATTCTCCATCAATAACAAGATTTTTTTCTTTACCACTAGTACTATTAGTACTAATAACCTTTTGATATGTAGATACCATCTTTTCTAATCCATCCTCTAAACGATGAAACATCTGAATTTTGGGTAAAAAGTCGTTACCGACAAAAAACCCTTGAAAGATAAAATCGTCGGCGACATCGTTGAGAGATCGAGTGGCTGGTTGTCCCATAAAACTGGGGAGATCTTTTCTAATCTTTCCCATATCTAATAAATGAATATGGTCTACATTATACTGATCTTCTCGAAGGAGTAACATTTTTGGCACGTGAGCGGCCAGAGTTAACATAATGAGATCTCCATCGGGACCAAAGATGCAATGAGAACTATTCTGAAGTTCATCATCGGGTAAAGATCTCATGAAATCGAGAATCTTGTGTTCTCCCTCTGAAGGAACTGTTGGAGGAGAAAAAATTACTTCAATGTCTTTCCAAAGAGAAAATCCATTCATTTCTTTTCGAATAGAATAGTTGAGATATTTAGTCATATTAAACATAAAGACTGTCCCAGGAGTCATATTATTACTGTCAAAAGTACCAGGATCTCGGTCCTTCGCAGCCATAAATCTCCTCTGTCGTTGCTGACATTGCTTAGCTAGAGGAGCCGGCCCGTCAATAGCGATGTATAAAACCTTCTGCGGTTTAACAATTTGTGTAATTCGGTATATTTCCTCGAAGAATTTCGCGAATATCATTTTTTGGCGAATGGCTTCCGATAGGTGGCCATAACGATCTACTAATCTTTTATTCTGGCCATAGTTTTCAACATACTGCGCAGTGGTATGGAGTGGACCATTGGCGTCCAAGTAGAGATAATCAACTTTTTGAGTATGCTCTCCCCGGCGAAAATGTCTGACATGTTTTGGAAAATGATCTTTAGTGTATGGAAATAATCGTGGAACTCCCATTACGATAAATTCTTGTTAGTCTGAGCAGTCGTATATATTCCAGTTAGTCATATCTTAATCTCAATTTTCTTTTTGATTTTTGAAATATGAAAGAAGTTTTTTTTCTTTTTTCTTATATTGGGCACTAATAACAACGACTTTTAACACATTTTGTCATGGATGATATGAAAAAAGGCTGTTTTGTAATTATCCTTATCTTTTCCATCTTCTTTTTGGTATATGGTTTTATGGATTTGATGAAGGCTAAAAAGAGTGGTGAAACTGATGCCGCTCATATTTCCCGCCAGATAAAGGGCTTCGCTTATATTATGTTGTCCCAGGTGGTGCTTGTTATAGGAGGAGCCCTCTGTTTAGGTGGATTCGAGAAATCTCTGGGTTCTCTCCGGGGTGCATATCCGGGTGGTGGTGCTGGTAGTTTCTAAAGATTATCCGTAGATCGATAGCTTAAAAAATGTAAGTCTTGAATTGAATTATTCAAGACTTAGTATCTGACAGTACATCAGAATTTAATTTCTTAATTTTTGAGTTAAGAAAAGTGATTTTTGAAACTAGGTTTGCCGCTGCTATTAAATAATAGTAGATTACTAGTAATAATATGGCAGATGAAGAATGGAAAAATATCCCAGTGATTGACGGAAAAAGTTTTTCAAAATATGAAGTGAGTTCTCTGGGTCGTATCAGAAATAAGGAGTCTGTGTATGTCTTATCTGATCGCCCTAACCAGAAGGGTTATGTATGTAATACATTTTATGATGACGAAGGAAAAACTAAAACGATACCTATTCATAATATAGTCACCAGAGCTTTTCTTGGCGAACCGAAATCCGTCGACCTCACACCCGATCACATTAATAGAAAGCCATCAGACAATAGAGTCACCAATCTTCGTTGGGCAACCAGGAAACAACAAGTGGCTAATTCAAATAGATCGAAATGCAAGCCTAGAGGGCAGCCGGTAGTCCAATACACTATGGAAATGAAAAAAATAAAAAGATGGCCCAATATCACTACAGCAGCAGATGAACTTAAAATACATAAAAGTAATATAACCCAAGCTTGTAAAGGAAAACTCAATCAAGCCAGAGGGTATAAATGGGCTTACGAAAGACAAGATTTAGACGGGGAGATTTGGAAAGAATATAAACCATTTGATGTACTTGTATCTAATATGGGACGGATTAAGTCATCGCATCGTCATATAGTCTATGGTTCTAAGACTGGTGACTATATGATATATGGAGAGCCAGGAAAACTCGTTCATATAATCGTCGCCGAGACATTCCTACCTAATCCTGAAAACAAACCGGAAGTGAATCACAAGGACAAAGATGGTACTAACAATAAACTGGAAAATCTCGAATGGGCCACTAGCAGTGAAAATATGTTTCACTCACATCGGACTAATTCAAATCCAAATAGATATAGTGCTTCTAGAGCCGTTAAACAATATGATCTGGAAGGTAATTTTATTGGAGAATACAAAAGTACTCACGAAGCATCAAGACAGATAGGATGTCAACAAACAAGTATTTCTCGAGTGTGTTTGGGGCTTTCAAAAAGTACCAAAGGATATGTATTTAAGTACGCCAATAAGGATGTATTAAATCGACCCGCGACAAAATGTTCAAAAAATGTTGATCTTATCGACGAAAAAGGTAATGTTATAGAAACTTACGAGAGCGCCAGAGCAGCTTCTCTCAATCTTGAAATATCTGATCAAAGTATCTACGAAATTCTACGCGGAAAAAGAAAGAAAACAAGGGGCGGGTATCGTTTTCGATACCATTAATTGAATTACATCTCTTAGTCTTTAGGACTAAGAGAATCTTTCATTTTAAGAGCAATTAAACTCTCCATAAATTCATCGATGTAATTTTAATAGATATACTCGAAATAACAATAAGCAACTTTTGTGTCGGTTGCATGTTTATTGTCATAAGTACAGACTAGTTTTTTATTTGCAGGAACATAGGCCGTCATTTGTTTGTTTTTAGCAGCCTCGATTGGGCTGAGAGGACCAAACTCGATATTTTCCATCCAATATACAGTCATCAGTACCACAGTGGGAAGAGCTGCCGACCAAGCTGATGTAGCTGCAGTCTCTACTGTAATCTGGAGATTGTCTTTATCTACTCCCAGGCAATATCCTAAATCTTCATACGTGCCAGCCATATCTGAATAATCTGCCACTCTCACCTTATATCCTACCTCCATATTGTCGATTACTGTCTGTTGTACGGTAATAACTGTATCGGAAACAGAAATGCTGGTGGTGATAGTCCCAATATTTGTGAGTGGAGCAACGGTCCAGGTCATAATATCTCCTTGCATATCAGTGGAGACTGCAACGGTTGCTGAAAGAACATTAATAGGAAACTTGAAGGAGGTCTCATGGGTAGAGACCTGATTGGCTGGCGCTATAACTTTAATCAGCCCTAATTTAAAATGTCCTCCGGTGGGAATGTTTTCTTCCTTGATTTTTATCTCATCTGGATCACGAACCTCAATTATTCTGCTGAGAGAAGTGGTAATAGCATCACCATTAGGTCCCACCGTCGGCGCACCCTGGTCTTTATCTCGCCAGACAAACTCGTGAGAACTATTTGACGTTATTGTTACTCGCCACTTATTGATTATGATAGACATATTACGTAGTTGTAATTTCTTTTTTAGATACTTATGAAAAAATAGCTTTTAGACTTTTATTCCAAAACAGAGACATACTTCCTCTATCCGAGCGTATTTTCCCTCTCCATCGGGTAGGCCGCTGACATTTTAATATATTGTACTTTTCTTTAGATTTGAAAGGGGATCCGAAGTTTCTTTTAGATACTTACAAAAGATACTCCATTATTCTGCAAAATAGAAAACTATCTCCGATATGCGAGCGTAATGGCTGCCATTGCCACCAGTTTTCTTAACATTTACCTCCAACACCGTCTTCGAAGATGGTGGAGATGAGATTACCCCTGTGGCTTGTTCTTGGACCTCTCCCGAGGTATTAGTAAAATTGGTTTCCACTAATTGAACATTATTATCTCGATCAAACACTTCGATATCGTAAGAAGTGGCGCCGCTATCTAGATAAGATAATACTTTAACTCTTCTTAATTCTCCTGAATAATCATTTAGATCAAAACTACAATCGGCGACTTTTGTATAATTATTTCCCCTAATTTTATTTGTGTGTGGAACGATCCTCAATAAAGGAATCTCTCTCCCTATCTGAGCAATACTATTAGCATTGAAAGAGTGACCAGAGCCGTTAGGACATTCAGTTATGACAGTGTCTGCCTATACGTGTTTCCATCCTTCATCTCCTGGCTCGGTGCAATAAATTCTCCACTTTTTTGACATTATGGCTATATGTAAAAGATATAGTCTCTAAACTTTTTAAAATTAATGTGCTTGAAAAGAGTGAATACCCGCATTTCCTCCACCAGCTGATGGACGTCGCAGTTGAACTTCAAATAAAGCTTGCCCAGTTGGAAGATTGGAGATCGTTCCCATATCGACTATGATTTTGACACCACTGGTGGGACCGAAGATAGCAGAAGTAGCGATAATGAGAGAATTGGTAAGGTCAAATAACTCTACTTGACCGGTAGCTGCACCACTACTGGTTTCCACTACCACCATCCCTGTTGTCATGGTATTATCGATATCTGTTCCATTGTAGATAAAGCTAGCAAAAACTACAAAAGTGTTAGAGGTTGTAGTGGTTGGCCCTTCGAATCGGAAGCTCACCGGGAGAGTGGAATTAGCATTTCCGCTAACATTTCCCCATACCATAGTGTCACCTGAAGGCGGCCATTGTAATGACTGACCGGTTGTTCCATCGGCATCTGGAAGAGTAAAAGTAACTGTACCAGATAGAGTGGTAGGAGCCTTTACTTCGACGACATTAGTCCCATCTGTAAAGTTAATTTGACCAGGTGCCGGGACAGTACCAGTAATTTCTACCGGTGATGATATCGGGTAAGCCGCCGACATTTAAATATTATACTTTCGGATCTTTCTCTTTATATTCGAAAGGATTTCAGGTTCTTTTTAGATACTTACAAAGATATACTCCAAAATAGAAACTATCTCCTATTTATATTACACTTTTTGGATTTCTTTAGATTCGAAAGGATATCTGAGGTTTCTTTATTAATTTCTTTTGTCAACGACAAAAGAAATCTAAGAATGCCGTACTTAAGCCACTTGATGAGCTGTGAAGTACATGTTTGGAGCAGCGACGCTGGTCTCGTCTTCAAACTCCATAGAAAGAGCCGAAGTGGCATCGTGACGAACTTGGACGACAATAGAGTCGGCTGCTGTGACAGCCGCGCATGCTGCTACCACTCTAACTTGAGAGGTATTCTGATTACTGGATGAAGCTTGCATCTCTCCTTCAGCTATAGAGGCGGCGGCGGTAGTGTTGAAGATGCGAACCTGTCGAACTGTTCGTCTACCGGGAATACCTCCACCACCATTACCAGTGGAATTACCCTCGAATTCAACGGCAACGCTAAGTTGCCAGATCTGCGAACCAGCTCCGGGGATCAACAGAACGCCAGTAGCATCGGTAAAAATAGCACCAGCGTCATGACCACCAAAAACTGCTGATGACCAAGTGACATTGGCTGCCGCTAAAGTGACCCATGTAGTTCCTGCTGCTACAGTACCCGGAGAGGCGGTATTAATAGCCATGAAAGTTGTAAGTGTAGAACCGGAAACGGGTGCCCAACCGACAGTGGGTGAAACGCCAACTGGTGATGGTGCATCGAATGTAAATGCGGTAGCGGCAGTACCATCGGCCGCTGCATCGGCTATACCGGCATTATCGTTGGTGATTATAATCACAATGGTAGCGCCAGCTGTTGAAAAATCAGCAAATGCGCCTATAGCAGTTCGTGACGCTGTCGCCACAGCGTCTGCTGTGTCATTAGCGCTAATATCTACTTCAATTCCTGTACGACCATGACCAGAACCTGGAGGCATGAACAAATCGGGGTTTGGCGTCAATCCAGGATCGGTACTACCACCATCAACATCGTACCAAACATAATATCCAGTACTTGGCGAGTTCAACAAAAAGTATGTACCTCCCAATGAACCCGCGACATCAGCCACCGTATCAACTTCCTGTATTTGAGCCACCAATACTGAACCTCCAACTGTCAAAACATCTCCTACCGCTCCGATGGCCAATCTTTCTAGAGTGTTTGCTGTACCCAACGACTGACGGAATAGAATATCGCTGGGATTAGTGGCCACAAAATCGACGATAACGTTCTCAGTTGGGGTATCTCCGGTGGAAAATCCTTCGGCATTACAGAGAATGCCGTCTCCTCCTGAAGTTATGGTGAAATCGACAGGAGTGCTAATAGGATATGCGGGTGATGCAGCTGACATTTTTTTAGTATTAACAGACTTATTCTTCTCCAAGATAATTTTTCTCAAACATAAATTTTACACCATTAAAACGCCTTAAAGATAAGCTGTATTTATTTTTTCTGCACCGTTAAGTTATAGATTAAGTTATTTATCTTTCATAGGAAGAAAATCTTATACAATATCAATATGAGTCAGTTTCCCATAGTTAAGTTGGGTACTCCGGGGTTTAAGGGTCAACGAATAGAGATTGATAGAGTATCCTATGAATCGAGGGCTACTCGCAACCATGGTCTTCCCTATATCAATTCGTCCTGTCTCCCCCCTCCCTATATTACGGGTGTTGGAGGAGGAATGGCTTGGGATGTTCTCACACAGAGGCCATATCACAGTGATGGCTTCACGTGGCTGCCAATCGGCGGGGGAGCTCCAGGGACAGTACAGAGTTATTCTCAAATAAAAGATGTAGATCAGATTATTACTCCTAAAATGGCTACTATATTAGCTACATGGGAGATTATAACATCTCCAGCTTATCATACCATCCCCGAGTGGAATCTTGTCACAGGTATCTATACCGCCGGGGACATAGAGACGGTGAGTATTCAGGCCGACATTTCATGGGCGGGAGGGGTGAGTAACCTGGGAAACAGAACCCTTCGTATACAATTTTTTGATTTTAGTACTGCTACAACGATGACGATAAAAGAAGTTCAGACGCAGGCCGATCCTGACCTACGTGTCGACACCACACAAGAGGCTACCATTCATGTCAGTATGCAACCCGGAGATAGAATCTTTGTTGAAGTTCAGCATAATGCTCCTGTTCCATTAACTATTTGTGGAGGTGATTGTACATCTTTAAGTGGATTTAGAGTACAGACTACTTAGTATCTTTGCGGTCTGTACTTAAGTACACTTAGTGATACATATTGAAAGGAGACTCGTGGGATCTAGAATTTCTACCTCGCGATGAAAGTCGGGAGAAAGTTCCGATCTTTCTCAATTTATATTTAATATGTCTTTCTAAGTCATGCGGAGCGATATCATAGGGAATATTGATCAGGACTATGCCCAGCTCCTTGCATTTAGCATTCTTCCAGTCGTCCTTAGCCAGTTGATAGTGAAATTCCTGCTTTCCGTGACGATGGAAGTAGGGAGTATATTTTGAATGCTGTTTTCCATTATATTCAAAGCCCAATCCTCGACCGATAGGAGTTTCAATATCCGGACAGAAACCATCGATTTCTAGATTTTTCCTTGTTGCTGGACTCTTCAACCAGTCAGGTCGAATTTTTGGGAAAGGAAGTTGAAATATTCCCTGAAATATCTCTCTACATTTTTCTTCATTCTTATATAGTCTCTTTTTCTTTTTTCGTCGTAGAGGAGTATGCCAATTAGCTTCTTGAAAATCGAATCCAGTTTCTCCCAACCCTCGAAACTTGTGTTTCCTTTTTCTTCTGGTAACTAGACAGTAAATGACAGCGACGACAATGATGAAAATAGCAATGGTATCTAAATTAATCCAGCTCCAACTCCACTTCAAAGCCATCTTTATTACTCAGATATTTTTATATTCTTAAGAATAAGATTTTAAGTGTTTGATATATCAAACACTTAAAATCTCCTAGATATATAAATATCTTAAATATTTTTTAAGTACTTTGACATGTACTTTAAAACATATGCATTTAAAGTACGCATGTACTTTAAATGAAACATGGACAACCTTATTGATATGTGGTACATTACCACTAACCATACAGAAATATTAGAATTAATACGACTACGAAGCATACAGCTCGGAGAACAGATGCAAATAGATAAAGAATTGAGTGATAGATGCCAGGAATGTCCCGCTGACGTTCAAAGACTTTTAATGTTAGAACGACAATGGAATAGAAACTCGACAGAACAATTACAAGAGTCACCAAGTATTAAAGAATACGTAAAGAGTATAAGAGATAATTACGATCAAATCTCTAAACATCAAGAGGAATTAAACAATATATTGCATCGAGGAGTGCCTGGGTATCAAATAACTCACTGCGAGAATCTGCGATGGTATCTAGAACGTCTAGGAAAGATAGAGTAATTACTTTCTTCTCTGACATCAGAGAAGAAAGTCTAAAGTCAGAGAAGAAAGTCTAAAATGTAATGTCCGTTAAAGAAATAAATATTTTATCTACAGGATTATTGCAGGTCTCTGCTAAGACCCTTGATTTTGTTTCTGTTAAACTCGTTTCCTACTTCCAATGTGCACCCATGTGAGACACCCCAACGACGATTTAGACCTTGAATAGTCTTCGTAGCCTTTTTCTTTCCCTTATTTCCATGGTTCATTTTGTTTCTCCAACACCTTTCGCAGCGTTTACACGACATGCTGCATCTACCGTAGTTTTTGTCTGGCATTTCTTATTAGAGTTTTCTTTCTTATATCAGAGAAAAAACTCTCGTTTTTACCCTTTCCATCCAGTGATGGAACAGGTAGAATTTTTCTTCTCCTCCAAACACTCTTTTATTTCTTCAAGTTTATTATTAGCAAATTCACAGTTTGTTCTAATGGCAAATTCGCTTCCACCAGTTGTCTTGATCACAAGATGGCAATGCGAAGATCCGAATAGAGATTCAAATGGATAAACTCCGATAGAGGAAATATTTTTTCTCTGAAACAAAATATTACGTTCTTCCAGTGTCTCCGCCATTCTAAAAGATCTGATTGTTCTTTTCTTAGTCTCGGTTATGTTTTTAACTATCATCTCAACAATACCAAAGGATAATTGTCATTTTTTCTCTGTATGTACTTTCTTTTTCCATTTGGAAAAAGAAACGTTAAATATTATTCCTTGAAGAGGCAGATAGAATGTCTGTACATCATACAATCTTCCATCAATGAAAAAGCTTCTTGGAGTTCTTGACAGTCACCTGTTTTTGTATGTTGTTTTCTATTATTCATGGTTACTGTAAAAGTACAGCGTCTACTCCTTCTACCATAAAACTCGATATCAGAAATTGAGTCTCGGTTCAAAGAAACCTGTTCTTTGTAGTCTTTCGCATTTTTTCCTTCCAAACCTAGATCAAAATCGTAAATCGTAGTCATCCTCCTTAGGATTTTGAAATACCTTTAACTATCATTTCACAATGACCTGACATTTAGATATTTCATTTTTTCTTCTCCATATGGAGAAGAAACACTGTACTTATTTTAGCTCAGGTGGCATATAACAAATAGGGTTTCTGTTTTCTAGACACTGTTTAATATTCTTATACATATTACATATTGTTTGACAATCACCTTCTCGATGAATTGTTCCATGCCTTCCACTATTTGTGCTTATCGAGAGAGAACATTTACCTTTAATGTCGGTAAATCTAACAATAGAAATACTTTGGCTATTTATAAAAGGTTTGTATGTTTCCTCTGGACCAGATATATTGTAAGTTAATGGCATTATTATCCCAAAAGATTGGGCTGTTCTCTCTGATTCCTTCTCTTTAACTTTACTTGCAGATTCTCGAGATTAACGTCCAATATCTTCAGGAAACCGTCGATTTCAGAGACAAAGATATCTTCTTTTCTCTTCTTACAAGTCTCGCGATAGTTAGCAATTCCTTTCTTAGACTCTGTTATACCTTTAACTATCATATCAACTATGGCGTTGGGGTAGTTAGTATTTTTCTTCATGTAATCATTGATAGTCTTGAACGCGAGATCGATGGTTCCTTTAAAAAAATCGAGGGTGATCTTTTTGGACTCGGTGGTCCAAAAACCACCCAAATTGCAGATGGATCGATGTAAGCTAGTTCCCCATCCGTACTCAGATTTGGAAAGACTATTTACGTACATTACCTCGTCCAATTTCAAATTGGCTATAAAGTCGAGTTTACTGACGAGCTCCAGAAGATCTTTCTCCTGACCATTCATAAAATCTGTACCCGTCGTTTCATCGTCTGACATCGTAACTTTCTTTCTACTTGCCATTACTTTATATAATTCAAGATAAAACAGTCATTTTTTTACCTAATAGGGTAATTACTTTTTCACTGTCGAAAAAGTAATTCAAACAGCGACTTTGTTACTCGTATCTTTTTTGATTCTCTTGCGTAAAGTTCGCCTTTCTTTACCGTGAGATTTAACTACGCCAGTGTTTAAATCGTGGTTATTCTCCAGAACAGTCTGTGGATCGTAGCCATGAGGGCAGCGGGTATCCTTAAACTTTATCTTTTCGTCTATGAGACGTAATTGATAATTATTCACTCGATTTTCGAGAGTGTCTAAAATAACATCGATGAATTTACCTCCTTTATCCTTCTCCCACTCTTTTGTTTCTACCAAACGATGGAAACTATCTCGTGAGGTATCGGTGGAAACATAATTTCTCTCGACGATTCCGTCATCGTTCTCACACATAGTGATAGAGTTAATAAAGTCAACAATTCCATCTTCTCCTTTACGATAATGGTCAAAGGAATATTCCCCGTTAGCTACCCGTTTCTTGACATAATCTTCGGTCAGAGGATGAATATTGGTGATGGGGAGATTGGCCAGTTTGGGATGAATGTAAGTGGTGGTATTGGTAACAGTTGATTTGTCCAATACTTTATCACAGACTTCATGATAGATTTCCGTTTTGTTGGTTTCACACTTAATTTTAAGAGCCATTATCTCCTCATCTTTTTCTTCAATTATCTGGCGGAGATTCTCTATATTGTCATTTCTGCTGGACAGTTTCAGGTTCAGTTTTTTGATACTTTTTTTCAAATTATCAATTTCATTTTCTTTTAGGTCAAGATTTTTTTGTAAAATGTGGTTGTCTTTTAACTGGCATCGTAACATATGAGATGCTAAAACATGTTTTCTGGTGAAGCATCTGCCACAATATTTACATTCATATGTTACTTTATCTTTATTTTTGTAACATGAAGTTTGTTGATGTCTTGTGAGATTATATTTTTTGGTGTAAGCTTTGCCACATTTACACACAAAATTATCCATAACCCACTCCACTCTTAAATGGAGTATTCCATTCTTTAAGTGAATAATTCCATCCTTAACTGGAATATTCCAGTTAAACTTCCCTAAAATTGTTAAATTTTAGGGAAACTGAAAACTGCACTTTTTAGAGATTTTGAGTAGCTTACTACATCTACATTTTTAGAGAGTTTATACTTTTCATTTCAAAAGTTGGTAAAATTTTAGAAAATTACACACACAAGTTTTATGTGTGTGTTTTTTCTAGAATCTCAATATACTTTTAGAAAAGATATATGTTTATAAATATTTTAGTTTTATTTTTCATAGAGATACTTCTTCAAACTATGTTTGAAGAAGTATATTGATAGTCCAAATTTTTTATTCTCAAAATTCTATCTTGTAATTTTTTTCGTGGGGAAGTTCAAACTCTATCAATACACAATCCAAAAATCCTTCATCATCCAAAATTTTCCTGATCGATCGAATCTCTTCTTTTGAATTTTGTATTTTTTGAATCTCTTCACTTGAAAATTCTGATTCGAGAAATTTTGAGAAAGTCTCACAACTTTCTGATTCTTCATTTTCAATTATTTCTTCAAGAAAAATATTTTTCTTTCGAAGATAGAAAGTCTGAGGTTTGCATCTATTTGTTATTCGAGATGTGATACTTTCACCCGTAACTAAATCGATCCCGGTAACTCCCTTTTTTCGTATATGTTTATATCCTGGATTTAAAACTTGGCACTCTGTAATTTCACATGGGCGGCCTTTAATCACGACGAAAGCTCCCTTCTGGATTTGATCGAAATTCATTTCGTAAACATTCATTTTAACAGTAGGCGCGCTCAAATTTCTTAAAGAAATTAAGTTAGAATACCAGTTTTATCTTGTTACCATTTTTAGTAACAAGATATTCATCTACTTACTCTTCATCTTCATCCAGAGTTATCCCCATCTTCTTGGGAGCCAAATATCTATTAAAGGCATCCAAGATAACTTCCTTCTTGCAGTCTCTCCAGTTTCTGTTGTACAAACTCAACATGGCCTTGGCTATCTCTCCTCCCAAGTTCAACATGTCTCCTGCTTGGTTGTTGAAAGCTTCTGGATACTGTTTCTGAATGTCAGAGATCATGGTAAAGATGATATTACCCGTCTTTCTATCTATCTTGGTCTCCGTCTTTTCCTCCACGAAATTCAGCAAGATGTCAGACAGTTGAGAATTGGTGTATGGAGCCAAGACAAAACGATAAGGGAATCTCCTCAACATCCCTTCGTTGGAAGGAAAGAACTTCTCCATCATCGGCTTTTCATACCCCGCAACGATGATGACACTCATTCCGATGTATTTATCGATAAAGTTTACTATCTCCGCCAATGACTCATTACCAAAGTCTCTCGATCCTCCATCTACTTGACAGAGTTGGTAACACTCATCAATGAAAAGAACACCCTCTAAAGTCTCTATTAACTTCTTCCGTGTCATGGGAGCTGTTTGACCAACATAACCTGCCACCAAATCAGTTCGAGTGACGGGACAGAAGGTTTCGGTAGCTAATATCCCTGCCTTGCAAAAAACATAGGCTAGAACATTGGCAGAAAAGGTCTTCCCGACGCCTGCTGGCCCCAGGAAGGCTATGTTATGGAATGCATTGGTCATCACTGTGTATTGGTTTCCAAAAGAGTAAAGCATTGTAATAATTTCCTGTTTGATGTCATCACGACCCGTAATGGCTGCCAAACCTTTCTCCTCATTTTCTAACGCGTCTATCAAATTAGAACGAGTTTTTTCATCGGTGATGTCTGTCACATGATCGGTGATAGTTTTTAGAATCTCTTTGATGTCTCCCACATGCTTTCCCTCACTGGAACTCATCATATCCGAAAACTTACTGGTATTTCTTGCTTCCTTTTGGAATTCCACCAGCTTTTTGTTATAAAACTTCTTTTTGTAGGCCATGAATTTCTCTTGGGCTTTTCGGTACCGTTCAATAAAATCTGGCTTGTCTAACTCTTCCCTAAACTGTTCAATAGTTATTCCCATTTTTGGTTCAACTGCTTCATAACACATACCTACTTTGATAGATACTGTTTTGTATATTTGGGCTTTCCTTTTCTTCTTCTTTTCTTCTCCACCTACAGTGCCTGGTTCTTTCTCTTTCTCTGTATTCGACCATTCTTTTTCAATCGAATCTCCCCTTTCGTATCTCTCATAATAGACCATCTTTTTACCCACTTGAAATGCTGACCTACCGGTGTGAGTAAGACCATTAGAAGAAATATTACTCATCTTTTGATTGCAGCACAGCATTCCTTCATATGTGAGAGTTCGAAGGACGTTGTGTAATACCCTACTGTTGGACAAGAGCCTGTAATCATGTACGATAATGGTGCTAAAGGTCTCTTCTGGTACATGTTTGGTCTGGGTCAAGTCAAACCAGTCCAGAGTATAACCATTCTTTGTTCCCGTGTAAAGAGTAGTACTTTTGACCACTCCAATAGAACTTTCACTATCTAATCCAATGACTAGAGTGTTGTACTTTTTGTACTTGTTCTTTTTGGAACTCTTGGGCTCTTCTTTTTCGGAGGACTCTTCGCTGTCCTCACTGTCAGAACTCTCTACAGAAATGTCAGACGTCAGAGGGCTGTCAGAGTCGCTATCGGATTCGTCTTCTACCTCTTTAATGTACTTTCTATATACTTTCTCACACATTTTGTCCACCATTTTTTGGGTATTACATTTCTCCCAGACACAGATAGAGTCCTTCTCTAATCCTTTCTTCTCTTTATCTGTGAGGGGGAGAATCTTGTTTGACTTTACTCTACCAAAGGCCACCTCATCAGCTGTATACGCGAAACCGTCTGCGACCCAGACGCAAAGTTCCTTATCGTAAGTGATAAACTTTTCGTCTTCATCTTCATCATATTTATATAAACTACTGATCAACTGTTTTGAAGTAAGATGCTTCGTACGGATATTACGTTTTCGACACTCCTTGCGGAGTTCGGTAAGAGGTAGTTCGTCATACGTCATACTCGTTTACCTAGAGAAATATAGGTTAGCAAAAATACCTATATTTCTATGTTCATATATCATTTTTTACATTAATAATGTAAAAAATAAACAATTACACATCAGATTTATCCGCCATTAATATTGATTTCGCCATCAAAAACAAGATCATCATTCCAAACATCTCCGACAGAAGTATCAGTCATAAATATCGATATAGCCATGAGTAAAGAACCATCTTTGCGCAGTGATTCAAGCATTGTGAAAATGTCCAGTCTTAACGTTACGATCGGGTTTTCGCGCATAAACTGTGCAGCGTGAAGAGGAACTAATGAATGTATCCCATCACTTGTTTCCGTATAAATGTGAATGAATGCACCCCGCCTGAAAATTGCCGCAGGAGAAACTGCCGCGAGAGTACATATTAAGTCTCCATTGGGTATATGTGGCTGATCGCCAACCAGGACACAATCTGGTGTTTTTGGTCTATCATAGTCTAGCCGCAATTTCCATCCTACGTTGTGTAACATAGTCGGACTACAGTCGAGAAATAGGCTTTCCACCTTTGCCAAATTTGGTATTGTGACCACATATCCTTGACGATTCCCACGATCGTTTAGAAGTTCTTGAACCTCCATCATTCTTCCTCAAGGATGCAATCTATAAGATATTTCTATCTCAAAATATCATTTTTTACATATTAATGTAAAAAATAAAGAGATGATGCATTAAATATATCTTTATTCCTCTTCTTCAGAGTAGTCATCGGAATCTCCTTCGTCAGACTCTTTCTCTTCTTCGTCAGATTCCTCTTCCTCTTCTTCTTCAGATTCCTTTTCTTCAGATTCCTCTTCTTCAGAGAAGTCATCTGATTCCTCCTCTTCTTCTTCGTCCAAAGTGTCTGTGACATCAGTGTCGCTATCAAGAACGTCAGATGTGTTGCATATTTCGCTGGAGTCAAGAACGTCTGATGTATTTAGTACTTCTGAATCATCAGTTGTTTCACTTTCAGAATCTTCATGTTTGGATACTTCAGCTGAAATAACTTCAGATGGATCCTCGTCATACGAATCTTCGGCAGATTCAGAAATGTCCGACCCGCTTTCTGTTTCGTGTTCTAATAACTCCATAGAATCTTGTGACCCGTCATCGCTACTCCCCATACTATCATGGAAAATAATCTCAACCGGTCCAAGATAGTCTTTGAAAATCTCTGGATAAACTATTTTACAAGCTTCTTGGATACGGATATCCTTCCTAAGGAGAAGTTCTTGAAAAACATCTAAAAAAACATGAGAAGAGATTTGTTTCTCTCCGACGTCAACTCCGTTTGTAATTAAATCCTTGGAGATTTTAACACCTTTATCCTTAAGGTTTTTACATATCTTACTCTTATCAAACACTTTAAACTCTTCGGCAGTTCCATGAAGTCTCAGTTGAATTTGATGCTTGTTAATGAGAGATTCATCAAATTGGTCAACATCTTTTACGTCTAAGAAAATTCGTCTTTTCCCTTTAATTTTCAAGTCCATTTTCTTAATCTTGAATCCGGGAGGGTCCGAGTTCGAGACAAAAGTAACTCCCCATACTTTCTTATCTGGGTCTTCGGCGAAAGTGTGCTGATAGGCACTTCCAGGATAATAAATATTTTTAATGGTTTGCGCTTTATGAATATGCCCAGTTATCACTGGAGGATAGTTTTCATCCCACTTGTCTCCGATATCAGACGTTTTACCATTTTCCATAGAACATCCTCTGAACTCTTGATGGGCAAAAATGCAATCAGTTAAGTCCCATGTTTCCCCTTTTTCTATCAATTTATCCAAAGCCTCGCAAAATCTCCCACTGGGTACGTACGGGCAGAAAGTAAATGTAAAAGAGCCTATCTCTCTGTAGAGAGGATGATCTACCACAGTAACATTATCCCATCTTCGATATGGAAGAAAAAAGTGTTTGGACGTAAGAAACTGTTGGTGATTAATTAAATCATGATTACCAATGATAATAAACACGTGGGCGATTCTCTGAAGTCCTTCTATCAGTTCATAAGCTAATTCAAAAGGGGAGTTGTATGCAGTGTCATGACAATGGAGTGTATCTCCTAGGATAACAATAAAATCCGGTTTAAACTTATCTGCTGCAGGAACACATTTGTTAACGAAGGATCTACCATCTATAATATTATTTCGTTTGAAATGTGGATCGCCTATGACGAATGCCTTGATGACTGAATCTTCCATTGTTTTATTTCTCTTATCCTTATCTTAAGACTGTTCTTAAGATAAAAGTCATTTTTACTGACGGGTGATGTTATATACTTTCTTTATAACAGAACGTAAAGTTCCTACATATTTGACATTCTCAATCTCTAGTTTATGCCACCCTACCCTCTCAAGATTTCCAAATGTGTGTACGAATTTATTCTCTTCATTCTTGGTTAGAGAATCGGCCTTGACAAAAAGAGTGAATCTTTTTGCTTCAAGATTTATGTAACATGTAAATTTTGGCATTTTCAATGTAAAATCATACCCACAATCATAAGTTTCAGATCCTAATTCTGGTTCATTATATTCCTATTCGAATTCATATGTATTTAATACTGTCTCAGTCGAGACTTTATCAATTTCACAGTTTTCATACATTTAATAAAATGTATATGTTTCATATATTAAAGATGGAACCAAAAGAAAAATCTCATTTTGTTTCAAGGTATAGAGCAGATATAAGTCTCAAGGGAGAACCTGTTTATGCTCTGACTTATAACTTACCTAAAAAGAGAGAGCAAAAATCTTGGGATATTACCTCATTTCGTCCCGATCCAAGAAATTTTCTAAAGAAAGGGACGTTCTATAAAGGGACCGTAACTTTCTCTAGGGAGAATTTATTTGACGGAACCGAGATTCTTATTCCTAGGGAAATTAGGATAGGTAAAAATAAAAAATTCAACAATATACGATAATATTTAAGTATGTTTCTGTTAGATAATTTTAACATCTAATTTTAAACTTTGACAAACCAGTTGGGCATATCAGCTTAGAGAAAATATCTGGTCTATTAAATCCTATAACATGGAAAGTGCAGATAGAACCATCAGAGAAAAAAATGGCATGAATCAAGTATATATCAAAGCAATACCGTTACATCCTCAGGCTGAGATTCCCGTTAGAGAGAACGAAGAAGTAGGTTGGACTATCACTCTTATTGGAAGAACAGATAACCGCGCTGAAGATGATTTTGGAGAAATGAATGGGTTTTGTACTGGATTGCAGTTTTGCCCTCCAACTGGCTATTATTTAGAGGTGATTGCTTTACCGGATCTTTACAAACATGGTTATAACCTCGCATCTGGAGCCATCGTCATAGGTCCAGGCAATAAAGATGAGCTGATTATTCCCCTCATGAAGTTTAGAGAGTGCAACGATTTAGAATTACCTATTCAGGCTGTTCAAGTACTTGTTAAAAAGGTCGTACCAGTTTTTATGTCTAAAGTAAAATCCTTACAGCCAACACAAGAATATGGGCAATATATGCCACCTCCTATGAGCGGTGGCTATCTACCTCCTAACCCCATGAACCCAGGATACAAAGGAGATATGGAACAATATCAAGCATTTGCTCAATCCCAACAAGGACGAAGCGGTAAACGCCCGGTGTCCGCACGTCCTCAACAGAATCACATGTTTTAATTTTTTCTTGACCATATCAAGTCAAGAAATACATCATTTCTAACTGTTGTATTTGTCAAAGAAATGAAACATTTTCTTGACATAAAATAAGCTCAGTAATGTCATGTTGGAGAAGAAAGAAGAAGGATTCAAAGAAATTTCCTACACCTTCTCAACTTCAAACGGGCTTTCTTGATAGCGCAGATGCTAATAATGATGGCATAATTACCAGAAAGGAGATGGAGAGTTATATAAATAGCCAACTAAGAGAAAGGGATGAGAAAGTGTTTCATTTACGTAAGGCTTATGACGATCTATTCGAAAAACATTCGCAACTTCTGGAACAGATTGCTAGAAACAATATTATGGATGTAAATAAACGGTCTAATATCTCTGGAGAGGCTATTCAGAAATTCGTAGATGAACTTTTGGCTGATCCTAATGTTAACATCTATGGGTTTCCGGATAAGATTGAATCCGCCCTCTATCGTAATACCATCAGAATGATATTGGGAGCCATGGAGAAACTATTTAACAATGTCAGCATCGATTTTATTGGTCATAAGATTACGGTGGTGATGGAACCCACCGTTCTTTCAGAGGAAGATTTTAGTGATACGTGATAAAAATGATTCTAAAAACAAAAATTATGTTACATACACTATACAGAAATGGTTTTACCCAATATTAAGAAAATGGGTGGATCCAAAGGGATCTGCAAGTTTATGAAAAACAACAACTACAGCAAAGAAAAAATTGCAAACGTCGTGAGGGTTATCACAATGGTAGAGCTGCATCAGAAATATTATCCTGGATATGAAAAAATGACGGGGCATAATTGGCCATTGACATCTCACAGTAAGAAATATTTCATCAATGATAATGTTATCAACCAATATACTAGATTAGACGATCTATTATCTGCCTGGTTGCCCGAAGCAGGGTATTCCTCTTATAAGTTTATTGATATGATGTGTGAACTTTCTTCATATCTGAAATGGGTTCATGATCTAGAAGAATGCATCAAACAATTCCGAGGTTGTTGTTGTTTTCCTGAGTTATCGACGAACGATTTTGCGAAACTCGGTGAAAAAGAACTAAAATGTAAACTGTGGCTTGATATTTCATTACTTTGAAAGTAATGAAATTAACGTATCCAGAAAAATGACATTTAAATCTAAAGATATCTATATTTATTGATTGCGAGCACTGAGTTCTCAGTTACGCAAATAATGGAATGTCCCATATGTTTAGGAATTTCTGATTTGATCTCTCCTCCAGCTGGATACTGTGAGCATGAATTATGTATGAGCTGCTGGATATCCACAGGAGAGAGAAATCCATCGTGTCCCATATGTCGATGTGATTTGACAGAATGGATGGAAAGTTTGAAGATTAAGATTAACAGCAAGAAGAGATTTGACGATGACGAGACTTTGTTGATGGTAGATTTCCCATCGGAGTCTGTCCGTAGTCTGATGGCTATTTCCAATGAGATAGCTTGGCGACGAGCCATATTGGAACATGTCAGAGTAATGTTGAGGTATTCGAGATTGTTGAGCCACTCTCGTAGATCACCCGAGCCACCGTCGTCGGAGTTTCAGTTTAGTATGGCTAGACAATCGCTGTCGGAAAACACATCCTTTGATGATTCTCAGTCTTTAGAGTCAGAGTATTCTTCAGATGATGACATGCCGTCTTTAGAGTTAGGGTATCCTTCAGATGATCGGCTGAATGAGACTGAGATGAGAAGAGCAACGGGAAATGATACTTATTATGCTAGATATGATCTGGGCCGCGCCTCGTTGGTTGAACTCATTTCTATGCCTGGTTGGACCCAAGAAGATGCATTGATTTCTACAAGAAGCTCTGTCAATCTTACAGAGGTAGTGAATGTACAGGACATGAGAGCAGACGTATTACATCTGCGCCGAGAATTTCCTTCAGGTTCAAATGATGAACAGGGTTTGCCTCATTTCCGATTCTTTCTGCAAAATAATAGTGTTCCTCTCATAGCCGCTTGTGATGCCAATCCAAATCTCCCCCCGGCATCGATCGAATTTCAGCGAATAAGCGGGAAAGAGGGACACGTGCAAAACAGTATTTGTGGGATGCGGGCAAATTTTTCGGCAAGATCAGGTATGGGACTGAGGTTTGATTTTGATGACGACTATATTAATAGCCAGATCGAGGAAAGGGAAAGCGCATTTCCGTCACCTCTGGATCATCTCGTTCTTTCACAAAGATTTACCGGGGGTCTTGTTTCCCATCCTACTCCTACTATAGAGGATCTATATCCGACTAGTGAACAGATGTTTCCATCTCTTTATTTTCCCAGTGTGAGAGTGGTTCGAATCACATCTAATACTCCTAGTCTTTTATTGGAGCCGCGCCAACCGCATCCCCGAACCTCTTTGTCCATAGTCAGACGCGAGACTAGAAATAGGCAGAAACAAAGACGCCGAAACACAATTCCCAGAAAAGGAGGAAGAAAAAATTTTCACTGTCAACATCAGCCTCGGGTTCATAAACGGAAATATGAAAGAAAGAGATGATCAAAAGTATTACATTAATTTACATGAGATAATTATCTCATGTAACAATAAGATGGCTTTTGAAGTAGCAAAATCAACAGATATACAAATTGATCCTACTTTTATGCAGGGATATCCATATCCGGCTAAATACCACAATGTGGGTCAGCTGATGACTCCTTACGAAGGAAAGAAAATGGGACAAGGGGGTGATTATGCTTCACCCCAGAGTACTGTTTATTATACTCCTGATAATCCAGTATATCCTTATCCCTTAGATAGGTTTTTTAACAGTGATATTCATCCCATCCAAAAGAGTTGTTGTTGTACCAACTCTGAGTATCCCTGGAGGTATATCCCAGGTAATTACTTTGTTCCTTTGGCCAGGTATCCTGATATGGGAAAGGTGAAATCGGCGCCATACTTCAACACCTACCCTCTGGGAACTCACCCTGACTTTCATGTGGACGAGGATGATTACTACCCTCGACGTAAGAAAGAAAGATATGGAGATCCGAGAGCATATAGTGAAGCTGACCCGTTTCTATATCGCCGTCTTCCCACTGCTCCAGGACCCGAACTTGACAATGCTAATTATTATCCTCCCTTTAATAATTTCTACTAAATATTCTTCACTTTATAGTGATGTACATTCTTCACTATAAAGTGATGTACATTCTTCACTATAAAGTGATGTACATTCTTCACTATAAAGTGATGTACATTCTTCACTATAAAGTGAAGAATATATAAAAAATGATATCTGATCTTAGCTTTTCTACTAAAAACCAACTTACTGCACACGAAAATGGACACACAAGAATTTGACGTTTACCCTACGATCAGGAGAGGATCATCAATCCGGATCGGACTGCATCTGAACACTTATCCGATGGTCACCATCAACGCTGACGGTGACGAGATCACCATCAACGCTGACTTTGATGGTGACGAGATCGACGATGTGTTCTCTCCTTTGATGTGGGCATGTTATGAAGGCGATGACGATAGAGTTGATGAGCTTCTAGAAGAAGAAGCTCCTGTAGAAGAAAAAGATGATTGGGGGTGGACTGCTTTGATGCATGCTTGTTGTGCCGAACACAACGGATATATTATTCGAACTTTGATTGGTCATGGAGCGAATGTCAATGTTGCAGATATATGGGGAGTGACACCGCTAATGGTGACATTCATGTATGCCAGTTACAACGAGTGGGAATTACGGTTGGGTGGAGTAGCATTAGATGCTGTCGACAATGAAGGTCGGACTGCACTGATGTATGCATGTGATGCAGGTGATACCTCTGGTATGCAGCTTTGTTACAACAAGGCCAGAGTTGATATAATTGATAATAATAAGAGATCTGCTCTTGATCACGCTTTAGAATCTAAAAAAATCAGTTTGGATATTGTCAATTGTATCATGAATAAAATGGGAGAATTGAAAACCAAAAGCAAAGAAAACGACCGTCTTCTTCTTGACACACTCTCGCGGTGGGTAACAAGGTATACCAAAGAGATTGAAGAGAGTAGGACCAAGAGAAGACACAGATGGGGAGGGCACCCTGAGAGATTTTTGTTGAGAGACAGATCTTACGACTTAGCTCTGTCTCTCATTTATGAAGACATGGATGACAACGGTGAGAGCAGCGATAAAGATGATAAGTTTCATGGGCTAGCTCCCTTAATGTATGCATGTATTAAGGGGAATGCTGATCTTATTATCTATCTTTGTTCTCATAAAGGTACCTTTTTCTCTCCGGACTTTAAAGATGAAGAACTGGATCTTGCGAAGTACCAAGAAGAGATGGAAGAGCTGGCGGTTGAAGCCCAGAAATTCGATAAGTATCTTGCGGAGAATCCTGATGTCAGGCGGAAGATTCTATTTGGTGTATAGAAGGGTTGACTCGGTATTTACACAAATTAATAAACAATTTACATTACTCAAATAAGTAATGTAAAACTTTAGGATTATTTATCGTCTAAGCTTTCGCACCAGATTAATGTCTTTGGCTTTGATAGTTGTCCTTTCAGCATGGATAGCACAACTGTAGGCATCCTTACAAAGAACTACTATGTATTCCTCAACAACCAATTGAAGTAACTCGAATACGCCTTCTGAGAAACGCAATTCGTCTTTATATTCTTGGCAGATCTCCCTGACTAATCGTTCGAAATTCACTTTGGGAATAGCCAGGCACTCACTAAACTTCTGCTGGTAGCGAATGGAGCGGATGGCTTTGGTTCCTGGTCGGAACCGATGAGGTTTCTTTACACCCCCCTCTTCATTCTTTTTAACGGTCTTTTTAGTAGGACCACTTTTGCCAACAGAATTGCAACTCTGAAAAGTCTTTGACTTACTCGTGTTGCTGTTCAAACCAGCCGCCAGATATATTCCCGTCATGTTGAGAGCAGCCTCCAAATCTTTTACCTTTACCGTTCGACGTTGTTCTCTCTCGGTAAAGATTACAGTTTTGTGAAGTATTCTTTCCATATACGTTTTAATACTGTCACGGAGTATTTCATACATGTCATCAGAGATACGTTTGATCCCCGCTCTATGACAAAGACGTTGGAGAGCAGGTTTCGTAATACCTTGAATATTATCACGAAGAATCCTACGACGCTTCTGAACTTTTCCCTGTGAGGGAGTATTTTTTGATTTCTTGTTGGTTGCCATTTTTAGGGTCAATAAAACTGATTTAACAATCTTTGTACTAGTATAAAGTTACGAACTCTTTATATCAGAATCAATACAAACTCTGATCTCATTTTTATAAATATGGGTTTAGACGCTAATTTTGAGATTTACATCCGCCGCGTGTTGAAACAAGTTCATCCGGACGCTGGAATTTCTGGTTCAGCTTTAGCTAGCTTGAATAACCTAGTGAAGATTACCATTCAAAAGATTATGGTAGCTATTAATCGTATTTTACTGGCAACAGGTAAAAAGACCATCAACTCTCGTGACGTACAAGATGCTATTCGCCTCATTCTCCCAGGAGAGGTACGCAAGCATGCCATATCTGAAGGAACAAAAGCTGTAACCAAGTATAACTCGTCGAAACTAAATGCCTCGGCAGGCGATAAACCAACAATGAAGTCTACACGAGCTGGTTTGTCTTTCTCGGTTCCTCGTACTCAAAAGCTAATGATGCGAATGAGCTCTGTACAGAGAAAGACTGGTGATGCTGCTGTGTATATAACAGCAGTATGTGAGTATCTGATGGCAGAAGTTATGGAATTGGCCGGAAATGCTGCAAAAGACCAAAAACGGGTGCGAGTTACTCCACGTCATATCAAGATAGCTATTTATAATGATGAAGAATTATGTATTCTTTACAAAGATACCGTCTTTGCTGGAGGGGTTCTTCCGGATATCGATCCCAAAGTCTTGGAGAAGAAGGGAAAGAAGAAAGCTGCACTCAAGAATACTAAGAATAAAAATACTAAAGCTACTAAGAAAGCTACTAAGAAGAAATCAGCAACCAAGAGTGCAAAGAAAGGTAAACCAGGGAAAAAAACTAACTAGTATCCTAGTTAGTAGTCAAATTTTTCATGACTTAGGTCATGAAAAATGATATATATCGATAGATATATAGCCATTATTGAAATCCAATAATGGCACAAAAAATACAGCTTTCTCGGGAGGAGTTTGAAAATTTAGAAGCTGTCAAACTCTTCAACGATCAGCTCGTTGAAAGAGGTACTGATTCTCTCGATCAAGTTGCGAGACCATCTCACACTCGAACCCTTGAGTTTGTTACTCTTAAACTTATTGTGGTCTATCAAGATGATCTAAGAAAGTTTCTTGAAGATGAATACGAAAAATTAACTGAAGAAAGACACTCTTGTTTAGGTGTTCCCTTAAAACTATTTTATGAAGATAAAGTTATTTTAAGGTATACCTCCATGTCTAGATTTTTTACTTCAAGCTTCAACGAAGCTATTTCAAAGAAAAAATTTGCTGACTTTGGAGAAGATATTCCAGAGTGGAATCAGATTTTTCCATGGGTAGGAAAATATCCTTCTGGGGAAGAAATTAAGACCTATTACATCAATAAATTTTCTATTTCTCCCGATGAGACTGTTCGTTGGGGTGTTATATATTTCTAGTACTTATCATCTTCAAAAAGCGGATGAAACATATTATTAGCTATTTCAGTGAGAGTTCTTTTTTCTACGAAGTTGGTAGCGGGTATTAAAATATTTTCAAATCTAAAGTTCTTTATATAATTTGAATCATATTTTATTATCATACTTTTGATGACGTTTCTTCCTAGTTTCATAAGTCTGGCTCTAGAATCTCCCTCGCCATAAGAAATCAATATTGAATCATTATTTATTACTGACCCACAAGGAAAGACCAGCGGGGTGCGCATATAGACATCACTTGGGTTTTCTGGGTTAACTGGTACAGGTAGAAAAGCTGTACTAGTGTATTTGATAGAACCTGTTTTCGGATTGAAGAAATATAACATCATTAGATAGAAATCTGGGTGGGTAAGTAATTTGTCTTTCTTTCTACGTTTGATATAAAATTTTATAAAATTTAGATAAGAAGAATAAAATTTCTCAGTCTCTAATGCTTCAATAATCTTTTCAAACATCTCTCTTCTCTCTGCAGCGCAATCGGGCTGTTGAGTTAGGAATTTCCCCATCTGAGATCTTATATGAGCAATTCCAAGATATAAATTACGATGACCATCTAGAAATTCATCGGCGAAATCATTTGGTACCGGTATTGAAGGAGTTGTGGCTGAATAACCAAAGAGTTTGAAAGTATCTCCTGAGCTTAGCATAACAGTATAATATTTCTGTAACTGTTTGAAATGTTTCAAAATATTTTTGTCAATATTTTTAAGTTGACAATCTTGATCGTCCGTATTTCTCTCATAGATAACACAGTCAGGATAAAGGTCGGTGAGATAATCCTCATTCTTATATGTCCAGGGTGACCAGTTTTTCCAAAAAAAGAACTTTTTTGAATTACCTTCTTCCTTTGTTTCATTCACGATATTTCGACAAAGAATTTCATGATTTGGTATATCAAAATTAAAATCATATATAGGAGAACCATCATATTCTTTCATACTATTCAACAAAATAGGTATTTCTGACATATAGACACATTTTGTACCGGGTCCTTTGAGCCCGTCAGTTCCACAAGGTTCGTGAACTCCGATATAATATAAATAATAATTCTCTTTACGCTGATAAAGTCTGATATCTTCTATGGCAAAGAAGATTTCTTTGCCTTTAATCATATTAGGGGTCAATAACCTTAGACTTATAAGTTTAAACTTCAGGTATGGTGAGTGAGTGGTTATTTCACACAAGAAAACAGCTGAGTTAGGATAATCTGTTTTCCAACCGCTAAAAGAGTATCTTCGATCTTTGGGAACATATACGGATCCCCACATTATAGGCATGTCTGCGTGTATTAAAGATCGATCTTTAGGGGTCATAAGACGACAAGCCAATAGAGCATATTTATCGTTGATAAAAATCATACCATTATTAAAAATATAAGTTCTATCAAAAAATTCTTTCATCTTTCTCTTACTGTAAGAAAAATATTCCAAAACTCTGTCAGAGTTTTGGAGAGACTTTCGAAAAAACTCTGTTAGATCTTTAATATAAGAGGAATCATCCATATTTATGATAGAAAACAATTAAATATTTAATTGTTTTCACGTATTTAATTGTTTTCACGTATTTAATTGTTTTCACGTATTTAATTGTTTTCACGTATTTAGAATTGTTGCAATAAGGGAGAAATATCTAAAGGGGGGTAATACAGTGATAGTCCTAAACAGAAAGTTATCAGGTTTATCTTTGACTACCTTTGATATGAAAATTATAAATTCCGTTCTTGTCTAACATATTTCTATAGTCTTTGATTTTATCTTTAGTAAAATTGGTAGCATAACTACCTCCATATCTACCTGTTTCTTCAAAACGAGTTATCTGATTTTTCAATCTTTGTGTTTCATTGATGGTGAGTATAACAACCATTGGATCGTATCCCTCTTTCTTTAATTTTTCGAGGGCTTCTAGCGGGATAAACTCGCCTTCTTCTGCAATAATATCTATTTTATTTTTGATAGCAAATTCTTTTAATTTTGAAACCATAGGCCACGATTGCTCATATATTGTTCTAAATATAGTGCTATCTGTCGCTTTTAAATTTTGAATACCAGTTACATCTTCTATATCAGAATACTGTCCAAGTCTTGTGAGGTTCTTGTAATCTTCGATAAGAGAATAAACATTATCTGTAGACAGAATGATAGGATTAACAAGATCAAAACAATCTATTATACCCTTCATTCTAAAACTTTTTCCAGCGCCAGGTGATCCAAGAAAAAATATTATTTTTGGTCGGCTAGATCGATAGCCTAACCATACTACTGGTTTATCACCTTCAACAGAATTAGCTTTAAGTTGTTTAAATATACTCTCTTTTCCTGGTTCGGTTATGGTTAGTCTCCAAGACCAGTCAGATCCTTTTTTATCGACGTCAATTTTTTGAACCATCTTATAATTCTTGCGTAATCCAGGAAGAGGTACTTCAACACTTAATTTATGTGAGAGATCTCGAGCTAGTTTGTCTGATCGAGTTACCAGAGAACTTTCTAATTGCAAGAATACAGGAGTATTCCACCATATTCTTACATTAGGGGTTTCTTCAAGTATATATTGATCGCATTCTGGTCCTGTTTTTAGACATTCCGATAGTTGATTGACCAGTTCGAAGTCATCGTGTAATAAAAGATCATCTGGGGTTGTACAACCCATACTAAAAACCATTTTACCATCTTTCCCTATACCTATACATTTTCCAGCAAATGGAGAAATAAGAACTAGATTACGATCTTTATATGTTCTATAAATAAGAAAGATATGATACGGATCGCCTTTTCTACACTTTTCAGGTTCTAGAGAACTAATATTTAAACAGAGTTTCTTTTTATCTCTTGTTTTGATTGTAATTGGTTTCAAAGACATATTATTTATTACAAATATTTTAACAATTAATATTAATTGTTAAAATGAAGAAAACGGTGTGTATTCCAACACAAAAAATTAAAGTTAAAAGGTGGATAATAAAAGGTGGTGTCATCGGCGGAGGTAGTTATGGAGTTGTTTCACAGGTTTGTCGTAAAGAAAATTGTGACTATGCGATGAAAGTAATTAGTGATTCTCATGAGGTTATCAAACGCGAGGTTTGTTTTCAAAAGATATGCGCCAGCCGTGGTTTATGCAAGCCGGTCGATGATTGGTGGTTATGTGACAACGAGGAAAAAGGGGTTATCATAACGCCGATGTTACATATAACTATTTTTGATAAGAGACGTCCGATTGGTAACGATCCCATTACTGGAGAAAGGATCTACACCACTCCCATCGCTGGAAAAAAAGATTGGGAACTTATTAAAAAAGCCATTAAACTAATTTTTAGACTCCATGAAATAGGAATACGCCATGGAGATGCCAAAGAAGACAATATTATGCTAGATAAAGATGGGAAACCATTTTTTATCGATATGGGCTGCTCTGGGTTTTATCAAAATAAAGATATTGACATTAACAAAGAATTTTTGCGAATGAAGGGATTTTATATCAGTGCGATCTACGAAATCGCAAACCAATATCCTAATATAAAAGATGTAAACCTGTTACCTAAGAATGTCCAGAAAAGAATTTTAATAGAATCTCGTCTAAGGCCTATTGGTGATTATAATATGCTGATCCTTAAAGAACAAAATAAAAAGGTTCCACACTATTTTTATCAAATTTTTAAGATGATAAAAAATATATCTCGTAAATATAAGAATCCTGATGAACCTCTAATTGAGATAGAAAGAAAAGCTGTCAACAAACTCTTACAGAAAAACTATTCAGAGATAAAACGAGAATGGGAAGAAAAAATGTGATACCATTCAAAATGACTCTGCGGATGTTTTATCTTATTTCATGACCTTTAGGTCATGAAAATTATATATACATCTGCAATGTATCTATCTTATCTTCCTTCTGGTGATGTTTTAGGAACTTTTCTAGACCAATATTAATGTCTTCTTTAGTGAAGAGTTTTTTCTCAGCTGTGGTTCCACAGATTCGCCTAGCATGAGCAGATTTACAATCAACTAGAAAGTTTTCAATATCTCTACCATAGGATAGAAAAATATCTTTGTTGATGGAGAAAAAGGTTTCGTCTATTGATTTGTCCATCAATTTCCACCCCTCTTTTTTTACTCTCTTTTGGAACATCTTGTATAAATCTCCTGAAGAATACCCATCTAGGTGATAGGTGTGAGGAAATCTACTCTTCAGTCCTCTATTGATAGAGAAAAAGCAGTTATCTAGATCATTCTCGTATCCGGCCACGATACAAACAAAATTATCTGAATGTTCTGAAAGAAATTGGTTAAGTAAATCTACAGCAGCTTTAGCAAAATCATCCACTCTATCCTTATTACCCATACAATACGCTTCATCAATAAATAAAACACCTCCCAATGCACTTTGGAGGAGTTCCATAGTAGCTGCGTCTGAATGCCCAGTCCATTTCTTGACGAAATCTGATCTTTTGGCCACCACTACATTATCAGTGGTTAAAAACCCCATATTACAATATATTTTGGCTAAAATGTGGGCGCTCGAAGTTTTGCCCACTCCCGGCGACCCGTAGAGGACTGTGTGAAGCATCCCGCCATCCTTGGGGTTTCGCAGACCTTGAATATGTAATAGAATAAGATCGATGACGCTCTGTTTGAGACTTTCAAGCCCTATCATTGCGTTTAACTCGGTGAGTGATGGAATCAGTTTCCATAGAGTAAACCAGTCGAGAGTATCTCCGCGATAATTCCACGCCACATATAACAAGTCTTGAATAGTATCTAATTTAAAAGGAGGAAGGAGTTCGCAACTGTTTTTCCATCTCTTTCGAGGGGGTGAAGGTTTTTCATCTCTTTTGCGTTTTTTATTATGTATAGGATCAGGAAGGGGCAGACGAGAATATCTCTGCTCTTCCTCTAATACATCTTCATAAGAAGGTCGCGTTAACAATATTATCCTTCTTTCCTCTTCCATCTACTATATAGTATGAAAATTTCCTTTAAAACTTTCTCTATATTATGACTAAGTCTATATTATGATGACTTAGTCATCATAATATAATTTTTAAGTTACTTTCTATCACAAGAGATCGCCCATGTGGTGTAACCATTATACACCGATACTCTCTCTACCTTCATTTCTATCTGGGTAACCCATTCATAGATTCGAGGAAAAATATCATCTGAAGTACGCATGAACCATACTATATTACAGAGAGGACCAGCAGGTTTGTAAAAAGCGTATTTATATGTTAACTCATCGTCTATTATGCTAAATTGAAGAGGGATCAATTTAACTCCATTGACGTCATAGAATTCGGGAATAGTCCTGTAATAAAACCCGGAGACATAAAAAGTTACCAGATTGGGAGGTGACTGGGGTAGATTAGCATAATCCAACATGCAACACCCATATGATATCGACCCTTCAGATGTCATTTGATATGAATTAAGATTTTATAGAAGGTGAATATTGAAATCCTGTTCCTATTTCATTGTAGGTGACATGATGGTATAGCCCAAAATAAATATGTATTAGAGCTTTATTTTTCGAATACCTGTATGACTTGTTAGACAAAGTAAGATCATTTCTCTGAAGATAAGCTATTGCTTTTAAAATTACTTCATCTTTTTCTGAAAAATATCTCTTGATCCAGTTTATAGCATCCTGACTGGTTTTTATCTCTTCAAAGTCGGCCATTATCTCATCTGGAGGAATTTGACTATATTTATTATCTATCTTGGATCTCTATTAACAATGTATAATAAATAAAAATTAAAAACCCAATGATACCCACAGACGAAATAATATTAGTAATTAACAAAATACTAATCCATTTTTTTAATTCAGCTACCTGATTAAAGCTAGCTAGATCAGAGCGATCTAGATCGCTCTGAAGAGATTGTTGATAGAAAGGAGCCGTACCCTCCATACACTGCTGTTTCATTTATCGATATTATCGATAATGACTTATTGACTTATTGTGAGTGTTTTCTTTATATAGAGAAAAACTCTATATAAAGAAACCTTTGTTATAATTTGATGTAAGAACAATATGGACCCTACTAATTCGTATTGTTTGGCAAGGGTTGGACCGTCTATCTCTATTGTTACACTATTTATTTTATTGATAATTTATATCAGATTTCCTTTCTCTCAAAAGTACGCTTTGTTTGCCTTGTCAGCGTGTCTCATGGGAGATGCATTTATGATATCTATGGTAATAGTATGTGCATACTATTACCAGATCCACCTAGCATTTCTTATTCTAATACAAGCGTTGTTTACTGGGCTCTGGTATAATAATATGTTTGTCTGGGAGGTTACCAGAACCGTTCCCAATACTGGAGAAATCGTATGATCTAAGCTTAGATCATACGATTTCTCCAGTATCTTAGATTGTTTCATCTCTATCTCGAGATAGAGATGAAACAGAGGATCTTAGAGATTCATTTTTATACATAATTCTGGGTCTAACCTTTATTCTATTTTTTCTATCAATGAGCGTATTTCTTGAATTAAAGTTAATTGGGGTTCGTAGATTTGATGGAGGATATTTCTAGAAATATTTTTCAAGGTGAGAGAACAATGAATAATTACACAATCACGGTCAATATCACGGTCAATATCACCACACTCTTCCATTCGAATTATGAGCATATGTTTAGGTAGTCTTTCATTCTTTTGTTGTATGATAATGGATTTAATCGTTGACGCGTTGTCCCAATCCTGAGTAATTATTCCGAGTTTTTTATCCTTCATACGGGCTCTAAAGTGGTTGTTAGGCAGAAGCTGCTGTATATCATCTGGAACAAATACACAATTCTCCGAGCCAACAACCTGTTGAGCCACACGGGTCAAAGTACTCTTTCCTGAATTTGCAGGTCCATAAATAACACAAGAAGAGCGTTTCCCATCTTTTATAACATTCTTTAGAAAGTGGAATAATTTTTCTTGCTCCTCTTTGGGAAGAATGGGATCTAAAACGATTTCTCTCGTCAATGCCATACTCGTTGATTCCAATAACAGATCAGAAACTAGAAAGTTATTCCATTTTTATCAGTAAATAAGCTGTTTACGTTTAATTATGTATCATAAAATAGCTATGGAGTCCTCTTCCTCCAAAAGCTAGATTCTTTCTTTGCTCATCGCTGGCATTCTTCCAGATTTTAGAACCCTCTCCATGGATAGTAAATCCACAAGCCTTAGGGTGTCCTCCCCCTCCGAATTTTTCGCATATTTTGGCCAGATCGAGAGGACTTTTACTGCTTCCGCGAAGGGATATCCACCACGAATCGGACTGGAAATCGTATCTCCAAGTGACAGCAAAGTCGCATCCGTTATTAGAAAGAATATTACCCACTTCTGACCGAAGAGTGGGATGACAAGAAGACAATTTAACCTTATATCCTTGAAACTCGCATAAGATAGCTGTTCCGCATGCGTAATCAATGTCTTTCTTTTCTCTGGCAGATATAAACCTTCCTTCTGCGGTTAGTGCATCCTTTAGAATTTTGGTAGTTTCTAAGTCCATTCCCATCAGATATTCCATCTTTTGAAAAGTGTACCAATCTCGATGGTAGAGAGCTTTACCAATATATTTCGAGTTTGGAATCTCCCATTTCCATAGATCACGGTCAGCAATAATATCGATAAACCATGGACGTTTGTCCCTCTCTGATGGGTATACCAAGTCCCAAACTAACTGGGCTCCACTTCTTTCGACATCAAAAAATCCAATATAATTATCAACTTCCTCCTCTAATTTCTCCAAGTCTCGAATAGCTGTTTTGTGATGATCTATAACTCTTACATACTTAGCTGCCTTACAAATATCTTTCATAATGCTACGTTTGTAGCTAAAATCGACGATAGCCACTGTTTTACCAGTAACATCCGGGTAAGGTTCTCCGTGTCTCACTTCATAAGCCTGAAATGGTACAGACGATTTCATATTTTCTCTCCAAAGGGGCCATGCCGCTCCAGTTCCATCGGGGCAACTGGCATGGTATAAAACTACATCAATCTCTGTTGGAATTAGCCAGTGTTTAAATGGATGCGACAGATCCTTCTCCACAACTTCTATTTCAGGTTTTATTTCATTCATCTCCAAGGGTTTATTACAATTAAAACAAATTAATCTTTAAATATATGCGATGTTAAAGATCAATCTAAAAGGGTAATTTTAAAAACGATGTTAAAGATCAATCTAAAACATTATTTTTAAAAATGTTTCCCTTAAGAATAGCATTCGGATCGCACGCCAGGGCTGGAAAGTCAGAAGCAACCAAATATTTGGTATCTCAATATGGAGGGAAGGAACTTTCCATGGGAAAAGCCATATACGATATTTTGAGTTACTCTCAAAATAGATGCGGGTTTTCTCTAGAAAAAGATAGAAAATTTCTTCAAATGGTAGGGGACTGGGGTAGGAATAAAGATCCAGATGTCTGGATCAATATTGTAAATAAAGAGGTTGATCTATTACCAACTGAGAATCTGTATATTTCTGATCTAAGATATCTCAACGAAGCTAAGATGTTAAAAAATCGCGGATTTTATTTGGTCAATATTATTCGAGGATCTTACATAAATGACAACTTTGGAAGTGGATCCAGAGAACATTCGTCAGAGACATCGTTAGAAAAGTATAAAGATTGGGATTATTTAATTTACAATAGCAAAAGTTTAGTAGAATTCTACCAACAGCTAGATAATATTGTTGCTAAAATTTCTCAAATTGCTAACTGATATTGGCGATTAATACAAAGCAGGTTAAAACGAAGCTAATATGAAGTAATTATGAACTTGAATTCATTCACTAGAGAAGAGCTAATTGCGCTTTTAGAGAAAAGTAATAATAATGAGGCATTAAAATCTCAGGGGATATCCCCTCCGGAAAAAAATGTAGAGATTTGTCGGTTTCGCCCAATTAAAGGTAACCAACCACCGTGCGAAATTGAGAGTTCAACTTCTTACGGGTTTTGCAAGAAACACAGTCGGACCGTACAAGCTAAAAGGGCAAAACATGCATGGGAGGAAGCTCAACCATCTAGCCCAAAAGCAGAGTCAACGCCAGCTCCGGAGTCAACGCCAGTTCCGGAGTTGACGCCAGTTCCGGAGTTGACTCCGGAACTGGCGTCAACTCCAGCTCCGGAGCTGGCATTGTCGTCGTCAGCTTTTCCATTGCGTCGCCCCCAGCCAAATTCTCTATCGTCTCGTCCGCCACCTCGCCCGCCACCAACTCGGCCAACTCACCCATCGGGTATTCAAGATAGGCCACCCGTTAATAAGTTAGCAGAACAATTAGGAAATATGGAAAAGAGAATTTTGCAAAGAACACACTATGCTCCTACAAAAGAGGTAAATACAAAACATAGGGAAGGAGGAGAAGGGGGCCATAGGTCCCAGAGACATGACCCTAAAGCATATAACCAGGCGCATCACCCGGTTAAGAAATCTCCTGTTAAAAAGGCGCCTCCTGTTAAAAAGGCGCCTCCTGTTAAAAAGACGAAACGAGCACCTGTAAAAGAGAAACGTCAATCTCAAGCTAAAGCTGCCCCGCCAAGGACTAAAAAGATTAAGCCTAATATTTGGGGACGTTATGAGGATTTAGACACTCATATTCTGTTTGATCCCAAGACTAAAAATGCTTACGGAGTTCAAAACCGAAACGGAACTATTTCAGCATTGGGAAAGAAACATATAAATATCTGCAAGAGACATGGGTGGCAATATAAAGTACCCAAAGGATACAACTATAATGATTCAGAAGATGAGAAAGAACAGGAAACTTCATCTGAAGAGACCGAGTCAGATAGTGAAAAAGATGATACTGAACCTTCAGAACCTTCAGATCTTTCAGAGAATTATCTCGATAGTGAATCTGATGAAAAATCGTCAGACGACGAATCATCCGAAGAAGAAAGTGAAGAAGAAAGTGAAGAAGAAGAAGATAGTGATAACTACGAAGATGACTCGGACGACGATGAATCCGATGACAATTATTACTAAGTTTTTGGTCGTTTCTTTTCTTCATTGAAGAAAAGAAACCGTCTTCATTGAAGAAAAGAAACCGTCTTCATTGAAGAAAAGAAACCGTCATTGAAGAAAAGAAACGTTATTGATATTCTAAGTGTGAGCAGTACATTGTTTATCTCTGCACATCAAACACCAATCTCCTTTCTTACGTGATTTATTATCGCATGGGTGTTTAGAACAGCATTTATCTTTACAGTTTGGATCGCAATGATGGTAATAACAATCTGTGCAACCGCATTCCCAGCAGATAGGAAAAGGGTATGGATGATTTGGACAACACCTGATAGCAGAGCACTGACCGCATTCTTCATCGGAAGACATTTATGTAGTTTCTACTTCTATATGAAAGGGGCTTACTTTTCAACTGTAGTTTGGAAAAATGGATTCTCCAGGTACGCTGATTTTACCAATCCTTGGTCAACCATTAGAGTCACTAACTCTTTGAAATTTCTCACACAACCTACCTTTATATTATCACCATCTAGACATTCTACAACTGCAAACGACAATCGCAGACCTTCTATAAAACTAATTGAATATTTTTTCTCATTATGTTTAACGGAAAGTTTTATCGAATCTGGTAAAGTATCTCTCACAACTTCAAATTTCTCTTCTAACATTAGTTGTGTAATGGAAGCCCAAGTTTCAGTACTCATGTTTGGGATACGTTTGTAATACGTTTAAAACGTAAATGTATCTCAAACTCAATTCCGTTTTTATAGCCTACGGCTATAAAAAACTTTCTAGTCCCAAGACCTCTCTCAATATGAGAGAGTCCGAAGACTGAACGAGATCTACCATAGCTTCCATGGGTTAATTTGGTGTAATACAGAACTCGATAGATCTTGGCATTTCTGTAAGTAAAAGTCATTTTTCTGACTTAAAAGGGTCAGAAAAACTGTATTTATTTTAACCTCCCCATGGGGAGACTTTATACTTTGTCTTGCATTTTATGCAAGACACTAAAAGAGTGACTGGCTCGTCCGCAAACTCCGACGGCTGATAATATAAGGTCGGTGCTTCTTCGACCCCAAACATCTTCGGCCGCTGATACATTACAACGGTCGTTGCTCCTCCTTCGTCTGACTGGTATTTACCATAACTTTTACACTTGGGATTGACACATTTGTATCTGTCTGCCTCGAGAGAGATCTCCATTGGATTAACTTGGTGTAATACAAAAAGTCAATAGATCTTAATATTTCTGTACAGAAATGTCATTTTTCTTTATTTTGTAGCCGGTTTAATACTCATCCCTTGAATAATATTGCATCTAGCATCTATGAGTCTGGAATGTTCTACAGATTCTTGTTTAAAGTTAAGGATTGAACCAGGAAGTATCACAACGAGGGGAGTAATCTGTTCTCCCGATTTTGAATACCATACGGTTCCGACTCTACATAGAGCACAATGGTCCAAATCCAACTCACAGGGGTGACCAAAAGGGGTCTCTTCACCAAATATACAATTTTGATAGTCAGTGTCCGGATGAACATGTATCATATGGTAGGTATTGTTGTGTCCTTTGCAATACCAATAAACTTTACGATAAGAAGCCTTTTCAGAAGCCATATTGTTTTCAGAATAGTAGATTCTCTCACTTTATTCCTTTAGAAAGGAAAATAAAGTCATTTTTTCTCATATAGTAGAACTATATGAGAATAACCCACTAGAGATGCCGTTGCTGGTGCAGATTCAATTCCTTATCTTTTTCCAAACGAAACTCTATCGCCATCTTTTTAGCCTCTTCGCTGGATACTTTATCATTAACTCTAAAGCTCTTACTTCTTCGTTTTCCATCCTCAGGCCATTGGACTTTCCACCTCCCGTCGTTGAAACTAACACCAGTTACCCCGCTACTGTTATCTTTGCGTTTATTAGCATTTCTATTGTTCAGTTTATTCCCTTCTCTGAGATTACATCTTCTATTATTCAACGGATTTCCATCTATATGGTCGACAACCTTGTACAATCCTAGCTCTTGATGAAAGGATGTTGATATGAGATTGGTCTTAGCTCTGTTAGAACAATTCACTTCATAAACATCGGTTTTAGACCTTTTCTTGATACTCCATACTCTACTTTCTACAAGATCTAGATCTTTCACATCGCAAAAAAATGTTTGATCTCCATTACATTGGACTTCTATGAAACTACCCTTTCCGTTATTATGTATTCTGTATTTGTTTCTAATTAATCCTCTTCTTTCTGCTTCTTTCCGTCTAAAGTCGCTAGCTTTTTCACTTGCTTTTTCTTTTCCCCCGCAAGCTTCATAAGAAAAACATTTACTTAGATATGGCGATAAAAATCTTACCATAAAATATTTGGCTTTGCATTCATTTAAAGATCCTCCGGGTATACCACCCATCCAACCGGTTTGAGACAGAGAGTCTAGACTTAAAGATACTGCTGATTTGTCTATATCTTCAACCACATAGTCTAAATCTTCTCTATAAGTCTGTCCTAAGATTTTTAGGTTAGATCTCCTATTGTCTAGGTTATCTTTGTTTATGTGAGAAATTTGCTGATCTGTACTTAACATCATCTTAGGAAACGAAAAAGTTGAGATAACATCCGTTTTTCGCATGGTTGCCCTAACAAATAATCTTCCTTTAGTTTGGCTGACTGACCAACGATATTTTTGTACCAGATCCAAATTATCTACATCACATTTCATAATATAACCATCATTCAGCTCTACTTCAATATATTCATCTCCCGGGACCTCTTTAATCTTGCGATAACGTCGGAGATGCCTCCTACCAACTTTACCTCCACCTTCCCAATCACCGATAAAAACAATGATAGTCATTTTATATAGTTCACTACTATATAAAATGTTGGTTACTTTTAAAGTCATTTTTTAACCAAATGAATAGCGCGACTTGCACTTTATACAAGTGACAAACGTGGTCATCGGTTCATCCGCTGATCTCGTCTGTAATTGATAGAAAAAACATCTCTTACTCTTACATTTGGAATTGCGGCAAGGAAATTCACCTTCCTCCACTATCGGCCCTTGAGCGGTAAAAGAACAGACTTCTTTTAGTTTTTGGCGAAATGTTTCGTACGGATGCGTATCAAAACCGGTGTCACAATTTTTGATGTCCGTTAATATCTCTTCTCTTTCTTGACGATCTTGACATTGAAGAAGATGACCGACTTTCTCATATGCTATATTCGGGTACAGGTCCTGTATAGAGGTCCTTCCCTCAGACATTTCTTCTGTCTCATCATCCGCCACTATCCTCTCACACATTCGGTAAATCTGCTTTTCATAATTTTTGGCGGTCTTTGTTTTTAATTTTATCTTGAGAGCTTTGACTACAGCTTTCCTTTCAGAGTTGGACATGGGAAATACACGCTCTCATATTTACAAATATTTTTATGTTTAGATGTCAATTTTCTGTTACTTTACATATGTAAAGTAACAACAAGAAGTAACTGGCTAGTTTCGACTACCCGTATTTCTTGTGTGACGAAGAAGAGGATCATAATGATATCCTTTCTTCCACCATGGCTGTACCATATGCTGCCTTCCGGTTGGAGTGATAACAGCAGCTGGAATTCTAGAGGGATATTGGTCGTAGATATTGATCCATGGGCCGCAGGACGGCTGTCCTGCCATGTCGTAAAGGCCGTAGCGAAAACTTGGCCCGTTGGGATCATAGAGGGATATTGAGCTACCAAACTCTTCTAAATTAATATATGGACGAAAGCTCATATCTCTCTCGCCGTTTGCTAATAGAAGTATATTCATTTTATTACTCACGTAAGTTATTCATTGTCAATATTATTATTGTAGGAATAATGAAATATGAGTGTTTAGAGATTTCATCCGATTTTATAAAATCGGATGAAAGTTTACAATATTTTATAAAATCTAATAAAATGCTGATTAGAGATTTTGGTTTAGCCAAATTTAACTAAGTTTTCTCAAAATTGACTATTTTTCAAATTCGGCTAAGCCTTGGTTAGTATTGTGTAATTACTATAGAAAATCCCACGAAAAAATGTCCCAAAAGCTGCAATTTATAAGCAAAAGTTATGTTTAGACAGAAAGTATATACTTTCTGTCTATCTTCTATTAGAATTTAGTTTTGTATTTTTTGAGAGTTACTCTGAAAGATCAAATGTTTACTTCTCAGAGATTTAGAGATTCTCTGAGAGAATCTCTAAATTTTGAGTTCCACACACACATCCAAACCATGTGTGTGTGGAACTCAAAATTTCTAAATCCAAAACCAAAAACCTGTGAGAGAAAAGTGGGTAGCTTGTGGTTTATCTCAGTAAACCACAAAAAAATGACAGTTTTGTATCGAATATTTTCCAAAATTTTTTTGGATTAACCGTTTTAAAATTAGATTGTCTAATATATATTTGGTTAATCCAAAATTTTTTTGGAAAATGGTCATAGTATGTGATTATTGTGGGAAAACATATGCTAACAAATACTCGTTAAAAAAACATCAAACGGTAAATGCGTCATGTCTTCGGGATAGAAATAAGAAAGTGGTAACGGATAAATGTGAATATTGTGGTAAAATATATATTCATCTTAATATACATCTTAAAACCTGTAAAACCAGAGAGTTTAGTATTTCTCATAATTATGAGAAAGAGGAATTGAATGGTAAAATAGATAAAAAGGATAACAAGATTAAAAAACTTTTATCAGAAATCAAAGAATTGAGAAAAGAGAATACGAAACTTAAAAGTGCTAACAAACATCTTGACGACAAACTCAGAGAACAACAGGGTATCGTCAAAGGAATGCAGACGGCTCCCGATAAAAAGACCATCTATAATACGGCCATTCATCCCAAGTTGGTCAATCTTCCTATCGGCAATATCCGAGCTCTTACCAATGAGTTCATCGAAGAACGCGTTAGCGATGGGATACTGACTTATGAAAGAGCCACCCGAGGATATCCTGGTATGTTGGAAGTGATCTGTGAACTCATCACTCATGAAAATGATAACGGAGAAATCGAGAGAAATTATGTTTGTACAGATGTTTCGAGAAATTCCTTTCACCGACTCTTAGAGAGTAAAAAGTGGAAATCCGATAAGGGTGGACGATATCTCAACGCTATGCTGGATAGGTTCATCGATCAGATGGACGAGTATAAAACGAAAGCCTACGATGTGTACAAGAACACTCCTCATGACTCTATGGAATGGTCTCAAGTGGATTGGGAGAGAAAAAATATCTCTCGGTTGTACAGCGGAGTGGTTTGTAAAGAAGGAACCGGAGATAGAGAAGATCTAATCAATGCCCTGAGGAAAGAGATCGCGAAGAGAGCGTCTGTGTAACTCTCCTCCGACCCGTCGTGACTCAGTCACCGAGAAAAGAGCTTCAGTCTGATAGAAGTAGCCAAGTGTAAAATATTTTTAAAAAGATAAATGAGTATTATAAATTGAATACAAATATGGCCGCAAATGTAGATACGATTGAAATCGGCAATTTGGTTCAGAGAAGAATGGCGGAGTTTCCGAGATATGCGTCCCTCGAATGGGCTTTTAAACTAAAAATGTTACTCGAGGATAAAAGGGCCAATATAGTTACAGCCGAATCATTGACGGCTGGGTTGATATTGAAGACTTTAGTAGATGTTCCTATGCAAGGAGCCACTCTCTATGGAGGGTTTGGAGTTTATGACACTGATGCTAAAAGACTATGGTTAGGAGTTACAACGGAAGGAGTATACGGTGAAAAGACGGCTAGGCAGATGGCTGAAGGGGCTCTAGAGAATAGTCGAGCTGTTGTCTCCTTGGCTGTCACGGGGGATGCTATGCCCTATCCTGAAGCTAAAGAGAGAATTGGAGATGTCTATATTGGAGTTTCAATTCGGACAGGAGATGGTACAATGGACACTTTTACCAAGAGTTTAGCATCATGTGACAGTATCAGAGAGATGTGTGACGGTTGGAAACAGCTGACGGTACCCCCTAATACGTATGCTCCCACTCAAATGACTGCAGTGATTGCCGACTATATTAGAGAGTTGACAACTAAAGAGGCTCTCGAATTTTGCTATCAAACGGTTAAGAATTACCAGGGTAATACGTGGAAAGAATCTATTGACGGCGAAGTCTGGGACAAAGACTGTCGAGCAGGTTCCTGGATTCTTGATGCCGCACTAAAGATCCCCACTCATGTTCTTCCCGGTTTAGCTCCTGAATGCGACGCAGAATCTATGGATGATTTATCCTCGATGATGAAGGAAAAAGAAAGGAAAAAGAAGAAAAAAGAGAGGAAGAGACGGAGGGAGATAAGAAAACAGAAATTTATGAGAACGATGGAAGCGAATCAACAGAAATTTGAACAGGCATATGCACAGGAAGAGAAATGGGAACGGGAACGACTGCAATGGAAACGACGGTAATGGGAACGGAATCGGTATGAAAGGGAAATTGGAAAGAGATAACTCTGAGTATGCATCAGAGAATACCTAGGGATGATTGGTGATTCTTATACAAATTCTCAATTAAAAATATTCTGTTACTAATTAGTAACAGAATGTCTTGGGATCTAAATTCTTTATTTGATAGAGCTAAAGTCATCTATGAACAAAGTTCTAAAGACAAATTTTATATCAGTCGAACTCAGTATAGTGGAATTTCTTTTGGGGCTTTACCTCCTCGAGATACCATATTTTTTGGTGAATATGTTTTTGGAAGTGGACCCAATGCATTAAAATTGGCTAAATTATTTGTCAATGAAGGCACATTTAAAACTTTTTACTGTAATATGTGTTATATGATGGAAAGAGATAACGTTTCCATCAAAAACAGCTGTGGAGAGTTAATTTTGCAGAAACAGACAGCCAGTAATAAGATACAACAAATAGTAGAGAGTGAAGGTATCAAATTTTTAATTATTGGTACTTCGACTGTCTACTATTATTCGCACCTTTTAATATGTTCTCTAGATCATTACAGTACTTATATGATATTTGAGAATCGGAGATTGTTTCGAGGGTTTATGAGATTGGCAGAACAGGGCACTCAAACCAATACTTTGACCAAGTTTATCTTTAATGGAACATTTGGCTCAGACAGATGGCATTTTCATGTTCATGCGACTCCCAAGGCTATTGATTGGATTGATGAGTTGGATACCTGGTTAACGAATACGGGTTATCAACCTGTCTCTATGAATACAGGAAAAGGTCTCGTTAGATATAAACTGATAGGTCATTCAGATCTCAATATCTTATTTGATGAAGTTAACAGATGGGTTAGCATTCTTTATTCCCCACCATATTATTCGAGACAAAAATATTTATCTGCCGTATTTAAAGTTTTTTTAAGACTTGGCGCCCCATATTATGTAGTCTTGCTGTTAACAGGAAATCCAACGGCAAGATTTTCGGTTGGAGGGTCAGATTTTTGGATGATAATTCCACCTGCAATTGTTAATGTTACTTCCGCCAATGTTAATGATTTAACAGCTAATACCAGAAATGCTCTGCTGGACCAGATTAGAGATGCAGGAGTTTATGAGGACTGGGATAATATTCAGCCATATAATAAAGATCCTAACAGCCGTACCATTGAAATGATTGAAGTTGCAATGCGTAACACTTCTCTTTGTGATGGATTAGCCGCTAAGCAAGCGGATCCAGCTGGTCGTATGCAACTCGAAGCGGTTTTTCAAGAAGTTGATGCGTGTCGCGTTGATCTACAAAATCAACAAAATTGTCAAAATTATGAACTTTTAGTACCCATCTGGAAATTCTATTTAACCCTTGTTTTTCTTTGTGACGTTAGGACTAGGGTACTTGCTAACCCAAATGAGACTTTACTAAAGTCAGTGCAAATGGTCTACAAAAACCTAATGAAAAATAGACGCTTTTTGGATAGAGCTATTTATGGAGGTGTTGTTTATCTATCAAATACTCTTAGACTTGATTCTCCTATTTCCCCTGCATATAATTATCAGGGTACTGATTCTCTCTACTTAAGAGGAAGTTTTGTATCAAATTTAGTCAAAAACACATTTAATGAATTATTATCTATCTCATCAGATTATTACGTATTAAATCCGTCCTCTAATACTTTATCTTCTCAGAATAGAGATATTAACGTTTGGGTGGATTATGATGCTAGAAATCGAATAGGGGATCCCTCTGGTTTCGGCATTATTTTTAGAACATTCATAAGAAACAAGCCTAATTTACGATTTATCCTAAAGTCTGACAGGAGAGGAGACTCTTTTTCTCAGGAGATGTTTTTTAATGAGTTTATGGCAGGAATAAAAATTAATGATCTTCGGCAAAACATTCCCAATTTTTTATTAACCTATGGCGGGTTTGAATGTAAAACGGACGGGCAGCTAGGTTCCCTCTGCCTAGGTTCGGCAGGTGCTAATGTTACTGAGCTACCATTTATTATATTAGAAAATATTGATGGTAGAACTTTATCAGGTTTGATAAAAATGGGAACGATGAGATCAATATGGTTAATTTATCTTATTCAACAAATAGCTTTATCTTTACAATATGCTCAAAACCATTTAGATTTTTGTCATTATGACCTTCATGGTGGTAATGTTATGACTTCTCCGACTCCAGAGAATTTTCTCTATACCTATACTTTTGGAGACACAAAATTCTCAGTACCTGTCTATCACAATTGTACTATTATTGATTATGGTTCTGCTCATGTCAAAGGTTTGAGTAGCTATCCGGTCTTTTCAGACGCAGCATACAACTGGGGACTAACGATAGACACTTATTATCCTAGAAGAGATGTTTATTCTTTAGTAATGAGTTCCTTTTTAACCTATTGCGGATTTGCCCCCAATGCAGAATTTGCGAGAATGGTAGATAAGTCATCTGAATTTTCAGAGATAGTTGTTCAATTATTTAATGCTTACGCGCCTCTTTATAACTCAAATGATCCATATCAGTTAGCTATTGATCGGGCAGCGGCATATCGTCTGCAAGGTTTAAATGGAGAAGATATAGAGGATAGAGTGGGGAGGGACTTAAGGGCGATATATGGAGGCCGATCCACCATTCGTTACCTTCCTGCACATTACGATAAAATCGAAGGTGGTAACCAATCTATTTATAATTCTCAATGGAGTTTTGTAGTGGCCCTTAGCCAATATATTGCCCCTATTTTAGGGACATTTAACCACAGTCGTACATATAATTGGGGTGAAATTCGTCAACCAGGATGTGAGGCTGATCCAAATGTTTACTCCCTAACCGAAAAAGCTGAGAGAATCAAACAAAACTGGTTAACCTAGAAAAATGATATTTTGTTGTATATATTCAGTTATTTTTTTGATTTTGTTAATAACAAATGGTTAGACTTCAGATTATTTCTGATATCCATATGGAGAATGGAACGAAATTGGATGAGATTATCTATCCCGATCCAGAGGGTATTCTAATCGTAGCTGGAGATGTGGCCCGAGTTGAAAACTACAACTTGTATGAGAGCACTCTCAAATACTTGTGTTCTAAATTTGAAAAGGTGATTCTTGTCCCTGGAAACCATGAGTACTACTGTATCGGAGAGAATATTAAGACTATGGATCTTATTATGACCACTTTACACACCTTTGCTTCCCAGTTAGGTAATCTCATCGTTTTGGATAATGATGGACATACGGTGGGAGATACTATCATTTATGGGAGCACTTTTTGGTCCTACTGCCCGTCGCATCTTTTTCCTCAAACACCCATTTATATGGGTCCAATGATAAGAAAAAGACTCATGACCAGTCATGATTTCAACCGTCTTCATTTTCAAGCGTTGATCCAACTGGAAAACATGATTGAATTGGCTGAAGAGAGGAAAAAGAAATTGATAGTGGTTACTCACTACGCTCCAACTTTTAACGGTACTCTTCATCCTAAATACGCTAAAAGTCCTAATAAACAGCGGTACTGCTCTCAGAATGATTACTTATTGTCAAACAAAGTTATCAAGAACTGGATTTATGGACATACAGATTTCAATGGAAACACGGGAAAGTTGTTGACCAACCAGGTTGTGAGCAAAGGAGCCATTTTTCCATTTACCCTCGAGATTTAAAGTATTTCATAACATTTCAAATGTTATGAAATTTAAACCCATACGTATTTGTCCTGGGTAAAGATATTTGCGGTCCAGGGACCCATCTGTTCTTTACCTAGGACTTCCGGAACCGTATCTCCGTTTTCTAGGTAAGTTTCTCTCAATGGAATAATGAATCCGTTCTTATCCTGGACTGAGTATTTGAATAAGTCCTGCAGAGGAGCTATAGGTCTTCGGTAGAGGGTCAGGAGCTCTCCCTTCTCGGGGTTCTTGGTAGTTAGCATGCCAGTCTTCTCCCATGCAGTTTCCACCTCCGGGAATGGAGCAAAGGCGTCGACCGATCCTATAAACGGGATAGCTCCACTACCCGTGTAACCGGTGGCATAAGTAGGTTCTCGTCTGTCGTAAAATGGAGTATCGACATAATTAGCGTCTTGATTGACATTTTGGTTGGGCCCGTACGGTTTGAAATAGTCGTAAGGTTTCAGAGGGCGAGCGGCTTGGTAGAAAGGGTATCCGTACTTTTCACTAGTTTTTTTTAAAGTCCCACGCGGAACCGGAATACCGGGATAAGGGCCGGAGCCAGGACCCAATCCGTAAGGTCCTCCAGGGCCGCGCGTACTTATATCCAGTTGGCTGTAACCATCAATTATTGGGTCTTGAGGTCGTTGAGCTTTAGTTTCCTCCGTTTCTAGAGTTTGAGCCACATCTTCAGAAAAGCTATGAGTAGTAGTAAGGTTATTATAAGCATATCTCCATGGTAGGTTAACCGTGTGTAGACGATAGCCTTGGACCGAAGGACCAATATATGTGGGAGTTCGAATAGGGTCACCTAAGACGGAGGGATCATTTCCTCCAGAGGTACGTCTCTGATGCTCCAACATAGGATTATTCTTTGCTTCAGTATGTGTAGGTCGAACATGAGGTTGTGACGTATTTACCCCCGTTGTCCCGGTAAGGGACTGTTTTATGTTAGGAGCTCCCAATTGTGCAGCTCCGTAGAGCTGTCCACCTCCGCCAGCCTTTACCTGTGCTATTCTGGCCATATCGGCCACTGTTTTTGGGTCTAGCCCGTATGTTCGAGCGTGGATAAAGTGGACATCGCTTGTTCCCCCGGCAGACCCGTCAATAAAAGAATCGGGTCTATTACTTCTTTCATTCCCGAGATTATAAGCCAGAAAAACAACCACCAATACAATAGCGACTCCGACTATAATATTTCCAGAATTAATCTGTCCGTCCATCTTATTACATAACAGACAGAATTTACTTTTCTCACAAAGAAAAGTAAAACTTCTAAAAAGAGGGATTATCAACTTCCGCTTTTTAAATTCCAGTAAAATCGGAATTAACCTCAGCGTAAGGTTATATTTTGTTACGTGGATAACCGCGGGATAGAAACATGGTAAAATTAATCTTGGTTCTCGATAAAATTTTCTCACTATAACTATCAAGATAATAAATATCATCTTTAACTTGTTTTTGGAAAGAAAGTAACTAATTTTAGTCAGCAGTCAACAGTCAACAGTCAACTTCCCATTTCATGACAGATAAAATTTCGGTCGTTTGTGTCTGATCGTTTCTTTGCGACCAACAGATACTATCATCGACATCAACATCTATGTCCCAAGGATCACCACTTTTACCAGATATCAATCGTTTAACATGCTGAGTGGCTTTTTCTTGTGTAGAAAATACTCCAGCTACTGAATTCATGTTCGAATCTCCTTCACAGACAATCCATACTATCACAGACATTTTATTTATAAGTCGATGAGCTAATTTTTATATCAATTTTTTAGACATTCTGATTAAAATATTAGCTGCTTCCTCTATTTCATTCATTTCGCATTGTTCGATATACTTGCGACCTTCGTCGTATGGAATGAGAGTTATTGAGTTTGCTCCTTGTATAAGAGTTCCATTAGAAATAAGTTCTTTGATTTTCTGTTCTGATAATGTGTCTAGTGTAATCCCTCGATCTCTGAGACAGCGGTACAAGTTTGATGTCCTTCTACCGAGAGAGTTAGCTACTTGATAACCAATGAGATAGTGTTGTTGATAATTTCGATCATAACGATGCTTGTACACGAGAACGGTTAAATAATGACCATGCACATAAATATTAAAAGATGTGATAAATCTGAAGATACCCATCTGGGACTTAATTTTGCTCGGATGTAGAACATCTCCCGTACTCAGATTCTGGGTCATATTTGTTCAGGAAATCTCCGTGAAATACAGCTTCTCTTCGCTGGGTAACTTCGCTGGGCTGGATTTTCAAATGAGGGTCGTTTTTCATATTTAAATATCGTTTTTCTATATCATCGATACATGGGAAAGCTTCAAATATAGTACAATCGCCGTGAGTTCTAAAACTATTGGCAGGAGGGTCGTTATCCTCCTTCCACTTTATTAGATTTTCGAGTAGTTGTCCGGCTAAATCTTGAACTTCTGAACCGTTAACACCCGAGTAAGCAATAAGAGTAAAGAAACAGCTATTGGTGTTCCAATTTTCAAAATCAGGATTTTTCAATGCATCTTTTATTTGACATGCGACATTTTCATCGCTGAGACTTTCGTGACATTTCAGACACATGATTTAGAAAGTTTCTATAATATAGTTCGTCTTACTTTTAAAAGAATATTTGAGATAGTCTGGAATTTTGATATGTTCAAGAACAGGGTCTATATAGTCATTTTCTGTAACATACTTAATAATAAACGCGTTACATTTATTACATAAATGTACGAATCATCCTCTCAATTACCCTTGACAATTATCTAATTGAGATCCACATTGAGACCCGCAGTCATTGAAGACAGTTGCGCCATCAGCGGGATGACATGAACCCATACAGTGATTATATTGATCAGAGCAAGAACTGTAAGTATCGGTGTTATTATTTTTACACAAAAGAATTATAGCTACGACTATCACAACAAGTATTATTATATAGTTGAGAATTATCCATGTTATGATGTAATATTATAAACTCAATAAATTATGTGTTCGAATATCGAACACATAATTTACTTTTGTTTCAGACAAAAGTAAGACATACATGACACATGATACTTTCTATTCATATTACGAATCATATGTCTTTAACCAGTAGGCTCCACTTGGACATGAAGAATGGTGGAAATTTTCTCTTCGATCTCCTTGAGGTTCTCCAGATTCCAGAAGGGGAGAATCTTCCCTTGGACTAAATCTGGGTGTTTAAATGATTCCTGGTACCAGTCGTAAGGATCTTCACTCTTAGAGTATATTTTTTCCCACTTCTGATCTACGCACCACAGACGAATCTCGTTTTGGAGAAGAAACCAGCCAAAGGATATGGTTCCGTGACCGTATTCATGGAGTTCTTCGATGGTGGAGTTCTCAAAAAACTTAATCCAATAGTCAATAACCTTGGGATCGGTTTTGGGTAAGAGACCAAGGTTTTTCACCTCAATGGCCTTTTTCACAGTCTTTCCTTCATAGAATATTCCCCACGATTGCCATACTTTGATAGTCCTGACCGTTCCCCTATGGTCAGATAGCTTATCTAACAGGGTTTTCTTCCACTCGTCGACCAATCTATTGTTTAACATAATGACGGCACTCGTGTAAGGACGCTCATTCTTCCGAACTCTTCGACGGAGCATAGAAGCCGCATCTGATGTTTTAATGGGAGCGTCATGAAATTCAGTCTCCTCTTTGGTAGGAGCTTGTGAAACTGGTGGAGCGGCCATTTGCGATATATTATCCTGTAATCATTCGACTTTATGTCTTTATCTCAGTTGTCTCTTTCTGAAATTTACTTAAGCTGAGATTAATTATAATGTAATTAATAAGTTAGCGGAAATGCCTTTAAATTCCTCGAAAATTCCATCCAGCGAAGATGTCAATAATGCATATTACTCTCATGTGAAAGATTTTATGAAGTTACCAGGAGTGATTGGTGTTGGAGCAGCATCCAAAATAAAAAATGGGATTATTTTAGATGATATTCTATGTGTTGCTGTCTTTGTAAAAAATAAGGGTGTGTATAAAAACAAGATGAGATCCCTCCTTTTCTTGAAGGAGGAGTTCCGACCGATGTCGTTGCTTTTCAATACGACTTTTAGTAGACTTTCATAACCTGGATAAATATTCACTCAATTAATTTCGATTTTTGTCGAAATTTAAAAAGCGATACTGTTAAGATGGTTCAGACCGATACACAACTATTTCTAGCTGTAATAATCTTTTTGGTCCTGGGTTCTTTTATATTCTTCTGGCTATTGGACCAACAGTGTGATCGTTGTCGAGATAAACGCTTGGTCAAGAGGTATCAACAGTTTAAAGACCGTCAGGAAGGTCAGGGAGGTCAGGGAAGTCAGGAAGGGTTTGAGAAGGATCCATTTCCTCTGCCAGAACATCATACCGGTCCCACTCGCATGGACCGTATCTATGATTCACAAGACTATTATCATTCCCATCCATTTATTTATCCCACGCCCTATTCTTTCGAGACATCCACCTTTGCCATCAAAAGAGAGCTAAATAAGAGAGGGATAATATATGAATAGTTTCTATGGAAACTATTCACTTCTCATCAGAAAAAATAACAACTCTTTATGAAGTAATTTTCTTTCCAATTGGAAAGAAAATTGTCACATAAACTTAGTACAAATATTTTGATGTTCCAGAGATTCTCTCCAAAATGTCAAGAGCTTTCTGGGTAGTGTACTTTGGAGGAGTGGATCTCAGATCATACAACCATTTAATTATCTTGGAAGTTCTGGGATCTTTTTTGTATACAATCTCAAATTGATTTCCAGCTACGTGCCCCAACTGATATGCCATAGTTTGAACGTCATCTTGGAAAGGATACTCTTCGCGCGTATAAACTGGCCCGTGTAGTTCCACAAGACCATCATAATCTTCCTCCGTATGATGGTCTTTGTAGCAGGAAAAGTACTTTTTAGAAGATGGTGGCATGGTACATAAAAGACCAAAATCAACAATCTTCATTTCTTTTTTATTAAACATGATATTATTGCCATGAATATCGGTATGTGCAATTCCTACGTTATGCAGACAGGCTAATCCTCGAAATAAATGCTTGGCCATATTCAGAAATTGATCTGGGTTTATTACAAACTTAGTTTTTCTGCTACAGCCTATATATGCTGTAAGGTTATATCCTTGGAAGTATTCCATGAGAATATACCGGATATTATCGGGCCCTTTTACGGTTCCCAGGTATTTTATTAATGCCGGGCATTTATTTCGGTTAATCTCTTCTGCTAGTTTGGTTTCTCGCCGAAAATTTCTTCTATTAGTAGTAAGATATTTGCCTTTGTCCCATGTTTTGCCTTTGTCCCATTCTTTGTCTGGGTCTAAAACAATCTTTTTAACGGCAATCTTCCTTCCATTTGACTCAGCCAACCAAGTCTGACCGTATCTACCTTTCCCTATTTTCTTTTTCAATGTATATTTCTCCCCTTTGAAATCAATAACTTCATTCATGGCACTTTATATGTTATTATCTTAATGTAAAACTTTTAATAGTAAAAAGAGGTTAAGAGAAAGAAGCTCAGTATAATGAATAATTATTGACAAGTACATAAATTACATACGTATGGATGATAGAGCAGTTCAAGTTGTCATGCTTTTGTTGGGAGCGGTCTTGGGACTAACGGCTGGATATGGATTAGGTGGATGGCTGGAATACAAAAAGGGTTTTCAGATTGGAATCAAAACAAGTGTGGGGCTGATGAACTCCATTACCATTGATCCGAAAGAAAATAGAAATAGAAAATAGAAATAGATAATAATTGTCATATGTAAAAATGACAGTTTTTGTCATATGTAAAAATGACAAAAACTTTGACAGTTTTTATGATCCTATTGATTTAGATCATAAAACAATGGCTGATTTTATCCCTGACAAAAAGTTCCAAGATGTTCTGACCGCTATCGATAACGGCCAGAACGTAATTCTTTATGGACCGGGAGGCGTAGGGAAAACGGTAGCTCTGAGAGAGATTGCGGCTTATTTACAGGAGAAAGGCAAGAATATTGGAGTAACCGCCACGACCGGTGTGGCTGCCATCAATCTAAACATCCCCGAGAGAAAGATTCGCGGTCGGACATTACATAGCTGGGCTGGTGTGGGTCTAGGAGATAATGTGGCGGCTAAGCTGGCCGCTAAAATAATGTGTCAACCCAGGGCGAAGGAAAGATGGTTGACCACCGATATATTGATCATCGACGAGGTATCTATGTTAGGAGGTGATTTCTTTGATAAGCTGGACTATATTGGGAGAACACTTCGCCAGAGAGAGATGGATCCAATAGGAGGACTTCAGCTAATCCTTAGTGGAGACTTTCTACAACTCCCTCCGGTCAAAGACGAGTTTTGTTTTCAGTCTTTAGCCTGGAAAGAACTGGCGTTAGCTCCTTTTATCTTTTTGGACCCTAAGAGATATGATGATGTAGAGTATTTTCAACTTCTCTTACGCGTTCGAGATGGGGAACCCACCATGGAGGATATCAAATGTCTGTATGCTCGGGTTCAAGCTTATGAACATTTTTGTAAGATGATGGAAGATTGCTCGGATGAGACCAAGATAATTAAACCGACCAAAGCCTTTTCTCATAAAGCCAAAGTCGAATACACCAATGACAAAGAGTTAGAGAAGTTACCCGGAGAGACTTTCGACTTTAATTGCATGGATTCTCTCAAAAAATACACCAAAAACTTCAAAAAGGATTATTATCTCCGTCAGTTAGAAGATGCAGCTCCCCAACAGATATCTCTAAAGGTGGGAGCACAGGTCATGCTAAAGTGTAATATGAGCGTCGAGCAGGGATTGGTCAACGGTTCTCGAGGAGTAATTACCGAGATAGATTTAGAATCAGAGATAATCACCGTCAAATTCTTGCGAGGAAAAACAGCTCGAATAGAAAGGCATGAATGGGAATTTGAAGATAAAGAGGGAAAAGCCATTCGATCTCAGATTCCATTGATACTAGCCTGGGCCTGTACAATCCATAAACTCCAGGGTTGTACTCTTGATTTTTGTGTGTTAGACCTGGGACATTCTATTTTCGCTTGTGGACAAGCTTATGTCGGTCTGAGCCGTGTTAGGAGTCTAAAAGGACTTTTCCTATCATCTTTCGAATCATCTTCCATCATGACCAGCCAAACGGCTCTTCAGTACTCTAGGGAATTACAATTGAAGGAGAAACTATTGGATGACGGTGATGGCAGTATACAAGAAGTGAGTAACGGTGATAATGAAAGTGAAGTGGAACTGACTGACGTGGACTCCGATAGTGAGTCGTCTAACGAGAAAGAGTGGGATGAAGACGAGTTTATCGCGCAACTAATACTCAAACATAACTTAATAGATGTGTACACAGAATCTTTTTGTGATGGATATTTTGATAAGGATATATTGCATGAGGCTATCGACGAAATAATAGTCGATGAATTTCAACCATTATGGAGAGAAACTGATCTAGATAGGTGCTGTGAAACTAAAAAGTGCCGGAAAGAATTCAAATACGGTAGATCTAAGGAAAATACAGAGATGTTGAAATTTATCCCTACTAAGATGGTTTGGTGTTACTCTTGTTTCTATTTACCCGAAACGAATCCGTATATTAAGAAGGTTAAACGGCTCGTGACATCTAGAATAGAGAGTTTACCGGTGGAAACCGAAATTGAATTTCACTAACAACCCATGACCTTGTTTTCTATCTTTTAAAAGATAGAAAACAATAGTTTACAGAATTCTAAGTATAAGGGACATTAGGAAACATTGTTTTAATTTTCGAAGAAGGGGGTTTTATCTTTAACTTTGGCGAGTGGTAAACCATCTGCCTATCATCTCGCATAACCATCTCCCGACCACCTCGCCGGATAGTTTGATCGATAAGGAGGGTATTCGCGATTGAACTGTTGGACATTCGGTTTTTATGATCTTGAAGATTTTTCATTCGAGAATTAACAAAGAGTAGAGGAATATCTCCTGACCAAATAGCATCACTCAGCCATTTGATATGTTCGTCACCACTCATATACATGTGAAGAGAATACGAGACAATAGCCAGATCGATCTTACCCCCACATTTTTGAATAAAATGTCTTCCGTCGCTGGTATTCCAGGGTTTGAACCTAAACCCTAATAATTCAGCGTAAGGCCTCCATGATTCTTCTAAATCTAAACTAGCTCCTACAACTTTAATATATGGATAATATTTATGAAAGAATCTTTGCACGGCATACAATTCAAAGCCGGGTCCTCCTGCCATGGTACAAACTCGAATGGTTCTGGGTGTACGATCGTCGGTTATTTTTCTCAATAGGCCAAGGTTATTGGCTCTCCTCAACATCTCCCATGTTTCTGTAAAACGTTGAATACTTTTATAACGAAGATATTCTCTTTGGAGCCCGAGATGCGAGTAGTCATCCTGAGACCATGTAACTCCCTTTTTTAAAGCCAATTTACGATCATAGATTTCTATTCCTTCTCTGATTATTCTATTTATTTCACCGTCCGAGTATTTAGATTTCATCATTCTCATATTCGCGTCGAGAAGTTTTTGGGTTTCGTGAGATAAAAGACATAATTCTTGATATCCATCCTTATCGGGAAGATTAAACTCCCATTTTCTATTTCTATCTTGATAGTATTTATCTGCCCCTATCCAGTCTTTCAATGGGGAAGAAATATAACAAATCTCTGGTATACGGTATTTCTTACCGGTAACTGGATCTCGAACTGGATATATCGGGGTTTTCCCACTGGCTATATCATATAGAATCCTTATAGGTTTTATTACGTATCCATTATACGGACTGGTATAAGCCCAACCGTATTGAAGTCTCCCATCTTTTCTGGGTTTCTCTCCCAAATCTTTGAGTTCTTCCGAAACATATCCGATATTTCGTTTAATATCACTGAGATGATCATCCTCATAAGGACGGGTTGCCCGCCCTTCGAGCTTAGATTCTAGTTCTTTCTTTTTGATATATAGATCCGCTAATAAGTTATGCAATGCTTCGATATGAATCTTCTTGAGTTCCCTACTAGATAGCCCGAATTCTTGTTGAACTTCCAGGATATTATGAAAATGTTTGGTCTTTTTATTCTCAGAATGATATTCTATTTCTCCTTCGATCCACCCAGGGTGTGAAGTAGAATGAATATTGCCAAATTCTTTGGGGAAAGCCGTTATTTTACGACGAAAGGGTGGATTATGATTAATTATTTCGAGTGTACCTCCTTGTCCTATTAACCAAATATCGTTCGGTATATTTTTACCTATTTTTTTCCCTTCAATCCGAATATCGGGATTGTTAGTCCATGGAAAAATTACGTTCGTGTTCTCGTAGGAGAATTTTAATTTGGTTGTTGCGAACTGAGATGAGAAGGTCCATGCTAAAAAATAATCTCGGACTATTTGACATTCTTTTTCTTTGATGGGTATTAGACTGAATGTTTCTTCTAGATTTAATTTTCTGTCAATTAAAGCCAATTCAATAAAGTCAGGATCTAAAATATAATTTTCCTGATCAAAAACAGCACGACCCCGGGTAATATAAAACCTTTTCGAATCATAAAGAGTTTTTCCCTGAACCCAGAGATAAGGAGCGTTTTTGATCCAAAACCCAATAGAATTGTCATAGTCGTTTTCCATTTTATATATAATTGACTTTGTCAATAATTAATAAAGTTCAAGAAAATAGATGGTAATAATATCTATTTATGTAGTAAGATGAGCATATACGGTCAAAGTTTTAAAGGTAAACAGAACTATGTGCAATATGACAATAAAGCGGAAGTGGAGGCTTTAAACCTGAATGTCTATGACGGAAATAGAGCGGTAGTCTTCCCCAGACATATCTACGCAGGATACGTCATCCCTTATCCCGATTATTTATGCTCTCGACCCCGAGACACAGAGATCCAATATATTATCGGCGTTGAGAGAGAAAAGCATCCAGATCATTTTTCGAGATTCGGCTACGCCAGAGCTCCGTACGGTTACGGGTCCGGTCACTGGCCCGGAAAATACAACGAGACTTGGTGGTGTGGAGATTCAGACAATAATCCAAAAAATATGGCGCCGTCAAGGTTTTATGAACCAGAATACCAACAAAGCGTCGTCTAAAACAGAGTGAGAAAAAAGGACACAAGATATTATGTTGTCAGCCAGAAGCTTTGGTAGATGTTGGACCCACCGATTTGTTTTTTACAATTAGAGAAATAATTTAAGTGTTTATTGACTTTAGTCAATAAACATTATAATGATACACATTAAATGGAAGAGTATATCGAAGTTCCATTGTTTGGAGGTATTTTTCCATCTAGTGATATCAACTTTGTGGAAATGGTCCAAATGGACGGTAAATCAATGCAAAATATGTGCCGGGTAAATAGAGAATCTCGGGAATTCTGTAGTGATAAACATTCAGAGTTTTGGATGGAGAAATACAATTATTTTGCAAAAGGTATCGACATTCCTATAGATTGGAAGGAAAAATGGATTCATCTGTATACAGAAGTTCGTGAAGATCCTAAAAGATATATGAAAGAAGCTTTCAGGAAAGATAAACCTTCTTTTATGGTAATTGTACAAAAATGTAATGTTGATGAGGATTATATAAAAAAATATATTAAACAAAAAGCCATTAGGATAAAATGGCGCATGATTGATTATCTACTTGCCAACATCTATGTTACTGAGAGTGATCAACGAAGATTTAAGAAGATCATGAATCGTAATATTTCTGAATGGGGTGCATATTTAACGTTAAATGAAATTAAAATTCTGTATAAATACGGTATACTTGTTAAGCTTCGTGATTTTTGTTACCCAATAGAAGACCATATAGATATATTTAAATTTTATCTAGAAGAAGGTGCTATTAATCTAAATCAGCTCCGTAAAATTTGCTCGGTCAGGTCGGTAAAAGACTACAGAGCACTTAAGAAACTCGGTCTTACCCCACAGGATTTTTTTCCTGATACTGTAGAAGACTTATTTCATAAGTGTGATTATAAATTACTAATTGAATTGTTTAACGATGGTCTGACTATGGACGATCTCAGAAACGTACCACCGTATGATGATGGAACGCCATATTTAGTTGTAATGGTTTCATATATAATGAGACAAAAATCTTCAGATACATGTGTTAATATCATTCTTTCTAAAATGAGACAACTCGGAATGACAGTAGAAGAATTGAATGCAGCTATGAAATTTGCTGCCAAAGCCGAAGATGAAGAAGATGAAGATGAAGAAGAAGAAGAAGGTGAATTTGAAATACCATTTGCCCAGCAGATGGGACTTGGCGTTGGCGACGTCCATGGCGGTGGACAACCTGCAGAAGAAGAGCCTGTAGAAGAAATAGAAATAGATATGGACGATGTAGAATAAACAAGAATAGCCAGTCTTGTTTTAATTTAAACGATAAAGTAACATTAATGTAATTGAATACAATGGCTCGAGTTTTTGAAGATGTTACATCTACCCGTAGGGCAGAGAGAAACACTAATTTCGTATATGATCCACCTAAATATTTAATATATGCAGCTATGCAAAAAGTTCTGAAGGAGGAGGTAGTAGAATTACAAAGAGCGTGCAAAGAGATAGCAGAACAAGACGTCCCCGATGGTCCTGCAGCTTATAAACTAGCCTATATTCGTTTGAGTAATCCGATCTGTTCCAGATGTGGTGATAAACCTTATCAATGGGATTGGCTATTATGTCCTGATTGTATGTTGGTTTGGTATTGCTCTCCAGAGATCAGAAGATCTTCCTCAATATGGGGTTACGATCTTGACGAGGTAGATTGATAGTTAGTTTCTTTACTCAGTAGGTAAAGAAACTATTTACAATTGACATAAGTCTTACAAGAGAAGTATTTACTCTTTATCAGATTCTTCGTTGTGACCCTCGGGTTCCTCGCAACCCTCTTCCTCTTCTTCTCCATCGTCATTGACTTCCTCGCCAACGGATTTTCCTTGGGCTTCAGCTCGGATCCTCTCCAAACTTTCTATAAGAATTCTCTGGGGAGGGAGAGGAGGAGGAATGGGGGCGGCTGTGGGAAGTTCATGACGTCCCTTAGTGAGAACAGCGTGGCTGACTGGACGAAAGTCAATCTCCATTATTGAATGAACGGAGCTGTTGTATATCATACCCAGAGTCTTCTCGGAGATAACTATCTTTTTTCCATCCTTAGAATCTTTACGGTAGACTTCAGTTTTATCACTCTCAAGCCTGTTGACCTCGCTAGCAGCGAAAGAGTCAATGACTAACTTCGCTTCTTCTTCACTATTTACAAAAGCCCATTCTTCCCCATCGATTCGGATCAAAAACAACACCCTCGAGTCCATACTGACTTCGGGGGTAATTTTGGAAAAGCCGGATGATTCGGAAACTTTCTTCATGGTTTCTATTATTTCTGTTGACATGTTTATGGCTTGCTATTTGCCAAGAAAAAAATCTGAACAAAAAAACTGTCTAACCTATATTAGATTAATCGTAACCTTTATAGGGTTACATCATGCAATTCCTATAGCTATAGGAATGGTGAAAAATTAGGGAATAGTGTTATAATTATACAGGTTGGCATAACCTCCTCCTCTCCTTCGTCTTCTAGATACATATACAGGTTTAACCGGGGGAAAAATATCTTTAGAGTCCACATTATAGACTGGCTGTGAGGGATCTGCGGGATATCCAGGCCAGTGTTCAGTCATTCTCATGGCAGCATAATCAATAGCTGCTTGACTAGCAAATTTTCTATTAGGCTGGTCTAAAGGAATAGCAGGATAGTACCTGTACTTATAGTCTAATAATGTATAATCGTATCCGTGGCGTTTCGACATATTACTTAGGATAAAGACTTTTATTTCCCACAGAAATACTTTATAAACGTAGATTTATAAAGTATTAACGATAAATAGAAAGAATAATGCGATGCAAAATTCTCAACAGCAAAGAGGAGCTCTGGAGTTATCTAGAACAGCATGAGTTGGATCTCAGATTTTCTATCGACGCAAGGAAGCAACTTGATTTTCAAAGTGGATTGACGACCCGAGACAAAGATGGAGTTCAGTACATCTTTGAGAAAATATCTGTCCCAGATGAACGCGATTCATACCGAGTTGTTAAAAGATATATTTCCAAGGATTCCCTTACACTTTAACTTAAGAAATGAATAAAAAAGACATTTATAATTTGAGAATTTTTTAAATATGATATCACAGTAGTTTTTAGATTTAAAAAATTACGTCTATTATTTTATTGTGTTTCAACCATGGAGACGCAATTAAAAGCGTTTCTTGAAGACTGTAGAGTCAACAAAGAAGACATCTTTACTCACACTATCAAGAAGTGTGATGCGGGTGACTGGGATCCAGGGCGTTATTATATCAGCGAAGATTATTTAGACGAATTCTGGACTCTCTATTGTAACTGTGCGAGGCACTATGTACCACTTTCTATTTTAGAGAAACCCGGTCCTTACACACCCCTGAGAGTAGATTTTGATTTTAAGGCTCCCATTGATGTTGGTATAAAACGTCAATATACTCAACAAACTCTTAAAACGATTGTCAAAATCTATCAGAATGAAATCAAGTCTATTATACCCCCCAAGAGCTTTGAAAATAGATATTTATGGTGTATTGTTCTCGAAAAACCCAAACCGAGAGAAGAGGAAGGAAAAATAAAAGATGGGTTTCATCTTCATTTCCCTCACTTTATATGTGGATCTTGGGTACAAGATTATTATCTTCGCGACCGAGTTGTTAATAAAATGTTGGAAAAGAAGGTCTGGAAACACTGTATATTTAATACTAAGGTGGAAAATATAATAGATGAAAGGATGGCGGGTAAAACGTGGATGTTGTATGGTTCTATGAATTATAAAGGCCCCGAATCTAGTCCTTATATTTATAACAGATGGAATGGTGCTAGGGGTAAAAAATGGGGCCGTGCATTTGATCATAAACTGAGAGAAGTGCCGTTGGATGATTTTTTTGAAGATGAAATGTACGGTCGACCGAGTAGTTTGCGTTACTATCTACCTCGTTTCATTTCTGTCAGAGGATGGATATCTGAAACTCCTCTTACTTCTAGTATCAAGAAAAGAAGTAGTGTTGCTACTCTTCGGAAAAAGAGAACTCCTAATATTGTCCATAAAAGGAGTCCAGAAAAAGTCAGGGAAGATCTTCGATTTATCAAAGATCATGATATTATGGATATGCTCTCCGATACCAGAGCAGACGCGTATGGAGACTGGATGGAAGTAGGATGGACTCTGTTTAACATAGGAGAAGGGTGTGACGAAGCGTTTAATATGTGGGTAGATTTCTCAAAAAGATCTTCGGAATTCGTAGAAGGCACATGCGAGGAATTTTGGTCTAATATGGAAATTAGAAACAAGACCGTAGGATCTCTTCTCTATTTAGCGAAAATAGACAGTCCCAAGGACTACAAAGAATTTCAACAAACCAGTATTAACCACAATTTATGGCAATGCGCCAAGTGTCTAAAACCTAACGAATATGCTGTCGCTCAGGTAGTTCTTCAAATGTTTCAAAATCGTTTCAAGTGTGTAGATGCCAAAAGAGATATTTGGTATGAATACCGAGGACATAAATGGGTGGAAGATGATGGTTCGTTGTCATTAAAGAAACTTCTGGCCAATGAGGTATATGATGCGTTTGTGGTTTATGAAAAAGATCTTTTAGAAGAAAAAAGATCAAATAAAGGTGATACTGAAGCCACTGTCTTGCAGAAAAAGATCTGGTTGTACCAGGAGAAGCTTCGTACTGGAATTTTTGAACGACAGGTTGTCGAAATGTGTAAATTGGACTGGTATGATAAAGACTTCTATAAAAACATAAATGAAAATCGTTCTCTTATCGGCTGTGAAAATGGAGTGATAGATTTGGAGTTGGGTATCTTTCGTGACGGTCGTCCAGATGATTATATTACTTTTAGTACTGGACTTAACTTTAACAAAGAGTATACTTATGACCATCCAGATGTCAAAGACCTAGATAAATATCTAGAGGAGGTATTTCCTAATAAAAATCGCAGAGAGTATTTCTTAGACTTTTTATGTTCGACATTACAGGGTAACGACCACAAACGATTTCTGGTGGCTACCGGTGATGGAGATAACTCCAAGAGTATGATGATGGCTCTTCTAGAAGAGACATTTGGTTTGGGAGAGACGGGATACTTCGGGAAATTTCCCCCAGAGTTGGTCATCATGTCTAAGGGACATTCTTCGGGGCAATGCCGTCCTGAGTTATCTCGAGTGAGAGGAAAGAAATTAATGGGTATTGACGAAATCACGCAGAGAGAAGAATTAAATATTAGAGAAATCAAAAGATTGACTGGAAATGATTCTTACTACGCTCGTGCACCTTATGAGAAGGGTACAGAGATTAGGCCGCAATTTACGTTGATACTTCAATGCAATGATCCTCCCAAAGTCCCAGGTAACGATGTTCAGACTTGGAATCGTATTCGCGTCTTAGATTTCGAGTCAAAATTCGTCATCCCTTCGATGTTAAAGAAGTTTCCAGTTCCATCAACTCGCAAAGAACAGTTGAAAATGAAAAGATTTCACGCCGATACTCAATTTAAGAAGAGATTACCAGAATTGGCGCCAGCATTATTGTGGAAGTTGTTTGATAGATATCCAGACTTCAAAGAAAAGGGTTTGATAGAGCCAAAAGAGGTTCTCATGGCTACTGACATGTATAAGGCCAGTAATGACATATTTATCCAATTTGTAAACGAACGAATAGAAAAGGTAGACAACAAGGTTGAAGCAAAGAAGAGTTTTATTAGAGTACAAGAGGCTTATGGCGAATTTCAAGACTGGTACCGCTTAAATTACCCATCTTACAATAATAGTAAAGATAGGGTGGGTTGTGCTACTCTAAAGGCTGAGTTAAATAAGAGGTTGGGTATTATACAAGACGAAGAAACAGACATATACGGGTTTGGTAAACAGAGCCGCTGGTGGGGCTATAGAATCGCGGAGAGAGACGATGACGCTGGATTTGGTCGATCGACTCCCAAAAAGAATTGAGATCTGCTACAGGTTATTCCTTTTCTAAATACAGAAAAGGAATTATGCTTTCTTGATAGTGATCTCTCTCGGGCGGATAGATAACGAAAGCATACAAGCGATGGAAGAGGCCACGAATGCTGCCAGTATTCCACCAACCACAAAATACCACCAGGGCATCTCCCATGGTAACGTGTTAGCGCCGCCTCGCGCCTGACTCTCAACCCGAGAGAAAAAATACCAAGTGACAAAGATAGCGAGACCAGTTATCATGGCCGTCATACTGGCCATATAATGTTGAGAATCATGGGACACAGGATCTGTTAAATCCATTCCTAAAATCTCCACCATATTTTCGTTGTTAATAACAAGAGATTATTGTAGTTTAATAATAAATGGTATATACAACAAAAGTTTTGAGTGGACGTACTTATTGGTATAAGGATGGAAAGAGAATAGCAGCTGCTAAAGTTCCTGCTAGTGTTAAAAGTGGAAAGAAGAATGGTAATGGTAAAAAGCCTAGTGGAAAGAAGAATGGTAATGGGAAAAAGCCTGCTACTAAAAAGGTTCCTTCCATGGCTCAGATTCAAGATGACTGTAACAAAGCTACTAAGGCTGAAGTAATAGAAGCTCTGAATACTCTGAGTAAGGTTGAACTGTGTAAATTAGTGGCTCAGATTCCCAAAGCCCCTAAACCAATTTCTGCAAGCATGAAAAAGAAAATTGCACGCTACCTGGCCTTGCTAAAGTCTGATATGCGCCTGGATCCCAGAAAATGCATCGGCAAACCTATACCAAAATGTAAAGGAGTTTATTGTTCTTTGAAAAAGGATGATTGGCATTGTCCTGAAGATGAAGGTATAGATATAGAAACGATCTACGCTGCTCAAAGAATGTAAATTACTAATATCTCACAAGCATGACTTTATCTTTTTGATAAAGTCATTTGTAATAAATAGGAGCTATTAACAATGGGAAAGTCAAAACCTGTAACGTCGGAAGAAATTAGCGAGACAGAATTTAAGGATCTGGTATCTTCTTCAGTTGATAAAGTCAAAAAGTTCCTGGCAGATAACCCCCAGGTAGTGTACAAAGGAGTACCTTTATTGTTGTTTATTTATCTATTTTACCCTATCTTATTGGCTGGGTGGTACTGGTTCCCCTGGATCTGGGCGTCTTACGAGATCTATAATAGTATCCCGCCCGGCGCCATTCCAGTCACAGCAGAAATGGTCAAGCAATTTTTAACTTATCGTCACAAGGGAAAACTTACGTTAAAATTATGATTAGAGATATTTTAAGTGTCCATAGAGAATGAATGGCGCAAAAGATGTCGTTTTAAAAGGTTCTCACAATTTATTTCTTAGAACGTGGGTGAGTAGTTGTATAATGGGAGGAGGGTTTGCTTATATAAATTTATTTGAGAAACCTAAATATCATTATCCTCTTTGCCTTGTTTTCCCATCAATATATGGTGGATATCATATTTTGAAAGAATTAGTATTATTGGAACGAGAAGAAAGGAAAAAAAATATCTAGCCACAGAGTTTCTTTTGAGCACTGCTGAAAAGAAACTAAAGAACATCTTGATGATACAGTAAGAGAGACATGGCTAGTTTTATTGACTTAGATAGCATCTGGAGAGATAGGGAAATGTATCCTAATCCCTCTGATTATCAACTGACGCCAACTCAAGTGGAGTCTTGGTTTCGTTCAGCGAGAACTATAAGAGCATTTCCCGCCAATCCCAGTACTCAACCTCTTGATTTTTCTATGTCAGTAAATATCAAGCATTTAACATTACCTTATGATGATAGGATAGTTGGATTACCGAGAGTGTACGTGGATTTTCATTCCAGAAGATATAACGATATTCATTTAATTCAAACTATTGATGGGAGACATCCCGATGCTCGTTTCATATGCATTCCTCACAGAATCCAGAGTGATGCCGTTGGTAATTCGATCTGGATACACTATACCTGTAATATGGAACAAGTGATGAGATTTAAGAGAGATGATATCATTGTATTCCAGATAACTACTCGAGATGGTAGCACTCTTCCCAATTTTGACACCCTACCCCCAGTTGCTCCAAATCCTGATAGACAGACCTTAGTGGTCTTTGAAGTAACTCCATATTTGAGAGATGGCGACTATGGAAGCAGCGATAACGCTATGATACAGCCAACGAGTGTATCATAAATGTCTATTTTCTTATTTCACGTGAAATAAGAAAATATGATCAATTTACTCAACAAATTTAAGTTTATACCCTTGACAATTCCGAGTTTTTCCATCATCCGTTTATCCACTTTCACTGTCAACCGTCACAATGAGAAAACATGGATTTTCTTCTTCTTCGCCATCACCAGAGTACAGTGAAAAATCTGTTACATCAAACGTTGCACAATAATGATTTTCCCTAACGAGATTAAGCAAATCCATTAAATTACAATCTTCACATTTGAAACACATAATTCCGTCTGTCATCAAACCCTCTTTCTCAAACAATTCGCTCATCTTTTTTGCTTCCGAATTCCCTTTAACAATAAACTTAGCACCTTTGTCTTTTCCCCAAATGTTATCATGTGCGAACAACAACTTAGGGTATTGTACCGTCCCAGGTTCTCTTATCTCATACTTTTTTTTCAGCTCCATGAGAGAATCTACATATGTTGGCTCACGATCACAGAAATAAAGTTTTTCATCTTCAAAATTAAAGTCACCTTCATCAAATATGGAGTCATATTTGTCTAACATATTTATATATAACGCGTGGAAGAAACGGTGATTCTCATCAATGGTGTCATGAGTTTCCCAAAGTCTGGAGACATATCCAGTATCAATAACTACGTATTTGAACGAGTGTTTTTTGTACTTTGGAGAAGCGGAAGGAGACGTGAGTTTTTTCGTGTCGGACATTTTCGCGGAGAAAGTTGAGGGTATTTTTTTAAGTTTAAATTTCTTGGAAATTTATATCAGTTTTATAATGAAAATCTGATTCAACCAGCAGATGTTTCGTAACAATCTATTTCATAGGCAAAATCATTGATCTTATCAATAATAGGACGAGGTTCTTCGTCTTCAATTTTCTCGTCGCTAGCCATTTACTACAGCATTACTTTGCCATATGGCAAAACTTATTACTTTTGTCATGTGACAAAAGTAATTTATTACTGTTTCAAATTTTGGGACTCCAATCCCAATATTTTGTCATTTGGGGAGGGTTTTTAGTTCCCACGGAACATAGCTCTGTCAGGGCCTCGTTTGTAAACAGCCTTATTTCCTCCGCTTCTAACAGAAACTTCTTAAACTTCTTAGCTACAATCTTTCGTCGTGGCATATTGACATTGGTGTATGTGGCAAGATCTCGAAACCTTTCGATCATTAAAGTTCTAAGTGTGGTTAAAACATCCAATTTTATCTGATTACGTTCATTGGTTCGATCTCGTATGAATAAGGAATGTTCCCATTGATCCTCATCGATTTCATTAAGGAGATATTTACGACATATATCTTTTGAATCTTTCGCGACTAAGTGGTTTGTGTGTATCTCAGAGGTGCGCCGATAAATACTCTCCACTTTAATTTGATCAGAGGGGTACGCGGAGAGTGTATAGGTACGGAGGTCACGCATTTCTACCAGACCGCCACACGGGATATCATTTATATCCCTCTCTAGTTTTCCATGTTCTCTCTCCCATCTTATGGCATGGGGATTGTGGATATTACCCGTTTCTCTTTTACCCGTTTCCCAATTGTAAACAAACTTACACTGGCTACACCACATCTGACCGCAGCCATCGATCTTAGAGATCGGAACCGCGCACTCTGGACATGGCTTCGTATCCTGGCGGATAAGTTTGAGGTTTTCGATAGTATCCGGGTTACACACATGCTTTTGTTTCTTGTCAGATTTTTTTCTCTGACTTCGTTTAGGCTCCCGACATCTTCGGCATATCTTTTTCTCACAAATAGCACACTTGAAAGACTCTTTCTCTATCAATCCTTTACAGCTGGATCTAGGACATGGGCATACGAAATGGTAGTTTTTATCAGGTTTAACAGTTTTTTCAGACTCGGGTCGCAATATGTAGGCAATATCTCGTAATTTTCTCTCCTCATCTCGATTAAGAGATCTATTCGTATAGAGTAGTTTATTCATTTCTGCCCGTTCTTTTGATTTCTCCTTCCATGTGAAAATCTTTTTTCCATAAAGACAAGATGAACACTCGTTGATATCATCCCGAATTTCGACTATTTCTTGCTGGATAGAAATTAATTCTTCATAAAACTTATGCAGTTCTTCTTCTTTTTCTTTTAAATCGTCTTTCTCTCTTTGGATTTCGGTGAGTATTTCGGGGGTGTAAGATTTTGCTTGTTCTACAAGCATCTTCTTTCTATGATAACGATACCCGCCTTCTTTATTACCATCCACCCAAGCATTGGTGAATTTTTGGACTAGAAAATTTCTATTCCATCGTATTTTACACTCCATACAATGGGGTAGCTGGGACGTACCCGTCAAAAATTTTTGACAGCATTCTCTGCAAACTATAAAATCACAAGAGGAGCATTGTACAACGTCTGCCTCTATGGCTATATACTCATAACATACATTACACTCGTCGTTATCTGCCATGCACTCCAAGAAGCATAAATCATATAATAGTTACCTGATTATTTCATTTTTACTCTGGGAGTTATTTATATTTCTTGACTAAAGTCAAGAAATTACACAGTTATCTTTTTACTCGTCTCTTTCTTTAGTCTAAGACGGAGAGATCGCCTTTCTGGTCCATGCGAACGAACTATCCCGGTATGCATATCGTTATTACTCTTATAAATATTCTCCGGATCGTATCCCTTCTTACGATCGTATCCCTTATCTTCTATCCTTTCTTGGAGTACCTTTTTGTGATAACCGTCGGCTTTATTACTCAACGTATCCAGAATGACATCGATGAATTTACCCCCTTTATCTTTCTTCCACTCTTTAGTCTCTACCAACCGATGATAACTATCTCTCGAAGCATCAGTACAAACAAAATTCCTCTCTACTTCTCCTTCGTCGTTCTCACACATGGTGATAGAATAAATAAAGTCCACCAGACCGTCTGGTCCTTTTAGATAATGGTCAAAGGTATAATCTCCGTTACTCACTCTCTCTTTCACATATTCAGAAGTTAGAGGATGAATATTGGTAATAGGGAGATTTATCAATTTTGGATGGATGTAAGTGGTAGTGTTCGTCACTGTCGGTTTATCTAAAACTTTGTCACAAACTTCATGATAAACTTCTTTCTTGCCAGCTTCGTATTTTACTTTGAGAGAAATATTCTCGTCGTCTAGTTCTTTTATACGTTTCTTCAACTTTTTATTTTTGGATTTTATATCCAAAAACTTTTCATAATGTTCTTTTTTTAATACGTTAATAGCATTTTCTAATTCATAAATTTTCTTTGATGAACATCTTGAAAGATGAGAAACCAAACTTGGTTTCTGAGTGAATGAGAGATTGCAAAATTTACATTCATAACAAACTAATCCATTTTCTCGAGGTATGGAACATGATTTAGATGTCTTCTGATGTCGAGTCAGAGATCCTTTGGTAGAAAAATTTTTCTTGCAATATTTACAAAAATACATATATTATTGATTTAACCATCTTTAAATAGTTAAACTATTATTTTGATAGTTAAACTATTATTTTGATAGTTAAACTACTTTAAAAGTAGTACCAAATTTTTAGCTAGTTTTTAGCTAAAATTCTAGTAGCTTACTATATCGATATTTTTTGAAGAATTCGACTTTCGAATTCTAAAATTAGTCGAAATTTCATATATTTTACACACACATGTTTTATGTGTGTGTAAATTCTTAGATTTCTTAACTTTTCAAAACTATCAAAGTTTTGAAAAAGAAATACTCTCGTAAAATTTATAGAATAAGTTTTAGAAATACTATACAATCTGATAATAGTTTTCGATTGCACTTTCGCTGATATTTTGTTCTTTTAGATTTTCCAAATATTTTTCGCAAAATTTTAATGGTTTGGGATCTTCTTCAAAGCAAATCCTATTATTAAAATACGCAGAGTACATATCCTGTAAGAAATATCTCAGCTGATACTCCTGTATAGTAAAATGACAGGTTAAATACTCGATTAAACCTTTTTTATTTACACTGAAGGATACAAATGTACACTGAAATGTTTTTTCTTGTTGACGATGTCCGAGAAAATTGAGATTTATTCCATCTTTCAGAATTGTATCGACATTCTTTTTAATTTGAAGTATTTCATCTATTATCCTTTTACTATCTATATTTTGGAGATCTTGACCTCTGAAAGAATACTGTTTTGACTCGGATAGATAGATATCTATCAATTCCACAGTTCCGTCTATTTCTTCTTCATAATTAGATTTATCAATATGATTTCGTCCAGAAGAATAGCTATTGACGTTCAATTTAAAACTTTTTGCTAAATTTTGCATATATTTTTCGGAATCTTCCGTCGAAGTTTCTGAATCTATATTCGAATAAACTTCAAACACTTCTCCAAAAGGAATGTCGAGTTTTGTTTGATTTATACCCATATTCTAAAAATATATGATTTCAATTCTTAAATATAAGAATTGAAAACTGTATATCAATTTTAAAGGTCCAAGTTACCACTTTACGTCAAATTAACAAAGATATCTGGAGTGACTGTTCCGTCTCCAAAATAATCAGCCGATAAAATATTAAATTCATCGAGAATGTATGACACATATCCGGCACGGGACCAATGATTAAACACTCCATTGACGCTTTTCTCTAGATACTCTTTCGTACACTTCTTTGGGAAAATATAGCGAGCTTTAACTGTAACAGTAAATGTATGTTCAGAAAATGAAACGCTTTTGTCCAGGACATGAAACACAAGACCAGAGAGATTGGGGGTATAGTACAACCACATGAAAAAGCTTTTACTGTTTAACTCTTCATACGCGAAATCGTGCATATTTTTCTTTTTAACATGGTCAACTTTGACCATGTTTAATTCATAGTCTTGCTTATCATCTGGGTCTTCCTCGTCGTCTGAATCAGGGACGCGTCTAAGAAGACGTACTTTTGCTTCAACGATAAAATCTCTGAATTCTTCCGCCATTTATTATCATCTATCATCCTTTTAATACATGTTTCCTGGAAACATGTATACTTTTTTGACTTTTAGTCAAGAAATTAACCGTACATTCTCAAATATTCGACATTTATACCAAGATAAAAATGATATTTTCTAGCAAGAAAACTTGCTAGGTTGTACGTTGTTAAAAACAATGGATATCAATTTCGAGATTTGTGAGGCTATCAGTGCGGGAAATATGCAAAGACTGCGAGAGTTGGTGGAAGAACATGGAATCAGTTCAGAGTTAAATCTGAACCCTGACCAACCAGTACATCCTCTTCATTACGCTGTGGAAATGCAAAATTTCTATGCCGTAAATTATCTTCTGGACAATGGAGTAAGTGTTGAATCGGGTAGACCCATCTACCTTACTCCTTTAGAATTTTCAGTCACTGAAAATAATGTAAAATGGGAAATTGTCGAACTTCTTGTTTTGAGAGGGGCGACATTGAATCCTGTAATCCAGGGATTAGAATTATCAGGAGAAGTATCTCAAAAGTTTACAGAGATTTGGGAAAAAACAAAGGGATATAACATAAAAAGATCAAAATAGTTTGTAAAATTTCTCTTCTCTTATCTTTCAAAGATAAGAGAAATTAACCGTACATTCTCAAATAATCGACATTTATCTTGGGAGAAGTCCATAATCTCTCTATCTCGTTACTAGTTAAGGTATGGGGTAGACCTTGAAAATTAGGAAGAGAATAACTCAACTCTATTTTTTCATTCTCTTCAGCTAGAAAATTTTTCTGTAACATGTGAACTCGAGAAATAATCCTATGGAGTTCTTGTTTCAATGGTCTTAGATCTCCATCGCGCATCTTCTCGCTTAACAGCATTATAAGACAATTACAAGCGTGGTCTGTGATACTGACAGACTCGTCTGGCAGCCCGATGTCTTTTATAATCTCGGGTATCATAAACTCTCTAACGATGGTCACCTTTTCATTATTCTTATATTTTTCTATTGTTACAATGTCCAGGCGACTTCTTAAGATGGAATCAAGCCAACTGTCGTCATTCATGCCAAATATCCACCATATATTGGAGAAATCATGAGTGAATTCATTGAGAAAAACATCCTGAAACTCTTTGTTATTGGTATAATCTACTATGTGCAGCAAAGCATATTGAACTTGCGAGCCTCTGCATTTATCTAGCGGGTTTCCCAATTTATCTATTTCATCCAAAAATATTATACCATTATTGTATTTCATTTTACGAAGTATATGAAGAATGATACTAGGGGTAGAACCCACCCACGAACTGTCACTCCCTCGAAAGATACTGGGATCTTCTATACCTCCGAGAGATATATGATCAAAAGGCATCGGCGGATCAAATGATTCGGCTAGCGCTTTGGCTAAAAAAGTTTTACCAACGCCCGATGGCCCTTTCAGAGCTAGCATACTTCGCGTACTGGGATTAGATCGACGATTATTAAAGATCTCGATAACTCTCTCTTTCACATTTTTCATACCGTATACTTTCTTATCTAGACGAGTATAGATTTCATTAAGGGTATCTTTAGGATGTATCATTTTCCTGTGAGGAATGCTCACAGCCCATAAAATCTTGTTCTTAATATTACTATATTCAGAACTACCTGGCGTTTGGGAATTCATATCTAGATACATTTCATAGATTTTTGCCTTGACTTCATCAATGGCGTCTAGGTCTAGAATCTGACGTTTTAGAAATGAGTTGTAGTCGCCGACTAACTCTTTTATTTTGGTCTCTTCTTTCTCGTATCTCTCCAAATCTTTGCCGATTCCTTTTTCTATTCTGAAAATATCTTTAATTTCATTTTCTATTGCTATCCTTTCCATGCTATGTTGTTCAGTATTTTCGAGAACATTAAAGCGTTCTAAAGCCTTCATTTTATCTGATCGTGGTATTCTAACCTCCAAAATCTTGGAAATAGTAGGTTTTTCTTTTTGAATATCTAAACGTAATTTCTTTAGCAATGGTTCTAATCTTTTTACCGTTTCTTTATCTAATCCAACTTTCCAGCGTTTATCTTTAGGTTTGGAATCACAGTATTCGTCAAAGACGTCTGCTCTAGCTTGTTTCATGGAACTTTCAACGGCCTTTTTCAATTCTTTTTTTGATAGTCCTAACTTAGCAAACTTTTTCATTACATGATTGGTTATCTCATTGGATAGATCTTCAGTGTCGGGTTCAAAGAACTCATTTCTTTCCTCTTGGTCATCGAGAGCTTTTCCTCCTGGTCTGTAGCCATATCCCAAGGTTCGAAAGACAGAGGGATGTATCTCAGATTCTTCGTCAGAATCCTCTTCCTCTGTTTCTTCTTCGTCAGAATCCTCTTCGTCAGAATTCTCTTTGTCAGAATTCTCTTCGTCAGAATTCTCTTTGTCAGAATTCTCTTCGTCAGAATTCTCTTCGTCAGAATTCTCTTCGTCAGAATTCTCTTCGTCAGAATTCTCTTCGTCAGAATTCTCTTCGTCAGAATTCTCTTCTGACTCTCTAGAATAGTCATCGGGAGAAAAATCTTCATCACTTTCTGTATCGGACTTTATTTTTATTCGTTTTCTGGCAGAATTCTCTTCTGGCTTTCTCACTCTTTTTCTCAGGTTATATCTATTAGAACTTTTCATGGTATGCTATTTCAAAGTTCGGAGTAATAGTCCTATTTATGAAGAAACGTTTTTTAAAACCAAATGCCTATTTCTCTCTTAGCCGATATTAAAGAATCCGAACAGTGAACCAGGTTTTCATTGATACTAGAAGCTAAATCTCCCCTTATAGTCCCTCTCTCAGCATCCCAAGGGGTAGTGGTTCCCACTACAGCTCGAGCCACTTTGATATTTCCTTCCATAATCATGGCAACCACTAATCCAGAAGTAATAAAATTGACCAACTTGTCATAGAAAACCTTACCTTTATGTTCTTGGTAATGATCTGTCACTATTTCCTTCGAAGGAAGCAACATTTTCATAGCAGAAATAGTAAAGCCTTTGCGCTCAAACCGAGAGATAATCTCTCCTATCAAATGACGACGAACGCCATCGGGTTTAATCATTACAAATAATAGGTTTGAAGCCATATTTGATACTTGTTTATATAGACAAGTATCTTTAAACATTTCAATTAAAACTATCGATCAATTTTCAAGAATCACATGGATTAACACCCATTGGATACGCACATTCTGAACAATCATCAATATAACTGTAAACAGACGAACGTTTACATTTTCCATTTTGACTGCAACAGTAGGTCTTATTGCCATGTATTCCAACGCTCTTTTCACAACAAACTAGTTTACAAGCACCATTGTGACATGTTTGGTTTGGATTGCAGGGCGGGCCAGTTCCGCACATACACTGACCGTCTTTGCAGTTATCAGATTTGTCTGAGCATGGAGGGCTAGTTCCACATTTGCATGTACCACCTACACATGAATCTGTGGTTCCTGTACACGTAGGAATGCAGGAAGGACAATCTTCTGGACAATTTACACACGTGTTTCTCACTGGATTGCATGTTTTTCCTCTTAGACAGCTACGACACTTGACACATCCTGATGGACAATCTATACTTCCCGGTTATTGCAATAATGGATCGCATTCTCCATTATTGCAATAACCGTTCGACCCGCAAGAAGTTCCTTCACCCTTCACAGAAACCGTATCTGTTGCCGTATTATCTGTTTCTTCATTGGATTCTCCATTTCCTCTCAAAAACATGGAAACAGTTTTGTTGTAAGTACCTACAGGAAGCATAGGATTAATAGTAAAAGTATAAGTATAAGTTTGATCACCAGTTTGTGACTGCGATAGACTTCCACAGTATTTTGGTTGATTTGCATCACAAACGTTTCCGCTGTCGATGTTAATATTATCAAAGAAAAATTCTAAATTTGGGTCCCCGTTATACACACTAACTGAATAATCAAAATTACTGGGACATAAAGCCAGGCCGGTGTAAGTATTACAATCTGTAGTCCAAATAACTTGAAAGTCGTTGCTATTAGAACAATAATCTTCTCCAGTTTCTACTGAGAGGTCAGGAGAACTAATAGATGAGTTGACACACTTGTTATCGAGATCGCAGATGAAGCCATCCGAACAATCGTTAGGTCCTAGACATTCGACTACTGTAAAATTAGGTGCCTGGCTCATTTTTCGATGACTATTCTGACATTCTTTGACTCCTGACGAGACCGACATTCCATATGTCCCTGGTGGAAGATTTAAAGTAGCTTTGTTAGCTGAGCAGCTAGTTATTTCGTCAGATTTGAGGGTAATAGCTAGATTTGTTTTTAATGTCCCACAACTTATAAAAGGAGTTTCACCACTATCAATATAATAATTGTAGAAAAATGAAGGGGGAGGGGAGACATCTCCAGGATCTGGGGCATCCCACGTCAGGGTCATTATATCATTAACCGCATACACAGGAGGATCTCTGTCATATTTAAAACTGCTAGTTGAAATAGGATACCCAGCAAGATATAGTGTCAGATCTTGTGTGCACGTTTTACAATGACGAACAGTGGCTTCAGGTACATTAGGAATGAAAGATTCAATCTTTAGAGTATAGCTATCGGGGGAAATGTCATTCAAATTATATTCGTAGGAATAATGATAGTCAGCTCCATTACCGATACTGATGGTTAATCCATCGGTATCAGAGTTAATGTTACTCTTGATAAAAATTTCAGGACCGTCTGTTTCCGTGTAACTAAGACGGAAATGAACATCAGAAACATTATAAATGGTGGTGTCATAGTTACACCCCCATTTGGTGATTATATTTGAAGGTAAAGCGCAAAAAGTACTTGGATTGTTAGAGTCTAAAACAGGAGCTGGAGCCAAGAATTTTTGACTATCCGGTCTACCAGGAAGGTCCTGGTAGTCTTCTGTTGGACAGCGGTACCAGAGAATCAAGATAACTGCAGCCATTAGGATCGCTATTACGAAATATATTTTCCAATTGAACCAATCCATAATTACTAAGTATAGTATTTACTTATTACACAAGGAAAATATAAACTGACTTAGTTGTTTCTCTTTTCTATGAATAGAAAAGAGAAACTTTAGGGAGTTAGCACCCAGTAGATGTTCTATATTCAGAAGCAGAAGAAACGTTATAGCTCTTACATAACTTTGTATTTGGTTGGCCACTGAGTGTAGATGAACAGGAACTAGTTCCATAAACTGTATTGCGCTCAAAACTCTCCAATCAAATGGCGACGAACACAATCGGGGTTAATCATTACAAAAAATCGATTAGAAGTCATCCTGACATTTGTTTTATTAAAGAAACAAATGTTTTTAAATGAATTGTGTTATTGATTAACTTATTACATCAAAGTTAAGAAGGTGGCGGCCCGGTACAAGTTGAACAATCGCCAGTCCATGTCTTACACACGGGAGAACCATCACGACACCACTCTTCACCGTAATGATCAGTACGTGAACATCCCGTGTATGTGTAATATGTGTTACTATTTAAATCATTATGAAGATAAGAACAACAACAAGGGATGATTGTGCCGGGACACAAGGAGCTAGCTCCTTGTGTACAAGAACATATTCCCGCATGACATGTACTACCTTCAGGGCATATTGTCCAAGCATTATTTCCGGGATTCTGACATCCACATTTGTTAGTGTCAGAATTACAAGTATAATTTGGTGTTGTACAGTCGGTGTCATCTCGGCACTCAACGCAAGAATTATTGGTAGAACAATGCAACCCTTCAGAACACTCATTATCATTCATGCATTCGACGCAGATATTATCTGCACAGTGTCCGCTAGAACAATAGGTTATCCAAATGCGCAAGGGCCGGCCATTATTACAGGAGGTGCGGCTGTAGCTCCGGGTGCTCCACCTGTGGATTGGCCTATTCCCGATACTCCAGGTTGGAACGGCAACTTCACAGTATATCCCACCGGAGCGACCGTAATGTCTGGCTCCTCACTCGCCGAATTTGGATTCAATCAATTATGGTCAGGTGCCTCACCTCCAAGGCGGGAAACTTTCGATATTTCGAATGTACCCCTGGTATCGGGACAAAATGTAATAACGGGCCCCGCGAAGCCTGTGTACTTATCTCCCGTCAATCTGGCTTTTCCGAGCAGCAAAGTTTCGGATACAATGTGGGAATGGAAATAATACCGCCAGCATCAAGTGGGATCCCTCCCTTTTCTTCTGTATCTGTCACATCTATATCTGCAGATGGGAATTCTGCAGGTAGCATAGGATACCCAAATGACACGGTTAACCCAAAACAACAAACGATACAATATGAACCTTTAAAGGACTATATTGTGAATTTGTTAGATCCTGTGTTATCTCTACCGTGATTTTTTTACATTGGCGGAGTAAAATCTGGATCGTAATCTGGATTTTTATAAACAGCGTTTGTGAAACTTCCTCCAGCGATCAATATTGGAGAGTTGTCACTACCGATATCAAATAAAATATCGTTCCCACAGACTTGTTGAGTATCATTATAATCGCCTGAACTTTTTATAGCCCTAGTCGCATCTCCTGTGACATCTGCTGTTGCGATGCCACAATGACAATTCAGGGGCTTAGAACCATCACTACAGGTATTTACAGCGATATATGGATATTGTTCCAAATATGTATCACTAGATCCCGTAGTGGGGGTCAAAGTACCTGTATTAGTTCGCAAGAGACGCAAACACATTGAATAGCTACTGATGTTTGGTCCTACTGGCTGAGTCATGTAATGTGCGGAGTTTTTCCCCGTAAGACAACCAACAAATTCTGCAGGACTATACCCTGGATCACATGTAGTTTTGGGATCGACACATTTTTTATCTGTAACAACTTCTTGATCGGATACGTATGTGTATTTAAAGCAATTGGTGGTACAAGGTGTACAAATATTATCTGCACAGTGTCCGCTAGAACATTGACTATCTTCTGTGCATTCGACACAGATATTATCTGCACAGTGTCCGCTAGAACATTGACTATCTTCTGTGCAACCGGTGCAAGTGCCATATTCATCACAGATGAGATCTCCTGAACAGTCCTCATTTGCCAGACAGTCGACAACGGTAAAATTAACATAAGTCATCGGCGATGGGTGTCCACGTTGACACCCTACGAGACTACACTGAATAGCTAGCGTATGTTCTCCTAAGTCAAGAGATGTTGTTATCTCCGACCCACCACCACCAGAACACGTCATAGATGTTCCACCTCCGATGATATTTATGGTCGCACTCAGATTAGAACCAACATAACATGATCTAGTTCCAGATAGAGATGGATCTATATATAAATTATAGTGGAATTTAGGGACAGGGACAATTCCTGTCGTATCAGGGGCGTCCCATGTCAATTTCATTACATCATTGGTCTTCTTATATGTAGGGGGGTTTCTATCATATGTGATACTACCGTCCGGAACAGCATAACCACCCTCAGGGTAATGAATTACAGTATAGGTCGTAGGATCAGATGCTTCAGAGTAAATCTTTTCACCGCGACCTTCATATTTTGCCCCAGTTGTAATATCGATATCATAGGTTCCTGGGGCTGATCCCTTGGGAAAAGTGTAAGAATAGTAGTACATATCATTTACTACTGGATTATTATTCTCGACCACATCTGTTAGTGTAAAAGACTCAACGTCTTCTACATTTATTATGAAGTCAGGATCTCCAGAGATAGTAGGGTTATAAGGACTATCGGCAAAATCTACACACCATCGGATGGTCAAAATCTCATCATCACACGCGGATAAGTTAGAAACGTATGTACAAGATGTGTTGTCCTTTATTACAGTTGGAACTGGAACATCATATTCTGATACAGTAAATTCTTCAGAATATACCCCATTGGTGATGAACCCACAAGAAACGTTTTGGGTCTGTACCAGAGCCTTATAAGTACCCATATCTTTATAATTGGGATATGTGTAACTGGACCCTAATATAGAATCACGGGTAGTATTCGGAACAATATTTCCATTGATATACGTTAAACTAACTGTATAGCTAATGCTAGGCTGAGGAAAACTTTGGCCTCCCGGTACCCATTCGACTGTAATATCATCGCCAACTGGGAAATCATCATAATCTGTAGTGATACTCTTTACATCTACTACCGGGTCTTGATAGACCACCATATCTCCATTTGTTACATCAGAATTGGTTTGTTTATCCTTACGAGAGACAAAAGAATTGAGATGAAGAGTGTAAACTCCGGGTGGAATATTTCCATTGGCCTGATAGATGTACGTGTAATGAACGTGGTCGGCGTCGGTAGTGATAGTGATGTCTGCGTCATCTGGCTTAATATTGTCGTTGATAATTACCCCACTCTTGGCAGACGTTTGAGATAACTGTATGTCGGTCGTTAAATTAAAATGGACATCATCCTGATGATAAATGGTGGTAGAATAGTCACATACCCAATTTATAACTAATGTCTCAGAATTGGAACAGCCAACAAAAAGAGAACCATTGGGATAGTTAAACCCCGGGTTAGGAGCCTTGTATCTATCTTTCGCTGGTCTCCATGGAATATTATAATTCTCTCGGGTCGGGCATGAATACCAATATATAGCTAAAACAATACCTGCCAATACCACTAGGATCAATATAATTTTCCAATCCATTGTTTCTTGCAACTGCTAAAGATTATTTAACATTCAAACTTTTCCTAGTGTTATTTAATATGGCGGCTTCAGAAAGATCATGTGTTAATGACGACAATCTTGATTTTATGTCTAGCCAGCTGGCTCTCTTACCTATTTTTGCTAATGACAAGGTCATATATTTTTGCCTAAATCGCAGAGAGCTTCCCAAAGCTATTGAGATGAGAACTAATCCTTATAACAACAAAACTCTCACAGATTATGAGTTACAAATCCTTGAGAATCAGATGTTT
>SDBT01000192.1_pt1 | contig 87359 bp, 132 predicted proteins | sample 2277101 | NCBI WGS metagenome assembly SDBT01 (sample SAMN10404973, study PRJNA504765) | marine sediment metagenome | isolation source: marine sediment core GS10_PC15, 103 cmbsf | place: Arctic Ocean: Southern Knipovich Ridge | collected 2010
TATATCAAGGATATTATGCCAGTGTTGGCTATTAAACGTGGTGATGAATACAGGTTAGTATATGATGGTAATCATCGAGTTAATACCTGCAAAGAATGGGGAGTTAAAGTCCCCGCTTATTTGATAAGTCATTATCATAATAAGCATAGGAAAATAATATGAACAACGCAGTTTTAGTTAAAACAAGTGGAGATGTATTTCCAATTGAAAATACATCGTTGAAAGGATTAGAGATTGCTATGGACAGTAAATTGTTTCAAGCAGTCTATCTAAGAGTAAAACCCTTCTTTTATGAAGGGAGACATTATGATATAATGTTGGTTGATGATGATGGTCATAATAGAGGTTTATGGTATAATAAGACAGCTACAGATATGTACCATGAAAACACAAAACCCAATGACCATTCAATCGTTGGTGATGTGATATTCACAACAAATGAGGTGTGGAATTAATGTCCTACGATATTAAATTATTGGGATTTAGTTTTAAATCCAATTGGGTTGGATGGTTTTATTTGATAATGTTAGTAGGACTTATTCTTCAAGTAGCATGGGTTATTGGTTTCTATATAGTAACACAAATAACAGCAAAATGGCTTGGTTTATCTATGATCTATGCTTTTTGTTTAGTTTGGGTACTGTATTCAACGTTTGCACAGGAGAGTAGTTAAAATGTATCGAGATGATAAATTAGCTTGGACATTTGTAATCTTTTGGGTACTTCTATTTAGTGGTACTATGGTTCTTACCTATCATGGGGCTGAGGCTGAATACGCTAAAGATGAGCAGGTTACAGATGAATATCGTATTGAGAGAATGGAAAACTATGATAATTGTATGAATGGAAGTAATGTTACAAACATAATGGAGGCTTGTTTATATTACTATGACATTCCTCTCTACATGCAATATGATAGGGATTTGTTTGAAATATCCGTTCATGATGATGCAGATGATTTACTTGAAGAAATGCATAGTGAAAGTGAAACAATTTGGCTTCTTGGTATTATTGTAGGATTGATATTGGGGGCGATTATATCAGCAATAATAACATATGCTATTATTGAAACCATTTGGGATAAAATTGAAAGGTTTAAATGGAGAAGAGAAAAAGCCAAAAAATATTGCCCTAAATGTGGCAATCGCTTCTAGTCAAATAATATAAGAGGTTAATAACATGGAAAGATTTAATTTTACTGCTACTCAATATCCCAATAGAAATAGAGTATCAAAGGGAACTAAACTAATAAGTAGTTTAATAAAACCTGATGACAAGGTTCTTGATTTTGGTTGTGGTAATGGTCGCAATGGACAATGGTTATTGGATCAACATGATGATATAGTTGTGGCGTTTTATGATCCATACATTAATTTGGATGTTAAGAAACATGCAGACAGAACGGTTGTTATATTGGATAATTATGAACTGTTTGAAGATGAATATGATTGGATATTATGTTCATTTGTTATTAATGTGTTACCACCAGTGGAAAGAATAATAGTGTATGCTGATTTGATAGCTATTAAATCTCCTAACTTGATTGTTGAGGCAAGAAGTGTTAAGGATATTGGTTCAGCATGGAATGAGAGTTGGACACCACATAAAGATGGTTGGATAACAACTAAAAATACATTTCAAGTAGGAATTACAATCGAAGATATTGTTTCCATGCTTAATGGTTCACAAGACAGAAAAATCGTTACTAAATACAAGAACCCACCATTTGCTTTCTTCAGTAATGTAGGCATCATATGTCCTATGTGTGATAAGGATACAGGTTGTGAATATCTTAAGGATGGAGAGTTGGAAACCTGTTGTGGTTGTGATGATCCAATGGAACGTGGACATGAGTGTTCTATATGTCTCAGTGGCATTGAGAGTGATATATATGATCTCTATAAGGAACAGGTTTTGGGGTTCAAATGAGTGAAAGAACGAGAATAAAGCTCAAAATTCAAATTATGTTATTGGGACAACTTATGAGGTTTCTCAATTGGCATAACAAGAGATGGGATCGCTATTTTGAAATGAAGAAATGGAATAAATGGTATGATACCTTTGTTCATGTAAAAGAGATGGAAAAAGAGGACAGAGTGTTGATTTTGACAGTGTTGCCATACAAAGATTTAGAAGAGGCTATAACATGGCAACAATGGACACATGTGTTAACAGGAGAAGAATTTTAATGAGTATAGAAAAAGATCCCTTTGGTGATTTAGCTAATTTTAACATGTTAATGAAGGATTTAGTTACACATATTGCGGATTATCAAGCAAGACATAAAATAGATTTCAGGAGTTTAATGGCTTTATTAAAGACATTTATGAAGATCATTGTTGAAGATGCAAATGAGGATTACCTCACTTTGTACGCTCATGCTCTCTTTGAGCATGGTATAGATCAAGAGGGGAATGATATTTAATGGTTGAATATGATACTTGTATTGACCCTATAGCACATGGTTGTGGTTTAGAGCAAGAATGGGAAAGAGAAGTGAAAAGAGAAATGAAAGAAATGAGAGAAAATCCGCCACCAAAAGACGGGGCGGAATTATATTGTATGGAATGTGGTCATGGCAATGAACATAAGGAATGGTCATTACCAACCATACCTGTTAGGAAAATTGTTAGGGGATTTGTTAAAATAATCCTTTCAATATTATATCTACTTATTACTATACCATCAACAATAATTTTGTTGGGGGTTATGTTTGTGGCATGGATATATGAAAACGAACGTTGGATGAATTTACCATTCTATTTAATAACTATGAATAGGGATGAGGTAGATGATATGACCTATGATAGTATGGAATGGATAATAGTAGCAGTAGGTACTTTATTTGGATGGATGTTAATTCTATCAGCTTTGGGAATTGTTGACTAATGGCTATGTGTGGACACTGTAGACGCAGAAAAGATAAAGGTCAACCACCTTGCAAAGATCACCGCATAGGTGATAGTATGGAAGGTAAAACTGCATCACGAACAAGAAGTGTAGTGGCAATGCAGGGAAATTACAGGAGAAAGAAAAATGGACAACTTTGAAGAATACTACCGTTGCAATGACGATGATTTTCGAGATAAGGGAACTACTTATCTTACTCAATCATTAAGTAAGGCTTTAACCCTACAAGAAAGGTTAGAGTTAACTGAATACAAGATCAAGGTTATTACATCATATGTTGAAGCAGTTACTACAGAGATAGATAATTTGATATTGTCTGAATATGAATGGTTAACTGAAATAAGAGTTCAATTGTCCTTATGTATTAAGCATAAGTGTACTCATTCATCATTTGATCTTGAACATAGTGAGGCTTGGAAAACCTTTTGGGAGTTGAATGAACAATGAGTGTAATTGATGGTGATACTGTAATTGGTACGATGGGTGAGTATGCTGATTTAATAATAGCTCATATGGTTCATCATAAGAGTTATTGTAGTGATATTACTAATTGCCACGTTTATAAAATCATTGCCGATGTAGTATCTGAACTGATGCAAAAGAACGTGGATATTGAGGAAAAACCATGAAAGGATTGTTTCCATGCCCTCACTGTAAGTTTGGGGTTTATATTGAGGGACATGAGGAAGGAGAAACAGTTCATTGTCCTAATTGTGGTAAAGAATATGAAGGCATAACGCAGGATGATTTATTATGAAAAAGAAAATTAAACCACAACATCAACCAAAATTTACCTATATGAAATTACCACCTACTAAGTGGACATTTCAGACACCTAGAATACAAGCATGGATGTATTCTAAAGGATTGGATTATATTATGTTTAATTCTATGCCTTTAAAAGAAGCATTGGTATTAAACCTATTTGCAGGAAAGACATTATTACCTGATTTTAATGAGTATAGAGTTGACGTTGTTAAATGGTTTGAGGACAATGGAAAGTTACATGATACTAATGCTGATTGGATAGGTGGAGCAATTGATTTTATTTTTTGGTATGAAAAAGAAATTATGGAGGGTCGTGCTAAACGATTTAAGATTGCTTTTCTTGATCCGCCTTATAGTGTGCGTAAAGCAAGAGAGAAATATGGTGATAGATGGATAGGATCATTCACAAGAATTAAGAATGAGTTGTGGCGAATAATGGAGAAGAAGAACAAAGTTATCATTTGGGGATACAGCTCAGTAGGTATGACTGCAAAGCGTGGGTATGAACTCACTGAAATTGCTTTGGTATGCCACTCAGGAGATCACAGTGATACTATCATTACTGTAGAGGATAGTTATGCATTATGACACAAGGAGATACTTGTGAAGAGTGTTGTGTAGATTGTCGCAATGATGGATATTGGATATGTAGTGAGGGAAAACCAACTGATACCCGATGTTGTCATGATTACGGTGATAATTTAGGAGATTGTGATTGTAGTTGTCATGGTAGGGATATAATATGAAAACTGAAAAAGAACGAGATAAAGAAAATGAATATTTCATGAAACATGGTTTACCTGAAGTGAATTATGTTGCTGGTGGTCAAGCTCATTGTATTAAACATTGTACTGTTCTTGCTGACCCTGAAGGAATGCCTATAATCAGAACCATTCAACCATGTACTAATCATAAGTTAGCTCATTGGGAAGATTGTTGGGAATGTTATTTGGAGCAAAAATAATGGATTACAGTGGTATATCATTTCGATGTCAAACAGGTGAGCATGAAATATGTCAAACATCTGAACATTGTATGTGTGTATGTCATAGAACGTTTTGTCCTCTATGTGATAAGGCACTTGACTTACACCATGATGATAAAGAATGTTTAGCTTATTCAGAAATGGTAACGAGGTATAATAATATTAGATAAGTTCAAATAGTGATAAAAATGAGGATAGAATTATGAAAAGAGATGTTGAGGATTTGTTTGCCTTTTTTGAGAAATTGTTCAATAGCTCAATAGAAATTGAAATGGATCATCCGATCCACGATGGATACTGTAATTGTTGTTTTTTAAGAGCTAGAGGTCAGCATTTAATGTATCCCTATCACGATGGTACAATCGCACAAGTGTTTATTTGTTTGATGTGTCGAAAGGCATGTTTACCTGAAGAACCATGCACACTTGAAGGATGTAATTTCGAGGATACCTATAAAATCTATGTTACCAACCAAGATAAGAACCTACCTGAAGAATAAGTTTGGCAAGAGATACTTAGCCATGACAAAAACCCATATCATTGATTGCTTTACTATGTTTGAAACTAATCAGAATATTAAAAACCTTCTTGAAAGAGATGGCAAAGTTACTAAAATAGTTTATAACATGATGGATAGAGAACCAATTACTGAATTAATATCAATCAATGATGTTTCTAAAATAATTTACCGTATCAGAAATGATCCTAGTAAAAATTATCATGATTATTTAACAACTATTAAAATAATAGATGACCATATTATGTATGACCTTATAGTAGAAGTTAATTATAGGTATGTGTATGCGTGATATAGATGTCAGAGGAAGCAGATGAGAGATACTTTAAGGATTTCTTCAAATTCGTAGGAGATGTTATGGATGGAAAATATCCTTACGATGAAATCTTTAATAAATATAAGGTAGAAGAAATTCTTGATATTATATCTCATAGTGTTTCAACAACATTTTTGACACTAGCGAGAATGGATACGGAAATGAATTTTGTAACCAATTTAATGAACCTTATCAATTTTGTACGAACAGGTGATAATGATTATCAAAATTTGAATGTTTTGGTAAACATGTATAATAAGATGACTAGATTGACTGTTAGTGAAATATACAAGAATGTCAAAGAGATTAGTAAGATGGGTGTTGATGAAGAACAACAGAATACATTCAAATCATTGATGAATGATATAAAAGAGATAATGAATGAAAGGAGTGATTTTCGTGCGACTACTTCAAATTAACAATACAGGGGTAGTACCCTACGTCATAACTGAATACCTCCGTAGAGAGCATTCAGATAGCATACATGTTGATCTTATTGTACCTATGCATGGTAAGAGAGATGAGCAGTTTCAACGAGGATTGAAGGACGTTATAACACTACCTGCAAACCCAACGGTTTTACAACAATATATTGACAATAATATTAAAGATTATGATGTTGTTCATGTTCATGCATTGTATCAACACATACCACAAATAAAGAAAAGAAATCCTGATATTAAGATCGTTTATACAGGACATGGTAGGGAAGTTAGAAATAGTTGGCATCCATTGATACAGGAACTATCAGATTATGTAACGTGTGCAACTAAAGATTTGTGGGTGAAAGGTGTCGATTATGTACCGAATGTACCTGATCCTTATCATTGGGTAAGGAAAAGAGAAGCGATTAAGAATAAGGCATTGATGAAGAAATTCAGTGATGCTATGGTTGATGATGTTAAGTCATATGAAGAGGCATATTCCATAAGTGTTATTAATGGTTTAAATCTTGATGTGCAGGATAGAGGTAGAGGAATGTATTCCTATATGAATTATCCCCGATTTTTGGAAGTGTATGATACGTTTTTTGATTTTAAATATATTACTAAGGGAATTGGATTGGATAGTTGGGAACTTCCATTAAGTTATACAGCATTACAATTCTTACAATTGGGTGGTACGGTGTATCATCAATCAGGTATTTATGATAAATTACCTCCATACATGGATTATGATAGAGTAATGAAAGGATGGGTAGATATATATGAAGGAATATTGGAATAAGAGATACGCTGGTAGATGTAATTCAGGAGCAGGATCTAGTGGTTTATTCAGGGCATTTGTTCATGAAACACTACATGGATTAAGAATACCTATGGAAAAATCATTATTAGACTATGGATGTGGAGATATTCAATTATGGAAGAATTTTCGTATTGAGGATTATACAGGATTGGATATATCTAATACAATAATCAGGAGAAATAAGAAAAAATTCCCCCATCATAAATTTATAATGCAAGATGATTTAACTGAAATGTATGATGTTTCTTTTTGTATTAGTGTAATATTTCATATACTTGATAAGAAAGAATTGTTTAGAGTGTTAGTTGATTTGGCTACACATACTAAAGAAACCATAGTAATATCATATTGGGAACAAGAACCACCTAATGTTAATCCTGAATATGAAAGATATTGGGCACATAGCGAATGGGGTTTCATATTAGTTGATTTAGGATGGAAATTTACATCGCTTCATTATTCTGGTGATAAATACAACGTCATATGTGTATTTGAAAAGAGGGAAACTGAATGAAGATATTGTTTTTACATGACTATGATTTTAGACATACTACAGGTGGAGCAGAGCTTAATTTAAGATATGCTTACAATAATCCACCTGAAGGAGTGGAAGTATCATTCTTATATAATAAAAACGTAATAAGACGTAGGCTAATAGGATATGATAAGGTAATCGTGGGTAATAGCAGGAGATTTTCTGTATCTGCTGTTAAGATGTTGGTTAAAATACTTTATGAGGAGAAAACACCTTATATTAAATCTGAGCATGATGTAATGTGGTCTGATGATAGAGGTGCTTCAGAGCTTGTATTTTCAACTCCTATGGATTATAAGATAGTAGGAAAACCAAAAGATAATGATTGGTATTTACCTACAAAAATGCTATTTGAGAGTGCAGAAGCGGTACGGTTTTTGTCTCCCAAACATGAGTTAATATTTAGTGCGGTTGATATTTTACCATCTAAATCATTCATTGCAGGGTCGTATATAGACAAATCAATCTTCAGAAATATTATTGCGTGGGAAAAAAGACCTTATGATGCTTTCTGTAAACATGGAGACTTTTGGGGTGAAGCAGAAGGGAAACGCAGAGCCAAGGCTGATGGAATTAACATTTATGTATTGGCACATAGAGGATTGGATGCAGTAGGTATGGCAGATTTCTATAATACATATAAATATTTCTATGATTTTCCTGAAATGATGACAACATATGGTAGAGCGGTTTTGGAGGCATATTTATGCGGTGTTAAATTGAATGTTATTGAGAACCATGCTATATTCAGTTTCGGAACAATTGATGATGCTGTTGAGAATTCACAAAACGCAATCAAAGATTTCTGGGATGGTGTGTTAAAATGAAAGTATATCCATCATCATCAAATATAGATTATTATGAAATTATTAATGAAAGCACTTTAAACATTATGTTTTTAAGTGGTGATCTATATCAATATTATGATGTTGATAAATTTATATTAGATGAAATTGGTTTAGCAAATAGTTTTGGCAGTTATTTCTATTATAATATCAGGGGTAAATATAGATATGCAAAAATATAAATATTTTGATTGTCGTGGAGAATTTCCTACATTGAGTGCATTTCTATTCTATGTGGAATGTGATGATGAATATGAAACAATCATTGGTGTTAATATAGGATTGACAGAAATACAGTTGTTAATATCAGGAAGATTTAGAGCAAAAGTATTTGAAATCTTATTTAACCATAGTACATTGGAGTATATGAAATGACAATTGAACAAGACATGATAAAAGTAATGAAGGAAGAATTTCCTCAATTATCATTCAAAGAAGGTACAGTAGTAAGACAATTCATTCACGCTATGGCTGTATCAATGGAAAAGGAATATGATATAATAAAACAAATAATATCGGAGTATAAAGATGAGCAAGGAATATGATGAGGATATGAATTTTGATTGGATGCATGGAGAATTCCAACAATTAATGAATGAAATCAGACAGGAATTGGTATTGAAATGTAATCTTTGCAGACAATATCAAGAGGGTATATTAGAAGCATATGTTGGTTCTAGTTTACCTGAAACAATAATGGAAATGTGGAAAGCACATTTTAGGGAGATGCATTGGAATGTTTGATCAATGGATGAACATACTCATCATCTCAACTCATACTGATGATGCTGAGGGATGTATGGGCGGTACTATTGATAGACTTGTTAAGTCAGGTTATGAAGTACATCATTTAGTTCTTTCTTATGCTGAGGAACATGCTAAGTTAAGAGGATTTGATCCCAAATTACTTATTGAGGAAAGCATGGAAGCGAACATGTGTCTTGGTATCAAGGAGGAAAACTATCATATTCTTCAACAAGGGTATCCGACTGATTATTTTCATACTATGAGACAAGAAATTGCCAACACACTTAATAAGATGAAAGAATTAGTCAATCCCGATGTAGTGTTTGTAAACTCATCATTTGATACTCATCAAGATCATCAGGTGGTTACTTATGAAACTAAACGGATTTTTAAAGAGATTGGCATCATAGGATATGAGTTTCCTTATAATAATTTATCATTTAATTATGATTTAATTGTGGGTTTAACAGAGGATAATATGGAAAAGAAGATGGATGTAATAAAATGTTTCAGAAGTCAACAAGATAGGATGTATTTTAACGAAGAGTATATTTACTCATTAGCTAAAGTAAATGCAATGAGAATGAAATTGGCATATCCTTATGCAGAGGCATTTGAAGTGGTACGATTAGTATGGTAAGTGTAATAGATATATTAAAGAAACATAGAGATTTGGTATTGATTAGTGATAGGGGACAAGAGATATATAGTGCTCAATCTGTTGAATATAATAAACTAGGTAGTAATTTTTTCATATCATTTATTGATAAGGATGATGAACAAGCAACAAGGCTTTTCCATCTGTTTAAAGGAACTTGTTTAATTGTATCATATGAATTATATGATAAGATAAAAGCACAACATTATGCTTTTTCTATATTATTAGCTAAGAACCCAAAACTATCATTTATCAATGTAATGAAGGAATTCTTCTATGATAGAAAAAGAAAAGATATTCATCCATCTGCGGTGATAGGAGAGAATGTATTTATTGGTGCTGGTACGGTGATACATGCAAACGTTGTTATATATGATGGAGTGAAGATCGGTAAGAACTGTAAAATTAAAGCAGGGGCGGTAATAGGTGGTCATGGATTTGGATACGTGCAGAACGAACATGAAGAATGGATACATTTCCCGCATATTGGCACGGTCATTCTTGGAGATGATGTGGAGGTTGGTTCTAATACTTGTATTGATAGAGGCACTCTCAATGATACTATCATACACAATGGGGTTAAGATAGACAATCTTGTTCAGGTAGGACATAATGTGATTGTTGGTAAAAATACAATAATTACTTCATGTTCTATAATTGGAGGAACTACTAAGATAGGAGTAAATTGTTGGATAGCACCAAATGTATCAATTATAGACAATATCAATATAGGTGATAATGTGTTTGTTGGACTAGGTGCGGTTGTTGTTAAAGATGTATCAGATAATACAAGAGTAAAAGGTACTCCTGCTAAACCGTTTTAACAAAACAATCTATATTTTGTCATATAATGTCCATCAGTTTTTAATAACATATAATTGGTGATTAATTCTTGTTTAGATAATGGCTTATGGATTTGCACATATCCTTTGTCGTCTTTGAATTTAACAGGTATGTTATCTCCACCATTGGATAAAAATGCAGACCCCGAAACACCACTAAAAAATAAGACGAGTATTGAGCCACTAGGATATAAATCATTCATACTTTATAAATAAAAACAGTGGTTTATAAATCTTTTTAAATAAATAGCAAATCCTTTTCTAAATTTTTTTATATCACGTATATTAACTGATGATTGTGAGCGATTTGAATATTCCTCAATCATCCTTTCTGATAACTAGGATGTTAGATGAAATGGTTTCTTTAATAGTAAGTGTATGGGAAGTGCGAGACAACGGTGTTGATGATATAAAGATAAAATATGAGGGGGAAGAACCAATATCAAGATTGAAGTTTGTGGAAAAACATTTCGACCCGTTTAAGCATATTAATATACAAGAATTCATGGTTAATATAGGTAGTTATTTGTCTGAATTGATAAGAACATATCAACTTGATGGAATAGGAGAGTTTGGTGTATTGATGGACTTTCTTGAACAGAATGTAGATCAGATACATTACATGGGTTCAGTTATTAATAAAATAGAACATAAAAAGCAATTAGATAGAGAAAAGCATAGTGATTTTGAATAAAAACCTATAACAAAACGTATTTATATAATTAAGATAATATATATATATGGCTAAGTACGAACTATTCGGAGATGAAACGAGTGAACAAGTATTAAAAGCATTCATAAAATTATATAAGGTAGCTACAGGAGAGGAATTAGGTAAGCTATCTAATCTTCAGAAAGAAGTGATGTCAGGAGTATCTGCTGGACTTTCTTATTCTAAATTACAGAAAGAATTGAAGAAGAAACATATAGCTTCTATTCAAGCACCATTAACAGGAGGTATTAAAAACCTCTTGGATGCAATAGTGGATATTGTATGGTTATATAATAATCCTCAATTATTAGAATGGTTAAATGATAATGTACCACGAAGATTTGGAAGTGATGAAGATCAATCCGAAGATTAATGCAACAGAGTTTTATGTTTTGAGTGTTTTGATGTTTTATCACCAAAATAAGATACCTCAGATTATATTTAAGAGGGAAGAAAGTAGTACTATAAAGAAGGCTATTAGATCATTGAAAAGTAAAAAACTTATTGTGAAGATACCAAATTTAATGGATATGAGACAAAGGTTTATAACTGTAACAGAAATAGGAAGAGAGGTATATGAGGTCAATAAGTCGAAGGTTCTTGATACAACAAGCTAAGGACTTTTATAAGGATACTAAGTATATCCCATCAAACTATGATGCATTGTTTCATACAGATTATTTTTCATCCCCTGTAACCATTAGGAAATATTTTGGTTCTTGGGATAAATATCTTGATAGTGCGTTTGATGCAATGATTATGGATAGTCATGTTAAGATGTTTTACGGTGGATATAATACAAATTATAGTGTTACTTTACCTGATATACTCGATCCTAATATACTCATAGGAAATATGCCTATAAACATTTTAGGTAAATTAACATATGATGAACTATTACCTAGAGAAGCATGGGTACTTAAGAGTAGATGGATGGATATTGTAACAGTCATATCATCAATGGATATAACGTTTACTGTAATCTCAGCAGAGAAGAAGTTTCTAACACCGTATCTTGGTATTGATGATAAGTATATTATTGGTAGTTTTGATACACCACATATTAAAAATCATTTTAAGCGAACAAGTAAACTTATTGAGCATTTTAATAAGAACTATGAATTATTAAATTTTAATGGTGTAAAGAAAAATCATATGAAAAAAGCAATAGAGAGGTTAATGGAATGATAGATTGGAGAAAAGAATTATCAACTGATGAAAAGAAATGGATTAATTACGGTGTATGGGATTATAATAAAAAGGATTGGATGCCATCAGCATCTAATACTGATAAGCATATAGGTAAAGTATTGGATATTAAGGGATATGATCCTATAATACTTGATAAGAGCTTAAAAACTGCTAGAGCCTATGAATATTCTGAAAGTGATCTTAATGAGGTGGGAGATAATAAGACAAGAAATGAACGTTTGTCTCCTGAGTTAATGATAGATGATTTACCGATGATTGATGGTAAATTCATGTTGGTACAGAATAATACCTATCGAGTGTATTTTGACCGAATGGTTATTTTAAAATTTGGAGTTATTACTGATGTGTATCAACTAGCTTTAACTGCTAAGGCATTGAATTATGGTTTTCAGATACAATCAACAGTTGCAATTGAAGAAAACTTTAACCCCGTCATTCCCTTTTATGATGATGTATTGGGTTATATCCTTAGCACTAACCTATGGACACCTGTAACAGTTAATATTCCTTTGGAAACTAAATTAGTATATTTTAGACGATTAACATAAACGACAAACACAAGATATAAATACTATTATGTAGTATATAGTTTGCTGATGAATAAAACAACAACGCTAAGCATTATTGGTCGCCTACCGCACCAATCACAGATTAGGGTTGTTTTAAAAGGTAGGTCGGCTGGAGCGAGGAGTGGGCGAACTTTGGCGATTGCCATTAAGTAGTCTGTTCATTCGCTGATAAGTATGCGTTGGTTTTAGGACGGTATTATGTACGACTCGGTTCGTTGCCCTGCTAGTCCTTCGATGCAAAAGAGTTAAAAGCTCTCCAATGCACCATTTCAAGGCGTGGACACATGTGTTGCAAAGATGGGTAAATCCGATCCCATGCCACCATTCATGTAATGGGGGTCTTAAGTCGAGTGGCTTAGCCCCTTTACTTCCCCCAGTGGGAAAACATAGGTTCTGTTAGTGTAGTAGAAGCATTGTTGGTTGTGATCCAGCAGGGGCGGGGGTAGATCCCGTACAGAACACCAAAACGAGGTAAATACGATGGAAACATTTGAGGAACTAAAAACCCTGAAAGTGAAAGATACGAACTTATCACAAGACGATTTTTATACAGTGATAAGGGAACGACTCGTTGAACAATCTGAAACTGATGAAATTCTTGGCAAAGGCTTTGAGTTTGATCATGAACTTAATTTTGAAGAGAAATTAGCAGAGAAGATCAACGCAATATATGACTCTCCCACCTATTTTAAGAGAGCAACTATGCAATTAGCATTTAATCAAGCATTAAAGGATGCTCGGTTTGTTGCCAAACAGATTGACTACGAACAATCATTAGTAGTTGTAGATGACTTTGTTGGTTGTTTTGTAGGTGGACAAGATTGGACAGGACTTGCTGACAAGAATGGAGTACCCATGAAACAAGATTTAGTTTTCTTGGCGAAACAAACGAATGAAGATACAGGTGAGCAGGAAGTTGTCTTTCGAGTAGCTGATGTCTTTGGCAACAAACCCGTTAGGGATTGGGAAGATGATCTCGAAGTAGGTTCTTGGTATGCTGTAGGTTTGGTTGAAAAAGAAGGTCGGGATAAAAAGACATACATTAATGTAGGTACTTTTGAAACCGTATCCTCTGAAGGACTTCCATCTCTTGATGAACTTATGGACGAGGCTAAAATCAGTATTCATGACGTAGAAGAAGGTGATGTGTATAAATACGTTGTAGTTGAGGGTCATATCAGAAATATCGCACCAATCCCTGTTTGGGATGATGACATGACAAAACCACTCATTCATCTCCGAGACAGAGATAATAACTTAATTTATGATGATGAAGGCAACAAGGTAGAAGGGTATCCCCAAACCATTGTTGGATATGAAAACCTAATTCAGAATAAATTAGGCGGTGATGAAAGAAAACACACAATGTATTTCAGACTGCAAGACAATGACTATCCACTCGATGATGAGGAAGTTGACGTGTTCTTTGAAGCACGATTTCACAATCAATACTTCGGTGCAACTACCGTTAATATTGATTTTGATGACTATCTCAGTGATGATGAGGAATTTCTTGAAGATGATCCTGAACAATTGGCTAATCTTGCTGGAGACTATTTGGTTAACACACCCGTTCTTGGTATTGTTAAAATCACCAACTATGCTCCTGACAAAAACAATGATAAGTTGACTTGGGTTCGATCAAACGGATTATACATAAAACAAAGATAAGGTTTAATGAAGGAAAGAAAAGTGAATACATCATTTGTCGATTTTGCTAAAACATTCTTTCCTTCTTTTAAACCATATTGGTATCAATTAAAATTTTTAGAAGGCATTCAAAACATTAACGAACCACTTGATATACATACTATTATGTTAAAACAAAGACATTTTGCTAAACGTTATGAAGCAATGGTACATCTTTATGTTAATCTTTTGAAATACAACAGCGTTATTGACCTTTATCTTGGGTTACATTTCTATTTTGAAACTAATTCAGAAGGGGAGTTGGAGTTGATGATTGATGAGTATAGTCAGTCAACAGGAAAGCATATTAATATGATTATGGATGATGTAGGTGATGGTAACATGGAAGCAGAAGTTTTCAACAAGGTTATATTACCCAGAAAAAAAACAATCATAAATCATATGCATGATGCTATGATAGTTATAAATGGAATGACATAAGATGTTAGGTTTACGTTTATTTTTTGGGAAAATTATACAGGTATTAAACTACATGATTGTAGAGAGAGTTAAATTTATGAAGCGATTTGTATTTCGTAAATCCGAAGCGGATTGGATGGATATAAAATGGTAAAAATTGACAAGCCTATAACAGAAGGTTTAGATCTGAAAGGATTTTATTTACCAAATAGATTTAATAAAGACATAAAAGAATGGAGAGAAAATTTGAAGAAAGTCATTCGTACAACAGGATCGACAAATTTTGAGCTTTTGCAACAAAACGAGTTCTTCCGTTCATTTTTTCCATTTGTTACATCATCTGATAAGATGGTAATCCATAAGTTATTAAGTGAATTGAAGAGGTTAAGAAAATAATGAAATCTTATGACGCTATCATTAGAAATAATGTTAGTTGGAGTATTGATACTATTATTGAACCTTATTGTTATATTGGTATCTCATGTAGTGGAAAAGATAAACCCGTAAGAATTGGACGTGGTTCTCATATTAGAGCAGGAACATATATCTATGAAGGTGTTCAAACAGGTGAAAAATTTCAGACAGGTAATAAAGTAAACATCAGAGAACATACTAAAATCGGAAACAATGTGTCAATAGGCACACATTCAGTTATTGAACACCATGTATTCATAGAGAGTAATGTAAGAATTCATTCAAATGTTTTCATTCCTGAATATACTATATTGAAATTTGGTTGTTGGATAGCACCCAATGTAGTATTTACCAATGCTAAATATCCAAATACAGAAACCACAAAAGATAATTTACAGGGAGTTGTAGTAGAAGAGGGTGCAATCATAGGAGCAAATGCCACCATCCTGCCAGGGATTAGAATAGGGAAAAACTCTTTCGTAGGAGCAGGAAGTCTTGTTACTAGAAGCGTTCCAGCGGATCATACTGTTTATGGCAATCCTGCTGAAATTCATGGATTGAGAGCAAATTTAAGAGGATATAAAAATGAAGATTGATATTGAGGAAACTGTATTTCGGATAACTCCCGATGAACGAGATGACATACATCTCATCCACATCATTGTTAAGAATGTGGCAAGTTATATTGACCCTGCTTATACTTGGAAGAGGAAAGAGTTGTTGAAGAGACATGATAAAAACCCTTACCTCCGAGAGAAGTGGGAAAAATGGAAAGGTAATGTGAATTTATATGAGAAGTTTAAAAGAAGTTATGTGATAAATGGTGGACTTCTTGTACCATTTCTACGAACATGTGTATTGTTTGGATTGACATATTCACTGAATGATTTAAGAGAGAAAGTTGTTGTATCTTATCCTGTTATATTTGAAGGTCGTATTGAATTATATGACTATCAACAGGAGTTAGTTAAGACCATACAAGAGAATGATGGATGTGGTTTAATATCAGCTCCACCAGGGTCAGGAAAGACCATTGTGGGTACTGAACTACTATCTATATACAATACTCCCACCGTCATTATCGCTGATAAGGTTAATATACTTGAGCAATGGGTTAAAGCATTTGAGAAAACTCGTAAGTGTAATCTTCAATTCAAGAAGATCAAGAGTGTATGGGTAGGATATGTGGATGACAATCCAAGAGTGTTACTATGCACATCATTGTATCTTGCTCCTTATTACACTAAGCCAAGAGAAGTACATGATGACATTGAATTTTTGATTAGAAATTGTGGATTATTAATCTATGATGAAGTTCATAGAGCAGGATCAGATAGTGGTATCACTGTACTAGAGAATTGTCAAGCTAGATATCGAATTGGTCTTAGTGGTACACTGTTAATGAGAACTGATGGTAAGGACTTAGAATATGTTTCCCGATTAGGTCAGATGATAGCTCATATAGAAGAGTCAGAACTAATCAAGGATGGAAAGATAGTACCTGTTGACATACACTTCAAATCAGTAAGAAGAATAGGTAGTAGAAGGCTTACTTATCAACAAGCATATGACTTATCTATCATAAGAAACAAGGATAGGAACGATAAGATTGTCGATGCCATATTAGAGTTTATGAGCAAAGACATGAAATTTATGATATTTGTTGACAAGATAGTACATGCTCAAGAGATATATGCTATGAGTGGAGTGGAATGGACTGATAGTAAGGATAAAAAACGTAATGAAAAATTTGAGGAACTTAGGAGTGGTGATATGGCTGGTCTTATTTGTACTTATGATTTGGCAGGATTGGGTTTCGATTTTCCCGCTTTGGATGGTCTTATATTTGCTGGTGCTGGTAAGTCAGCCATCAGGTTCATCCAAGCGAAAGGCAGACTCACTAGAATATTTGAGAACAAGGATAAAGGAACGATAATAGAGTTTGCAGACACATCAAAGTATTTTGATGACCATGCCTATCAACGCTATAAGATCTATTCTGCTGAAAGAGGCATCAATCTATTTACAAAGGGAACGTGGTTACATGGTAAATGATTGGTTGATAAAATTACTCATTGGAATAGTTATAGCGTTTGCGTTTCTATTTCCGATAAAAGTAATTATGAATAAAATAAGATTGGAGTTGAATTGGTTTGGAGAAGAAGGATTACTATGAAAGATAGATTAATAAAACACACTCATCCAATGAGTCAAACTGAAGCAGATGGAATGCCTAACATCATTAAACAAGGCGAAAACACGTATCTTTGTTCACATTGCAACAAGATATTGGTACTAACTAGGTAATATAAAATGATTACAAGCAAAAAACAAAAAGCGGAAATATATGAGGCTTCTCGGAAAGCCTTGGCGAAACAGTCTTTCGATAGCATGGAATATGGAACAAGAGTTTTTTATCCAAATGCTACTGGAATACCTGAAAAGAGTAAATTGGAAGCTAATGCAGAAAATTTATTCAAACAAATTGATGGGATTGGCGACTATGCCATTCACAATATCATGGGAATTCTCAGATATAAATTCAGAGAAGTAAAACGAAATATTGACATGAATAAAGAGTTATTCGTGGGTGAAGGTGGAGATTGGCGTAATGTCTATGAGGCTCTTTGGAGAGGATTGATGGCAGAGGTTAAATTCTATTTGCCACAATTTTGTTATGAATGTAGAACACCACTCGATGATGAGAATGATACAGGAATGTGTCTTTCATGTCATAAAAAAGAGGCTGAAGATGTCTGAAGATACTATAGAAGATAGTGTTCTTGACTTTATTAGTGAAGATAAGGTATTTGACTTTCTTGTGAAATATAAGAAACTTGAAGAGGAATTTAAAGCAATGAAAAAGGTCTATGATAAGAGGATTAAAGAACCTCTTAAGAAGATGACAGGTATTGACCCTATGAAGGTTGCTAATGATATGTTTCAAGTACAGATAACCAAATCATCAGTTACAGAAAGTATCTTATCTGTTGATAAAATTAAACACTTGGAGCAGGAAATTCAAGATGCTGTATTGAGACAAGAAACAGTAGTCATTGATAGGACAATTCCTATGGGTGATATACGAAAACTTTCCCAAGAATGGCAAGATTTATTAATAGTTGAGAAGAGAGCAACACCTAGGATGATTTTGAAATTCATTGAAGATGAAACGGATGATGATTGGTAATGAGTAAACGAGCAACAAAGAATATATTTACAACCTCTACACCTAAGAAAGTGTATGAGGATGTCTATAAAGCAATATATGCTGGTAAAACGCATAGAGGAAAGACTTTCGGATATTTAGATTGTCTTAACCTTCCTAATATGAAGGGTAAAAAGTTGTTGATTATAGCAACTGATACTATCACGAATATTGAGAAGAATATTAACCTTCCTGAATATAGAGATCTGAAAGATCGTATTGTAATACTATCTGATGCGAAAGGAAATCCCGTACAGATAACTAAATCAATATCATATGCAGAACAAGCAGTTAAACACGCTATTATTCAAGCTAAACAAGATCCACTTATTAAAGCAATTGCTGTTGATAATTATGATAATCTTGAGGAAATGTATCTTTATGCAGAGATACAATCAAGATTGGATAAGAATAAATCGGGTAAGTTAATGTCGCATGATTATGGAGTACCAAGATCAAGAGTATATCAAAACTTCATAAGACCGTTCTTAGTAATGGATCATATTAACTTCTTTCTTGTAGCAGATGTCAAAGAACAATATTTTGATGACAAACCAACAGGAGTATTTGACATGAACCTACCTGAAAAGAGAAGAAAACATTTCTCTGAATGGATTTGGTTAGATGCTAAGTTTGATGGTTCTATTAAAGAAGAACCTAACACAATCATTCGTAAATGGAAAGGATTGCGTAAACCTATATCATTGGGTGAAATGAATGAATTTAGTAAGATTGTCAAAGAGGTTAAAGAGCGTGCCAATAAACCAATCACATAATCATAAATGTTGTATAATGCAATTTTACCCCGTTCATATAAAAATAAAAGTTATTGATGGGGAATATGTCATGACCAACAAAAGAGGAAAGAAAAAGAAATGGATACCAAAAAATTTCTTTCTTAATATATTAGAGGATTATGAAGGAAGGGAAATAGTTATTACTGTTAAAATTCAAGATTTAGGCGAAATAGATGAGACTGAATAGTTTTTCCGAAAGGGATCAAAATAAGATAGTACAACTTGCTATTAAGCGAAGAGATGATGTTGTAGAATACAAGGGTAATAACGTACATTTACCCAATACTATTAACGCACTATTTATATGTGTTAACCGAGACTGCAATAAGACGTTAGATGTTGTTTTATATCGTTCTGATATAATCAGTGGTAATATTGCCAATCGGATCGCATGTATAGAATGTGGTGGTGTTATGAACAGGAAATATGTTGGTGTCAACATAACTCAAGTTCTCAATAAACACATGAGACACGTTGAAGATTATTCTGATAAAGAAGGACTAAGTTTATGGTTCTCTGAACAGAGTGATGAATAAAGTCTTAAATAAATAGTAAACCCTATGGGGTATGTATAATGTCGATCTCTTCCAAGTTTGAGCAAATTCATGATGTGTCTAGAGATATGCTCTCTAACGCTAATGATTATGCTAATGCAAGTCGTCATAGTGATAGACATGGAACATCAGAACAGATAGGTAAATGGTTTCAGGATGTTCGAGTTCTTAATTATGCAAGACCTTTTTTCAGAACCATAGAAGGATATGACAACACCTATTTTGTATTGGATATTGATGTATCTATACCTAATGAAAAACACATTGAAAAATATTATACTGAAGATGAACTAAGACAAATAAAAATTAAAGCATCTGCCCAATATTTTGAGGAATGGTTAAATAATAAGGAAGGACTCGATTTTTTCAAATATATAAGTGGTAAGGGTTTATACCTTATACAGAAATATGAGAAAGCAGTACCCAAAGAAGCGTTTTTACCGATAGTGTGGAATGGGAAAGAAGGTTTGTTTACACCATGTACGGGAAACCATAAAAAACCTAAACTGACTTGTGATGGATGGCATCTATATGATGGTGAGCTTGTAAGACAAATCATGTACGATCATATAGAGATAACACTTAAGATAGATCTTAGAATGATGAATGGGATTGGTGGTAGGCTTTTCAGAGTACCATATAGTCCATATTATAAACTCGATGGTATTTATCATTGTGTACCTGTTTTATTTAGAAAGGATGGATCGTGGGATATTGATGCTACCATAGAGAATTGTTATCTCCATCAAATGAAAGTTGAACCATATACTATTCCCATATTTCAATTTGAGAGCAAATTAGAAGAATTAGGTAGTTTAGAACAATCAATAAAGCGAAGAAATATTCGTACTGCATCATTTATTTATAAAATAAACGTTCCTGAACCTGATGAGGAATTGAACCTTATTCAACTTCAAATGATTGATGAAATGGAACTAATGGTTACAGGTGAGGTTGATGTTACTCCACCATGTATGAAACGCTCATTTCTTAGAGATCCCGAAAACCCAGTAGATCGACATTTCGGAAGAGTAAATTTACTACGATATTTAGCAGTTAAAGGTAACTATACTCCATCAGAAATAGGTACATTTATTAGATTTAAGGTAAATGATGAAGAAGATAATAAATCAAAAAATAAACACACTCTTCACCAACAAGTACCATATTGGTATGGAGATCCAAAAAACCCTGATCTCCCGCCTTCTTGTGATAAAATGCAAGATCCAAAAAACAGGTTCTTTGCATGTGGAGAAGCAGAAAAATCTATTTGTTCTCGTACATATTGCTTATCTAGTCAGAAACGTAAAATAAAAAAGAAAAAATTTAAGATAACTAGGAAAACTGACGAAAAAAAGAAAACTGATGTAAAAGCTCAAAATAATTCATTTGCACCAATGGGTAGGGAAATACGCAAGATTTTAAAAGATAACAATCATAATTATGAGTTGATAAAAACTACAAGAGCGGGAGTAACCACATCTCTCATTAAGGAGAGTGTTCAGATGGGTAAGAAATTATTGGTAATAACTCCTACTAATGCTATTGGAGAGAAAACAGGAAGTGAGGCTTTCTGGCTGATGAAAGTACAACATCAAATGGATATAAAAGGTGCGGTTTTTTCAAGTAATAAAAAGGGATGTTTGAAACTTAAATTCAGGAAAAAGGATTTGAGAGAAAAAAAGACACAAGAACCCAATTGGGGTGAAAGTGGATTAGCATATGAGAAATTAAGTTTTCACTTCAAACCATCATGTATCACTGAAACAGACTCATGTAAGTTTCTTAATGATACATTTACACTCCCTCATTTGGATAAGGCAGGAATACCACTCCCTATCATTGAGTCAGAGGTACATAAATATCAAGCCAATAATTTACGATGGAGTAGTGGAAAATGCAGTTATCAATCAATAATCCAACAGATAAGTGAATTGGATGTTCTATTCATTACCTATGATAAGTTGAGAGCATTATCATTAAGTGAGGATGCGGTTGTCATATCAGAGTTGATTGACATCTTCGATATTGTATTTTTAGACGAAATATCACAATTTGCACAGAAAAACTCAGATAGTGTGCCTTTATACCAACTTGATGATGAAGAGGAAGAATTTGAGCTTATAGACAAATTGGATATAGAATTGGCTATTCTTCAATTAGATAAGCATAATAAGACAGTACAGAAATTAGTTGAAATAATTGAAGATTTTAGAGATGAATACAAAAATAAGTTACTTGTGTGGGAAAGTAAAAATAAATTTACCAAAGATGCATTTATTGAGAAATTTGATAATCCCTTATCATTATCTAATCGAAATTACATAGAAGAGTTTTTTAGTGCTTTATATGGTGTAGTTGCTCAATTTGCCGAACAGTATAATATTCACCTTAAATATGTAGAAAAGATACTTATTCTTCTAACTTCTGAAAGTTGGTGGGTACAAAATATACCAACCAATGAACGGATAATTGATTGTAATATCATATCTGCACCTGTTGTTGATTTTGCAAGATCATTTGTAAATTCATTTGACCGATACAAGAAAAAACAGGTAATAGTTACAGATGCTACTATGCCAATGATTAAGATGTCTCAACTGTTTGGCGTAGATTTTAAGAGATATGTAATCGGAGATCCAAGAAATACCAATGATTATCAACTAATCATTACAGACAATAAATTAGTATATCCCTTCCGTCTATTTATGGGAGGTAAGGACAACTATCTTGATAGTTTGGTAGAAATGATACAAACAGCTTCAGTTCGTCATGGTGCACACAATATCATGCTTGTCTTACCAAATTCACGAAAAATATACAGATATATAAAATATCTTCAATCAGATGGTAGAATTTCAGATAAGTTAGATTTGACTTATTACAGATCAGATAAGACGGTAGGAGTTGCATCAGATAAACGAATTATGATTGCTGTATGTGCACCCTATCCACCAACAGGATCATATCTATGGTTAGCATCATATTATCATGAAATTGGTCTTTATTCCGAAGTACCAATTATGCGACTATCTAAACAACTTGAGGAAATGAATGCACATCAAACATTTTATCAAACCATTGGTAGAGCTAAAGCACCAGACAATGCAGAAAGGTCAATCGTCTATGCTTGGGGAATTGACCGAAAGGTATTGAGTAGGATCATTCAGATGGATACTGATGTACCTATTCCCCATATTACTAGTTTACGATACAAGAATTCAAAAGCAGAGATATTATCCCATATTGCTGAATTATGGCTACAATACCATGTTATTGTAAATACATCAGTTATCAGATTAGTGAATTATCTCAAGAAGAACCCTAAACAGAAATATTCAATTTCTATGCTAAAACGTATATTACGTTTAAATGACAAAGACATTGCATATTTAAAAAAAGCAAATCCCATTATATTTGATCATTTTGGTATTTATTATGAAAAGACGAATAAAGCCATTTATCTATATGCCGATGGATAGTCTTAAATATCATTTTGATAAGATGTATCTATCGGTAGCGTTGTTTATAAAGGGTAATTGATGAAAAAATTGCTCCCAGCGTTTTCCGAAAAAGGTTGATAATTTATGGGAAATTTTCCGTTAGATGAAACATGTATGTGGTGTAACGAAAACAGATATTTAAGAATTAATGCTTCATTTTGTAGCTATGATTGTGCAATATCTAGTTTCTTTACCCAAAATGGCGGTACAGATGATGATAAATTGTTTGCTATGGAACACATAAAAGCATGGTGGCTTGAGGCTTTTAAAGAGGAATTTAAATGCAGAAAATATATTTAGCACATAATTTTGGATCAAGATTTAAGGTAAGGGATAACATAATCCCTATTTTAGAAAAAAAGTATAGTGAATGGGAAATTATCAATCCATTTACAGTAAAGGAGAGATATAACGAAGGTCTTTATGAATATAAAGGAACAAGTGAGAAAGAAATCAATGAAATATTTGGTAATATTGATAAGAGAAATGCTGATATTGTTGAAAATGATTTGAGATATATTGATGGTTGTGATATGTTAGTAGCTTATATTGAAAGGTCATCAGTGGGAACGTCAATGGAGATTTTCTATGCTTGGTATGTTAAGAGAATGCCCGTAGTTCTTATTTTTGATACGGATATAGATCTGTTCTATCATCCTTGGCTTAATTATTTCTCAAATGATAAGATTTTATTAGATAAGAGTGGTATTTTTCCACTTACTGATGGAGTTCCAATTGATTTGAAGAAATTACATGCGTTTGAGAAATATGGTAATGAAGTGGCTTTACTCTTGGCAAAAAAGAATGTAGCTTATAAGAAATCAGCTTCAGGTTTATCGTATGTGGGTATAGGTAAACGCCTCAATGAAAAACAGATGAGAACAATCAATTTAATCCATCAAGACATGGATGGTAATGATGATGAACCAATAAGAGAAACCCTTATTGATATTCCTGGCTATGGAATAATACAATTGATGTGTCATGATAAAGCATTTCCATTTGAAGAGGGTTTTGTTGAACAAACATTGTTAAGTGCATTCACTGATGAAGAACTTCTTTTAGAAATAAGAAAGCGAGGGGTGTAAATGTTTATACCAAGCCCACTTTATGCTTTAAGTACAATGAGAATAGAGGATGTTAAAGATAAATATAAAATGATCCATCCTGATTATGAAAATTGGATACAAAGAGAACACGATAAAAAAATGTTGTTAAATTGTGGTATATCATTAGCTACACATAAATAATATAATAGGAGATAAAGAATAATGATATTAAAAGTTAAAAAATTACACAAAGATGCTAAGCTACCTTGGAAAGCCTACAAGGGAGATGCTTGTTTTGATCTCTTTGCAGTAGAGGATACTTTAGTAGAAGGTAATGGTATTACGAAGGTACGTTTTGGTATTGCTTGGGAAATGCCAGAAGGATACGAAGGGGTTCTTAGACCACGTTCTTCATCATATATTAATAAGAACTTACATGTATATATAGGTACAATAGATCAACAATATAGAGGGGAAGTGATATGTGCGGTGTCATTAATTGCTCCTTCTGAAACAAAATATTATGGTCTTGATGGTAAATTTGTTCCAAAAGGTGAAGGTATTCATAAGTTAATAATGCCAAAACCATATTTGATTAAGAAGGGAGAGGCTGTAGCACAAGTCGCCTTTCGTAAAGTACCTATGTTCTGGATACGTGAGGTTGATGAGCTTTCTGAAACAGATCGTGGTGAAAAGGGGTTTGGTTCAAGTGGGTGAGTTTGATAGTACACCACTTAAAAAAGGAGAGAAGGATACTGCTAAATTCTCTATTGATCCAATCAAACAGCGTACAGCTAAGTTCATTGACATGACTGAAGAGGAAACCATTGAGTATATTAAACAAAAATATATGGATGGATATTGGGTTCATAAAGTAACCTTTAGGAAAGAGAATGATGAAAAAGTAACTGATGTAGTAAGAGTACCACTCAATCCTGATCATTACTGTAGTGCTGGATGTAGGATTAACTAATGATATGTTCTGATTGTCCTGAAGAGGTATGTAAAATATATGGATGTGGTCTATGTCATACTGAAGGGTGTGATGCAGAACAACTATGTAAACCCGAAATTTGCACTTGTCGAGAAGGATTTGGTGAAGATCATCCTATGGAAGATCATAGGTTTGATCATGATTGGTGATAAAGTAAAATGAAATTAAATACAAACCCGAATAGAGATTTTGATGATACGCCTATTTATGATGAGGAAATTCATGAAGAAATAATTAAGAAACACATTCATGTATTGGATGAGAGTATAGCAATATTTGTTGAGGTAAACAAAGATGCTAAATGGGATAGTCAATCTTATCACATTTTGAATAAAGAACTGTACCGATTTGCAGTTAAAGTAGGTAGATCTGAAAAGAAGAGAGAAGTCAATTGGTTTATCTATAATGAAGGGGAATTAAAAATACAGGTGTTAAAATGAAATTTATATTAATTAATTGTGCATTTGTTGTTGCTATTGAAGATGAAAAATTACAAGAAACAATTGATCTTATAAAATATAATTGTAAAGAAGCAAGGTTGATTATAGAAGATAAGATTGAAAATACAATGAGGCATGGAGAGATAAGGTTAAGGTTGGAAATTTAAGATGACTGATGATAAATGGGTATTGATGGGAACGGAAACCATCAAGGATAGTTACAATAGAATGACAGGTGTGTTTCTCAATGAGGAAACAGGTTACATTAAACGAGCAGAGCTTATAGGATCTGCACCATACATCTATACTTATTTGTCTGAAGAAGCACTCAAGAACATGCCCGAAGTTAAACAGAACTTCATGAAGAGAGATGGGAAGCGTTGGAAGAACAACATCATTGGGTTTGAGGAAGTTAAACGCAGACACCCCATCACTCAAGAACCTATAACCGTTACTAAAATTTATGCTAAAACATCTTGGGATTTATATAATCCAAGACAAGGTACAGGACTAGCTGACATGCTTCCTGATGATATGGTATTTAATAAGAACCATAAGTACCCTGACTATTTTCTAAATGAGTATGGTATTGTCATGGGTATGACATATAAGATAGTTAATAATAATTTTGTTATGGTTGAAGAACAACCAACCAAAGAGGTCATGGAATTGGTACACAAGATGCAGATACCTAAGATATTTGATTTTGCGTTGGTTAAGTCATTGCTTCCCATATTTTTTACAAAGTTTCCTGACTTGAGCAAACATATATTATCATTGGATATTGAAGTAGATAATGACTATAAACAAGCCATTAATCCATTCGAGGCGAAGTATCCTATCTCATCAGTATCATTATACTCGTTATCTTATCAAATGGTTTACGTGTTGAGTGATGAGGTAAGAGAGAAGAAATCTGATTACATACCCCCCGAAAATATAAATACAACAGTCTGTAATAGCGAGGCGGAGGTTATTATCAATACTTTGAGAGACTTGACCACAAGACGACCTGAGAAGCTGGTGTTGGGTTTCAACAGTGATAGATTTGATATGCCATACCTAATGTATAGAGCACACCTACTTAACATTCATCAGTTTGATAGGTTAATATGGGGTAGATGGGATGTACGAAGGGAGACAGTCATCAAGGGAATAAAAGGTAAGTTACTCATAGATCTCTATCCTTTCTTTTCCAACCCATCTATCAAGAACTATTCGTTTGCTAATAAATATATACGTAACACATTAGATGAGATTACAGAGGGTCTGCTTGGTGTCAGTAAGTACAAGTTTGAAGGGATGATTAATCAATTGGGTGCTCAAGAGCTGGCTTATTATAACTATGTAGATACTCTAAGGACGTTCGAGTTGTGTACTTTTAATGATAATGTAGTCATTAATCTATTCTTTATGTTTATGAGATTATCAGGTAGGACATTTGAAGATGTGCACCGAAGAAAAATCTCTGCTGTATTGACGGGATTGATTAACACTACTATATTTAATTCAGGTATGCTACAGCCAAACAAGACCATGTTAATGAAACTTGGTGCTCTTGCATCCAAACCAATCATCAGTACCAAAAGTTTTCAGGGTGCATATGTGTTTAACCCTGAAGAGTTACAGAGCAGAGGTTTTTGGAGTGATGAGGGTAATGATGAGGCTGTAAGGTGTGCTGATTTTGCATCACTCTATCCATCTGAAATCAAGCAGAGAAATCTTAGTTATGATACAGTTAATTGTGAGCATGAGGGATGTAAGGATAATATAATGCCCGATCTACCTCACCATGTATGTAAAGTAAGGGATGGATTATTAGCCACACTCATAGGATTTATCAGAGACTTGCGTGTTGATTATTTCAAGAAACATAAGAAGGATCTAAACTTTCCTACCTTCCCTGTAGTTGAACAATCATTGAAAGTTTTAATCAATGCAGGATATGGAGTGTTTGGAAGTGAAACGTTCATATATTTTACTGCCCCTGTTGCTGAAGGTACTACTGCTTATGGTAGAAGGGACATCATGTTGGTAAAGAAGTTTTGTGAGGATCATGGGGTTAAGATACTTGCTGGTGATACAGATAGTATATTTCTTTACAAAGCATCGAATGAGTTCCTTGAAAAGCTATTCAAGTTTGTTGAAGATGAATTGAGCTTGGAAATGGGTATAGATTACAGTGGAAAGTTTATGCTTGTGCATGAAAAGAAGAACTATATCATAGAAAATGGAGGAAAGTTAATTATTAAAGGATTAACAGGTAAAAAATCCAATACTCCAATTTATGTGCAGAATTGTTTCAAAGATGTTACAAACATCATGCAAGAACATAATGATGATGTTGATAAGATGAAGAAACTTATCTCTGATACAGTTAAGACATACTCTGAGAACTTAGACTTGAAACGGTTTAATCCTCTACACATGAAGATTACAGTCAAACTTGGCAAGGCTATAGGTCAATACAAGGTAGAGGGTCGTCAAGTAAAGGCGGCTAGGAAGTTAGTCAAATATCTAAAGGATAAGATAAAAGACAAGAGCATACCTGACTATATAATTGTACCCAAGGATACTTACATTGATTTTGTAATAGAAAGGCATGGTAAGGGTAGAGAACCCACACCCATAGAAATGCTTGAGAATAATGACCACATTGATACGGAATATTATAAGGAAAGACTTGTCAAATCACTAAGTCAAGTATTGAAACCCTTAAATATTCCATTGGATCAATTCCTTATAGATAGCCTACAACAAGGGTTGGATGATTGGTTTTAAAATGAAAGAGATAATAATAATAGATGATTTGATAGATGAACGATTTAGTTTTTTCTATAATGGTATGGAATATAGATTATTTAAATTTTCTAAAAGTCAAAAAGCTAATCGACCTGATCATTTAACAATTGAATTGGATTTAATAAAAGTGAGAAAATAATGACAATGACAATAGTTGAAACACTTAACCTTATAATGATAGGTCTTATATTGGGTATGTTTTTAAGATTTATAACAGATAACTTCCCTTCCTTTGGAGGGGGTTCTGAACCTAGAACGATAAAGATTTTTGTACCGTCTTATCAAGAGGAATTTAAACATGAAGATGAATAAAATTAAACAGACGGAAGTAATTGTTCCTGAATATACATTACAGATATTGAATGAATTATTGACGAGTAAACAATGGGTCAAAGGATCAGCTAATAAATTATTGTCAAAAGTATTTAAAAAAGTAAGTTATGTTAATTATAATGAAGCTACCAATAGTGGTACATCAGCATTGTATGTCATCCTTAAGGCAATGGGTCTTAAGGAAGGAGCTGAGGTAATAGTTCCTGCTAATACATTTGTAGCTACTGCCAATGCAGTTATTTTAGCAGGATATAAGGTAATATTTTGTGATGTAGCATCAGACTATAACATGAAGGCTGAAAGCCTAGAGAAAGTTATTACTGATAAGACTGAAGCAATCATTGTTGTTCATCTCTATGGCAGACCCGCCAACATGGATACAATCATGCGGGTTAGCAACCTGCATAAAATACCCATTGTTGAGGATTGTTGTCAAGCTCATTTTTCTAATTGGGAAAGGAAAAGAGTTGGTACGTTTGGAGTGGCATCTGCCTATTCATTCTTTCCAACCAAACCAATCAACACTATTGGAGAAGGTGGCATGGCATCTACTAATGATTTGGGATTGGCAATAAAAATAAGACAATATATTGATGCAGGTAGATGGTCAGGAGCACATGTAATAGCTGGAATGAATATGAGAATGTCAGAGTTTCAAGCTATGGTTATAGCACATAATATTGAAATCAGAGATGTATATTGGTTTGCCAATGAAACTAGACAACTTGTTTATACTACTTACCATAACCAACTACAACGTGTTAAAGGAATTAAACTACCACCAAAGATTGAAGGACACACTAATCATCAATTCCCTATCTATTGTTTGAGAAGAACAAGAGAGTCTCTTCAAGAATTTTTACATAGCAAGGGTATTGAAACATCTATAAAGTATCCTCTTATCATCCCAAATTTACCTGCATATAAAGGTAGTACAGGTGAATGGTTTTTAGCAGACTCATTAGCTAGAAATACTTTATGTTTACCTATGCATCATAAGTTATCGATTGATGATGTAATGTATATTACAGACGCAATTGGTGAATTTTATAAATAGTATCCATAACGTTTTTAATATCTATTAGATTAGATTTAGATGTCCTATCAATAAAATGATGTAATTCTGTTTCCAAAGGTTGACGATAAGCGATTGGAATGAGTTGATTATTATATCTTATATGACGATTATCCATTAAATCTAATTCAATAGTCCCTTCTGATCCCACAACCTTTATATTCCTAACCTTTTCAGGATGTTGCCATGATCCTACAATCAAGGCTTCAACACCATAACTATCCATCATGTGTACTACACCTGTACTCTCTGAAAATGTACCTCTCATAGTCATTGGATCATTTAACAATCCCCAATAGGATAGAATATCAAGATCATGTATCATTAATTCCATTAATATATCACTATCTTCATCAAATTCTCTTGTTGCTAAACGGTTCATATATATCATTTCTACATCTCCAATCGCATTGGTATTTAACATCTTACGCACTTGATCTACTCCTTCATGATACCTGAATATATGACCTGCCATGATGTTTTGAGATGCGAAATGTAACCTATCAAAATCTCCAACGGATAGAGCTACAGGTTTTTCAATGAATATTTTTATGTTCTTTTTTAAATCTATTATTTTTAAAGCAATATCTACATGTGTAGATGGTGGTGTTACAATATCAACATAATCAATATCATCTATAATAGCAGAATATCCACCATGATTAATATGAATATGTTTATCTTCATATTTGAGGAAATTTACATTGGGATCTCTTAGATATATATCTGTAATCAATCCCATCTCAAGAAACTTTTTCCATACTTTGAAATGGTTCATTCCCCATTTGCCTACACCTATCTGTAAAACTTTCATAATACTACCATCACGTTTATATTTATATATGTATAGAAAGTAATATGGTTGAAATGATAAGAATAAAAAACACACTTATCATTACATTTTTTGTAATGGTTAGTTTATTCATATTTTTTTTCTTTGATCCTAATAAACAGTTGTTTGTTTATAAACCACATGGAAGTGATAATTTAGTATTGAATATTAATTTTTATAATGTGGCATATGCATTGTCTAAAATAATATTTTGGTTTGTTTTTGGATATTATTATGGTAAAAAATACAGAAATTCCTATAGTGAAGGTAGTTTATATCCTAAGATCTAACGAAAACTATTTAATATATAAATGAGTAGAGAACTTATGTGTAGATTTGCGAGTAGATGTGAAAACTTTTATCCCGATCCTGATGACAAGAGTAATTGTTTATTGCTTTGTCAGAAGAACCCATTGGCGTTAGCTATTGCTTTGATGCCCGATAGATATGTTGAGAAGGATAGACCAGTTGATCCTGATAGAAAGATACTCAAATTAAGTGATGAAGATGTAAGCTCACAAGATAGAAGAGAAAGAGTACAGGAAGAGTATGATGAAATGGTAACTGCCACTCAAGATCTAGACAATGAAGTTGTTGAATTTGAATTTGATCCTGAACAGGATTTAATTGATAAATTTAAGAAAAATAAATCAGCAAATATTCCCAATTTAATTAAACGAGTTACTGAAACCAGATCATCAACAAAGATGGATGATGATGTTGAACAAGCAATTATAGACAATGTAACTGATGATGGTACTAATCAACAAAAATTACATCCATTAGATGAGATTAATTTTGAACCTGTTGAAAGGATTGCTGTAGCTGATCAACCTGATACTCCTGACAACCCTGAAGTTTATGTTAAAACAAGGGAACGTGGACGACCTAAGATGACTGATGAAGAGAAGGAAACGTCTAGGATCAAACGTGAAGAGGAAAAGGAAGCTGAGAAAGATAGGAAGCAGGAAGAGGCTATTGAAGCACGTAGAAGAATGAAAGAAAGGGTTGCTAAGAAAAAGAAAAAGAAAAAGTCTAAGAAATAAGGAGATTGTGAATGCCCTACAAATATAAACATACGATAAAGTTTCGCAATCATAATGAATACATACCTAAAGAAATCTATACATTAATTCCGAGGGTGTCTGAAGTCATTAACACTTTGACTTGTGAATATCCTGCATGGCAAAATGATGTGAATAGAATTAAAAGGGGAGAAGAACCCCTGAATATACATGGTGGTAACTATGCTTCTTTAAGAGGTACTCTAACTCACTATGACATACAACTTTTTGTTGATGCTGATATAGGTATAGAAACAGAACCTCTTGAACTTTCACCCATTGACAATAATCTACTCATTAAACAAAAAGAACAAGGAACTCTTGAAGATCTTTATGATGAAGTTGCAAAAGGAGTAGAGATGTGGAAAAAATGGAACGAGATGTATAATCCTATCTATCTTGTCTCTGAACAGGAAGTAGTTCACATTAAACATGATGACAAAGGTAATGTAGATCCTACAAGATCTCTAAAAGGAACTGTAGATTTTGTTGCCGAGATACATTTAGATGAATTGAGTAAAGTAGCCTATCAAGAGATAATAAATTATTCTAAGAAGCATGATTATGAAATTATTAGTGATGTGTTTACTACAATGGGTGATTGGAAATCAGGTAAGGATGCATGGAAAGTACATGCACTTCAATTAACAGGTTATGATTATCTATTGAATGATAGTGGATGGTGGGCGGAAGCTGAACGAACAGGATTAATAAAACATCCACCTTTCATGAGATCCTTATATGGATTTGAAAATAAATATGGCATGTGTATAAAAACAGGTGGGAGAAAACCCTTAACTACATTCTATGATGTGGGAGAACATCAGGAGTTTTTTCGTGCGTGGGATGCGTTTAACAACGCAAAAGCTACGACTTGGAGCGATACACAAGGCAAGTCTACTGGACTGAAAAACATGTGTATGTTTTGTGAATATAGAAACTTTGGATGCCCACTGTTTGATTTCAGTATAGAAGGAGAGATAAAATTAATATGAGTAAAGAAGTAAATATACAAATACAATTGAGTACCGTACTTTCAGCTATTAAAAGCGGTGATGGAGAAATACTAGCAGATGTCATTAACAATTTATTATTGGCTGACTATGAAATCTTTAAACAGATAAGAGAATTGGGTCATCAAGTTGCTAAGGTTAATACTGAATTAGATCTTTTGAAAGAAGAGATTAATGAAGAATTAGAATTAGAAGATGTATTAGATGATATAATTTCATTTGATGAGGATGAGGATGTAGAAGATAGTGCCGACAAAACTGAATGAGTTAATTCCTATAGAGGACAAGATAATAGGATTTCTGAATGAGAATAGGGAACTCGCCTACTCATCAAAAGAAATTGCCGAGGGTCTTGATATAGCTCATTCAACTGCACGAAAACATCTTAACAATTTATTTAAAAAGGGGAAACTAAAACGAGGAAAACAAAGGAACTATAATAAGACGTTCTTTTATTATGTGGGATGATTAACTATGAGGAAATCAGAAAGAAAAACAGATCTTAATAAATACTACGTGTATCTACGTGAGAATGATGATGTTATATCAACGATGTTTAATAATATACATCATGAGAAATTAACAATCAAATCTCAACTTACAGAAGAGAACATTGAATATATGCAGAGCTTACAGCTTGTTAATAGAGACATATATCAAATATTAAATTGTGGATTAGGTACTGTAGCAGGTTATGTCTCTAAATACAATCGATTAAAAAGAGATGAATTTCTTTTTGAAACAATTGACTATACTACAGTAGTAGAAGGTTCATTCAAAGAAGAATTTGATATACCATTACTGACTTATCAAGAACAATTATTTTTAGTCATATCAGATACTCAAGCTGGTGCTATGGTAACAACAGAAGGTTTAGACCTTGATCCTGAAGGTACGATTGATAGATACTTTGATAAATTAAAAGCAGGTCTTATAAAAATTATACAGGATAGGAAGATACGAATTGGTAATTTTAATTTGATGTTTCTAGGTGATCTGGTGGAAGGTTGGGGTATGTTTGCAGGTCAATTAGCCATACCAATTAAAAACCAAAAGCGTGTAATGACTAAGAACATTTTACAGTTGATTACTTTCATTGTAGAGACAATGAAACCTGAAGCTGTAAATTTATATAGTGTCTTTGGTAATCATGGTAGAGTATCACAATATCATCATAGACTTGATAATTGGGATGAACAACTAATGGATAGTATCAGTAATACCATTGAAATGTTAAGGAACTATGATCCTAGATTTGGAAATGTATATTCATTTATTGATGAAAGACGAGTACAAATACATCAGATAGGTAAATGGAAATACCTTATGACACATGGAGATCAAAGAGGTTTAAACCCATCCAAGGCAAGTATAGGAAAGAAATCAGCAGGTTGGATGAGGAAATATGGTTGGCATGATGCGTTTTTAATAGGTCATTGGCATCAATTCCAATGGATGTCTCTTGATGGTGTTCATATTGTAATGGGTGGATGTACTTATGAGTCTCCCTATGTATCAGATGAGTTGGCTGGAACTGAAGATTTAGTACAGGTATTATTTGGAGCAAGTGATGACAATGCTGTAGCATGGGTTGAATTAATTAATGTGCAGTTAGATGGTGAAGAATGACGGGAACATCAAGACTATATGGCTTATATATCCACAATTTATCAAAAATAGATGATGCTGGTATAGCTCTTGAGGCTATGACTAAGTTTTTAGATGAAAAACCACCATTAGCTTATGAATATGGTGATGTGATTGTTCTTAAACCTGATAATGATATAGCTAAATTGATCCATGATGTGATGGTAAAAGGCGGTTTCATAGTAGATTACATTGAACCAAATCAATTGTATAGATTGATTGATGCAATGGTACTTCATTATGTATTCGTGGATAATTTTATGGAACAGTCAGAGGTAGAACAATATGTTTATGATTGGGAAATAAGTAATAGATTAACATTAGCTGATTTAAGATACACAAGATATATTAAGACATTTTTTATGCAAGGAACTTAAAATACAAATCATTATTAACTAAATGTAAAGTAACATCCTTTCGTTGTTTTGATAATTTACTCATAATTTTTTTAACATCAAACTTGTTTATGCGAATTTGCACATCAATATTATTTTTTCTGATCTCTGCTGTTAACATATCCAATCCCCAAAATGTATTAGGATTTGTATTGGGAATGATATTATCGAAAATAATATCAAGTATTATGCTATTCTTCTGTTTCACTAAATTGTTTTTTCTCGTTGGCATGTTTCTTTTCACTCAACCTCTTTGCTAAATCATAACTACCTGATTTAACAGTATGAACAGTTTGTTTCTGACCTTCTTTTTTTGTAGCCATTAGCTCTTTAAGATATTTTAATTGTTGTGTTTCCATCTTGGTTATAACCGTATTTAAATCCTTAAAAAATTTCATGGCATCGTTATCACGTAATACTCTACTTAAATCAATAACAGTTTCGAGTTCATATAATCGTATCAATTGAAAGGTAAGACGAACTAAGGGAAATACAAGCATTTCATCTTGTACTGTAACTCCATCCAAACTTAACCGAGTCATCATTACATCAAGTGCATCCTTTTCTATCACACAATCTACGTCTAGAAATTCTCTGCCTTTTTTCTGCACCCTACTACATCTATGTTTAGCAGAACATGTTTTACATCTACGATATTTAGGTTGTAAAACATCACTTAATGTCGCCATCTTAATCATTGTACCATCTTCGTTAACAATCATCTTAATAGGCGGTGGATTAACTAACCCATCATGCACATCTTCTTCTGACACTAATAACATATTAACAATATTTTTATATAAAGGTAACTATCTATATCCTGTGAGTGTTCTCGATTTTAAAGATCTAGATGAACGTGTTGAAGAACGACTTATATCCACACCATCATACTTCTCAGAGAAGGTACTTGGAGTGCTTCTCCATTGGTATCAAAAGAAAGTCATTGATGATCGTCATCCAAACAAGGCGTTGTGTTGGTCAAGGCAGATTGGTAAATCAACTATGGTTGCCATCTATGTTGTATGGTATATCTATACACAAGGAGATATTAAAAACCCAAAAAGAATTTTAATTTTATCACAAGATAGGGATGCATCCCGAAGATTTTATAACATGGTGATAAATTTCATATTGAGTAGTCCTCTATTAGCAGAGAGTATTGAAGGAGAAGCTCTCCAAAGCATTACAAGGTTTAGTAATGGTGTAGAGATGCTCAACAAAGCACCAGGTCGAGAGGGTAAGTCAGTACGTGGAGACACCGTTGACCTGCTAATCATAGATGAGGCTGACTTCATAGCAGAAGAAGTGTTTGTCGCCGCAGAACAGACTACAGCCTCATCTCATGGGCAAATCATTTTGATTTCAACCCCCAACAGAAAAGGATCAACCTTCTATCAATATTTTACAGATGGTTTACAAGCATGGAGAAAAGCAGAAGGTATAGAACAACTAGAAGCGGAAGATTATGAACCATCAGAGAGTGATGAGGAAAATGGTTATGATCCTAAAAAACCCAATGAATATTATACGGGACATCCAGCGGGAAGAAACTTTGGTTTCAAAGCCTATCATTATGACTATAAGGTAGGACTAGAGGTAAATGTAACATTACCCAATGGTAGAAAACGTCCACAATTATCTATGACTATAGTAAATAGAATGAGAAGAAAAACAGCCTATTGGCAATTCCAACAGGAATACGAGGCTATATGGGCAGAAGATACTGCATCATATTTCGCATCTCAACTTATCATTGATGCTACTGATGAAAACTATAACATGTTGGAATATGGACTACCTAACAGAGTATATTACATGGGTGTGGATTTTGCAAAACATGTAGACAAGACTGTAGCTATAGTAGGTGAGGTACAGGATGATGGGCGTTTAAAAATTGTTCATATCTATTCCGTACAAGGTAGGAATTGGGTAGAACAGAAAAAAGAAATCATGCAAATAGGACATAATTTTCATGTATCAAGGGCGTTTCTTGATGGTACAGGTGTCGGTGATGCATTGTTTGATGAGTTGGATGGTGTTGACTCTCCACTATATAAAAAATGTCAACGAGTAATATTTACTATGCCAACTAAGAACAATGTATATCAGAACCTCTCTAACTTACTCAATGCAAATAGGATCATCATACCTCATCATAAACAATTGATTGATGAGATGATGTATCTTCAGTATCATAAAATGGAAGGTACACAATATGTAAAGATAGAAGCTCCTAAAGGTATGGTTCATATCGGGGATGATTATCCTGATGCTATGGCACTACTTGGTATGGGTATGGCTAAAAATCTATTGCTTGGTGCGTTTCAGGGTTATCTAATACGAAAAAACATGTCTCCCTATCCTAATTTTTGGACTGAAAGCCAAGGAAAGAACGTACCCAAAGGTGGAGCTATTGGTGTTCCACAATGGGATGTAGCAGGAGCTAAGATACTTAGAATTAATAAAAAACAAGACGATACATTTAGAAAGTCAAGATATGTTAGAAGGTTCTAAACATATTGAAGATATAGTTGAACAACACGTATATTTAATACCGTTTCAGTAGTTTGAAATTGCAACCACATACTGTCTCCAGCTACTACTGCTGTACTCGATCCCGATTGGATTTCAAATTCAAATAGATCACTGGAATTCGTTACATTAAGAGCGTCTGTATGTGTAATAAAAGATGATGTAAAGGCATCGCCAGGTTGAAGTAGTTGATAACCCATAGCAACATCCCAAGAACTATTAGTTCCTTGAAATTTTGCTCGGAGAAACCATTTAACATTTCCTGTTTTTGTTATTCTTACTCTCCAAGTCATAGTTTCATTCTGACCTATTTCTATATATGGTAAACTATTTTGTCCACCTGCACTTAAACCACCTCCCTCAAAAACAATTAATTCTGGATAAAGAGTGGTTATTTCCTTATCAGTATCAACAATATCATTAAGATCAATTAAACCGCCTCCAGCCGCATCAACATGATCGTGTGTACTATTTACAAATGAGGCTATGGTTGGTGTTGTTAATGTTTTATTAGTAAGTGTTTGTGTCCCTGAAATACCTACGAAAGTATCATCAAAATCGGGTACTGTCCAACGTCTTGTGCCAACTGCTAAACCGCTTAATTCAAATCCAAATTTTTTGGTTGGAGAAATATTATCAACAAATAAAACATCATCATCATGTAAATCTTTTGCTTGTAATACTTGAACATCAGTTGTACCAACAATATTTCCTGATGGAGCATGTTGTCCATCTAATAAATCTGCATTAAGATTGGTAACAACGAAGGGTGATGTTACAATAAATGGTGCAATGGTTGATCCTGTTTGAGTAGCAGTAAGTTGTATGAATGAAGGACTTTGGGTTGTATCAAGAGGTTGATCAAGACCTACAAGATTTTCAAATTCTGTAAAATCAAGTATTTCTCCACCAACTCGAAAACTAGCGGCACTAATTTCTGAACCTGATACATTATCAAGGTTAGTTTGACCACTAATATCAAGTGTCGTACCTGAAATGGCTGTACCTGAAATTGGAAACTCACTCACTATTTTATTGAATGGTAATATTTCATCAGAAGTAAATCTAATAGCTTCTCTATAGACGGGTTTAGTACCTGTCATTATAGATACTTGTGTTGAAGTACCATAAGGTTTAATTATTGTAGCATTGGTTTGTCGTTTAGCTCTATCAATAACAGAGTCAACTGTAGAAGAAGATATGACTGCACTTCCAATCACTAATTTATAATCATCATCTACCCAAGAACCTGATGCCTCAAGAAATAGATTAATACTTTCTCCACCACTAGGATCTCTTGTACTAACTTCAGAAACACCGCTTACATGAAGAACTACATTATATGTATCATCGGCAATTACCGCAGTAAGTCCCGTTGCAACTATAGTAACCCATCGTCCACCTATCTTGGCTGTACCTGATGCAACATCAACTGTTGCCCCTCCATTGGATACAGCTAATCCATCATAGATTTGGTTTTGTGAAAAACGCTTATCCATATCTTCCATCATTCGTATGATAGAACGAGTAGCAGATTGAACGTTAGAACTAAAATAGTTAATATCCTGTTTAACTGCTAAGTTACCTGTTTCTACATTAACTGTACCAGCGGGATATATATGTCTCTTTTCTGTTGGCATGTTTCCTTCACTCCATTATTATTTTTATTCCTTTATAAAACTATTCAGAAACCTGTACCTGACTGAACGATGAGTGTATTGATCAATCCAGCCGCCTTTACTTGGTCTATGATTAGTTGTAATGAAACTCGATTTGCATCTAAGTTCCAATATTGATAGTTAACTCTATCAGTTGAAACACCTGATAAGTTAAAGATAACAGTTACCTTAAAGTTTTCTTCAGTAATCTGATCTTGATCACCCCAATTAAACTCACCCCAATTTTCATCTCCATCCGTTCCACCTGCTGTAGTACCCCATACTGCTGTTCCTGAAGCTAAATCAATATCATCAATGATTATTCTATCTCCCGTATCAGGATCATAATCGGCAGGAAAAGCTCCACTACCTATATAGAAAAACAATGAGCGTTTAATAGTTTTTGGAATACCACCAGCAACATTTTGTGCCCATACTAATGCTCTTTGTTTAAACGCATCATAGATATAGTTTTCAAAAAATTCAAGACCGAGTGTTTCTGCAATATTTAATAGATCTTGACCTGAAGCACTTAACAAATCATCTACTCTAATAACTTTAAGTATTCTTTTGTTTCGTATTTCTTTGAGTAACCTAAATGTTACTCTATCAAATGCTTGTGCATAATCATAAAATCCTCCGTCTTGTTCTCTTCCAATAAATGCTGGCATTTGACTAATAGCACCACTAGCTATTGACCAAGCAAACTCTTCAGCAAAGTAATTACTAACTGCACCAATATCTTCAGGTATAAAACTCAGAAGTCATCACCTTCCCAAATAAGTCCATTGAGTGTCATACTATTGAGTACAGCAATCTCTGATTTATTAGCGATATTAGTGATGTCAATATCACTTTTATCAGTTGACTGTAACAGTGATACTACTTCCATATATTTTTCTGATGTAAGAATTGGTTGCCATGTAGTTGCACCACTAAAATATTTGACTGATGGAGATGCAAAAGCTCCCCTGTTTGCAGTTTCAATAGGAATAAATATTTGAGTACCACTTAAGGTCGCCTCTGTTTCAGTACCACTAATCACTACCCAATGATTTTGTGTAGAACTATCAAATGTATGAGTAGCACTAAAGAGTATTTCATATTCATTAGCTCCTGCTACAACACTTACAACTCCACTCTCTACTTTATCTGTAGGTTCGGAAGCTCCACTCCACATACTAATTTCAACAGTGGCAGAGCTAGATCCACTACCTATTGATCCACTCAATAACACTCTTAATCCATCTAAATCATGCTGTTCATAACTCTCATAATGGAATTGTAAAAATGTCGTTCCACTCTGTAAAAATACACTAGAACCTGATCCTGCATCGGGATCTATAGTAATGGTACTTCCACCTTCAGATGAAAACCAATCAATGAGGTATTGGGGATCACGTACCCATTTACCACTCTGATCTTGTATTGTTATAAATACATTTGGAGTAAATCCTGATGAGATGTTAGAACCGCTTGTAGTAAACACATCTACATCTTCATAAAGAAATACATCCTGAAAGCCTTTAGCTAATTTTGAAAACTGTTGTGCATATGGTTCATCTGTACCACTGGCATAGACTTCCCAAAATGTAGATTGGTCGTGAGGATGAAAAGCAAATTCACTAAATTTTTTTTCAATAATATCAAATTTTTCAACATTGGACACTTTCATAGCTTCTTCAACAAGTCTTGAATATACAACATCTTCTCCTACATTAAGTAGATTGATGTAATTACTCAATGCGGTACTTACTTCACCGACAATAGAGGTTACTTGAGTAGAAAATGCCCTATCAACAAATACTGATCCTGAAATATCAATATATATTCCCATTGGAACTACTGTTACATATTGAATGCCAGCAGATTTAACTTCCTGTACTTCCAAACCTATATCTGATAGAATAACAGGATCAGCAATGACTTTATCCGTTTCTCCTACTACAAAAACATGTATATCAGGTTTGGCAATTGATTTCTTATCTTCAAAATCAAATACTTTAGCTTGACGTACTGCTGATAAGTTTTGTACTGCTCCTGCAATAGCTGACTTAGTGGCAGTACCTCTCCTATTAATTGTTCCTTTTATTCTATCTCTAAAACTATTATTACTTTCTACATTAGCTCCATCATTGAATAGATTAGTGTTTCCTGCCACTGTCCCAGGGTTTGATATGACTACACTAGCTACAGGAGTTCCAAGTTCAGACGTTTCAAATAATTGATTAATGGAATTAATACCTACATTTTGACTAAATCCAATTAATGATGATTGTACTGCTATGGTATCAGTATCCCCATTACCTATAATTTTTGACTCTTGTGGAATGAATATAACACTATTAAATCCACTCGTAGTAAATCTATGTGATGTGGTAACAGTATAATCTGCACCTGTATTATTTATAATTTGTGCAAAACCTGTTGATGGGGTTGCAGATCTTTTTTTCAAATCATAATTTTCACCATGTAATTCTAGATCTTCACCTGTTGCAGTTTGTAATTGTCCCTGTTCATGTGAATTATCCAATTCATTATATAAATTACCAACAATATTAGAGAATGCATCAGCAAACGCTCCACCTATAGACCCAGGTGCAAATGAGATAGGACGATTAGGATCAATGACTTTTTTATCATCAAAATATTTGTAAGTAACATAAAAATTTGAACCATCTTCAGGTTTATCAGATCCCTGCCATACTATAAAATCATAAAGAGTATCACCTGCAATTACTCCTGCATAACTAGGTGCTTGTGCACCCGAACTACCCGATAATACAAAGTCAGTATTTTCTGCCCAAGGAACTATTCCATTGAATGTATCTGTAGGATGTGCATAAAACCCATCGTTTCTTACCCCCTCAATATTTGTTATTGATACAATAGATATTGTCCCTAATCCTGCACCTTCAAGTAAATAAGCATTATCATTAGATGAAAATGTAATTTTCTCTCTTTCTATAACTACAACTCCATTCCTTACTTGTTCAACAATCTCATTAAAAATTGTATCTCTAGTTTTATTATTTAAAATCATTTAAGCTACTCCTGTAATTGTAAAGTCAGACCATTCACCTGTAATCAATTCAAAATCCACTTGAAATGCTAAAGTGTGAGGATCTATGACTAGATGACCGATCTTAGTAATACTCTTTATTTGTGGTATCTTTAAACCAACTAATAAGAGTTCTGCTTTTAATACTTTTATCTTTGTCTCAAGTGGAATTCCATCAAGTGTCCTTACAAGTTGTAAGAAATTAGAACCCGATAGACCATCAGAGGATAAGGGAGTATATAACTCAACCAAGTATCTTTGAATGGTTATGGCTACAGCTTCATTGAATAAATTTCCTTCAACAATTCCCGTAGCATCATAATCTCCATTCTCTATGGCAATAGCCATGTATGGTTTGCCACTGATAGGTTTAATCTTGATGTCAGATCCATAGACCATACTATATAAAATAGCAACATTTTTAAGATCCTCTTCCTTTGATATAACTACTGACATTTCAAACTAATTATTATTTTATAAGCATTAAAAATGTTAGCATGACATTATAATATGATAAATTGTAAGTCCATTGTTCTGATAGGATCACTAGGATATAAAAATGTACCACTAGCTGAGTAGAGTTTTAGAGTATGGTTATATGTTCCTGCTCCACCTTGTTGTCCAATGGCAAGATTATCAATAAAATCCCATGTGCCTTGAACATGACCTGTAGTTGTACCACTATCAATTAAAGTTGCACCACTAAACCATTCCCATTTTGAAGGAGAAGCATGATAAACTTTGAAATCTAAAAGATAATCTGTATTGATTATACCAACTACTTCTATGAGGTTATCAACATGAGATCCACTAATGAGATCCATATCAGATACTTCAACTGCATGACCGACATTCAATTGATAAGGACACCAATCATGTATCTTATGATCTAAGTTTCCATCCCAATCAGCAGGTGAATTAACAACTACCAATGTACCATTATAAACTGCTGGCACGTCATACACATTAGATCCTGTTGGTGTGGGATTTGTCCATGATGATCCTGTATTTGGTACACTAATAACAATTTTAGCACCACTAGTCGCATGATCTCCTGATATATCAATAGTTCCTGATATAGTAGTCCACACATCATTCCATGTTATTTGACTCATTCCTGTTATTTTCTCATGACTGCCCGTTAATCCATTGACAAGGGGGAAATGATAAAAATTGGCTGTACCTGATTTACTATCCACATCATAGATTAATTCATGTACGTCATCATCTGTATAGGTAGCTTCATATGGATCAGATTTAAACCCAATGACGGATTTTATTCCCTCATATGCACCTCCATCAATATTAACATCTATGTGTACTCCTGATGATGCGTTAAGAGTATAACTATTAAACGTACATTCAGGAGTAAATTCTGTTACAGATAATATGGATACTCGTAATGATGTTGGTAAAAATATCTGATTACCTTCAACTCTAACTTTAAGATCAGTAGGTAAAAATATCTGAGTTACTAGTAATACTCTTAATTGACTTGGAAGAAATATTTGACTTGTTAATAATACTGTTAAAGAACTTGGTAGAAATATTTGATTTTCTTCAACCCTAACCTTTAGACTAGTTGGTAAGAATAATTGAACTACTAATAATACTTTCAATTGAGAAGGTAAGAAAATCTGATTGTTTTCAACTCGTACTTTAATTGAGGATGGTAAAAAGACTTGTTGACCTAATACTCTAACTTTTAAACTGGTTGGTTTAAATATTTGAACAGTAGCTATTACTTTTAATTGGGAAGGTAAGAATATTTGTGAAGTTAGTAATACCCTTAAGTTAGTTGGCAGACTTAGTTGAGTTGTTAAATTATCTGCAAAACTAACTATGATACGAAACGCATCTATAAAAACCCTACCTGATAATGCACCTTCGGCAGTCATATATGCCCGCATTTCTATATTATCTACATTTGTTTTAGTCCATGTGTGATGAGTACAAGTAGCATTTTTCCATACTAATGATGATGATAAAACTCCAATATGATGACTTGAACACCAAGTAGAACCATTATCAGGTGATAATTGAAAAAATACAGTAGAGTCATCAATACCCGTTCCATATCTGGCTTTAACTGCACCTTGAACTGATAGACTAAATACAGGAGATAAACCACTGATCCCAGGATTATCCATATCTACCTTGAGGTAGTGGGTACTTTCATCACCCATACCAAAATTAAATACTTCACTGTTTGCCTCTGTACCATCATCAATCCCTTCAGCTTCATCCTCATTGGCATTGACCCATGCTACATCTCCTGCACCTCTAGATACTTCTGTTGCTGTTGCTGTTGTACCATATTTAGTAGTTGGAGAAGCAGTATATGTCCATGTGTGTTCAACAAAATTAACTTCAGCAATACCATCACCTGGTTCATATCGTATTTGAATATCATTATTCTTTGCTTCATCTATGAGTAAAGGAGCTTCAGGATGAGAACAATTAAAAGTAACTGAGGCTTGACTTGCATTACAATCATTGGCATCCATTTGAATAGTATGTCCTGAACACCATGTAGAACCACCATCTTTTGATACATTTATTACTTGATCTACATCAGATCCGAGTTCGGCATCAAATAACCATAATTCTACACTATAATTGGTTATAATACCACTTACTGCTGTAGCATTATCCATTTCAGCAAAATCTTGATCTTCAGCGTTCATACAATTAGTATCAAGATCATCTAATTCTGTTGATGGAGCAAATGCTTGTTGTGTTTCAGTTGCGATTTGACATCACCTCTCTGAATAATTCATCTAAGTCAGGAGTTCTTTCTAAAATCTCTAAATCTAAATTTGCAAGTATATATTTCGCTGATTGATACCAACTCCTATCATCAAAATATTCTACTAATACTCTAGTATCCATTGAATAAAGAAATGAATTGTTTTCTACTGCCCATAAATAATTCATGGATTGTCTAAGCATATTTCTATATAATTTAGTAGAAAGATAGGAATTTTTATTTATATTAGACCAGTTACGATATGAGTTATATACGTTATTTGTCATTGTACCCAAAGCCTCATTAACATCCAATTTTGGATATAAATCTCTGACATAATCTTCAGTAAATAGTTTGTTGGATATGTATGTTAATTTTGGTCGTAACATATCTCTAATATAAAAACTCTGACTTCTAAGTAACGCTTCTAAATAATCACTATGTAATCTACCTAGAAATGAATAATTTTCTACTTTATCAAGACATCTACTACCAATTTTTTCTCCTTCATAAATATAAAACACATCATAATCACTGTCATCCTTATTATTATTGAAATGTCTTGAACCACCAAGCATAGCGTATATGATGGTAATGTTACGCTCTGTTTCTATTCTATGTAATTCATCTAAAGGTATAATCATATCATAACACCAACGTACTTACTGATTTAGCTATTGGTATGAACATAGGTCTACCATTAGAGGAAGAGATTTGTGGTATCATAACAGTAACAGGTTTAATGGCAATGGTATCAACTGTTACCCTAACTGACATAGATGTGGCAGGAGCAACAAATTTACATGGGGGTGCTACAGAAGGCTCACCAGGGCATACAGTCTTATCTGCAAAACCCGCTTTGGTAGTAGCTACAGCCTCTCCTTCCACTGTTGTAGTGGTAGAAGCCTCACCTGTATAAAGACCACCATGCATACATTGTAATGATCCTGTTGAAACAACAGACAACACTACAGGAAATATTGCTGGCATTAAGCTAGGTCATTACCTCCTGTTGTAATTAATTTACCTGATGTGTTAACCTTAACAAAACCAAGTAGGTCAACTTCAGTATCCACTGTAAGTTTACCTGTAACTCTAAGATCGCCAGTAAAAGTCATGTCTCCTGTAATATTTACAGTCCCATCATTGACGATTAAGGTTGTAGTACCTACCTTAAGTGTAACTATACCTCCTGTATCTACTTCAACAATTACACCATCGGCATCCCATATAGTCTTAGCAAATTCTGTATTATCATCATTAGCCTTTTCTATTTCAACAATACCATTACCCATAAAGAATGATGAGTCATCAACAAAATTATAGATATGGTAAGTTCCAGCTTGAGGGAATGCTGATCCTGATCTTGAACCACTAGCATAGGTAAGTACCGACATTGACCGTGCTGATCGCTCAATGGGTGTTTCAACACTTAAGGTTTCTTCAGTCCATTGTCCCCACGAATGAATGTCAGTATCACCAACACCTATATTAATTCTTATGGCATTAGCTTCCTGTAATGAACCACTTGATGAGTCGTATATTTTATTACCACCTGATAATGATACATAATCAACCTCATCATTATAGAATGGAGCTACAGGTGCGTTAGGAGAACCTGGCGTGTTACGTTCACTTTGCACAAAAAATCCCTCTCGCACAAACCCTATGTTATCAGATCCTACATCCCCATCATGTAAATCTTCCCCAATGAATTTATTATCTCCTACTAGAACGGTTTTTCTTTTAAGACTTTGAACTATGTTTACTTCCGCATTAAAATCCTCAACGCTTGATATATTATTATACAAATCATTAATTGTATAACCATAACTTTCAAAGAATTGTTCTTGATAGACGATTTGAGGATTGACTGTATCACCAAATGATATATGTCCTAGCATATATTCTGTATCTCCATCACCAATAACTAAAACTAATTTATCACCCACACCTTTTATTATTGGAGAGTTTGGAAATTTGGTAATCTCCATTGCGGAACTCAACGTATTTAACTTCCGTACTGCCATGTGTGCTACTTTTGTAACCATTATGTACCCACCGTCAATCTATGTAATTGCATACTCTCTGCAATCTTTGTAGTAATGTCTCCCTCTTCATAAGAGCTTGCCCAATGAATTCCACTGTCTGTAAGATATAGACGCATAGTATTACCTGATGTACCTGAAGGATCTGTACCTGCACCACCAAAATAATATGTAGCCTTCCAAATATAATAGATCTTCTTGTATATATCAAGATCAGTTTTGGCATTATTCACAAACGTTACTTTCTTTAATAGAGCTTCTATTTTTCCAACATCTATATCTTCAGGTTTTTGAAAGTTAATGGCATCACCAATTTTAAATATTTCTCCATCACTTTTGATTGACATTGGCATATACAATACTCCACCTGTAGTTGACTCTTTTGCTACTCTATTCATATAATGAGCTAATGATCTAACAACACCTACTAAAATTTCCATGCTTTCAATAGCACTTGGATTTGTTAAATTACTTATTTCTATTCTACTCATTAAACTAGATGGTCTAAAGATAACTTTTCCAGCAACATTATTTACAGGTGCTCCTTGTCCATTTAAATTACTTACCCTTATTCCTGCATATTTGGTAGCATACATTAACATCATTAGTCTTTTATTTTCTATATTACCTTCAAATTTTTCTGCCCATTTAATTAATCCATCAATTAGTTCTTTTACAGTATTGACTTTTGCATCTCTTGTTGTCCCTTCATCTCCTGTTAATTTAAATGTTGTGAGGAAAACACTATCTTCAGCAAAATTTATATTATGATAAATTTGAAATGAATTTATACTTTTATACCAATTGTTATCACCTTCACCATTAACACCTGTAAATCCATGTTCTATAAAATGTGCATAAGAACGTAATATGGGAAGTAATTTAGTAGGATCAAAAAAGTTCTGAATACCAAGAACAATTTTTCTATCAAACCCTCTACCAATTTTAACTTTTTTTACACTTGGATAATCTCCTTCTGTATCATTCCATATTGGATTAATGGTTTGTCTTTCTGTTTTAACAGTAGCTTGAGTATAGATGTTTACTATACTACCAATATCAACTAGACTGGCACTAACACCATCATACATAGGAGCATACAAAGCCAAATCTTGATTGTTATTTATTTCAATTATTAAATTACCTGCCCCTTTCATTCCATACAAATCATAACCTAAATATACAGAATATGGAGTAACTCCTACTCCAGCAGGATGATCGTCTGATATTGATCCTTTTGGTATTTCATTAAAGGCATCAAATCTAGCTATGGCAGTTGAAGCATGTGTGTTTTGCTCTGTTCTGTTTTTAATTTTAAATGCACATATTCTAGGAAAAGCAATTGGTGTACCTGTTCCACCTACTTGTGATTCAATATTTTCTGAGATATAATGTCTAATATCACCTGTAACATCAAGTAAATCAAATACATTGGTCATACCAAGAGATAATGGAGTTGTTTCATTTTGTTCATTCCATTCACCATCACTGAATTTTGAATATCCTATATGAATATTTGCTCTTGACCAACCATATATGGACAATGACCCGTTATCGGGCAACGTGTACATTTCTGCATTAATAAAATCTGCATCAGACACATAGGTTGCCTCTGTAACTGCATCTTCACTTTCAACATACGATGGACTATAATTAAGACCAAAATATATAGTGGGTTTTAATCCATCCTTTAGTATCCAACTTTCAACACCAGCCGCATTGGAAAATCCAATAGCAGAACTAAGCCATATTCGTTGACTGATATTATGTGATGTATTATCAAATCCTGTAGTGTTTCTACTTTGTGATACAGGTATAACTGTCATAGCACCCAAAAATAATTGAATAAGTTGTGTAATAGGTACTGATTTCATTTGATTAGTTAAAAGAGAATTATATTCAACTGACCTTACACTTGTAAAATTAGTATGTACTATATAATCAAGAGATATAGTAGTAGCAAACTCTACTCTTATTTCTTCTAATTTTTCTTGATAAATTTGTCTGGCATTTCTTGATACAATAAATGAATTGCCATCTGTTTTAAATAAATCTCCTTTACCATCAGGTAATGTACCTGTTCTATCTGTTATATCTACTGAAATTGGTCTTGTGAAATGGAAAAAGAATTCTGATATAACACTTTCATAATTTCTATCCTTCTCATCATTGATGTGTCTTAAAACAACACTTTCATTTACCCTCTGTTTGCGAATTATATCAAATGATCTTTCTGTAAAAAAATTTTTCAATTCAAAATCCTTGAACATTTTAAATTTAATATTATCGGAAGTTGCTACAACCTTATCCTCTGCAAAATCAACTATGTTATCATCATCAATATTAAGTATGATACCAAAGGTAAAATATGGATTGTGTCCTATACTACCCTTATATATTTTCTTGTAAATAGAATTAATAATATCTTTATCTCCCATGAAATTAGTATCCCATGTATTAATGTCAAAAAATACATTTATTCCTGTATTTTTGGCATAGAATTTAGTAAATAATTTAATGGCTTTTATTGGTGATATATGAATAAGATACATTCCATTGGATATAGGTTTAATAAATATGGCATCATTAAAATCAAGATCTTCAGTAACTATCTGTTCATTTGTTTCAGATAAATAATCAATAATGAATTGAGTTCCATCAGCATTCATATCATCAACACTATCAAATGATTTGATATGTTCCATAACAGCATTGGCTAATCCTTCAAGAATATAGCTAGTAAGTATCTGTACGTGATCTTCACCAGTAACCTCAAGTTCATTCTCATCATCAATTACAAGTTTAACTAAAAAAGCATCAAGATTTTCAGGAATATCTCCATATCTTTTTTCTTCATGTTCTTCAGTATTGATGTGTTGCATGATCCTTACCATATCTTGAGCCTCAATACCGAGTTTGATACTACTACCCATTACAAGACTAGGACGTGTAATCAATCCTGAAAATATGGGTTTTTCTTTTGTCAGAAAATCATCTGTTAAGGCATTTAATCTTCTATCTATTTCACCTGTAAATTTATCTTTAAGAGAAGAAGTAATTCCTGCTGTAACAGCTCCATCTTTAATACCTGATGGAGAATGTGTACCCAATCCCATAATGCTAGCAACAGCATCTATTTTGTTTAATTTTCTATCATTCAATCTATGAATTATAATAATATCATTTTTCTTAATAGTTCTTGCCAATTCTTTATCAAAATCATCAAATGCCAATTGAATTTTAGATCCATATATGGATGCATTTTGAACTTCAAGACCCAATATACGATTGTTATAAATTGTACTGAACCTGTGCACTAATTTTACTTTAGATGTAACGTTATCAGGGTTATTTAGATGAAAGATAATGTCTTGCATTAATTGTTTACGATCTAACGTATCAAAACTTACCCGATATATACTAATGAATAGGTACTCGATCTCGCCAGGACTCTCCAATCGTTGTTTGTTTAAATCTTTTAGTCTATTGGATGCTGATGATATGTTTCTTCTTATGGCTTCTGTTCTTGTTAAAACTTCAACTGACATATAATCACCCTCCAATATCTACAAATGCTGGAATAACCGTATCAGGTTTAACAAGTCTTGCTCTATTAAGTGTTGATGTAACTATTCCAAGTAATCCTGACAATACCCGTTGTGCGATTGCACTAAATTTTAGACCAAACAAATCTTTTTCAATGATATGACATTCATAATCAAATGCGGTAGGATATTCTCTATCATCCGTAATTGTTATTTTATCAATGATACCATAACAAACACTATGGTTCATGATAAGTAATATTGCACTTTTAGTTTCCTTGAGATACTTAAGACCTGTCAATATACTATCGACTGCTATACCTGAATTTGTAAATGGATTGATTTGGCTTATTAAACCTTCTCCTGTAACTAAATTGATCCTGCCCCTGATTGTTATCTTTCTTGAATTATGTCCAAAATGTTGAGCAGTATTTAGCTCTGCTCCTATGGTACTTAACAATATAATCCTTGATGTGTCATCATCCACTATCCTATGGGCATTTAAATTTGGTATTATAAACGGAGTACCCATACCAATGATAGTAATGGGTTGTTTCTTAATATATAGTGGCATACAGATAACCTCTATTATTTTTTCTATTTAAAGTCTGTTATTATTTATCTGGTTCTTCAGGATCACTTATTTCTTTACCTGTTATACCTTTCATAAGCTCATTATAATCTTTAATTAGTTCTTTCATTTTATCAAAGGTAATATCCGTTTTTTGTTTATTGCTTAATAATTGATTAGAGGCTTGAGTAAGTTCATTTACAGCTTTATTGATAGTTCTATCATATCCACTTACTATAGTACCTGCCTTTTCTGCTTCTTTCCTTGTACTATTAACAGCAGTTAATAAAGTAGTAAATTGACTACTAAGTTTTTGTAAAAATTTATCTTGTTCTCCTGTTCTTGTAGCAATTGTTTGGATCATAGCTTGTACGTTAGTTAAATCAAAATATTTGAATTCCTCTTTATGATCAGCATATTCAGGAAATACTACATCTGTTAAATTTTCAAATCCTGCTTTCTTTGTTTGTATTAATGCTATTAATCCTTTTATAGCATTTAAATCAGTCAATCCTAAATCAAACAATTCCTCTTCTGTCTTACCCCTCATCAATCTATCTAAATCACCTGCAAGTGTATTGATTGATGCCTCTGCAAGTCGCAACATATAATCAAGGGTTTTGTGTTGAGCAGATGCACTAACAGGTGTAACAAGTTCTCTCTTAACCAATTGCTCCCATATGTCTGTTATAGTTCCAATATAAAGATCTTCATGAAGTACATCTTGAATTTTTCCTACTTCATCTCTAACTGTTTTCTTAATATCTATAATAGTACCAAAGAGTTTAGCTCGTACATCAATTAATATTTTTACTGCCTCTGTTACTTTATCCTCACTTACGTTCATTGCCTCAATCATACCATCAAAATCGCTTTCGATATTAGCTAAATGTGAAGCTGTATCTTCAGTTAATTGTTTAAATATTTCCAAGATGCCTTGCATGGTTTCTTCCATTTTTGCAAATGTTCTTTTACTGTCAGGAGAGTCAAAAAGCCTATGAATGGTTTGTCCTTCAGTCATGGTTTGTTCAAGAGTTTTTATATCAAGATCAACTGCTTTTCCTTTTACATCATCAAGTGTCTCATCAAGCATTTGAGCTATAGATAGTAGATTTTGTAATTCTGGTTCAAGTTCTCCCAATCTAGGTCTTGTCTTCTTTTTACTATCCGCAATGAATTTTTCTAGTAAAGTACTAGTTTGAGAAACAAAATCCTGTACCTGATAACGCATAGCTCTACTTTTATCGTCTGATCCACTTAATAATGATGGATCTCCACTTATTTTAAATGCCGCTGGTAGTTCTTCCTTAAGGGGTGCGAATATCGTATTAATAGATCTAAGTAATTTATCTACCTTATCATCAAGATCTAAATTCTTATTAGATAAAATATCATTCATCTCATCTAAATTATCTTGTATATCTGATGTTATAGGAAATCTATCCTCAAACATCTTGAGCATTACTTTTGAAAGAGTAAGTAAAGTAATCATACTTTTTTCTGTACGTTCAATGATAGTGGATTGATCACCCTGATCTGCATTCATATCAGCTATCATCTTATACACATCATCCATGTCATGTGCAGTAATAGATAATTTATTTATCACATCAAGTAATTTACCCTTATCCTCTGTCATTTCAAAATCATAATACAAAGAACTTTTCATGTCTCCCTCTTTACCTTTAAGTTCATCCATAATATCATTTCCCCCTGATACTTTTTTGAATAACTCATCAATATCATTAAGATGAAATTTTATATCAACGTCAATAGTATTATCACTCATTCTTCATACACACCAAGTATCTTTTTTATTTGATCAGGAGAAGCATCGTCAATGTTAAATACACCATCTTCAAACCCATCATCCTGTTCTTTAGTACCATGTTCATATAAAATTGCATGGTATAAAAGTTCTTTTAGCAAATATGGCATCTCAAGTATCTCATGAAATTTATAATTACTATACTTTTGAATTAAATAAATTTTTTGTACTAGCGGAGATCTAGCGGCATCTTCCATATCTTCTAAGAGGAGCTTGGGTTTTTCCTCACCACTCTCCCCGCCATCAAGAAAAAATCCTGTAAAAGAAACATAAACAATCTATATTTAAGACCAGCAGGAAGCAAATTAAATTCTGCATCTGATAGTTCAGGAGACAATAAACATTCCCTGACTACTATGGTTTGAGCAGATGGATCTTCCTTATCCCCTTCTACCATATCCCAAACTGCTACGGTTATTGGTTTAAGCATAAAAATAATATCATCAAGTTCGGTTTCAATAGGTTCGGAAAATCTTTGTATAATTAATCTAGCTTTTTTGTTTCTATCTTTAACCTCTTCAAGATTTGTTTCTTCAGCCTTTTTTTCTTCTTCTTGCATTTCCTTTTCCATCTTTTTAATAGAGTCAGGTATAGGAAACGGAAATGTATTTTTTTGCTCTACCATATCTTATAATAATTATTATTTATTTATAAACCTCATTGTAAGGTAGCCCTTAATTCTTCTATTTTTAATTTGTTGTGATATTCAATGGACTTGCCTTTAAATTCAGCGTTAAGAGAAACAAATTTATTAGTAACAATTTCAAATTCAAACTTTGTAATTATCACACCACCAAATGCTATGGCAAAACTCTCTGTAGCTACAGGAAAGAATGTTAAACTTTCAGTATCTTCATCAATAAATTTTCTGACATCCCCTGAATTAAATTCTGAAGGATCGTGTTCATTAAACGTACCAAAGAGATATTTTTGTAATCTATTAAAATCATCAACACCTGTACTTCTAAAATTTGAATGTGCATTACCAACAGAATGAAGTGCTAATACTTTATCAAGATCATCTATTTTAAATTGTCCTTTCGTAAAAGAACCATAAAATTTAGTAAATTTAAGAAGGGGTTGACCAAACGGTTTACCTCCACTACCTATGATAACGTCATACTCAGCGTCCTTTTCTACAACCATTTTAAGTTTTTCAAGTTTACCTATGATACGATTACCATAGGTAACAAAACTATTATTGGCGTGAACAAGTTGGCTTTGAGCATATCCAACATCAGCCATTCAAATCACCTAACTTATATCGTGTGTAATTCCACCAAGAGCTATAGACTTACCTGTTAAATCTAAATTTGTAGTCCAAAATGCACTATTAGGTGCTGAAATACCAGCTCTGATTATCTTACATTCTCTTGCAGTTATAAAATATGTTACTACTTCTGTAGCACTAATAACTTTATTTGCGGCGATTATTACATCTAATGCAAAAGGGGAAGTTAACACTTGATTTGTGCCATTTGATACAGTTAAAACATTGTCTTTATCTTCATCAATGATTAAATCAAAGATTTCAGCTCCAGCTACACCTGTTTTAAATGTAGTTTTAATAAGTGGTTCACTAGGATCAGGTGCTATAACCTCAGCTTGAACACCAACTGCATAAGCTAATAGTTCAAAATCAATAGATCCTCTTTCTATGGATACATTAACTTTACGTTGTATTACCTCATGATCTGCTAACCATGCTGAACCTACTTCATAAAACTCATCTAATGAACCTTCCACCGTCATTGTAACATTTCTTGCTCTACCTATAATGTTTCCATCAATTTGAAAGAACCCATGATTACCATGAATTGTTGTAGTTCCTAATAAATCAGCCATTTTATAATATCACTCCTACTGTTAGTCTAACTTCTTCTGTTTCTCCTACAGGAGTAACATTTACATTAGCTCTAAGAATACCATTAGCGGTATCTCCTGTTTGAACAAACACTGTTGAGGAAACTGAACCTGTAAGTAATCCATCTTCCAATAATTGTGTAAGTGTTCTACGAACTCTGCTATTGACTTCTCTACGTCTTGATGCGATATTAGGCTTACCTAATTCTGTTCGCAATACAATACGCACATCTTTCAATACCCTATCAATTATTCTACGTCTTGTAATCCTACCCCAAGCAGATACTTTGGAAGTATGCGTCATAGCTTTTTCAAAATAATAGTTTGGTGAAGATGATGCAGAAAATCTAATTGATAAATGAGAATTATCATAATTAACTTTTAGTTCTGTTGAACTCCATATTTTAGCCTTACCATTATATACAGGTAAGAACCCAAATACACCTTTATTAAGTAATGATTGATGTTCTTGGAATTGAGATAAATAACCTGCTATGAAGTTACCGATCCAATTTCCACCTATTTCTTTTGAACCTTCAACTACTGATCCGCTTCTATGACCTGTACCAAAAGTAAAATTTCCATTACCTAAAAACAAAATGCTTCTTCCATCATCTTCAGCCAATGATGTGTATTCAGATACATCAAATACATCTTGTTTATTTAAATCTCCACTACCACTGTATGCATCGTTAAGACTTACTCCACCAACATAAATTCTCTCTGCTTGATTGTCATCATCATCTGATGCTAAAGCATGAGAAAGATATGTGTTATTGTATTCCAATCCAGCCGCAGTAATAAATTCAATATCATCCTTTTTCATTAATTCCGCTAGTGCTTCTGCTGTACCATCGGGTATAGTCTTTGCATTTATACCTACACCTGAAACAACAGCAACATACGTTTTAACTCTTGCATTGCCTAAATAAATTAGTTCGAGTGCCCTAATTAAATTTGACTCTGTATCATATGAACCACTTCCACCAGCGCCACTACCAAAATTTCCATTAAACCAAGTTCCTGAACGATTTATAGCAGTACCTAATATAGATTTAGCTTCAACAATACTTGTAAACTCATATATAGTCCCAAATGGATTGCCAGTACTGAATTTATCTTCAGGAGCTAATGCCCCAGATAATGATCCTGATACCAATGCATGTCCTACAACGCCTATAGCACCTCTAGAAATAGCTTGGTCAGGAACAAATCCACCAATATCGGTTGTTGAATAGACACCTGAAAGTTTTTCTACCATATTATATCACTCTATTGTTATTTAATCTATTTTATAAATATTGCCCTTCTAAGAAATAAATATCTTAGTTGCTTGCCTAGCTCGACTTTCATTAGATGTCAAGATAGCACCATTTACATCAGTAATGATTTGTTTAATAGCATGAACTAACTCATTAGGTGAGGGGAAATCCCATATCAATCTATGATCAAATATGAAATCAAATTCCATTACCTGTCTGAATATCTCATCAGATCCTATTTGATGGGTATGAAACTGTAGAACCCTGTCTGTTTGGTCATAACCTCTTGGTATGGATCGCACAAACTCTGCTACTTGTATTCCTCTAAACCTTAATAGGTTATTAACCATGCCCGCATGGATCATATTTACTAAAATACCTTGTATGAATGCTTTTTCTCTTGTACTATTTGCCCATATATCAAACTCAATTGTGGTTCTTACTTGAATACCATGAGCTATATCTCCTGTATCCTTATTGTAATATTGAATATAACCCATTGAGTCTTGATAATGTTCATCATCTCTTGTGGATATAGCAATTGCAGGAAGCATAATCTCTACTGATACATCTTGTGGATAACCATAGGTAAACATTACCTCTGTACCAAGTGATCCTACACTTTGCATAAATTTAGGAAACTCATCCTGAAGATAATCAATAAGATGAGCTATGATAAGTTCAGTAAGACCACTATCCTGTTCTTCAAAATTGATTTCATCTTTTAGATATATTTCATATCCATTAGGATGAGAAATGTATGTTAAAGCACTCACGATATTTATTTAATTAATATATTTATAAAGTCTTTCTCTTTTACGAGATTTTTAACAGCTATCTCCATATACTTTCTCTTGTTGTTTTTAATTTGAAAATTACCACTATTTAATTGTCTAATGGCTTTTTTAATTTCTGTAGCAACACTACTAAATGCTTCTGATCTTCTAAATTTTCTATTTTTTGCTGTAGGAAGATTACCTAATGCCGCTTCAAGTATTCTTATGATTTTACTCTTCTCCATATCTTGCCATGAAACTTCACCTTTTTCCAATGCTATTAAAGCTGGATGATCTATAGTGAATGTAACTTTATAACTTAAAGTATTACTTTGAACTGCAATAGGAACTTTATATGATATACTCAATGAATTAGCAATTTCAAATGCCTTAGCTGGTTCAAAAGAACCCTGTTTAGCTGATCTAACTCTACTCATGGCATATAGAGCTTTAGTAATGGCTTCCAATTCAGGTAAAATAATACCGACATTAGAACCAAGACTACGTGCTCTAATATAATTAGAAAGTATTGATGCATAAAAAATCCTAGCATACAATTCCATGTCATGTATTTTACGCTCAAATAATCCATCGATAAGTTTAGATGTATCCTCAATGATTTGTTTCTTACTTTTTCTTTTGAGTAATTCCATAAACAGTCTATTTGCTTCGCTCATATCTACTAGCTATTTGATTGTTCAACTTATTAAATATTTTGTCAGCTTTCTTTACGACATTATCCCATGAAAATCTTTTAGCAACTGCTAAGCCAGCTTCACCCTTTGCAATGATCTCATCTCTATGTTCAAATACATATCTTAACATTTTAGGATAATGATCCAAATTAATAGACCACCATTTGACACCATTGGCACTTGCATACCAATCATTTTGTCCATCAGCATAAATTAAGTCTCCTGATTTAACAAGGAATGATGTTTTCTTATTGGCATAACTTCTATGTCCACCTTTATCAAGCACTAATGATGGTGTACCTGTTGCCATTGCATTAAGTATTGGTAATCCCCAAGCCTCACCATGACTTACTTGTATCATACAATTTGCTTCATTATACAAATCATTCATAAGATACGGATCATAGGTATTCATATCAATAACCACTTTAGGTGCATTGACCATATCAATTCCTAAATTAAATGCCATCTTTTGTATCTCTCTACGAAGTACCAACATTTGACTAGGATCAGCTACGCCTCCTACTTTCCACACCAATCGTACATTTTCCTCATCAGAGAATTCAAGTAAAAATGCCTTAATCATTTCCAATGGAGCTTTCCTTTTACTAAATGTACCTATGAACATGAAAGTAAATCCATCAAGAGTTTTTACCTTATTGGGAATTGGAGCATAATGATCAGCTACACCATGAGGTATAATGGTAACAGGAATACCAATTCCTCTTTCCCTCAATGACAACTCAATAGCATCTCTACTTGCAATAGAACAAGTAAAAATAACATCATAATACATAAGTAAATCAATCCACATTGGCGGTATTCTATCACATTCCCATACAAAATACAATGCCTTGATCCTATGAGGCACATCATTAAATCCACCATAATCAAATCCTGTTGGAATACCCCATCTTAGTATCATAGACTTATCAGGTTTGACATCCTTGATTTCTTTAATATCTTTTACAACATGTTTATTGATGGTATCATTATATTTTGGATGTAATATCATTCTAATTTGATCCCATTGTTTATCAAGCAGATAGATATTTTTATATTTATCTCCAAAATTTTTAATTAAGTGATGTGCAAATTCCCTTGCAACGCTACTATATCCTGATGGTGCAAAGAATGAACCTTCAAATAATATAGTATCAATTGATGGAGGAATATTTGCTCCAATTGATACAGGTTTTTTAATTAATCCTTTTGATCTCATGCTACATTCACTCCCTTTAGTGGTTTCATTTCTGTTCTAAGTGATACCAACTCCACATTACTATAAACCTTATCAATTAATTCTGCCCATTTTTCCATGATGGTATCATATTGATAGTAAGTTTCAACATATTCTTGAGCATTTTTTCCATGTTCTTTAATCAAATCTCTATCATTATAATAAGTTTCAAATGCTTCTGTTAATTTTTCTACATCAATCCATGCTTTGTTGACTGCCGCTAGTTCCATATTTAATCGTGAGTATGGTACAGCAATACCACGTCTACCCTTTTCATTTTCCTTTATGATCTTATCAGTATAAGGAGTACGCAGTAAGAGATGTTCCTTTGTTGTTGTATAGTCAGTTGCTATGGTTGGAATTCCTGTAGCAGATGCTTCAATGAATGGTACACCAAACCCCTCACCACCTGTAGGAATAACGTGTATGTCGAATGAATTATATAGTTCATTAATATATGATGCGGGCAACCCTTCATAGTAATTTGCACCAGGAGTTATAATGACGTTCTTACCCAATCCTAACGTGTCTATCCACTCTAAGAATTGATAGTTATGATTAGGATCTTGAAATACTAATGGATCTTTAGGATCAAGATGTAGATAAAGAAATATATTTTCTTGTTCTTCAGGTGTCTTATTATCAAGGAACTTTCTAAACGCATAGAGTAATCTCTGATGATGTTTACGTGGATTGAGTCTTGCGATACATCCAATGATGAAAGCATCTTCTACCATCCCTTTCGCTATTCTAATTTCTCCCCTCAACTCATCACCCATGTTATAGAACTCTTCAGGTTTATAGAAATGGGGAATGTATTGAGGCTCAAAACCTAATTCCTGTTTTGTTAATTGCCATGAATAATTAGCCATAGCAACAGGAACGTCTGAACCTTTAACTATATCGCCAATGAAACGTGATATAGGATGACCATCAATAGGATAATGCATAACCCATAATGGTCTTTGAGGAATTTTTGATAAAGCATCAACCATATGTGCATCACCAAGACTGATGACGATTTCAGGTTGACATTTCTGAAATGCCTTTCCCCAATCCATTTTACCAAATTGGGATGTTACTCCTAAGATTTTAAAATCCCATTTGTTATCTTCATAATCATTGCGGGTTTGCCAACCCATATACCAAACTTCATGTCCTTCACTCGCCAAGTATTGTGCCAAACCCTTCATCTGTTGAGCAAAACCGCTTGGAACTGTTGGACTATCGCTTCCTACTAATATCCTCATTTTTTCTTATCAATCCATCCTTCAGGAATATGAGCGTATGTGCAAAAATGAACAGGTTCACAAAACGAACAATACCATTCTGCTTGAGAAAACGGATCGGGACATTTGGTTAAATATCTGAAACATGTCTTACATGATTGCTTTTTTTCCACATGTTAATCTATACTGTTAACTTATTTAAAAACTTAGATACGGATTATCCTATGATCTTCATTATTATTGCATATTGAGATTTACTATCTTTAATTGTTATTGCTTCCATACTTGTCATGGTACGAAAGATGTTTGGATCACGATTATATGGAACTCTTGTATTACCTCTACTGACTACAAATATTGGTGCTTCAGGATTGCTCTCAAATATCTTGAGTGCATTAATCATCTTTGTGGAACGTTCCCAATATTTATTGAGTAGTGTTTCAGCTATCATACCCTCTCCCCACAACTTAGTTTGTATCTCAAACTCTGCTATCCTGTAGTTATAACCACTCTGAATTGCATTGGATGAATTCATGGCAAGTATGCTCCAATAGCTTGCTACTGAACACATTGTCCATTTAGCCATATTGGAATAAGTTGATGAACCACTGAAGTCAAGAGTTGTTCGCCATAACTCTGTCTGTAGATAAGATTTAGCCATATCTATATTTATTTGTATAGCCTCATCATCAAGACCATCTCTAGTTGCATAGGTAATTAAAGCCTCTTCAGTTCCAGCAGGAAGGTTTAATCCAACTTCTATTTTACCTTCCTTCTCATGGACAATAGAACCTTGTAGAAAATTTGTACCTGTATGATCTATATCATCAACCAATCTAATATGCTGTACGTCCATGATGTCTTGGAAATCAGTATAGATAACATAAGATGAACCTGATACATTAAATACAGGAACTATATCATCTTGATGAACTACAATAGCTTCTCTACCTGCTTGTGCCATTAACTTTCTAACACAATTAACATCATCATCATCAATTGAAATAGAAAACAGTGGCGGTACATCAACTCTTAATTGAGTTGGTAATGTTACTTGTTGACCTATCGCTCTAACCTTAAGAGTAGTAGGCAGGAATATTTGATTACCTGTAAAGAGAATAACACGTAAAGTAGTGGGTAGAAATATCTGATTGCCTTCAACTCTTACTTTTAGATTAGTCGGAAGAAATATTTGAAACTGTAAAAATACCCTTAATTGTGTAGGTAAAAATACTTGTTGACCAACAACCTTAATACGAAGGGTTGACGGTATATTTAATTGATTACCTATGACCCTTACCTTAAGATTGGTTGGCATACTCTTTTGGGTACTAACTACAACCCGCAAACTTGATGGCATAACAAGTTGGTTAGCCAATGTTCTAACTTTAAGATTGGTTGGCAAAGAAACTTGTTGACCTAATATTCTTACTTTTAGTTGAGTCGGTAGAAATATTTGAGTTGTAACTATTACTACTACTCTTAATTGCGTAGGTAGAAATATTTGAGAGATTAATAATACTCTTAGATTTGTAGGCAGAAACTTTTGATTACCTTCAACCCTTACTTTAAGAGTTGTAGGCAGAAATATTTCATTACCAACTCTAACTCTTAGATTTGTAGGTAGGAATATTTGAGTACCTAATACTCGTACTTTAAGATTAGTTGGTAAGAATACCTGTTGAGTAGCATTAACTCTTAAAGTTGTTGGTAGAAATATTTGTGTTTGAACTGTAACTCTAAGTGTTGTGGGTAGAAACGTTTGTTGTGTTACCAATACTCTTAATTGTGTAGGTAAGAATATCTTTTGACCAAATAACACAACACTTAATTGACTTGGTAAAAATATCTGATTGCCTTCAACTCTTACTTTAAGTGCAGTTGGTAAGAATTTTTGTTGACCTAATACTCTTACTTTTAAATTAGTTGGTAAAAATATTTGTTGAGTTACTAGTACTCGTAAGGTTGTAGGTAAAAACAGTTGAGTTGTTAATATAACTTTTAATTGAGAAGGTAAGAATATCTGAGTACCTTCTACACGCACTTTCAAAACTGTTGGTAAAAATACTTGTTGACCTAACAATACAATTTTTAGTTGAGTTGGTAAGAATATTTGAGTGCCTAGTACTCTTACTTTAAGAGTAGTTGGTTTAAATATTTGATTACCTTCTACACGTACTTTGAGTGTAGTTGGTAAAAATATTTCTTGTGTTACTAATACTCTTAATTGTGTAGGTAAGAATATTTGAACCTCTGTAGCTCCAGCGGCGGCGGCTAGAGATATACCTCTACCAATCCAATCAACTGATGCAGAAATAGTAGCATCCATTTCAGCAGTTGTTTCACCAACAAGATAATATGTACCCATCTTATTAGCGTTTCCACCTGAGTCAGTTTCAGGTGTTGGACTTTCAGTTTCACCACTTGCGGGTGAGATAGTTGCAGAAGCGGGATAAGCAAATCCAGCTACTACTATATTATCAACAGCAGAAGTAACTGTTACGTTTGCCGCTGTACCTGCATCTGCTTGTTCTGTGGCATCTGTTTGAATTGGTGTTGTTTGGTTTACACCATTAAATTCAAGTATATTTAAACAGGTTCGTGCCATTACAGAATTATCGGCGGTAACGGTTTGTGATCCTGCTGGAATATCAGCATCCAATAAACGATAAACACGAATTTCCAATGCTCCTGTATTGGTGGCAACAGATCCAATTTCTGTAAAAGTTGCCGCTCCCATCGTAACTGAGTTAATGGTAGAGCCATCGGCAGAAGAAACAAACGCCAATATAATTCTATCAGAACCCGCACCTGCGGTATATGAAAATGATGGATCTCCATTAGCTCCTGCACTTGCAGAATTCTCAAATGTTACTGCCATTAGAGTTGCACCCTCTTAAACTCAAATACTATTCCATCGGCAATAAACTTACCAACATTTCCTGTTTCGGGTGCTATTGATATTGAAAAACTACCAACATTTACAAAATCAGGTCTATCACCTACAGCAATAGTATGACCTTGTTCTATGAGATGCCCATTATTATTACCTTTTTGATTATGAATTAATTCACCATCTAAATAAAAATAAAGTGTAACATTTTTACCAATGTCCCAAACTTGCCAATTCCAAGATAAAGGTATTCCACCTGCATCATAATTGACTCTAAAATCAACTCTAACCATCTTGCAACGCCCTCACTTTGACCTTATGCCATGTATCAGCATCAGTTTGTCTGCCATGTTTTAAGGAAGGTAATTCTTTTCTTAACCATTTTTCGAGATCATTAAGATAACCCCCTCTCCATTCATACCCATCATGGTAGTAATATTCACTACCTTGTATAATTTGTTTAATGCCATTAGTTCGCCATTGAACAATAATTTGAATACCATCAGACGGAGCTTCAGCAGGAGTACCATCACTAGACGTAAACATGTTTAAGTCATCGTAAAAAATTACCCATTTTTCTATCTTAGCCAATCATATCCCCTATTCAACGGTGATCTTGAATAGAGATTGACTGATCTTCTGCGTTCCATATCATTACTTTTTGGTAATTTTTTCCTTCTTGGTCATTGGCTTGTAAACCTAATTTATATAATCTGATATACTCATGTAAAATTTTACCATTACCTGCTCCTAATTTTACAGGTGAAAAATACCAAACTAATCTATAATTAGATAATTGCACATCTTTCGGTAAAAATTTAAACACTTGTCCATTAACCTGAAAAGTACCATCGGTTAAATCAACAGTAAATCTTGGTAATGTTTGTAGAGTAAGTTTTTGACCTCTTGGAATTAAATGGAACGATGTAAGTCGTCTTTCTTTATTCAAGATTTTCATTACAACAGGAACGAAAGGAATTATAAAATCCTCTCTGCTGTAGTATTCACTACTCTCATCAAATTGATATAATTGTTTTTCAGTGTGGTCTTTGTCAATATAATTTGCTACCCATTCAAAAACGTGGGTTTTATGATATTTATATTCATTATTTAATATTTGATTTGACATTGGATTATCACCTATTACTCTCTTATTGGATTAAGAGATATTTATCAATTGTGATGAGGTTTATTGCTCATCATATTGGTAGTACCAATTTAATGTGGTCTGATCGCCAGGGCTTGCTCCACCTTGAGTTTCAGCTTGTGAGATATGATAGTCTGAATATTGACCATTAGTATCCATTGCTGTATTAGCTCCCGATTTACCAAAATTAGGTAATGATGGGGGTGCTGTTGGAGCTACTCTAATTGCTTCAGATGATACTGTTTCAATTGGCGTATGATACGCTTCATCTAAAATTGAACCTGTAAGATTTGTATCATGGACAATTCCTGTATCTTCTGTACCTGATAACCATACTATAAAAGTATCAATTTGACTTGATCCTGATAAATTAGATAATTTTAATCTATTAAACTTCTCAAAACTAAAATTTCCTCTATTGATTGGATTTGTGGCAATAACAATATTGAAAGAATCATCACTACCATAGTTTATATTTGTAATTATATCAGTTATAACTGAACCTGTATTGGTTTCGGTAATTATTACGCCAGCCGCCATATTCTATCAATCTATTTGTATTTTTTAGGCATTTTAAATGTTTCTACTAATTTATCCTGAACTCGACTTCGGGAATTGTATCTTTCTTTGGTGATTTAAATAGGATAATTCTCCATCCAATAATTTTACCAAAAGTACCAAATATTCTTTTCTTGGTCATAACAGTAAATTCAAGAAGATCAAGATTATATCTCCCATCATAAATAACAATATCATCTCTTCTCATAACCCTACCTACATGAAACTCAACATACATCTCAAAATCAGCACGTTCATTGATACCTATTACATTGGTTACATTCTCTGCATTATATCCTGCGTGTGCATCTCGTTGTAAAATAAATACTTTTCTTCTTCTACTAGTAAATATATATCCTGATTTACTTCCACAAGTTCCACAATCAGGATCATGTTGACCATGTATCCATCCTGTAGGACATTTAGATGTTTTGGTTTTCCATATTATCGATTGACCTTGATGAAGAATTATTTGACGTAATTCTTTACCTGTTACAACAGGTGCAAATGGATTTCCAATGCTTGATGGGTTCATTGACATAATATATCACCCTATGATTTTCATAATGATAGCATATTGTGATTTACTATCCTTTAACGTTACTGTATCCATAGTCATCATAGTATTGAATATGGTAATATCGTTATTGTATCGAGTTCTTGAATTTGATCTATCCACAACATAGATCGGCACATCAGGTTTCCGTTGGAATAGTTTCAATGCATTAAGCATTTTCATTGATCTTTCCCAATACTTATTCAATAGGGTTTCTGCAATCATACCTTCACCCCATAGTTTTGTTTGAATTTCAAATTCAGCAATACGGTAATTGTAACCTGACTGTATGGCATTACTATTATTCATAGCCAATAGCGAATAGTATGATCCTATTTGTAACATAACATGTCTTGCCATACCTTCATAGGTAGATGACCCACTATAATCTAATGTGCTTTCCCAAAGGTCTGCTTGAATGAAATCCTTAGCCATGTCAATACTGATTTGTATTTCATCATCACTAAGACCATCTCTTTGTGCGTATGTAATCAAAACATCTCGCTCTGTTAATGGTATTGCTTGTGATAATAGTATAGTACCTTTCTTGGGAAATACAATTGCACCACTAGCAAAATTAGTACCTGTATGATTTACATCATCAGCCAACCAAACACCAGCTACATCAACAATATCACTAAAATCAGCATATAGTGTCAATTGATTAAATACAGGAACTATATCATCATCTCTAACAGATACGTTTTGCCTACCTGCTTGTGTCAATAATTTTCTAACCCATCCAACATCTGACGTGTCATTGACAATAGTTACTAAGCTCATCATTCATTCCTTATTTATAATTGAATATAAAGATTATCTATCACTTGCAAATCCATCATTAGCATAATCCACAAAAAATGCTGGATAACATGCACCAGAGATATTCCAAGAACCACTTACACCCGATACGGGTATGTTAAAACGTACTTCATACTCATTGAAATTGAATGATCCTGATGCTACTATCGTATCAAAACCGCTTCCGCTAAATGGAATACCAAAAATGAAAGGTCTAAATACACTACCCGAAGGTGGTACTAGACCTGTTTCTGAAGCAAGCGTACATCGAACCTCAACGTATCCACCTGTAATCAGCTCTCTTGTATAGTCATGAACTTCTTGTTTTTCTACTTGATCAGTTAAAAATTCATCATCACCACTAATGAGTAACTTCACATCATTAGCATCAACGATGTCAGCTACTCCTGAAAAATTGTTATATACTCTAAACTTTTGAGCAGACGATGTAGTACCTCTCGCTATAGTTGTACCCGAAAAAATGTCGAAGATATTAGCTAGTTCGGAAGTACCACTACCATCATAATATTGAATAATTGCTTTTAGTGGCATAATTTAATTTTGTTTTTTGGATTATTTAAGATTAGCTATTTAAGTTTGGTATGTGCTTGGATCTGTACTATTCACGTTGTTGAATAAGACTGCTCCACCAGGTTTCATGCCAACTGCCCCAGGTTCTTTATAGAAACCAAGATCAATCACTCTTGCGAGATTTTCTGGCAATTCAACTGTTGCAAGTCCTTCAACTTCCCAATATCCACCGAACTCTGCTTTGTCTAACATTAAGACTAAACCATCGGGCATTTCTCGGTTCTCAAACACTTCAATACCCCCTGGCAGGAAGTATGGTTTGCGAGTGTTACCCTCTATGATTTGTTCAGCTTGTCTTGATAGATACTGAATAGTATAACTGTTTCTGAATTCTTCTAGATTTAACATTGAAGTCATAGTTGATGGTGAAGCGAATAATCTATTATAATCAAACCCTTCATCAGTTCCTACTTGTCTAGCAACGTTTAATTTTTGAACATCGAAAACTCCACCGCTTAGCCATGAGGCATGATCGGCATCAAAGATGTGGCTTAAATGAACATCACCTGTCATATGACGATTAGTACCGTCTGCAACACTGTTTAGTGCTACTGATAACAGATATTGATTTTCCTTATAAGCCATTGCTCTCGCAACTTTACCTGTATGGCGACCTAAAGTGTCCATTTTATCGACATCTCTAAGAACTGCATGAGTAAACTCAAGACCTAAACCAATTTTGATTGGTCTAAATGTTTTCTTAGCATGTCTTAAACGAGCCTTTCTTGGAGCTTCTCCTTCTCCTAGAATTTGTGCATCAAATCCATGTTCCTCTAACCATGAAATGTTAGGTGAGCTTTGACCCATATCCTGAAACATTTCTCTTCCAATTAGTTCAACTTCCATGATCTCTTCCATTCCTTCCAAAACAACTTCTGATATGAAATCAGGAAAATCAGTTCTTGAAACTAACTGAGTAATTTTATACAAATCACTTTTAGTTCCAAAAGTTTTATCCCAACCCTTTAGTTGATTTTGACGAATGTACTCATCCATGTTAAACATAGAGAAATCCTTGTCAAGTTTTATTTTTTGTCCGTTCATTTTACCAGCTCCCCCTTGTGAAGTATGTAAGTACATATTCTGCGGCAACTCCTGATCCATTGGAAGTTAATCCACCAATGTTAGAACCTGATGCGTAACCAAAGATTTTACCATAATTGATTTCAACACTAGCCGCTCCTGAAGCAACTAATTGAGCAAATCCATCAGTACCACTTGAAGGTTGTGCATAATGACCCATAGAAGGTGCATCATCACCAGCCGCTCCACTATACAGAATATATATTAATCCTGTTTGTCTTAGAGCTACTTTACGTGCATCACCGAATTTACTTGTCCCACCATAAACTGAGTCATACAATGAAACGTCTTGAATGGAATTCGCAAATCCCCAATTAACAAACGTAGATTGTACGGGTGCTCCTGTTGCGGAGATACCTGCAATTTTATAATGTTCAAGTAATCCTGAACCACTAATAGGTTGATCCACAACTTGTGAACCTGTTAAATTTAATGTTCCTGAAGTTATATCAAGAAACAATTTAAGTCCTAATGATGCTACATCTGCGGCAGAAATTGGTGTTAGAACAACTTCCTCAATACTTGTTTCGGGCGACCATTCAGCTCGAATGTTTGTCCCACTTACTATCCCAAGAACAATTGAAGAACTAAATGATGCTCCAGCGGCAACAATTCCACCCCAATAGTCCTCTACAGCAACTACGGGTGGTATAGAATTTAATCGTGTCGTCATTATTTATCTAACTCCTTATTCTTGTCCAAGAGATATTGCAGAAATCTATCATCTCCGTTATAGCTCTCGCCATTCAATCTTGCTTTGACTTTAGCTTGAATATGTTTAGGTGCTTCGGGGGTTAATCCCATCCTAACACGCATCCACGCTTTTACGTCTGCTCTATTGAGCTTAAGCTCCTTTGCAGGTTCTCCAACATCATCAGTAATTTGAGCAACCCCAAATGATTGATTGATGTTATCGGTATCCTCCGCAGGAATGATTGCTTTTTCTAGCTTTTGCAAATAACTTAGTTCGAGAGCTAATAGCTCATCTTCGCCAAAGTCTTTGTTCTTAGCTATAATCCTACTAACGATTTCAGTTTTTTGAGCTAGTAAGGTATCCTTCTCTTTATTTTCTTGAGCTTGGAGATAGCTAAGTAAAGCAACATTACTAGCATCAGTTGACGCTTTAATTTTACTTACTGTATCTACAAGCTGATCGAACTTATCGAGAGAAACACCTGACTTCTCATCAGCTTTATCGTTATCACTACCAGCTTGTCCAGTCATGTTTGTATCATCCTTATCATATTTTTTTGTGTTTTTAAGGTTTTCGCCTTGAATGTCTTTCTGAATTACTAATCCATTTTCTATCAACTTACCTTCTTTGTCATAAGCGTCAAGTGAAAACGTTAATGTAGCATCTGCAATATTCGATAAATTAATAACCCCATCAGGATCAGCTTGTTTAGCTGTTACTGTTAATTCATCTAATGAATAATCATCTATTTCCATAACTACTCTATCACCATTCTCAAGTTTTTGACCCCAATAATGTTCACATTCATCTCCCATGATTTGATTTCCATCAATTGAACAAATTAAATCTTCTCTTTTCACATTAGCACCAATAGAGACACCATTAATATCTCGTCTTAGTATTGCTTGATGAATTTTTGAAGGATGATCAGGATTAATATCCATTGCGAAATTAGCTCCCTTATCATCAGAACTGTAGGTGTCAACATGACCTATAACTTTCTCGGAAGGTGTTGACGTTCCGAAAGGATTAATATAGGCATGGTCAATCCAAATTTGGTGTATGCGACCTGCTTTTTGTTCCGCATTAAATCTCCTAACTGCTTTACGAGTTGCAGATTGTCTGATTAGAATATATTTCAAATTAGTTTTGAAACCATGTGCTACCCCTTTTAAAAATAGGTGCTTAGTACCTGTTTCTTCATCTTCTTTGAATTGTATATCTATATTAGATAACGGAATAAAATTGCTAAGTTTAATAGAATTAGTTTCAGACATACAAATTAATTGGTATTTATTGTTGCTTATAAGCGTTATGGAAAGCTGATCGTTTGAGTTTTCTTAGTTGCTGGTTTAGCTGTTGGTTTAGCTGTTGGTGAGGCAGGTCTTTGTGCTTGTGCTTTAGCTTGTGCTTTAGCTTGTGCCTTAGCTTGCTTCTCTGCTATTTTTTCACTGGATTTCATTTCTTCAACCCTAATATCCAATTCTCTAGCCGCACGTTTAATCTCTGCTTCAACAGCCTTGATTGTTGGCGATAGATTGGATGGACTTAGTATTGCTAATTCACCAACTCTTTCTCTTGCTTCTTCAGTACCGAGTAATCCTTTCTCATACAAGTTACCTGAAATCTCCATCATTTTCTGCATTGCAATGATTGGATTATAAATCATTGATGGGATCTTAGCGAACATATCATATTCAATGTAATCTCTATTCTTAAGTTTCCGTCTATCAGCTCTTAATCTTTCAGGTGGATCAACTAAATCTCTAAACAATTCTCTTCGTAACTTATCTCCTAAGTAATTCTGTAGAAACTTTATATCTCCTATGAATGACTCAATCTGAACATTGGCTGTAGCTTCAGTTGTCTCATTACCTTCACCTAATAGAACTTCAGGTACTCCTATACCTTTAACTATTTCAGATGAATATAGTCGTATGTAAGTTGTTAGATCTGGCATTTGCTGACCTGTACCTATCACTTCAGGTTTCATAAAACCAGGAAGTACGAAGTCGTTGTCTCCTTCTGCATTAGACGAGAGATAATTGGCGGCGGCAGATAAGAACCCTGCTGGGGGCGGATTATCAATGTCTCCTACTAACCACGCAATGATTGGATTAGAACGTTGTTGAACCATAATTGCGGCATCTTCTCGAATACCGACCTTCATGGATATTGTATCAACAAGAGACTTTAGATCTGAAATACCATATGTTTTATTGCGAAAGTCATTCCATTTGAAATGAATGATTGTGGCAGGATCAAGTGGAATACCACCTAATTTTTTAATTTTATCTATGTTACGACCAAAGTAGGTAGGTGGCTTTTGCCAATACATTATAACCCTTCCATACTCATCTCGCTCTACTCCTATAGTTTGAGTATGTAACATCTTGAGGTGTCTAACACCCCATCCTTTATCTCCTGTTAATTTACTCCCATTATCATCATAAATCTTCTCAAGAAATGCATCCCCATAAATAATCATTGATACAATTACTTTAAATAAATTTCCTGATAGATAATTATATTCTGACCAATTGGAGAAGAATTCAAGTGTCTCATTGATTTTAGCATTTGATTTCTTTCGTTTATTGAACTTGTTTATAAATCCAAAGCTATACCCCCATGATACTGCCCATTTTGCAATGAGTAAAACTGATCGCCAGACCATAGGTTCTGCAAAAACAGCCTTCTCATAGATTTCAATATTATCCTCACGTCTTTCACCTGTACGAATTTTATCCTTTCTTTTGCGTCCTATGAGTGTAGTTGGATATATTGGAACTAGTGCCTTACCCCTTCGCTGATCAAATGCGAGACTGTAGTTACCTTCTGACTCATATATAACAGACTTCTTATTGACCCTACCAGTCATCCTTTCTGCAATACCAGCATTAGTACGTTGTATGGCAAACTGCTTCATACTTTAGAAAATATATTTATCACTACTTAAGGTTTATTGTAAGAAGTATAAATACTCATTTACGACCATTGTGTATTATCTACTGTCCATAAAAAAAGGTTAAATAATATGAATTTTGTTATTTGTTTACCTATGATTAAACTAGAACAGGAAGTAGAAAAATTAAATCTATTTGATAGATTAAAGCGTATTTTCCCTGTAGAATGGAATTCTGATGCCGACCCACTTCTGTCGGATAGGTATTTTATTAAAGATAATTATGGACAAGTAATTGAAAACAAAGAAGAGTTAATATATAGAGTAGCTACTGCCTTAACTAGTGAACCATCTCAAATAGAAAAATTCTATCAAATGATGGCTAGTGGAATGTTCCTGCCAAATACGCCTACTCTAGTAAATGCTCAAAGAGCCTTAGCTATGTTATCAGCTTGTCTTGTCTTGCCTACAGGAGACTCAATAGAACATTGGGGAAAAACTATATATGACCATATGATAATGGTCAAAGCAGGAATTGGTACAGGAATGGATATGTCAGAGATAAGACAAAGAGGTGCTATGATTAGTACCACCAAAGGAGAAGCGGCTGGTGCTATGGCGTTTCTTAACCTAATGAATGAGAGTGCTAAGGTTGTAAAACAAGGCTCTATTCGTCCTTCTGCCAATATGGCTACCATGAGAATAACACATCCCGAACTTGAGAATTTTATTAAATCTAAAGGTGCGGAATGGAAACTAAACAAAAAAACAAATAAAACAGAAAAGGTCTGGGATAAACTTGAACATTTTAATATCAGCATTACAGCGTATAATGAAGAGTTTGAAGCACTCTTCTCAGGAAAAGACATCCCCATCATTGAACCCCATACGGGAAAGATATTGGGATTTAGAAGAGGACATGAGTTACTCGATCTCATTGCAGAGTATGTATGGGATGGGGGAGATCCAGGTCTTTTAAACTTAACAGAAGCCAACAAGAACAATCCAATCGTTGATTTTGTCAATCCAATTACCAATGAGCGATTTGGATTGAAAATGGTTACTAATCCTTGTGGAGAACAATGGTTGTATTTCTACTCCGTATGTAATCTTGGATCAATTAATCTAACCAAATTTGTTCATGATGGACAATTTGATTTAGGTGCATTCTCTGTATATGTTGAATGGGGTGTTGAATTTTTGGATGCTGTCATAGATGCTAACCGTTTCCCTATTGCCGAGATTGAAATCATGTCAAAACACTTGAGGAATATCGGTCTTGGTATTATGGGATGGGCAGATACATTGTTAATGATGGGTATCTCCTATAATACTGAAGAAGCAATAACATTAGCAAAACAGATAATGGTAACATTTAGAAGTAGTGCCAATTATTCTTCTCAGAAAATTGCTGAATTAAATGGTGTAGCACCTGTATTTCGTGGATCTGAACACACATATAGAAATTATGAGAGGACATGTATTGCACCTACGGGATCAATATCACATATCGCTCATACAAGTTCAGGAATTGAACCTAATTTCACTTTTGCATATACTCGTAAAACATCCTTGAGGAATGGTACTGAATTCTTTATTGTCAATCCTATATTAAAGGCTTGGTTAAAAAGAAATAGACCAAAACGATATGATGAAATATTAAATAAGATAATTGATAATGGTGGAATAATTAGTGATGAAATAGCAAGTCTTGATATGGCAATGCAACCTAACTATTGGAAAACAACCTTTGATGTATCTCCTGAATGGCATATCCGCCATCAAGCAGTATTTCAAAGTTATGTTGACAACGCAGTAAGTAAAACTATTAATGTACCTGAAGAATTTACTACAGAGGATATTAAAAGAGCTTATAAATTGTCTTGGGAGCTTGGATGTAAAGGTATAACCATATATCGAAACAATTCGAGATCATACCAAATCTTAAATAGTAATAAAAAGAAGGAGGTAAGTAATGCCAAAACATACACCCAAAGAACGAGCGAAAAGCAAATCGGGGAAACCCCCAGCAGGAATGCCTCCAAAGAAAGCCAAAGCCAAAGCCAAAGCAAAGGCGAAAGGCAAAGCAAAGAAATCATCCCGCAAGAAATGATTGAAAGGGATCTCATATGTTGTGATAATCCAAATCATATCAAAGAAGAAGGATGCACACGATGTTTAAATTGTGATTGGAGTGCATGTTCTTAACTAAAATAGATAACCCTTAAATAACTACAAAAATTAAAAATATATATGACTTTATCAGATGATGTAAAAGCAGGAATTAAATATATGAATACTGTTGCTGAGAAGAGTACAGTATTGCTTACAAGCATCAATGAGCTGTTTATTGAACAACGAGAACAAGTAATGGAAATGAAAGAAGTTGTTATTGAAATGAAAAAAATGGCTACTGAAAATATGGAGTCTAAAGAAGAAGTTTTAATTGATTTAAAAAAAGATATACGAAAAGATATTGGAAGATTTTATACTAGAATATTAACTATGGCAATTCCATTAGCTACTGTAATGGCGTTTTTTGTAGCTTTCGTTTAGAAGGTACTTGCAACCCATAATACATACCACCAAATATAGCACCCATAAAACCCAATATTGTAAATCTAAAATCCTGTTCTGTATGAGCATATAAATGACTCCCCATTGCAATTAACGATCCTATTAATAATACAAAGGTAGCTAATGACAAGTCCAACAATTTTTTGGAAAGTGGTTCTTGCTTAACTTCTTCTTGCGTAATCTCTTTGATACTCGGCATCTTAATTGCACATTTATATTCCAATATCTATAAGTTCTTGTCATCACTTAGTGATGAATTTCTCAACTAATCTGACTATAGAACGTAATATAACTCCTGCATCCTTGAGAATAAGATCTATCTCATCATCAGTGAGTTTGCCATCTTCCATAGCCTTTTTGACATTCCTGAACAATATCGCTCCATCCTTTGCTAAAAGTCCGAATAGAGGTGTTATAACCACTAGTAATGTTATTAAAATGTTTAAGGTAGATATGTCTATCATAATCTATACTTTAAATTCCTTATACTTAAATTTTTTGGGTACTAGCAGGAACAACCTTCTTGGCGACTTTATCAACTCCAAAAAACATGAAGGCAACTAGTTGTTCAAGATCGCTAATGACGGTGTTCTTATTATCATTGACTATATCAACTATATATACGCAAGTCATTGCTACATTGGTTTTATTAACTACCAAATTATTTACAATTAACATTTTTTGTGTTTGATCCATCTTAACTTCTGATTGAAGTTGAACAGGTATATCTTTGATAGTAACCATACCTGCAAAAGCGGACATCTTATTTTCATACAATTCATCAAGCAGTTGTTCTAATTCCATGATTTAACTTATTGACTATTATATATAAACTATATTATTAGTAATCAACCTGATAATACATAAAATTCTCTACACTACAATTTTCACAATGATTGTCATGAAAGATTTCTGTTATCTGATCACACCAAGTCATCCCTTTTACGAACTTATGACCGCAATCCTTACATATATCTTTATTTTCTACCGACATAGGGGTTCTCCTTGCTTTTACTTGGCAATGCATAATTCCAATAGATACCTTCTCTCTTTGCAAATTTTTTAAACATCTCAAAATCTTTATCACTAAGAGCTAGATTACCTGTTATCTTTTGATATTTATAATTTATAGAATGATAATTTTTAGCTATTTTATCAGTTATTGTACCTTCTCCCCATAACTTCATTGGATTTATCCAATTGGGAAAAGTAACTCCACTTGCAGAAACTATAGGAGTATTATCATCTCTATCATTCCTAACTACAGTTCCACACTCTATACAAAACTTAGAAAATTCTTTATTACCAGTTCCACATGCTCCACAACTAATCATTATGTTTCTTACATCCTTTTGCTCCACGATCAAACAATACTCTATTGATTAATCCAATTTTCTTTCTAGTTGCTCCTTTGGAGCGATTGCAACTAAAACATTCCAACTGTATATTATTGATACAGCGATCTCCACCTTTACTATGAGGAATGACATGACCAAACTCAAGTTTGATGCGTTTAAGCAGGAGAACTTTTCTTCGTGCCTTTTTATTACAATAGACACAACGGTTTTCATCTCGTTTAATAACTCGGTTGCGAACAGACTTGTTGATATACCTTTCTGGTGGTATATAACGCCTTTTCTTCTTCCCCCTCTTTTTATTCTTTCTACTATTCTTACGAGATCTTTTACCCATCTAATTTATGTACCCCTACAAATTACATAAAAGTTGTTATTTTGTCATATTGTAGGGGTGAAAAATTCACCCCACACTTTCGCCAAAAACCGAGAAAAGGTCAAAATGTGGGGAGAAAATTAATTTGTTTTTCCGCCTAGATGTTTCTGACAAAAATAATAAGTTGATCTCAATCCATGATATGATGAGCTTACAGGAACTAGGTTAGCTTCCTTGGTACAACTCACAACTGCACAAGTTCTATATGCTGGATTATGAATGTACGTGTTTTTAGTTGTTGATGGTTCGTTTCCCATACTTTAGTATTACCAATACATAGTTATAAATATAGTGATGAGAATTAATAATTTATGATGGATCAGAACATATCAGTTGAGCAACCAACTTATATTGAAGGTGCACTTAATGTTAAGAAATCTTTCGATGAACAAGTTCCTTCAGGTCAATGGTGTATGTATTTTTGGATACCAACCTCTATACATATGAAGAAAGGTAAAATGTCAGGTCAGGTCGCACATGCGTCTGCCCGCCTAGCTCGAAAAATGAAGGAGTTTGAATGGGATCAATACATTCAACATGAAGTTAAGATTATATATAAAGTTGATACAATTAATGACCTCATTGATTTAGAATGGGAATTTCAACTGGATAATTTAGAATATGTTAATTTAGTATTTGACAATACATGGGAAACTCTTACGGTTTTAGGAATTGCCACTAAAAGAAAATTAAAAGATAAAAAATGGAAGTTGGCATAATGCGAGAATTAAGTAAAAACACTATCATATGGAGTATCATGGAAAAAAAGATACCTGAAGATACTGAATTAATAAAATTATATGAAACTGAAAAACCCCTTCATTATGAAGCTATAGTATTAAAGAAGGTAAATAAAATAAAAATAACGGTGTCTGTATCATGACGGATAAAGAACTAGAAATAGAAATCGCTTCTCTTAAATTTGAACACAATTACCTTCCTGATTTGTGGAAGGAAAGAATGAAGAAAAGAAGTGAAAGACCAGCAAAATTATGTCCGATGTGCATTATGCATGTTGGTACTATACCACCTGAACGGATGCGATTGTGTGTAACTCATAGAAGAGGAGAAAATCTCTCTTGGTCATCTAAACGTGAATTAAACCCATTTGACTGATAAATTATATTCGTAATAATATTCGCCAAGTATAACACCAAATGTTAAAAAAGCAAGAGTAGTAAATGCAAGAGGAATGAAATATTCTCCATCCCTATTAATAGTAAACTCAATCGTTCCATTAAACAATGTCCATACTTCCTGATAGATATATATAATCTTCACTATGGGAGATTTCCATCCAATAGAAGTATAAATGGATGGACGAGCAGTATCAATATCAAAAAACTGCCATTGTATCCTCAATATGTCTCCATCACTAAAATTTCCTTCAAACGCATACCTATCATATGCTGTATAGTTAACAAGATGTCCTTCAACACTATAGATAACATCAAATCCGTCTGATTTGCTATCATCATTATCTAAATATCGCAAAAATCCTATTGGCGATAAAGCAATTATCATTATTATTATAAAACTTATTAATCTTATTTTTATCATTTAAATTCAAACCTGACCATAATCCATAAACTAGTTTTCAGCAATAACCAATCATTAAATTCATCATAATTATCAAATTCAACTTTTTCTTTAGTACTTCTTACTTCAACTATTATTTTCATTCTACTCATTATTCTATTCTCCAAAAACCGCCATCCAAAAGGTAATAATTCTACGCAAGACTATTGGAGTGCCAGCATGTTCAGCATAAAAATCTACCATTCGTTTATGGGCATCTAGACCAAAATATTTAGCAACTTCCGTTCCCACTGTCATATAGGTATTAAAATGACCCAATGGTTCTCCATCTATATCACCAATGATTGTTTGAAGGGCGTTTAGATGTGCAATGTTGGATTTACTAGCTACCTGATCTGAACTTTTTGTATTGACAAAAACTCCTGGTAAAGATGCTTGTCCATCTGACGCATCAGTTGATGTTTTAGATTGGTCGCCCATCTTGACCTATCACGCCTATCTTAACAACTAAATTATATTCATTACCCAAGGCAACTTCCAAAACCGCCTTTACCATCTTACTCAGCATGTTAAACTTAAATTCGTCATCCTGAATTACATCATCGTCAATTTCCGATGCTACACCATAATTCGATCCATCTATATTAATCTTAATACTACAATCTTTCATAATTAATCACCTAACATTTGTTTTTTCCATTCATCCTTAATGGGAAGTGCTTCTATGCGTTTTCTCTCTATTTTCAGTAATCGCTCCAATTCCCCATCTCTTTTAAGAGATCCCATCAAGAGGGAGACTATGGACTCATCAAAAACCGTTATTATCTCCAATTTTTTTTGATCAAATATTTCTATTGTCCCATCACTGTAATAATCAATATTATGGGTGTCGTTATGAACACCAACCATATGTTCCCTTGCCATATGTACTCTATAGGGTACGTGCTATAAGAGGGTTGTTATGCGGATACTTTTTTTTGGGAAAAATTTTTCAGTTACCCGCTCGGATACCAGAAGTATTATATCGTAGAATAGGGATTTAGTCGTTGACTACCCTTGATATTGAAGGGCTTCTATGCTATGTTGTGATGCTAGCTTGAGGGTTCATTTAGTAAAACAACACTATAAGTACTATGATACCCTACTTATTATTAAGGAGTAATACGCTAATGAGTGAGAATATTAGAGAATTAACCAATAAGCTAGCTACTATGTTAGTTAGTAATAATGTATTCATTAATGATGAAGTATTGTCTGAAGTGGACTATATGCTAAATCACTATATTGAATTACATGGTATAACAGAATACAATCTAAATAGATTGATTGATGGATTTATCCCTATCATGTTACAACACAATACAAAAGAAATAGATAATTGTAAGTATCACTATGAACAAAATACATCTGTTAGATGTGTCTTGTCTTACAACTGGGGAAAACAGAAGAAATTCAACACAAATAACAGTAATATTAATTCTACTGTTTTCAAGTATTTTAGTTCCTCAATTCTTCATTATATTAATGGTTTAACTGAAAATAGAGTAGTTTTACCTGCATTACTACAAAAGAAAGTTAATAATGAGAAATTGATGATTGTTAACGGAAGAGCCAAATTAACCCGAATTAGTACCAAACATCAAATGAATGAACTAATGAAACTAGAAACAGATGAAGAGCAATTTGATTACTTAATTGCAAGTATGAATAAAGAGCCAAAAAGGATCATTGAATACTTAGAGACTATGTTTACTCACGAAGAGATAGAAGAAATCTTCATCACTCCAATAAAAGGAAAATCGAAAGTAGCAACTATTTTATTCAGAGTTCCTTTAGTAGCTAGGACAATAATTAGATTATTCCTTGAGAATTCAAATAAAGAAGTTTGGGTTTATAATAATAGTCAACTAATCAGATTAGACCTACAACAGTTAATAGGACTATACAATGAAGGTTTGTTACACACAAGAAAAGAGAAGATAGACGCTTACGTTACTAAACTATCATATAAGCGTGGTCATTTAACTCAATTACCTATCTTCGCTTTTGGATTGTTCTTATTATCCCCACAACAGATAATCAAGGAGATTGAACTAGCTAATAAAACCCTTCCAACACTTGAAGAGGTTGAAAAGTCAAGAGTTAACGCTAAACTATGCATTGTTGATTATAAAGAAAGTTTCATGATGACTGAACAATCAATTCAACACTATAAAGCAAGAGTAGATGAGTTCTTTGATCTATTGACCATCTATATTAATGACAATGAGAAACAAATAAGAATTCTTGAGATTGACTGCAAACATCAAGAATTAAGCAATACTGCAAGATACAATGAAGTAGTGTTGAAATGCAAGAACTATGAAACTTGCAACTATGAAACAAACTAAGGAGTAAGAACAAACATGTTTACATTTAACGATTATCTAATAGCAACAAGAATAATGAAGAACACATTTGACAAAATGGTAAAGTATAATGATCCAAATATTTCAATTGAAGAACAAATAGCTTGGATCATAGAAATAGCATACTACAAGGATGAAACAAAACAATAACGTTATTTCCATGAGAATAACGTTATTTCTTCTTTGAATAATAATAATCCATCATTACATAAATAGCATGTTGCTTTTCAGTAACAGAAATAAACACACCAAAATGATCTTTTTGAATTTGTATCATTTTCTTAACATCATCATGAGTTTTAACTAACATATATTTAGTTTCTTCTTGAAAATCATCATATTCAGAGATAAATAATTCTCCATCTTTTTCAATCATTTTATCTATGAATTCTTTAGTTAATGGTAATTTCATAATAACACCTAACTATTAGGATAACTTTCAAAAAACTTAACTGTTGGTGATACTTGTTGAATTTTCTCAAGTATTAGATCACTTCTCATTAAATGTTTTCTAATATCCTTTTGATTAGCACCTAGCAAAACCATAGATTGAATAGATCTTTTCTCTGCATCTGAAATAGCTGTTTTAGTCTTAATCTTATAGATTTGACTAACTTCAATTATAGTCATTTCTTAACCTTCTTTTGAAATCCTTTTGGTTTAGGTTTATCAACTATTGTAGTTGATACAGTTTGTTTACTTAATATCAAGTATCCTTGAATATGATAATAGATTTGGCGTTTTGTATATTTAGCATCAAATACTAAATCCATAGTTCCATTTTTGTTCTTTTTCACTAATCCATATTGTGTCTTGTCACTATCTCCAAGATCAAATGAATTGACAATGTATTGATTGCCAGTTATACCATTCAGTTCACTAACTGAAGTTCTAAGAGTTTGATTGGTCATCTTTTCACTCATGTTATTATCCTATATGTAGATTGTTATATATTAACCTATCTAGTAACTGATGTTAGTAGTAACAAAATAACGTTATGCTCATAGATATAACGTTATTTACAATCATCACAAATAGTTACTTTATCTTTATCATTAGGAAATTTCTTTTTAAATGCTTTATTAAAACACTTACAACATAATACTATCATCATAGGATTAACTATTATATCACAAGTTGTATTACCACAATTACATTTATTCATTTGTTAATAACTCAATTAGTTCTTTTCTATTTATTGTGAATGATACTTCATGATTATCTGATTTATAAACAAACATGATTTGATCTTGTTTAATAATCTCTGCTTTTTCAAATGTATTTCTAGCTACTCTTTCCCTTATTGCATAATGTTCTTTATTCAATAAGTTTTTCCATTGTTGATAACTCATAGCTTAATAACTCCAATGGTAACTATGAATAAGATGACTATAATATCAATAATCCAATGTCCTAATAACAAGAACAATGAAACAGCCTTCTTTTTAGTCATATTTCATTACACCAACTATCGATTATTCTAAATACATTCTGATGACAAACAATAAATCCATAAACACCAGCAAAGTAATCATATTTTACAATTGTAAAACAATCTTTCACGCTAATAATAGCCATACTACCATAACTAGTAAGTCTTTCTTTAATGATCTTAGTATCATCCATTCCTTTAAATAATTGTCCTGCTCTTGTTTTAGGTATTGGTAACTCATTATTAAATTTAATCATTGTATTGTTCATAAGTGAATATTTATATAAAGTTATGTTGTAATTATCGTATTATGTATTATAAAGCTAAATAAATAACGTTATACTCATAGAATTAACGTTATGCTGTTAAGAATTCAGTTGGTTGCATGTTAGCTATTATCTTTATTATTTTATGAATGTAGGTATTAATATATGATGTTGATTTGATGTTTTCAATATAGTGTTTGTAAACTTCAATAAATTGATCTCTTGATACTATGTAAGGTTGATCTATTTCAAAACCTCTAGGATCTAGTTTCATATTAGCTTGATAAAGACAAATACGATAATAAAAGCATTGAGGACAATAACACCTAATAGAGAAAGTATGATTTTTCCTAATATTCTTCTTACTTCTAAAGGTATTAACTAAATGACCATGAAATTCAAGATTGTTATCAAACTGTTTAGATTGTAACTTTTGAACATACATACGATAATAACTCTTGGTGTTATCTGCATCAGTATAAGCTAGATTTGCTTTAAATGCTAACATTATTTTAACAGGGTTTAATTCTCTCTTTACCATCTCTGATATTATCCTACCCCCACCACCTAGACAAATTCCACCACTATTTTGATTATAATGGAAATAGGGAATATAACCCGACAATGATTTAAACTCTTGAATATGACTAGTATTGAATGTCCCATCATCATAAAAAGGTGTTTTAATATGTCTAGCTTTGGAATAGATTAAATGACACTTAATACAATTATTCTTTCTATGGTAAGTAATATTTCCACAACTACAACGCTTAGTATGATGTCCAGTACAATTACTTCTATCATTAGCATTAGAACAAGTACGGCAAGCAAATGTTAATTCTCTTGCATTTTCAACACAAGTGCAAGGTATATCATTAATTAATGATTGTTTGGTTATTTTAGGATAACTATAGTAAGTATCTTCAACTCTTATGTTACTAGCTTCGACTGTAACATATCTTTTAATGAATTCATCAATACTAAATATCATCTCTCTTTCTGCTTTAATCTCTATATAATAATTTGAACTATATTGTAATGATGTTGGTTTAGTACATTGAAATACATTAGAATTTAATCTAAATGTTAATTCATTTTTTATTGACATTCCTCCTTTAGCTATTTGGGGTAATATTTCTCTATATGTCTTATTCATCTTCTTTTCTCCATAAAGATCAAGGTTAATAGGAAATGAGTATAATCTATGATCTCGATAATCTGATCCACTAAGATCAATAGCTAAATAAGAATAACACTTGAAAACTTTATTAGGAAATGATATTTTATCAAATATTGATGTAATCTCTCTTAATCTAGCTAAGAATATACTTTCAAACACACCCATAATAATGAGATAGTTTTTTACTCTTCTAACTTGAAGATATTCTAGGTCTATTGATTGAAGTTCTAAAGGAGTGATATTATTAATATCCTTAACCATCTTATCAACATCAGTTAAATAATTCTTAGACATATCCTTTAACCTCACCGATATAATCACGACCAAACATGATATGTTTAAAGTCTGTCTTAAGTTCGTTCCTTGTCCACTTAGTAAACAAGTTCATAAGCATAGAACTACCTGCCATTGCTATTGAGAAATGCATTCTCTCATCTTGACATACATTATTAGTTTCAATGTGAGTTATACTACCATCATCCTCAAAGTAGATAGTTTGTAAATACTTATCAGGATTAGCAGAGTAATAGACTTCAAATTGGTCATATGAACCTATTCTAACATCAAATATTTCTGACTTTGGAAATTTCAAATGATATTGTGATACTTCATATCTAGACTCATTATTATCAGTAAATATCATAATAACATCAAGATTAACTTTATTACCAAACATATGTTCTAATAATTCAGATGTTACCTTTTGATTGTAATAATTAACCTTATTAGTCCTTTTAAGTCCATTATTACCATCAATATTATCTCTTCCTGCTAATCTATTTAATATAACATAACTTGATGATACTTTAGAATGTCTATCAAGTCTTATACCCATACTATTAGCAAAACCATACATACTAACTTCTCTATTACGTGGTTCAATATGGTCAAAATCAAATAGACTAATAACATAATGATCTGAATACTTCAAGAAGTGTGATAGTAATAACATGAATGAACTACCTGTTGCACCTAGTCCAATAACTGCAATATTAGTATTAATATTAGGATTGTTCTTAGTCTTAATTTCAAACTTACTAATATCTATAGTATTTTTTTTTAAACCAAGGCTCATAATACCAACTCCTTAATAATGTCAATATTATCACACTTAATATCAACATTATTAATTGCAGTATAAAGATCGTTAATCTTTAAGAACTTCTTTGATTTCTCAAACATGTTGAGAAGTGATTTATATTTCTCTAAATCACGTTTGACAATAACTATCATATCATTGTACTTATCAACCCAAGGATTATCCAAGTTAGTAAGTTCTTCACTATCTATTGCAAGATCTTGTTCAAGATTGAATTTCTCAATAGTAAAACCATCATCCTTACTTTTGAGGATAACATCAGCAGTTATTGGACTATCTTTTCCTTTCCATGCCCAAACTATACTAAGAACACTCTCAAAATCACCAATATAAGTTTTGATAGTACCATGATCTGTCGAACTATGCCATGAACCCATGTTATGATGACTATGCATTATTCCTGCAAATCTATCTTTTCCAATGTCTGTTACGAACTCACCTAATTGAGACATTTCCCGAAAGATCAAATATTCACTCTCATTAATGAAGGAAACATGACCCCCACTTGTTGTAACTGGCATTAAGTATAATCGGTCAATTACTAACTGTTTTACTTCCTTCTCTAGTGTCCAAGTGAAAGCAATACCCCATTCCATTGTCTTATTAAGGTTCATCATCTTTTTGATGAATGTTGCAATTTCAGGTCTAATAACAAGTTCCCATTTAAGTTTCTTAATAGGTCGTTGACTGTATTGAGTAGTATGGATAGTTGTGGGTTGAGTTAATGGTCTGGTTGCTGATATAGCTTTACCTCCAATATCATGATACCCTCTTGTACCCCAATCACCAAATATATCATGTAAGTTACCTTGATAACTTGCTTGATAACTAGCATCTTCTTGCCATTTCTTCCATTTGCGAGAATTACCCTTACTAAGTTGGTTAATAATGACTGATTTAATCCCTCTTAGAACTGCTTTGAAGTCAACTTTATTCAAATCATGTTCAAATTGAGTTTCTATCTCCATCCACATGTCATTTAAACTCTCTTCTATTTCTTCGAGTTTATCATCACGTTCAAACTTCTCATTATAACTAGCATTATAATCAGTTCGATAACCTTCATTCCAATAGCCATACATTTGACCACCATAAACATCACTAGTAGGTACATTAACAGTCTTACTTAGTTCATCAGCTTTTAACAACTTGACTTGATCTTGTACTCTCATTAGTATATCAATTAGTCTTAGGAAATTAAATGATTGTGGGTTTGATTTATAGTTTTGGAATGTTAGTTCACGGTTACTTTTTTTTTGTTACCAAGTGTCCAATTACCAACGAAGATAACTTCACTGTTGGCATTAGCGATTATAGTATCTAAACTAGAGATCTTACCATCTAACAACACACGAAACTTTTCATCTGCTGGTCTACCCTTCACTTGTGAAAGAGCATCATTAATGGTCATATCCTTATAGTGTCGGACATCTAATCTTTCTGAAGCCAAAATCACTCCTACGCTAGGTTCACCCTCTTCTAAGGGTTTGTTAAGCACGGATTGATTTTCAGAGGCTTCAAAATCTTCTTGATTGAATTCATCATTTGTCATTTGATTTTACTCCTTGTCTCAATCAGAGACATCCTATTCTTAGAGTTATTGTATAAATACTTTCTTGTTACCCTTTGAACTAGAGATCTTCTAGGTGGATAACGATTAACGTTATCCCCATCAGTATAACGTTATTTTTTTATAACGTTATTTGGCAAAAGCGAAATTTCCATAACGTTATAGATACTCTCTTATAAGATGTCTCTCTTAGTTCTATTAGGATAATATGACTTTTACTCTTGAACTATCATCATTTCGCTTACTAGACGCTTAATAAAATAGTTCATATCTCACTCATTGTTGTCAATCGTCTTATTATCCCATATTTTTAACGGAGTTATTAAGTCAAAATGGTAATACCGCTAACTAATCGCAAACAGTCAAATATTTACTCTTGAAGATAGTAAATAAGATGTTATTATCATTAAAAACGCCCTTATTAAGTCGGATCGCTAATCGCTCTAGTTATTGCTTATAAGATGTAAGATGTATATGCTCACTTTTAGCTCTAAAGTAAACATAAATACGAGGGTATCTCAACTCCAACGCACGGCTAGGATACTGTATCTGCCCTTGAAGAATGCGATTTGGATGGATATTCATGATATTTCATAGAACATACAGTCCATGTATCCATTTGGAGTGGATACACGATAAACATTTAACCATATACAAATCCCCTAATTATATATATCTATTGGGGGATTTGTATCTGGTTAAGTGTCTCCCTAGTGTAGAATACGTTGAGAAAACCCTACGGGGTTTTACTTATAAATAATATAGATTTGAAGTGAATATAAGCGTTTGACGGTTTTATATGCTCGTTTACAGCACTTTATCCCACTCTATATATAACCATACTTTTATACTCGTTTCCACCATTTAATTATGCTATGAAGAAAACAGTTAATGTTAAACTAATGCCGATTAGTGAAGGATATGGAATGGTAACTTAAATGAAAGTATATAACATGGATAGGTTAATGCTCTCTGATGCATTGTTTGAATTGAACATCAAGTATAATGGTAACATAGAATGGAAGAAAGACCCTGAGAAGGTTTCTGTTAAGAATAGGGGATTTCGTATATCTCTTAAGGTAAAGGATAGTTCAGGGATAGGAGCTAGGCGTTCTCGTAATGGTCATAAAATGATCTCTGCTTGTTTTCATGCTCATGGTGATCTATTTGACATTCTGTTTAATTACGGGGCAAATCGTATTGTAACTGAATATCATGGAAGAAACGATATGAAAAGTAAGGAAGATAATTGGAAAGATAGTAACATAGGTAGTAGGTACTTTGCACTATATCATTCGGAGGCATGTGATTGCTGATGACTGATAAGTATGACGCTCATTTCGCTCTCAATATAAAATTTGAGATGACTGATGAGGATTATGAATATGTAGATCCTATTGATACAATTTTATCTTATATTAAAAAGATGAATGAAGTTCATAATACTGTAGATTTTAATCTTGTTAAATTATTTAAAAATGATAAACCATTGGATCTTAAGGACATTAAAGATTTATTTTTAGAATATATTAACAAAAAGGTGATTGCTAATGATAAGTGAATTTGTTAATTGTGATATGTGCGATGTTAAGATAAAGAAGGAAGATAAGGATAAGTGGCACAATCTTAACATTGTACGACATCTTAAACCAACAGCTCATATCAATAAAAAACCTGTTGATAGAAATATGAATGCTTCATTTCATATATGTACTAATGATTTAAAGGATTTACTCTTTGAGGTATTGGGTGTTAACTTAAATGATGAACACTCATTGATGTTACATACCAAGATAGCAGAGAAATTGAGGTTATATCCATAATGTCAACTATTTATTCTAATTACTATATTGACAATCAGACTATTCCTGAATATGAGGAAAATGATTTTGAATATAGACATGATAATATATGTGAATTCCATTCTGATTGTAGTGAGACATCATTTGATGAAATAGATATGAATAAATATACAATAATTGATTACATTTATGTTGATCCAACAAATATTAATAGTTGGGAACATGATGAAATACACCACGTTGATAATATTATTGAATATATCAAGGATATTATGCCAGTGTTGGCTATTAAACGTGGTGATGAATACAGGTTAGTATATGATGGTAATCATCGAGTTAATACCTGCAAAGAATGGGGAGTTAAAGTCCCCGCTTATTTG
>SDBT01000193.1_pt1 | contig 87218 bp, 195 predicted proteins | sample 2277101 | NCBI WGS metagenome assembly SDBT01 (sample SAMN10404973, study PRJNA504765) | marine sediment metagenome | isolation source: marine sediment core GS10_PC15, 103 cmbsf | place: Arctic Ocean: Southern Knipovich Ridge | collected 2010
ATATGAAACTACAGAAGAAGAATTAAAAACACTTGTTGAGGTATAAAATGAAATGTCAATGCGGAACAAACGTATTTGTTTATGGAGATATGATAAGTTGGGAATATACTCATCATTATAATAGTCGTAGTAAATCACAAAGAATGAAACATGGGATGTTTTACGGACTGGTAAAACATACTATAAGATATAACGGCCCACAATTAGCTGTTGTTCAATTTTTGGGGAATAAAAGAACGTCTCGAGTGCCACTGAATGAGCTTAAAGAAATGTCAAAGAGACGAAGAAATTTAATAAAAGCACAAAAAGATATAAATGATAATTTCTAATAATCCAGACAAGTAGTTTTTTATTTCTATAGAGTGTTAATGATATGGAGATAACAAAATGGCTGAAAATGCAGGAACAATCGTAGTATTGGGTAAAGCAGATAAAGAATTGATATGCCCGTACAATTGTGATGGTGGAGACGTATGTGTTGACCCTAAAACAGGAAAATGTAGTGTTTGTGGTAGGGTTTTTGAGATAGAAGAAACTGAAATTACTTACACTGAACCTGAAAAAATGGAGAAATAAAATGTTAAAAGACGTAGCACAAAAAACTTATGACGCAGTGGTACTTGATAGTATAGCACTACTTAGCCCTGCTTGTATTGTTGATTTCGGTCTTGATAGAGGAGACTTGCAAGGTAAGTTTGCAGCACTGGCCAGCATAACACGCAGAGGAGCAACGGTAGAGGAGTTTGAAGAAGCAATGGGAAGCGGTATTAAACTTACTGTTCTTGTTGCTAAATATGGCTCTGAGCAATCATTCGGAGAGACATCTTGGGATGTTATAACAGATAAGTTGCAATAATCCAGACAATCAATTTTTCAATCCTATACATTATGAGAGAGAAAACAAAATCTTGGGTTATAGCTATTATTATTACACTGATTATAGGTAGCATAGCTGCCTGGTCGGGATATGCAAAAGGTTGTATGTTAAATCAAATTGAAGTAAGTAAATTGGAGAAATAAAATGACAGCAAAAGTAAAAACAAAGTATTAAAGTTGCTCAATGAGGCAAGTCATATTCTTCAAGATGATAAACATGTTGACGATGTTGAGGTAGATACTTTGTGCGGTCTTGGTGGGGTTCTTGAGGAAGTTGGAGATATAGAAACGGAAGGATAAAATGAAACTATATGAATTAAAATTTAAAGTTAGGCATGGAGAGTTTATATCTGATTTTACAGAGCTTTATGAGGCTAAAGATGATGACGATGCCAATCGTAAGGCTCATGTGTACTGTTGCGGTTTTTATGGGGGAGACAGTGAAAAATTGGATGAAAATTCCTATGAGTTTGATTGTGGTTGTGTTATTTTAACTATTGATTGTGTTAGAGAGGTTGAGAAAGAAGCATGGAAAGAAGAACAATTTAGTAAGGTCTTTAGAGTTATCGAATAATCCAGACAATCAGTTTTTTACTTTCATAGATTGTTAATAATAAATTGGAGAAATACAATGAGAAAAGTAAAAGTAAAAATTGAAGTTGAGTTATCAATGAATGTTGATGAGGGGGTAGAGGTATCAGATGTTATCAATGAATTAGAATATAACTTTTCTGACACTACAACACAAGCAACGGTAGAAGATACCGAAATAATAGATTATGAGATTACTGATAGTAAATGACTTGGAAAGTAAAAGATTTAGATTTTGCTGATGAGTTTGAAGCCGACACCGAAAAAGAGGCAGCTATGGAGGCTCTCAAAATGTTGCACTTTTCTTTTGGCTCAAAAAAAGATATAGAAGAACATGGGGCAATAGAGGTTCTTAAAAATTTAGGATATGAATTGGAGATAGTAAAATGAACAGAGATGTAAAAATTACAAATTGTGTTACTCATCGTTATTTTACAACCGAAGTTGATTTCGATGGAGTAACTAAAACTAAAAGCATAAAATGTGCTTTTAATTATAAAATAGATTGTAGTCCTGAATGTGCAGCTTGCGAACAAAGAGTAAGCGAACCTAAAGTTGTTTGTTCAAGAGGCAGCTTTGATATTGGAGATATAAAAGATTAATCCAGATAGAGAGTTTTTTATTATTATAGATTGTTAATAATAAAATGGAGAAATAAGAAATGAAAAATCTAGCAATTATATTGTATATAGTATCAATCATCGGTTTTATAGGTAGTCTTATATATATGATATTTACACTTAATAACCCTCTTAGTGCAACTACAACAATGTGGGGAGCATATAAAACATATTTTGTAAGTTATTGGCATGTTTATATACTTATGATAGGCTTTGGTGCAATGGCTCAATGTCTATTATATCAAATTAAAAAGCAATAACGGGACTGATAGCTCAGTCGGTAGAGCGGCTAAAAGGCGTGTTTGATATAGACGCGAATATATTAGACTATAAGGGAATAGCTAATCCTTATAAGCTGGATAGCGGATCGCAGGTTCAAATCCTTGCCAGTTCCTCCTGATTTACAAATAATCCAGACAATCAGTTTTTTGTTATTATAGATTGTAAGAGCAAGTGAACAACCAAACGTTTGGTAATACTCCAAACAGTGGGACTTTCTTTGCTCTTACACTAAATAACTTAACAGGAGAAATAAAATGGCATTATCAGAAAATGATAGACTGAATCTTGCACTTGAAATTATGAGTGATAATGATGTTGAGAAGTTTGAGGCAGTATCGAAACTTGCTGAAACTGAAAACATCGACATTTACGAAGCATTGACAAAATATGATGAAACACATGGATTGACATTATGAATTATGGAAAATATATAATTAAAGAAATTATGGGGCATGAGGTAGCAATCCTATTTAATCCTCTAATAAATCATTGCGATATTGGCACTTGTAAGGAAAGTAGAGGAGAAACAGTATCGGCAGGATTTTTTATAGCTTTTGCTGAACCCTCAGAGCAAGATAATAAAGATATAGGTGTTGAAGTTTTTGGGAAAAGTGAAACACTGAAACTTGAATCAAGACCAGAAGATGAAAAACTTGTTAAACAAGTATTAAGAAAAGGATAATTCTAATGGATATTATAAAACAATATTTTCAATTAAAATCGGGGTTTGTTCTTTTTATACTTAGAACAAACTTATATAGCGAATCTCTTCAATATTTTTTAACACTGTTTGAGGAGGCAAAAAAAGACTTTCCAGATATAAAAGCAAAAGATATTGCAGCTACGGAATATGATGGAGATACTATTAGAGGAACAAGAGGAATAGAATTTAGGATTAAACCAAAAGGTAAAGCAAAAGTTAAAATACCTAAAGAATATAAAAAAGCTATTATTATATATCCTAAAAAATAATCCAGACAAATAGTTTTTTACTCTTATAGATTGTTAATAATAACTTTAGGAGAAAAAAAATGTCTGAACAAGATGAAAAATTTGCAAAAGATGTAACATCACTTCTAAATCAGCTCGGATTTGTAAGAATGGAGGATTACCATGATAATTCGGGTTGTCCTGCTTGCTATAATGGCAGTATCTTACAATTCTACAATCCTCTTACCAAACAAGGGATTTTGGTAACAGTAGGAGATGTAACAGATTTGTCGAATCAACAAACCCTTTTCGGAGAAGATTTCTTACTTGAAGTAGAAGAAGATTTCAAAGTAAAAATCTGCTAAAGATGAAAAGAGTAATAAACAATAGAAGAAGAAAACAGCAAAAAGCTATAAGCATAGTAAAACAAAGGCTCCTGGATAAACTTACAGAGTTAGCAAAAGGCTTAACACCACCTGAAATGGCGACTGCTCATGTTGATTACTATTTTACTTGTAATCTTATAGAACGAGAAATTCTTATGAGTATATTTGAGACCTTAGAAGATAGAGTATTAACCGATATAGCTCGTTATTATGAGAAAATAAGAAATAATCCAGACAAGTAGTTTTTTAATAGTAAGTAGTGGAAAGAGTTAAATATTATTAAATCGAAACCTCGAAACGGCCCGAAAGGATGGTGTATTTTGCTCTAAACAAACTATTAATTATTGATTAAATTATGTTATTAGAGATTGATATTAATTAAAACACGTTTGGCGGTAACGTATAACCGCCACGAATTCTTACTTTTTTTTCTTTGTTGTTTTTTAGACATACGCCTCTTGTTTCTTGGTGAGACAAGAGGCGTCTCCTTAATCCAGACAGATAGTTTTTTAATCGGATAGATTATGGGAACACTAACAGACGTAAAAAAAGATATAAAAAACTATAAAGAACGTCTTGTTCGTAAAGCAAAACATAACGGACTATGGGAAAATTTCGGGGATGAAGAAGTAAGAGTATTAGAAGATGAATATCATCTACATCAATTCTCTGATGATAATGTATGGAAAACTATTAGAGAATTTGCTCAATGGTGTTATAATTGTGATATTAATGAATTGGAGAAATACTAATGGATGTTGGAAAAAAGGTAACAGAAGTTGCAGAAATATTGAGCATTACAAGTGCTTTATATGATAAAGAAACTAAGCAAAATATTACACAAGATAATCAAATGAAAATAGCAGCGGCTATTATTGATAGTGAATCAAGAATAAAAGCTGCGAGGATACTGGCTTGTGCTATCAAAGAGGCGTCGCAAGACCTTGTAGAAGCAATACAATATCATAAAGTTTAATCCAGACAATTAATTTTTCATTCGGATAGATTATGAGAGAATTAAATAAATCACAAAAAAGACTATTAGACGAGTTCTTTGAAACTATCAAAGACGAACACGGCCTGGCTGTAAGGGATATAGTTTTAGACCTAATGCCTAATGATGTATGGGTAAAATTATTGGGAATGGGTGAATTTGAAACTATCTATAACCATACTAATAACTATCTAAATAGCAAAGCATAAATAATGAGAAAATTAAGCGTAAGACAAAAGAAGATTGTTGATGAATGGTTTGAAAAAACTTGGACAGGAGCAGGTGGTGTTATAGGGGTTGCAGATATACCTCAAGATGTATATAATAAGATAGAGAGGATAAGTGACCACGAAACTCTCTGGACCGACCTGGAAAGATATATCACCGATAAGGCTCTTAAGAAAATGTATGGATAGGAATATAATATGAAAGTGATTATAATTAGTGGATTAGCCTCGTTATTCTTTTTTATAATGGCAAAAATATGTAGGAAAATGGCAAATAATCCAGAACATGAAGATATAATTGTTGGAGCAATTACAATGTACGCTGTAAGTCTTTTCTTTGCTATTATATTTCTTTGTAGTTTAATAGGTTATTCTACTATCGGATTATAAACAATCCAGACAATTAGTTTTTTACTATGATAGATTATGAAAATCATAAATAGCATAAAAAGAATAAGAAAATACGGCATAGTAAAAGAAATAAGATTAAAATTGCGGGCAATTTTTGAGAATAAATGTAAAAAAAGAATTGCACAAGTTAAATATAATAGACAAAGAATGGATTTAGGTTTGAGTTCTAAAGAAAGAAAACAACCAGTCACTTCTAAATGGTTTAAGTTTTATTCTTGGATGGAATTTAAGTTAAGAGGATAGATTATGGAAAAGCCATCACCGAATAATTCAAGTGAAAAAAATATGCTGATAAAACTTTGCAGTAAATGTCATGCTGGAATGTCTGGGAATTGCACAAGAAAAGAGTTTAGGGAAACTTGTGAAAATTGCGGGGCAAAAAGAATGATTAAAAGATTATATTAATGGAGAAATAAAATGATAACGATGTTAATGATTTTTATACTATGGGTTTGCGTGCTTTGTTCGTTAGTATGTTTCGCAAAATTGATAAATGATTTTAATCAAAAATCTGTCGGGATGACCTTAATTGTCCTATCCGTTTCTTTAACACTTGCTTTTGTATTTAGTTTGATTGTATTTTATGAGATTGTTATAAGTTTAATTGTACTTAAAATGTAATGGAGATATAAAATGATTTATGCACTACTCGGTCTTATATGGTTATTTATATACCTTTCAATAATATCTTTAATGAAAATAACAGGGAGAGCAAAGGTAAAATATAGTTTAACATTTTATGTAGCTTTTCTATCACTCTTTTTAACATTTTTTTTGGGATTTAGTTTATTACTAATTCAACATATTTTTCAATAATCCAGACAATTAGTTTTTTACTCTGATAGATTATGAAAGCTAAAAAATGGTACATTAAATTTCCGTTAGATGCGTATGCAATGGGACCAATTGAATTTAGAGAACCTGTTGATGAACGCAGGATAAGGAAATATGCAAGAGAATTTTCGGGGTATAAAAGATTACCACATGGTTTTAGTTGTTGGACTACAGGAGAAACAATATGAAAGTATCTATTAGTGAAAAAATACAAAGCACAATAGACGCCGCTAAATTTCTTGAAAATGCAGTCGCGTCAATGAAAGCAAATGAAGAATGCTCAAAAGAAAAAGCGGAAGTAGCTATTGTAGCAATGAAAAATTGTGACTCTATCTCCTTGAGCACAGCGGCAAAAGTTGCAGATGAACAAGAGGGGTTAACTCCACAAGCAAAAATAACAATGGCTGTTCTTTATTTAACATAATCCAGACAACCTATTTTTTACTTCTATAGATTGTTAATTTATTGGAGAAAAAATGAAAAAAATGAAACCTGGCAAAGCAGAACAAGAAAAAGTAATATTTAGACAATGGATAATAGGTTGTGAAATTATAGCCTTATTTCCTGAAATAGCAACCGACACTATCGGTTATAATTGTCAATCTTATATGAGAGTTGGACAACATGGAGCAGCAAGCCCACACTCTATATTACACGATACCAAACCTGCAATTCTTGAGGATGGGGCTGTTAAAAACCTGATTAAAGAGTTGACAGATTTAGGTTATGATTTGAAAATCATCAAAAGGTTCAGACAATCACACCAAAAAATTCGTAGGGATATGTATAAATAAGGATAAAACAATGGAAACTTATGACGAAGTAACTTATGAGATATTACAAAAAAACCTAAATAACTATATACAATTAGGAGGTAGAGGTATATTAGATGGTCTTCAATGTCCTAGTAAGTATAGTATATATCTAATTGTAAAGATACTTAAAGGTATAACACCTGATAGAATAGAAGATGGTGTTTGCTTTAGACAATACAGACGAAGAAAACTGAGTTTTCTACCTGAAATGAATTTCAATCAACAATGTAGAATATATACTCCAAAAGAATATAAGAAATTACCAATCTATTTTACATAATCCAGACAACTAGTTTTCTATTCTTATAGATTGTTAATAATAATTTAGGAGAAATAAAATGACTATGTTAAAACAAATTAGTATTGCTATTATTGTTATCCTTTTAATAGCAATTATGGGTTTGGTAGTTTTTGTGATAAGAGTTGATAATACGAAAATAATTCATCCTGCTGCAACTGCTAAAGAATATGAAATCCAAAAGCAGGAAGAGATAGAATACCAAAAAACAGATAAATATAAAAGAAGACAGGAAATATATAAAAAACAAAAATAAATCCAGACAATCTGTTTTCTATTCTTATAGATTGTTAATCAAAGGAAAAAATGGAACTATCAATATTAATAATAATTGTTCTAATGATTGGGATAATCGTTGGAATAAAAATTGGAATACGTGAAAGAGATAAATATTGGATTAAGAAAATCCAAGAGAGAACAAAAATAATAGCTGCGGAGAATGAAAAACTTAAAAAAAGACAAATAGAACTTGAAGAAAAAATTAAACGAAAACAGGAGAGAATCAATGGTTGAAGTAATAACAAAAGTAAAAAGTAGAACTGGAGAAATCCTCGAAACCAAAATCCCTGTCGAAATAATAGGTCAAGATGAAGTAGCAACCGTGATAGGGAATATCAAGAACGGTCAAGTCTTTACTATCATCGTTATTGAAAAAGATAACAACGAAAGACTTATAAGTTGTCGTAAGTTGGCAGAAAATCAAATAGACTTTTCGACTGTCGTTGAAATAAGAACAAGTGGCAAGAGGTATATGGTAGGGATGTATTAATGGATATAGGAGATAAAGTTATCGTTAGAAGTAATGAAGATGACCCTCTTCTTATAGGGCATATAACTTCCTTTACTGATTTTGGTAATCCAAAAAATGATTTATGTCCTATTGTTGAAGATGAAGAAACAAAAGAAGAGTTTATTTGTATGGGTATTGTAAAACCTTATTCAGAAGGACTACTAAAAGAACTCGAACCACTAACACCGAAAGAACAATGGAATCTATTGTCAAAAAATTATAAGAGAAGTTAGGAGAAAATAACAATGAATATATTTATAGTTATTGTAAGTATTGTAATAATTCTTTTAGTTGTTATGCTTGTTAAATGGGCAGATTCTCCTTGGGTAAAAGCAAAAGGTGGAAGATATAGAATGTATCAAGTACACGGGATGTTTCGCACTTGGGAATATAGATTACAAAAACGAAATTGGTTAGGCTGTTGGTCAACTGTTTATGATGAATATGACCATTCTGAGGATTCAGACCAATATAAAGCATTGATTAAAAAGTATAAAATGAAAATAAGACATAGATAAATCCAGACAACTATAAAATAGTTGAGATGGTATGTGATTAAAGATAATATAATAACAATTCGTTATAGACCAAAAGCTAAACTTCGATACTGTTTTAAATATGAGTATTGGAGAAATGGCAGAGTTTCAAAGTCTATGTGCGATAGTCATTTAAGTTGTGAAACAGACCATATCTTAGGAGTATGGGGAGATAAATTTTCAGGAAAAACTCTTTATTGGAATGTTTCTTCTTATGTTGCAAAGATATTCCAACGATGTTGTCATCATGCCTATTATGTAAGTCAAGCTAAAGATTTTGGTGACAAGATGATTAAACATCATAAGGAAAGTTTAGCTGTATTGTCTGTTGTTTATGATATATTCTTAGATTTTTTAAAGAGTAGGTCGTCTCAGCTTTTTGGCAATGAAAATGATTTATATATATTATTTAAGATACATCACGAAATATCTAAGCTACACGATGAATCTATGAAAAAATATTACAAGGATGATGGAAAAACAGACCTTGTAGAATTTCATGTAAGAGATATATTATTTAACATTATGTGTGAGATAACAAGAATTAGAATCAATGATTATGAGATAGTAAAAGATTTTAAGAAAATAACAATAAAAGAATGGGAGAATGGGACATATCCAAAAAAACCTAATTAGAAATTAATCCAGACAATTAGTTTTTTGCTCTTATAGATTGTTAATACTATTTAGGAGACAAAGAAATGAAAACAGTTGCAAAAATCAATTCAAATATGGCTCAAGCAATCGGCACTACAAGATATATTAAACATTTTACAGGCTGTCTTGTGTTTACCGATGGAGTTGACCAGCTGAGAGAGGATGCCGATTGTCATTGGTTAGTCGATGCGATTGCTTCGTATCAGCCAAAACACAAGGGAGTAAACTTTCAGCTTTGGGAGTTAGTTGTTAATCCTGATAAGTCGGCAGTTTTGACTATGAAAGAGGATACAAATACTCCTATATTGGTTAGACAAGAAATAGACCGCACCGATTTTCCACTTGAGAACATTACGTTTTATGTTGAGTTGGGAGGATATGGTTCACCTGAAAATTGGACTCCTTGTATGGTTTTACTATTACCAAGTGAGCATTAATCAATATACCTGGAGCAGCCCCCGACAAGTATGGGCGGCTCTCGGATAGAGCAGACCCGCATACAAGTTATGAGGCGGGATAGCTCACTATCAGCGGGGTACGCGACCCGCACCGATCTGGAGAGTCGCGCGTCGAGTGCGGCTCTCCCATTTTTTCCAGACAGTTAGTTTTTTAGTTAGATAGATTATGAGAAAAGCTGATAAAATCTTGGAAAGAAGAATAAAATGGAGAGCAAAAAATTGTACCGATAAGAATGAAAAACGATATTATAGAGATAGAGAAACAGGTTTAGCATATTATAGATGGGTTAAAAAAGTACAAAAACACTTACCTGAATTAGCAAGAAGAGTTTTTGATTTAAGAGGTAAGCATTATATGGGTTGTGGTTTTCATTATGGCCTTGAAAAATTGTTAGGTAATGTTATATCTGCTCTTAATGATTATAGTTCTCATCGTCAAGGGCAAGAAGAATTTACTTTTAAGATTTTAACAGAAATAAATGTAAGAGCACTATTTATAGATATAAAAGAAGCAGAACAAAGTATTATTGCGGAGAATTAAAATGACAGTACAAGAAGGATTTGAAAACTTTAAAAAATTAGTAGAAGCAGGTCATGGAGACGTTGAGTTATTAGCCATTGACGGTCAAGGTGATACTGCTGAGGGAGCAATCGGTAGTGAGGTCATGGAAGTCGGGGAAGAGACAAAATACTATCAGGGAGAGGTTTTGGATATGAAAAAAGGAACAAAGTTTGTTCCTATCCATTTTGGATAATCCAGACAATTAGTTTTTTACTTGGATAGATTATGGCAACAAAAACAAAAGTACCTGATATAATAAGAGAAATATGGGACGAACTCGAAAGTGTTCCTATCAATGATAATGAAGAAATAGAGAGAGAATGGAGAGAATTTCCAAGAGGGACACACCGACAAGAAATATGGCATTGGTTTGAAGAAACCTTTAATCTATCTATTGGAGACGATTTATTATGAGACATAAACCTTTTCCCCTTGGGCAGATCGGTTATTAATCCAGACAATTAGTTTTTTACTTCTACAAATTGATAATCAGGAGTAAAGACAGTGTATGAATTTCATAGAAAACACGATAAACCAATATTTGATGAAGATATAAGTATTAGATATTTCCGAAGTCTTATATTTTGGAAAGATGTTATACGACAAATTCCACCTCTTATTAGAAAACTTGCAGAATATTATCAAATCCCACAAGAAAAATATCCCGAAATTATAATATTATTTGACGATGAAAGATGGGAAGAATGGAGAACCTTATATGGTAAAAAACACAAGTTAGGACAAATTACAGGAGGCACTTATTCTCCATTACAAAATAGAATATCATTCAATCCTTATCTATATCTTTTTCAAGGTGGGAATGAGTTTATATCTACTCTCTATCACGAATTAGTCCATTGGATAATAGAACACGTTAATTATCTTAATGAAGAATGGGTTGATAAAAGTGGGGAAACTCATTACCATATATTAGATTTTGATATGGTTTATTGTGATATTTTTGATGTTAAAGATAAAGATAAAAATAAAGATTGGTCAACTTATCGCTCATTAAAAACAGGTGTTGGAGCATATCACAATATTCAAAAATTAAGATATATATATGCTGAACCAGTAAATAAAGATAGTGAATATTATACAGGTCAATATTGTTATGCCGACAGAGAGGGATATTATGAGTTTAGTGTTGATTATAGATTAACAACATAATCCAGACGATTAGTTTTTTACTTTGATAGATTGATAACACTGAATAGGAGAAATAAAATGATACCTGAATTTAAACAAAACAAATGGCATAACTTTGGTGATGCAAACCATAGAACAGAGGGAGGGATGTTTGTTAAAAGAGTAGGGGATGATATAGAAGTAGTCCAAACTGTTAACAACGAAGAACACGGAGGAAAAGGTTACACCGTTAATAGTCGTTCTGATTCTGTTGCATATCTAAAATCAAGATTTCAAACTTTCAAGGAAAATCCTTGGGAAAATAGTGTCGGCTCTTTTGCTGATTGGGGCAGATATGTCGAACTCGAAGCCAAAAGCAATTGGCCTATAGATACGATTGTTATGTATCTTGCAGGTGATATGATTAGTTATTATGGTCCCGATGGAGAACCCAATTGTGGTACAAACTATTGGGATTTGTTAGGGATAAACGGTATCGGCAGATGGGAAAAGTTTTAATCCAGACAATTAGTTTTTTACTTTTATAGATTGTTAATAATAATTTGGAGAAATAAAAATGGATGACGAAACAAGACAAGCAATACAAGACCTGATTGATGAAGTTGATGGTTTGGCAGGAAGCCAAAGAAATATCAGTATGAAAATGTTCAAAGATTATCAAACAATACAAAAATTAAGAAAACTCCTTGAGACAAAATAAAATGGAGAAATAAAAATGGATGTAAAACAAAAAACACTTATAAAGTTTGCTATGAATTATCTAAAAGCCAACGCCGATGAGGATATAATACAAGATAAACTAAAAGAAATAACAGGCTCAGATGATGTAAAAGAATGGGAAAACGTTATTGATGAAACAATCCAAGAGAGTGATAATATTAATGTAAACTTTGCCTCTAAAGAAGATTTAGACAAAGCCCGCGAAGTAGCTCTCGATCATTGCCGTATGAATAGATTTATAAAAGAAGTAATGAAAGGAACAGCAGTAAACAAAACAGCCGCGATTACAGTATGGGCAAGTTTAACTGATGAACAAAAAGAAAACCCTGAACAAACAGCCATTACTCATAAACAAAATTATAACCTTTAATCCAGACAAACAGTTTTTTGCTCTTATAGATTGATAATACTATTTAGGAGTAAATAAAATGGAATTAAGTATAGACCATCTTACAATAGAAGTAACAAGAAAATGTAATATGAGATGCGAACATTGTTTAAGGGGGCCTGCTCAAAGAAAAACAATTGACAACCATCATATCTATAAAATTATGCAATTGATTAATAATGTATCTACCTTAACCATTACAGGTGGAGAGCCAACACTTGCTATGGATTCACTCGAACAAATTAAACATTGTGCAATGTATGGCAGTTGTGATGTTAATAGTTTTTATATGGTAACAAATGGCAAAGCTATTAATGTCGAAGCCCTTGCTCAATGGGCGTATGGTATGAAATTTGCCTGCACCGATAACGAAATATCAAGGATAGGTTTTTCTTTTGATTGCTTTCATACTAATACTTTTAATTGTAAACAAGTAGAAAAACGAAGAAGAAATTATTATAAACTAAAAGATGTATTGCTTTGTGAGTATGGAATAGATGAGGCTGATTGTGGGGGTAGTTTTATTACAAGACACTCAAATCAAGATTGGGGTTATCATTCTTTAATAACTCAAGGTAGAGCAAAAGATTTTGGAGCAAGAGATAACAGGGTGAAATTTTTTGAAGAAGATACTTATACCTATGAGAATGAAGAATATATACGTTTTATTGATACTTCATTATATCTATCTTCTAATGGTTATCTTATCGCAGGTTGTGATTGGTCGTATCATAATATAGACCATAACGAACAAATAAGGATTGCCCATATAGACGACATAACTTGTAGAGATGATTTAATAAATGCTATACTATTATATAATAAAAAACAAGAGGTTGATTTATTGGTTGCATAATCCAGACGAACAGTTTTTAACTTCTATGAATTGATAACACTGAAAGGGAAAATAAAATGACTATTAAATTCAATGCAGATAATAAAAGTAACCAATGTTTTACAGATGAACCCGAATATTCTGTAAAAAATGTCAAGTCGTTTATGGGTATGGAGGGGCTTGGTTATGAATGTTCTTTATATCTTGATGGCAAAAAAATAGGAACAGTCACCGATACCGCCAATGGTGGTATTGCTGATTTTTATCTTGAGAAAGGGGAAAAAGAAAAACTTGATAACTATTGCAAAACATTACCAAAAAATGAAGAATATGATATTGAGGTTGATTGCGATATATTTTTATCGGAACTTGTTGATAACTTTGAAAACGAAAAAAGAGAGACAACAAGATTTAAAAGACTTTGTAAAACAAAGACGGTTTATCTGCTCAAAGATAGCCCCGACAGTCTTTGGAGTATCAAATACAAATACTGTAAAAAAATTGCTGATAAGTTAAGAGTAAAACATGGTGAAAACCTTGTAGAGATAATAAACGAAAGATATATAAAATAATCCAGACGAACAGTTTTTCGTTTGTATAGATTAGTTAAAAAGTTAATAAGGTATTGATAAGGGCATTGTTGATAGACAAGAATGATGCGGGAGAGTATCGGACTCTCTAGAACGGACTTGGCCCTGTTCGTCCCTAACTATCAAGGGAAAAGCATTTAAGAGTCAATATCTTATTAACTTTTTAGGAGAAAAAAAATGTTAGAATTTATTGATGTAAAAGTATATGATAATTCAAATCCAGACCCAAACATCCCGTCCAAAACCTCATTATCTTTTAGTGATAAATCCTATCCTGATAGATTGTGTGTTGTTGGAGTATTGCCTCATAATTCTGAAATATCTTTTGATAAAGAAAATGCTCAAAAAATGATTGATTTTTGTCAAAAAATAATAGATGAATAATCCAGCCAATCAGTTTTTTATTTTTGTAGATTGTTAATAATAATTAGAAAAGGAAAGGCTCACTATGTTATCTACAAAAATAAATAAGTTAGGCAATGAGATGATTGTTGAAAGAGACGGAAAAGAAGTATTGATAATTTTAGAACTGAGTGTTGAAAACGAGTCAATGTATGTAGTTTTTCACCCATTTGATTCTTGTTGTGAAATACAAGATAATACAGATAATAATGAAAGTTTTGAGGATGGATGGACACACAAATTAGTTGAAAAAGAATAAAATGAATAAAAGAGAACAACAAATAATTGAAAACCATGTCAATAAACATAATGGAGGATGGTATAATATTATTGATAGATACACCGATTGTATCCGTATCAAATGGGGAAAAGGTGACAGAAGCTATATAAAACTCCTTCAAATATAATCCAGACGAACAGTTTTTTATTCTTATAGGTTGTTAATACTATTAGAAATAGAAAGATTTTATTATGGATTTTGAAAAACTCAAATCATCTAAACAAAATACAGTACTTGCTTATGTTGTATTTAGAGAACATACTCTTGGTTATCTGTACCGTCTTGGTAATCATTTCTATATCGGAGTGTTACACGGCAAGACGATAAAAGGTGGTTTGGATTGGAAAGGTGACGATTGGTTGCTCGGAATTGACCAATTTAAAGACGTTAGAAAAGCTACTAAAGAAGATTTTGATGATTATAATGTATCAAGTAAAGGGCATTTAACATAATCCAGACAATAAGTTTTTAACTTCTATGGATTAGTTAATAATAATTCAGGAGAAAACAAAATGGAAATTATAAAAATTGATGGTGATAAAGTTTATTGTTATGTTGATGAAACATTTGTTATTTTTCATAAAAATCAATTGATAACTGGTGCAGATATTGTTGGAGCAGCTTGGGCAGCAGGAAAAGCTATAAATTCGATGGATGTTCCACTATCTCCTATTAAAAAAGATACACCTTATCATAGTATGATAATAATGAAATTGTTAAAAGATAAAGAAAAACAGTTGCTTAATCCAGACAATTAGTTTTGAATTGATATAGGTTGTTAATAATAACCTTTTGGGAGTGAATAAAATGATTATGTTTGTGAAAATGACAGGCAAATGGATTGGTAAGAAATTTGATTTTGACCTTGATGATGACCTCGAAGATATGAGAATCCATGTTAATAATGGTAGTGTTGTTGCTTTTGCAGAAGATTACGAGACCTTTGTTTTAGAAATGGGTCTTGATGAAAGTAAAGTTGAAATGGTGGAGTAATCCAGACAATTAGTTTTTTGTATGATTATGAGGCAAGGAGACACGTTTGACTTAATGCGTCAAAACTGATTTAGTTTCTTAATTGAATTGGTAGAAAATAGACCCTTGCCATTTTAATCTTTTTCGGAGAAAATAAAATGATTATATGTAAATACAATAGAAAAGTCTCAAAAGATGATAAACCTTTTGAGGATGTTGGAACAGATGAATTTAGAACCCCTAACGAATTAGAAGCATATAGAGTAATACAACGATGGAACAATCGCGGTGGTTTTGCAAGTGAAGTAAATGTAAAATGGAGATATGATTTTATATCTATTAGACTTGCAACAGGTGAAGATATGGATAATGAAAAAATGCAGTATTTTAAGTCTGATAATTGTTAAATAATCCAGATGGTTAGTTTTTTAATCTTATAGATTGTTAATACTAACCTTTTTTAGGAGTAAAGAAAATGAAAAACGGATTGAAATTGTTCGGAAAGTTTAAGGGAATTTTTCTTGAAGCAAGGGTTGGCGGCGAAGCAAAAGAAAAATTCATAAGAGATTATGGAGTAGCAACAGGAGAAAACATAACAGACGATAATGCTTTTATGGTAAGAGGAAAAAATGGTTGGGCCAAAGCCCATGACCTGAAAATGTATTTTGACGCTCCCGATTGGGTGGTAGAAAGTTTAAGAAAACTTGGCTTTCGTATCGTCAAAAGACAAATCGAAATGGAAAAATACGATGGAGGTTTGAAAGAATATCCCTGGAAAGTTTGTAGTAAAGAATTGTTTTGGTGGTTAGTCGATTTTGGCTATAAGTTAGGAAAAAATCAAGCAATATCTTATGATTTTTATATTGCAGGAAAGAAAATCGAAGTAAAATCAGCTAAAAAAGAAACAGAAAAAACTGCTAAAAACCCCGAATTGATAGCAGTTGCATAATCCAGACGACTTTGTTTTTAATCTTATAGGTTGTTAATACTAACCTTTTTTAGGAGTTAAAAGAAAATGGCAAAAGAAAGAAAAACAAACACAAGTGTAATGGCAATGGGTTCTTTATTGAAAACAATCGGGACGGTTGCAAAAGTCGAATTAAAAGACAATCCCGAAGCCCTGGCCGAAGTTGACCAAATGGTTGCAGATGTAAAAGATAGCAATATCACAACCGCAATGGCATTGCAAGACGATGCAATCGGTGCTATGCACGATGCAGATGATGCCGCCGAAGCCAACGAAGCCGAAGAACAAGCAAACGAACAACCCGAAGAAGAATAAAACATAATAAATTCCAACCCAACAAAACCCCCTTGTTATTAGAGGATAACAGGGGAAATTTTTTGATTGTATAATAAGATATGTTATTATAAAATAATCCAGACGCCCTGTGTTTTTTTTATATAGATTGTTAATACTAACCTTTTAGGAGTAAAAAAAATGACAGAAAACACAAAACAAACAACAGTAAAAGACAGCGATGTAAAAGTATCGTTGCCAATAAAGACAGAAAAAGCTGTTTTTATTGAACGGAGGGTATCGTCAAAAACGATAGCCGATGAAGTTGCAAGCCGAATCACAGGAAAATTGTTGGGGTTTGATGATATTTTCGACCCGAAAACTCAACAATTTTTAACCGAATCCGAATTAACCGCAAAAGGTGCGGTTTTTATTACAATCTCAATGAATAAAACTTTGGGAAAATCGGATTTGACGGTAAAAAGCCGTAAAACAGGAAACCCGACTCCATTTATCCGCAAAACCACAAAATATCAGGTTCTTGGCAATATAAACTGGACCTCTTATATCAACAAACGCGGCTCGGGTGATTTTGTATCTTCCGAACAAAGGTCAAACGGCGTTGAGAATTACGAAAACTGCAAAGCAATCGGGAAAACAAGAGCCGAAAACTACACAATTAACGGCGTTGCTTTTCAACATCTTGAATCGACAAAATACTTCGATGAAAACGGTGTCGAGTATCCCGATACAGAAACTCTTGAATATGAGTATCTGAAAAAGCAAAGCAAAGCAAGCAAACAAAAAGAAGCCGACAAACATGGTATAGATATCAAGTTTGACCCGAAATATCGAACAACACGAATCGACAGTTGTGATAATATTCGGGTGTTTGGGTTTGAGTATAAACCCACTGATAACCCAAACAACGGATAATAAAACTCCTGAATAGGTTGCACAACAATCTATCCATACCCTACTCATCTTAACAGGATGGGTGGGGTCTTTTTATATCTCCCCTTCCCCTGCCGATCATCACAGACTAATCAGATATAGAATGTCCTGAATACAATGGGTATTGTGGATATAGAAAATCGATTTTGCGTTACCCCCACCCTTACCCTCCGAGTTTGAGATAAGGTATCCATATTGCCTGACCACCATTCTATGGGTCCCTTTTTTAAAAATCTGGGAAATTTTGAGCCAAAACTTTTTAGTTTTTATATTTAACATTTGAAAGTGAAAGCTATCTCCTTATAATGTAGGAAAACTGTTAAATATAGGAATAATCTCATGGCAAAGAAGAAAAAAAATACCTCAAATTGGTATAATAAGTTAACCGAAGCAGAAAGACAGATATGGTATTTGATTTATTATCATCCTACACACATACGGAATAGGACTGATGCTTTGGAACTGTTCTTTTGTACAATTGGGACAGGGCTTGAATGGGAAGAAGGTCAAATAGTGGACAAGATTAAAGACAACTATTTAACTGCTGAAAAACAAGATATGTATAATTTAGATCAGGAGATTTATAAAAAAGCATATTACAATACTTTTTGGAAAGATGGGGCTATGGCGCATGATGAATTAAAAGCATGCAATATTAGACAGATGAGGGAATATAATTATCAGATGAATTGCATGGCTGAATTTACTTTAAATAACATTGAAGAGGCAACAACCGTAGCCTTTGCTCCTAAATCTTTTTATCCATTAGGTAGTTACTCAAAACTATTGAAAGTGCCTAAAAATGTAAAAGATGATTGGCTTGAGCTTGCGATTGAAACTTGTGATTTAGTTTTAGCAACAGATCCCTTATATAGAGGGCATGATAATAGGTTATGTAATAAGAACAATATAAAGTTAGCAAAGAAACAGAAAAAGAAATTATTAAAATTAAAAGATTCTAGGAAATAATTATGGCAAAGAAGAGATTTTGGGAATATAAAAATAAGACACTATTTGATGGATATAAATTACTACAAGAATATCATGACACAAAATGTCCCACAGGGCCTGGTCATCTTTGTGGTTTTCCTATAGAGTTTATAGAAAAGACTATGAACAAGGTAAAACGTCTTTTAGCGGAGAATAAAAGATTAAGAAAGAAGGTTAGGGAATATGAAGAAATTATATCAGAATGGGACTACACAAAAAACCTTTTATACTAACTACAGAGAAACAGAAGTTAGTAGAAGATAATTTTAAGTTAGAGATAGTCATGGGAAGACATAGGAAACCATTTAGATTAACTACAGAGAAGCAGAAGTTAGTGGAGGATAACTTTAAGTTAGTATATTACTATCTACATTTACATTGTGGTAAGGGCAAAGATGTCCCTATTTGTAGGGAAGATGATTTATTAAGTTATTTAGAGGAGAGGATGTGTTATGCGGCTAATACTTGGGATGAGAATGGTAAGGCTGCTTTTCACACTTATGCTATGGTTGCATTGAGAAGTGGATTAATGGCATACTATACATTCAGTAAGAAATTTTACAGTAGGATAAGATTTATTCCATTTGGTAGAGGCCGTAAAGATGAGGAAAATCATGAAGAACCTGTTTATGAGGAGAAGTTATATGACTGGGAGATGATAGAGGAGTTATTTGAGGAATCAGAATTAACTTTGCGGGAAAGAGAAATAATATCTTTAAGGTTTCGTAGTAGGATGGTATTGAATGATATTGGTAAGGAGTATGGGATATGTAGAGAGATGGTTAGAGTTATCATTAAGAAGGGGATAGGGAAGATGAGAAAAGTAATAGAAGAGAACGAATATGAATTAGATGATTTTCTCTTCCGCAAAAATAAAACATTATAGTGAGTTAGGTATGATAGCACAGGAATTAATAGGTTGTAGGGTAATAAAAAAAGATTGTGATGATAATATAGTTACTATAGGGAAAATTATTGGAGGTGGGATTGGTGGAGAAAAGGGTTATGGATTTTTTATGGTTATGAATGATAAGGGAAAAGTAAGTAGTCAAGATGTAGATTATATAGAGATACATCCAGATGATTTTAATAAATTATATCCTAAACTTCAACCTATTCCTATTGGTAGTAGATCTGAGATATTAGACATAAGGACAGAAGAATGATAGCACAGGAATTAATAGGTTGTAGGATTGTTGAGGCAGATGGTACTGATAAAATAATTGGAAAGATTATTGGATCTCATAATAAGTTAAGTTCTCATCATGAAGGAGGTTCTTCAAGTGTTTTAGAACTAGTTATTTTAACACTTAAAAGAGAAATTGTTAATATTAGATATTCTTATATAAAAATACATCCAGATGATTTTAATAAAGTATATAATACACTCAAACCTACTCCTATTGGTAGTAGGTCAGAGATATTAGACATAAGAGATGAAATATGATAGCACAAGAGTTAATAGGTTGTAGGGTAATAGAGACAGAGAGTGGTAATAGAAAAGTAGTTGGAAAGATTGTTGGATCTAATAATCAGTTAGTAGGTGATTATAGTAGAAGCTCTGGAAGTGCTTTAAGATTAGTTATTTTACAACCTAATGGAGAGATTCGTGAAGAATATCTTTACAAAGTAATGGTACATCCTGATGATCTTAAGAAAATATATAATGTGATTAAACCTAGACCTATTGGTAGTAGGTCAGAGATATTAGACATAAGGACAAATGAATGATAGCACCAGAACTAATAGGTTGTAGGGTAGTAGAGGAAGATGATTGGGAAGAAGACGATTCTATTATGGGAAAGATAGTTGGACAATATAATGATTCTGATGATTGTTATTTTATAATTATGAAAGAAGATGGAAAGATAATAGTTGATTATAGTCAGAATATAATGGTACATCCTGAAGATCTTAAGAAGTTAAATACTATACTTAAACCTAGACCTATTGAAAGTAGATCAGAAATTTTAGATATAAGGGAAAGATGAGACTTAGTATAAAAGTATATTGCATTGAAGAGATTCATGTTGGTAGGTGTTTTGTAGTTGAAGAAGATGAAAAATATATGTTTAAAAAAACATCTGATCGTAGTGTTTTTAGTTTTTATCATAATATGGATAAGGTTTGGGATAGTAAGGATTATGAAGGAGTAAGAGAATTAAAATGTTTACGATTAATTCTTCCCGAAAAAAAGATTAATAGTCGTTTTGAGATTTTAGATATAAGGAAATAGTATGAAAGTATATTGTAGAAGTTGCAAGCATCATAAGAGCATAGAGAGATATGCTATGCATAGTGTTTGTAAATTAACTAAATTTACTGTAGATCATCCTACTCATACAAGGGTTGATTGGGAAGAATGTAATGTAATAAATGCTAATAATGATTGTAGTAATTATGAGTGCAAATGGTTAACTGCTCTTGTTGAAAGGTTTGTTGCAGAGAAGGAAGATGTTATTAAAAGTCGTAGTGAGATTTTAGATATAAGATGACTTTAGACGAAGCAGAAAAAAAAGGATGTCCTTATCGTATAATACATAAAATGAAAAATGCAGGAATAGTTAGTTTTTCTACTCCTCATACAGATAATTTTGATTGGGAAAAAATAGACAAAGATATAGTTTTTCTAATGTCGGGTAAAGGTTCTCTCATAGAGCCAGACGATCCAATTATGACAAGGTTTGAGATTTTAGATATAAGATGAGTTTATTAAGTAAATGTCCATATTGTAATAATTCTATAACTAAAAGTCACAAAATGTGTAAAAGATGTGAATGGAAAAGAGATAAAGCAAAGATAGAGTCCGAAAAAAAGATTGAGAGTCGTTTTGAGATTTTAGACTTATGAGTGATAATAAAGAAACATTTTTTAATAATATGAATGCTTTTCATGATACTTTTGGACCAGGTCCTTCTTATCATGATAGTGCTATTTTTGGGCCTGCTGCCCCATCTATTGATAATGATAAATTATTAATTCATAAATTAGAAGAAGAGATATGTGCTCTTAACCATAATTATTCTATTTTAGAAAATGAAAGAAACTTATTAAGATCTCAACTTCGTCTTTGTGTTGAAGAAGCATCAGATAGATTAATGGAAAATAAAGAGTTATTAAAAGAAGTTGAATTATTAAAGATAGAAGTAGAAAAAATTCACTCAAGATATGAGATTTTAGATATAAGATGAGAGTATTTTGTGGGAATTGTATATATTATGGATTTATAGAAGAAGGATATTTTAGAGCTGCTATTTGTAAGAGAATGAGTTATCCAATGAATGCCAATAATGATTGTAAGAATTATAGACGGAAGTTTTTTTCTCCTGCCAAAAAGTCTATTAAGGAAGAAGTTATTGAGAGTAGGTTTGATATACTAGATATAAGGAAATAGTAATATGAATAGAGAAGAAGAAGAAAGATTAGCAATAAGAATAAGTCAAACTCTTAATGGTCTTTGTCCTTCTTTTGTAAGAACTGGAAGAGGGAATTGTGAGTGGCACAAATGTGATTGTAAAGCAAATGGAAGTTCATGTACTTGTGTATGGCATGTTACAGATACTTGTGTCGCTGGTAAGTGGGAAAAACTTTCTTTTGTAAGTAAACATAATGATGAAAAAGTATCTAACCAGGATAAAGAGTTAGCAAAAGCAACAGAGGCAGCAAATAAGAGCAATACCGAAGAAGAGGAAGAAGTGGGTATTGAAAGTAGATCTGAGATATTAGATATAAGAGATTCGGATATATAATATGACTAAAGAGATAACTCCAGAAGATATTAGAAAAAGATATGTTGATATAGAATCTAAGCTAATAAAAGAAACTCTTGTTTCTTCTATAGTTGAAATTAATAGAATATTATTGATTAACTATCGACATATTATAGAAAATAATTATTTTTATATATCTTCTAGAGATTTAGGTTGGGCTTCATTATCTACAGATAGAAAAAAAGTTATGATTTCTTATTTAAAGAATTTTTTTAAAAGTTGGGATGTAACTAGTGTACTTACTGATAATTTCCGTGTTAGGTTTGCTCCTCCAGAACGAATTAGTATGGATCTTAATATAGATATGTCTGAAATTGGAGGAGAAGAGAAAGAAGTTACTCCTGAGGATGTAATTAACAATAGATCTGATATATTAGATATAAGGACAGAAGAGTAATGGAAGAGATAACTCCAGAAGATATTGAAAAAAAGTATACAGAAGAAGAAACCAAGATAGTAAGAGAACTTCTTATTTCTTGTATAGAGATTATTAACAATTTATTACAAAATAGATATAAGGAAATGATGAGGCGTGATTATTTATTATTTTCTCTTCATGAGGATTTGAGTTTAAGCGATATTGGAGATAGAAGGGATGCCTTAATTTTGCAATTAGGTAATTTTTATACTAGTTGGAATGTAAAAGGAGATTGGTATGGTGGTACTTATTATATTGAATTTGCTCCTAAAACTCCTTTTAGGAAAGATCTTAATATAGATATATCTGATATAAAAAAAGAAAAGGAAGAAGTCACTCCTGATAGTGTAATAACTGATAGGTCTGAAATCTTAGATATAAGGACAGAAGAGTAATGAATATATTAACAATAATGTGGATAACTCAGGTATTGCTTGCTCCTATAGGTGCAATAGTTATTTATAAAACTCTTAGAGAGCAAGAGGATAATCGTAGACTTGTATTGGTTCTAACTACATGTGCAACTTTATTTATTGCTTTTGTTCCTATTATAGGAAGTATGGCATATCTTGGCATGGCATTAGGTTATATAATTAATAAAATAGGAAGATGGATAAACAATGATCCATCTAATAATGATATGGAAGAACCAGTTGTAGAAATTCCAGTTATAGAAGTTGCAGTTGCAGAAGAGCAGGAACAATCAGAACCAATTAACAGTCGTAATGAAATTTTAGATATAAGGAAAGAGTAAAATGAATTCCAAATTTAAAGTAAATGATTTGATTATGATGGCAAGTGGGAGAGTTGGAACAGTAATAACAAGAGTTTTGCAGGTAAAATATGTTATACGAGATCCTATTGATTCGGATACATATAGTTGCAAACATGAAGAAGTTGATAGGTTAGAAGGAGAGGAAGGAGAAATAGTAAAAACAATAAGTGAATATGATAATGGAGACAAAACATCTAGGAGGATAAGAGAAGTTCCAGAATTTTACAAATATCATTTCAAACCAATTGTGGGTTGTATATTTATTAAGGATAGGAAAAGATACATTGTGGAGTATATTTGTGATTCTAAATATAACACTTATATATGTAGGAACATGAAGAACAATACAACGCTTGCAATAGACAGTGGCAATTTTGAATTTCGGATTATTAAGGTATTGGAGAGGAAGGTTACTTGGACTGAACCTATTCCTCCAGGTGATAAAGCGACTAGGGAAGAGTTAATAGATATTAGGGAAGATTAATGGAAATTAAGGATGTAATTGTTTTAAAGAAACCATTAGAAGATTGTGATGATTTTACTTTAGAAGAGGATATAGAAAGAACATTTAGGATATTATTTCCTGAGAAGACAAGGGATAAAGTTTTTATTAAGTGTTTTAGTAGTAATATAAAAGAAGTTACAGAGATAATTACTTATTGGAGTTAAAATAATGGGAGAACCTATTTATTTTGGAGATGTTCCAGTTGGTAGTGGTTTTATATTGTTGCCTCCTTATATAGATTATAGATATAAGAAATTATCGGAAGATAGGGTTTATTGTTTTGATTATGATAGAGAGACGGTATGGATGGACGGGATATGGAAGTATATAAAAAAGAAGAAGGTATGTAAAATTATTACTTTTCCCGAAAGAATAATTTTTGAACCTATTGAGAGTAGATTTGAGTTATTAGATATAAGGTAATAATGGAAGAGAAAATAGTTAGTTTTAAAGATGTTCCAATTGGTAGTGATTTTACAATGGTTCATCCTTATGTGGGATATAAATGTAAGAAGTTATCGGAATATAAAGTTTATCTTATTGATTTTAATAAAGAGAAGATATGGGATAAAGATAATCATGTAGGTGATGATGAGAAGATATGTAAAATAAAAATTTCCGAGAAAGCGATGGCTGAAATTGAAAACCGTTTTGAGATACTGGATATAAGATGAAATTTAAACCTGGTGATAAAGTAAGAATAACTAAAGCATATAAAATAGGAGATAATGGAAATAAAATAGGATCAGATGCGCAAGAGGATATTGATAAGCTTGGTACAAACGGAATTTTTACAATAAAAGGAGAGCATCCTAGGCAAAATCCTGGTGGAAAACCTCGTTATTATCTTGCAGAAGAATTTAAACATACATGGGCATGGCCAGAAGCATATATAGAACAAGCTACATTTGAACCAATTAACAGCAGATTTGATATTTTGGATATAAGAAACAATTAATTTAGAAAGGGTAGTACGATGTTTGGAATCAAAAAAGTAAAAGAAAAAGTAGCGGTAGTGAATCCTGTTGGAATACCCACTTTACCAGAGGTTGTCCAACAGTATGTTTCTAAAAACAATGATGTATTAGATAATGATTTTACTAATATAAATTGTGAAATTAAGAAGAATGAAAAAATTATAGATTTTTTAGAAGGAGAAAAGTATAAGGCGTACACCAATGAAAAAGATGTTTATGGTAATAAGATAAAAGAGTTTACGAAAAAAAATGCTAAGTTAATTTTGCAAAAATCTATAATAGACAAACAAATAGAGGCATCTAAAGCAGGATACCAAAAAATAGATTTATCGTTCTTGTCGATGAAAAGAAAATCTAAAAAAGGAGAATTATCATATCATCCTGCTTTTTCTGTTCATAAGTATGAGTCCCAAGGTAAGTTTATTTATTGCAAAATAGACTTTGATGATTACTATGGTGAATATTTTATTAATATAGGTGATAATTATGTATCATCTTTTTTAGTTATGAAAAACCTATTAAAAGTTTTTATAGCAAATATTGATGAAAAAAAATTCTATACTCCTCGTCATCGTGGAATGAGTTATCCAATTAAAAAAGGTTTTGTAAAATATAGTGTTCGTATTTCCACCAGTTTTGTGGGTATAATTCCTGAAAAGACTAAAGAAAAAATTGAAAAGACAGGAACGATATTTGCAGGTTGTGAAAGTAGTGGAATATTTCTTATTAAGGAATGTCCTGTTTGGGATGAGCAGAGAATAACCAAAGATCCTCTCATTGTAGGAGTTATTGGAAATCAAGCTTATCTTGTCGATCACTTTGATACTACTGACTTGGAAGATTATATTAAGGCAGAATTTACAGAATAATGACTGGTGAGCAAGTAAAAAAATTAGGTGATCAAATGGCTTCTCTTTCAAAAGAACAAGCAGAAGAGCTTAGAGAGTATGTTATGAAAGAGTATGGTTTGGTTATGGGACATTTAGAAACATTAGTCGGAGTGAAAAGCGTACCAGAAGGATGCCCATGGATAGGAAAATTTCAATCTCCTGAGTTTTATTATTGGCTTTATAATGGGGCAAGCGCATAAGGAACAAAACATGACTGATGAACAAATTATAAAGAGATACAGAAAAAGAGAAAAAGTGATGGGAGCATGGATGGCAGAACGAGGCTATGATTCTTGGGATATTTTTATTGGGAAAAACAAATGGAAGACATTAACAGCAGTTGCTAAAAAACCAATAGAAGTAATGTTAGAGAATGAGAGATGTACTAATATTGATTGGAGCACAGTTAGGGCTAAGAAATTAACATGATAATAATAGATGATAGTTATGTTTGTCCTGATTGTGGAGCATATTTTCAAGATAATGATTATTGTACAAATGGTCATTTGAATTTTTGGGGAGTAACTTTAGAAAAATATGAAAAAGAGAATAAACCTATCGATAATAGATTTGAGTTATTGGATTTAAGATGCATAAAATAACAGAAAAATTAGCACCAATAAATAAAAAAGTGTTTATATTAAATAGTGATGAAACAATTATTAGAACTGGGACATTAAACATTTACACTGAGAAATCATCTTTACAGGATAGCGGAGAGCTTAAAGAAGGAGATATCTATTGGACATGCCATTCAGAATCTATGAGAAGATGTTGGTATCCAATAGAAATTTATCCTTATTGGCTAACTAATGAAGAACTGATTAAATTAATAATTGATAGAGAAGAAGCAAATAGATTTGAAATACTGGATATAAGAAATGAAATATAAAAAAGGCGACAGGGTAAGAATAGTAAATATAGATAAATTTCTTCCCGCAAGAATAATGAAGATAGATGATTTAACTACTAATAGAATTGTAACAATAAAAAAAGTATTATATGATGACGAGTCTTATTTAACAAAAGAACTTGATAGATGGAGATGGTCAGAGAAACATTTGGAATTAGTAGTAGAAAATAATAATGATGGGCCTATTGAGGATAGATTTCAAATATTAGATATAAGAACAAAAGTTAAAGAAGTCATAACTAGAAAAAAAATTGAGAGATGGGAACCAAAACTTATAGATGGATATAATCGACCAGTTATAAAAAAAATGGCAGAATCTATTAGTGATATAATAGATTATATAGAAGATTATATGACTGATGATATTAGTGAAATAATAGAATGTTTAACAAAAAATATTGAAAAAAAAATAGAGAAAAAAGTTAAAGAGATGGTTCTTCCAGGAGCTTTCAAATATGAATATGAAAATAGAGAAAAAAAAGAATTAAGAGATGCATCAGAAGCTCGTTTTGGTGTGGATAACCCTCCTCCATTTGGTGCGGGTCAAGACCCTCTTCCTCCGACTCCTCCAGATGTTGAAGATATACCAGAGAATAGTCTTAATAATGATGATGACGATTATTGGGAAACACATTTCTAATGAAAAGAATAGAAATAGAAGGTTATGAATGGGATTCTGATGGGAGTAAAGATTATCATGCTCGAGAAAGAGATATTTGTATAGCAAAAGCTCTTAATAATATAATGGATTATTTAGAAAATGACCTTCAAAAGATGGTAGAAAAAGAGATACAGAACAGATTTGAATTATTAGATATTAGGGAAAAGGAATGATATTAATTTTAAAAATATTAGGTTTATTTGTTTTACATTGGTTAGTCCATTATAAGGTATTTATTTGTATTACTAAAATAACGGGTGGTCGATTCGATGATAACGATAGAAAAGTCCTTTTCTTTATTGCTTTAGCTCCTGTTATTGCAACTGGCCTATTAGTATTTGGTTTAATCATAATATTAAATGATAAATTTAAAGAGAAAAGAAAAAAAATTGGAAAGCCTTCAAATAACTTTTTCTATGATTTTTTACATTTTATAGATGATTTTGGAGTAGCTCAATATAAATGGTTAAAAAAGAGAGATGAAGCAAGAAAAGAAAAAATTAAGATAAGGAAAGAAAAGATAAAAGCAGAAAAAGATAATTATACTAGATTTGAGGCTTTGGATTTATGATGCAACTTATGGAAGTAATAGACTATGAATATAATAAGGAAAATGAAAATAAAAGGAAATTAATAAAAATAAAAATACCATTTTCATTAATTGAAAAAATTTGTTCTAATAAAAAAACATCGATATCTGTAAAAAGTAATATAAGTCAGTTGGTTTTCGTAGAAATAGAACCTCATCCAACAATGATAGTTACAAAAAAGAATATTTATTTTTCAGATACTCCTTATGAAGATATTGGGAGAAAAAATGAAGATAGTAAATGGATATATTCTTCTGAACAATTGCCGCCTGAAAACGAAGTAGTAATAGTGCAATTAGATATAAGTAGAGTAAGTTTGCTTGAATTAGAAGAAGCAGAAGAACAGGCAATTATAAATGATAAGAGTCATGTATATTCTGGAGCAATTGTAGATGGATTTTGGCATTTTGATAGATATTGCCGTTTTGAAAAGAAAATTTTTAATTATTCTCAAACAGAAGATTCTGAATTTACTCCTAGAATATTTAATCAACTAATGTTAAAATGGCAGCATCTTCCTGAAGAAGAAGGAGAAGGAGAAATAGATAATAGATTTGAGATTATAGATTTATGATGGGAATAGGAATAATAATAGGATTATTTATATTACATTGGTTTGTCCATTATAGATTAATGTTACTTTTCGATATGCAAAACGATGGTGAAACAACTGCTAACGATAGGAAATTATGTTCTCGTTTTGCTTTAGTTCCAGTTATTGCAACGATTACATTAGTAGGATGTTTTTTAATGGTTATGTACGAAAAAAGAAAATTTAAAAAAAATAAAGAAAACGAGGTTAAAAAAAAACGTGATTTCTTAAAATTTACAGCAGACATTGGAACAAAACAATTTATTTCTTTAAAAGAAAAAAGAAGAATTAAAAAAGAGAAAATAGAAGAAGAAAAAAACAATTACACTAAGTTTGATATTTTGGAGTTATAGACTATGATAGATTTAACTAAATTAACTATGGAAGTAAAAGATGGAATTGTATCTATTATCAATTTGACTGCTGACCAAGCTCAGGAGATATGGGACAGATGCGCAGCATATGAAAAATTAAAACAAAAAAAAGAAGAATGTGATACATGTCATTATTGGATAGAAACTCCAAGTGATGATCCAAATGGAGATTGTCATTTAGAACCTATAGTACAAGTAAAACCATCTCATTCTTTTTGTAGTCATCATAAATTAAGGAAAATAAAAGATGAATAAAAAATTAAAAAATGGTAGAGTTGCAATTTCTCATTATGCTGATTCTTTTAATAGTAATTCTTTAATAGTTGTTGGTGGAATAAGATGTGAAACCGATTTCTTATCAAGGAGTGATATCTTTATAGATAGTCTAAATGAGATATGTGAGATATTAGCGGACCAAAGAGAAGGTGGAGCAGAATCTGTATTAGATGACTTATCAAAAGAATCAGGAGAGCAGGTTAAACTTATGGTTAGTGGTAGTGTAAGATTAGCAGAGAATGATCCTACCAGTTATTATGTTCATCATGATAATAAAAAAGCTGCCTTTGTTCAATTTAGAGCAAAAGAATATCAGAAAGAGGTTAGGGAATTAGCTTATGATATAGCTATGCATGTAGTTGCTTTTTCTCCATCATATTTTTCTAAAGAAAATGTTTCTTGGGATGATATAGATTTAGAAATATCTGAGGATATATTAAAGAATAAACCACCAGAGATTGTTGAAAAAATAAAATCAGGGAAAAAAATAAAATTTGCTAAGGAGCATGTTTTATTAGATCAACCTTTTGTTAAGGATATGTCTAAAACAATTTCTCAGGTAGTTGAGGAATTTAATAAGAAGCATGATACCGATGCTAAACTAATTGATTATTTTCATATTGCCGTATAGGGATAAGAACTTTATCAGTATGGAAGCAATCAAAGAAATTAATCTTAAACAATTAGTTGAAGAATGTGAAATTGAATTTGAGAGAGAAAAACCATTTAGAAAATCAAGAGAAGAAATGCTTGCCATGACACAAAGAGAAATGGTAGAGCATTTCAGGGAAAAAAATATGTGGATGAGACCATAATAATGACATGTGGACGAAATAGAGAGGTAAAATAATGACAATGAAAGATGATATGAAAGCTATTACGGCTAATGTAAAAAAAATCAAACTTGAAAAAGAAGCAGAAGAACGTGTAAAAGCAACAGCTAAAGCTAAAAAAGTTGGTAGAAAAGATGCTAAAGCAATCATTGAAAAACTTCCTGCACGTATAAAAGCTGCTGCAGAAAAAGGTGATAATAGTGTATGTGAATGGTGTTATTCTGGTAGTGAGCATGGAGGTTATAAATTTGGATTTATTGGAGAGTGGGCAAGAAAACAAGGTTTTAAAACAGAATACAAACGTAATTGTGAAGGAGCTAATGAAGGACAGGATAATATGAATTATTTAACTATTAGTTGGGAGTAAATTATGTTTGAACAAGAAGATATTAAATGGGTTGATACTGATGATGGTGAAGAAAATAAAGTATCTATTATGTTTGCTTGGGGTATTGAAAAGTTTGGATTTGGAACAACTACTTTTTATTATGATGGTGATAAGTTAATGTGTGATAATGAAGCAATGAGTAAAGAGATGATAAAAAAGATACTTTGTGCCTTTGTGGATAAGGCAGAGTTTATAGATGAAAAAAACTAAATTAGAAAGGGAAGTACGATGGACAAATTAGAAGATGTTGATTTAGCTCAGTTGGTAGAGGAAAGTTCAAAAGAATTAATGGTTAGTAAAAGGTATGATGCAGCGAACATCATAAAAAACCACTTACAAAGAGTGGAGCAATTAGCCATTGATGTTAGGACGGCCGAAAAAGCTTTAGTAAAAAAGAAAGAGAAATTAGCAAAAGCTCAAGCTAAGATCGATAAAATCAAGGAAGGTGATTGGAGCTTATTGGCTGAGAAAGAAGATGGTCCTAAAGGTCATAGTAACGGATAATGAAGTGGCATAAAGCTAAAAAGAAACCAATAGTTAATGAAGTGGTTTTAATTACTCCTTCTAGACCAATGCCTCTGGCACGCTGGGATGGCAAGAAGTGGATAAGTGCTTTGTATCCACTTCCTGCTTTTCCTTGTGAAATTAGAGATGTTAAGAAATGGGCATATATTGATTATCCCAAAAAATCTTTTGAATATATAATGAGTAGTAGAAAGAAGAAATCATGGTGGAAGAGAATTATGGACAGTTGCCTAAAATAGCAGCTAACATTATCATTAATGATTTGATGAAGCATTGTAATGAAAAAAAATGCAAAGTAAATGAATTAGGATTACTACCTACTGATATTTCATGGTTGGCTGGTTTAATTATATTTGATGTTTTAGATAGAACCAAAGTAACTACTATTATTGATTATTATATTGAAAATGGTGGAGAAATAAAAGAAATCATTGACCTATTGGGTCTTTGGCCTACTTATGATACAGGAGTATTAGAAGCGATGATTGATGAGGTAATTAGTAATCATCCAAAAGCAGTAGAAGAAATTTTAGCAGGAAAGGCTCAGGCATTTGGTTTTCTTATAGGTCAGTTAAAGAAAATTGATAAGAATATTGATAGTAAAGAAGCAATGGAATTATTGAAAGAGAAAATAAAATGAGAACATGCCCTTATTGTAGTAGTCATAAAGTAATTGATTTTGATTCTAATAATGATTTATGTGAGAAATGCGGAAAATGGTTTTCTGCTGTAGGAGAAGACCCAAAGCCAAGAATCTGGGTTGCTAGAAATAAATCACTTTTTGTACAAAAAGTTGATATTTATAGAGAGAAACCTGTTTATCGAGATGGAGTATTTGTTGGTCTTAATAATACTTGGGTTGCTCAAATCGATATTAGAGATTTTAAAAAGATTTTTAACCTTGCTCTTCGTAAGGGAACTTGTAAGCAATATGAAATAGATTTAAAAGAGATAAAGAAATGACTGAAAAAATTTCTAAAGAAGGAATAGATAAAAAACTTATTACTAAGTTGGCAAATGATGTATGGGCAGTAGCAAAGAAAATGGAAGGAACTAGATTTGATATAGAAAGAGAACTTAAAACTATTTCTGGTTGTCTTCATGATATTAGGGCTGGACATAAAACTAATTGGTATAAAAATTTTGAGGTGAAAAAATGAGTTGTAAAGATTGTGATAAATTTGAAGAAGAAGGAAAAATAGCTTATTACCGATGGGGTACTGCTAATATAGGTATGATCGGTTGTGAAAAGCATTTAGTAGAAATATTTGATGCATTAAATGATATTCAAGAGGAGAAAGAAAAATGACTACAGCAATTTACGCATTTAGTGGTGATCCTATAACTTATGGCCATTTAGATATTATCGAAAGAGCATGGAATGTCTTTGATAAAATCATTGTAGCTATAGGAGAGAATCCTGATAAAGAGTATACTTTCAATTTAGCGGAAAGAAAAGAGATGGCTAAACGCTGTTTTACTAATTGTTCTGGTATGCCTCATCCTCATATTAAGGTTATATCTTTTTCTAATCTATTAATAGACTTTGCTTATGAGCAGGAAGCATCTGTTATTATTAAAGGTGTAAGAAATCCTGATGATTTTAATTATGAGAAAGTTCTTCATCAAGTAGGTCAAAGTCAAAAGATTGGAATTGATACTCATATTCTATTTGCTGATCCTGAGCTTGCTCATATTAGTAGCACTACTGTTAAAAATATTGCTAAACATAGTGGTGATATATCAGAATATGTCCCATTACATGTCAAACAAGCAGTAGAAGAAAGAGTTTGTGGCCAAACAATTATAGGAGTAACAGGAGAGATAGGTTGTGGCAAATCTTATATCTGTAAGTTATTAGCTGATGAGTGTAATTGTATGCATCCTAATCAATGGGTTCATAATATAGAATTAGATGAGATTGCTCATGATATTCTTGAAAAGACTACAGAACCATCTTATGTGCGAGTAAGAAAAGAAATTGGTGAGATTGCTCCTACATCTGTTGAAAAGAATGGTTTTATTAACAGGTCGGTATTAGGCTCAATAGTATTTAATGATTCAAAGAGATTAGAAAAATTAAATGAGATAATGACTAAGCCAATTATGGTTAGATTAAGAAAAGAGATTTCTGGGAAAAAAGGAATAATTTTAATTAATTGTGCTTTATTGGTTGAGTCCCATATGCTCCATATATGCAACAACAACGTTATATTAATAAACGTGGATAAAGATACCCAAAGGAAGAGATTATTTGATCGTGGGCTAACTGGGGAGCAAATAGAGACGCGTCTGAATAGCCAATACACTCATGAGCGTAAAGAGTTTCAAATAAAGGACAATATTCAACAAGATCGACATGGCAACTTATGGGCTATTGACAATTCTAATAATATTAATAAGGAAGATTTATATAAACAATTTAAAGAGATATTGAAAGATATGTCTATATGAAGAGCATTGCAACAAAATTAGATGAAATTATAGCAGAGCAATTTGATGTTGGTCCTGAAGAAGATGGAACAATTTTATTAACAGATATTTTTAAAGAAACTTTTAAAGCAGATGATTTAGATATGGTAGAAATTGTTATGGAAATAGAGGATGAATTTGAAATAAGTATTCCTGATAAAGATAGCGATAAATGGAAAACAGTGGGTGATGCATATTCATATCTTTGTGATAAGTTAGGAGAAACAGGTTATTATGAAAGAGAGAAAGAGAAAGATTACGAAACAAACAGACCAATAGATAATAGATTTGAGATTTTGGATTTGAGGGAATGAGAATGTGGTTTTGGATATTAACAATATATTTAATTCAATTATTTCCTATTTTTATTTTGCCTATATGGAAATATAAAGAACACAGAGGAGAGAATATGGGTAAGAGAAGAGCAATAATTGAATCTATTCAGGTAGCATTAATATGTTTTATACCTATTCTCCCATTGATTGCAGTTTTCTATTCAACTAAAGAAGTTATAAAAGAAAAGCTTGAGAAATGGATAGAAGAAGATCCTACTGACCCTATAAATTTAAAGAATCCAGATTTCAAACCTCCAGAGAAGAAGAAGAAAAAAAAGAAGAAAGATAAACCTATTTTTAATAGATCAGAGATATTGGATTTATGAGTAAATTTATTAAAGTAGCTTATTGGACAAATAATAGTTGTTTTCAATTTAATCAGTGTAAAATAACTTATATTAATATTGATATGATATATAAAATTTATATTTATGAAGATACATTAGGAGCATATCCTACTCGTTTTAACTTTTTTGAGTTTAATGGACAAGGAGATGTTACTGAACCAACAGTAATAATAAGTAATTTACAAGAAGTTTTTTATCTTCCTGAAAAATTAGAATTTATAGAAAAGGAAGGTTTTGATATTATTGAAAGTAGATTTGATATAATAGACTTATGAAATATAAAATAGGTGACAAAGTAAAAATAAAAAAAAATGTGGGATTTGGTCCTCAAGTAGAAAGAGATATACAAAATTTAAATACTAATAGAATTGCTACAATATCATTTGTTGGAGTATATGAAAGGGTGTATAATGTAGAAGAAATGAGATGGAATTTTTTGGCAATAGATATTGAAAAAGTAAAAGAAATTTTTGAAACAATAAACAATAGATTTGAGATTTTGGATTTAAGGAATGGATAAAAGATTAATACCAGAAATAAAAAGAATAATTGTTGCATATAATAGACAATTTTATACGGTAAGAGAACCAGGTTATATTGGGCTTGTGTTAAATCCTAAAAAAGAAGAAATTACTTTAGAAAGTTTTGAAAAAAAAGTAAATTGGCATTGGGTTCCAAGAAATTATTGTTTATCTTATGAATTTATATATGAATATCATGATAAGTTAGATATGAAATATATATTTGATAATTATATGATGTTAAAAAAAGATTTTGATAGAATGATAAAAGAAGAAGATTATGATAAATTTGATATTTTAGAGTTGTAAAAAATGAAATATGTCAAAGGGGATAGTGTTAAAATGGTAGAGCAAAAATATAGACAAGATTTTTATGATGTTTTGTTGTCTAAAAAATGGATAGCTACAATTGATAATGTGATAGAAAATAATGATAGATATCCTGAAAAATATTATACTATTAAAGAATTTCTAGGTCTTAATATTTTGCCAAGACATATAGAAGATTATGCTGACCCGATAAGAAGTAGATTTGATATTATGGATATAAGATAATGAATTTAAATGAAATAGAAGAACAATTTAATATATTGATTCAGGGCAAGATAGATCAATATATTCCTATAATAAATAGTATTATGGTAAATGGTTATGATTATATTAAAAAAAATAAAAAAATACTTATAAACGAAGATAGAATAAATGGTGGTTATAGCTTTAACACAGATTTAGCAAGAGCCATCGTGCAAAGATTAAGAGAACATTATTTTGAGAATTGGGCAATAGAAACCACAAAAAAAGGATGTTTATTATTTTTATTAAAAGATAGCCCAGAACCTAAAAAAGAAGTTATAAAAAAATCACAAGAAGAAGAACAAGAAGAAGAACAAGAAGAAGAAATGATAAATGATAGATCAGAGATATTAGATATAAGAGTAGAAAATGGATAAACTAGAACATTGGAATAATTTGTCAGAAAAACTCCCTAAAATAAATAGTGTAGTAGCTATAATGAATAAAGATTTCAAAGATTTTCATCTGGCAAAATTAAAAGTATATACTACAGGTAATAAAAAAATTAATCCTAAAAGTGCAACAGAAGAACCAGATCTTAAAGAAGGAGATATTTATTGGGATGTATATGTATATTCTGTAGAGCAGCTTGTATGGATGCGCGATAGTTTTTCTCCCTATTGGATGGAGTTAGAAGATTTATTAAAAATAGTTGCACCAAATACGACTACATTAAATAATACTGATAGATTCGAGATGTTAGATATAAGGGAAGAGAATGCCGAGGAAGAGAATATTTAAAGATTTATTTGGAAAAGAAATAGAAGTTGGACAAACAGTTCTTAATCTTTGGGCAAATGATAACGATTATCCTAAAAGAGGAGAAGGAGGGCCAGGGGTTATCCAGTTTAGAATTTCTGGAGTTGTTAAAATAAATCCTAAAAGTATAAGAATAGAATATATGAATTCTCATAAAGAGATGGCTCAATGTAATATTTATAATACATCAAATAGAATTCTTATAATGCTTGGTGATAATGTATTGGCTCCTAGTCCATCTGAAAAAATTATAAAATTAAAAGAGCAAGAGATTAAAAGCTTAGAAAAAGATTTATTAGCTTCTCGAAGAGTTGTGGGCAAAGCAGATCTTGCAATTACTACATTAAAAGAAGTGAATAATGAGCTTGGAAAAATAAATAAAGAACTTTTAAAAGAGATTAAAGAAATAGAGAAAGACTATAAAAGATTTGGAATAATGGAATTGTGAAATATAAAATAGGAGATAAAATAAAAGTAAGGTCATGGGGAGAGATGTCGGAAGAATATGGATTCTTTCAAAAGGATAAGGGTCTTATTGCTGGTCCATGTCAATCTCAATGGATATTCACCAAAAATTCAGACAATTCTTTAGATACAATAAAGGATAGGATTTTAACAATAAAAGATATAAATATTGATTGTTATTCAGTAAAAGAAATAACAAATATTGCTCTTACTGATTGGATGATAGAAGGATTAGCAAAAGATATATTTAAACCTATAGATAATAGATTTGAGATTTTGGATTTAAGAAATGAATGATCGTGAAAGAATTGATAATGATGATGGTAGTTTATTTGGATTAGGACTAGCAGTTGGAGATATTCTTTTCGAAGATTTACCTAGTGATCAGGATGCTATTGTAATTACTCCTTTAAGAGAAGGTGAAGAAGTTGATTACAATAATAAATTAGAAGAAATTAGGACTATATGTAAGAATGAAGAATTTATATTGACTAGTTCTAGATTTTATTTTCCATTTGAAAAAAGATTTGAAAAAAAATATTGGGAGCTTAAGCATGATGAAATAGTTCTTGTAAAGGAGATAGATTTAAATGAAGAGGCTCCTAATATTGAAGATTCTGCGAAAATAGGTAAAACACTTAAAGATTTGGAGGATTATTTACAATTACAGGTTAGGGGTTTATATTTTTTCTTTTATTTTCCTGAAAATATTATAATTGATAGGGATGGAGAGTTTTATTCTAGGGTTATAATGAATCAGACTCCTTGGGAGCATATAGAAGAGTTTGGAGAAGAAGATGAGGTATAAGGTCGGAGATGTAGTAAAAATAAAAACTTGGAAAGATATGATAGAAGAGTTTGGATTAACTGATGAGGGAGAAATGAATATTAAAGATCCTTTTCCTGTTAATACAGAAGAAAAATTAAATAAAAAAATTCCTGATAGAGTTTTAACAATAAGAAAGACATTAAGCAATGGGGATATTTATATGGAAGAAATTGAAGGTTGTTTTTTAGAAGATGATATAGAGTGTTTAGCAAAAGACTATATAGAATCTTATCCAATAACTAATAGATTTGATATCTTGGATTTAAGAAGATGATATATGAAGCAGGAGATAAAGTAAGAATAAGTAGTTGGGAACAATTGGCGAATATATATGGCATTAACGATAGTGGAGATATTGCTAATTGGCCTAGACTTACTTTTCAAATGGACCACGCACTTACTGCCCTAGATACTGATAGAGTCGTAACGATTAAAGAAATAGTATATGAGAATAATACTTATGGTGGCTATTATCTTATGGAAGAAACAGGGAAATATAATTGGTTTGATAATTTGATAGAAGAAAAAGTTGAAGGATATATAAAGAAACCTAAACTACCTCAAAAAACAAGTAAACCTATCAACAATCGTTTTGATATTTTGGATATAAGATGAAAGAACTAACAGAAGCAGAAATTATAGAAGCATTGCTTCGTGGTGAGAAATTTTATATAGGTCCAAATAGTTGCATATCTAATGCTAAAGTATATCATTCTCTTGTTAGTGCAGGTTTTGCTAATTATAATTGTGGCCAGATGTATAAGAATTGGAAAACGGATTGGTGGCGGCCATATACACCTATAGAGAATAGGTTTGAGATTTTAGATATAAGATAAAATTAAAAAAAAATGTAGGAAAGTGAAAGTTTTTATGGTATAGTATAAATATCCCGTTAGCATTACGGTGCTAATCCCCCTGTCATTTTCGAATGCAGGGGTTTTTTATATTGATCTTGTAGTGCCATCGATTTTTCCATCGTATGTTCTACCATATGTAGAATTGCATATTGGGAGAGAATCATATCCTTCTTTATCTAAATCGAATAGGTTGCATCTATATCCTAATACTTTCCCTCTTCTATTATCTATTGTTTTTTTGTGTTTTGCTTGCCAATACGAGCAGTATTTATGTTTTCCTTTATTCCAGCATTCTCCATTTTTCTTCACTACATTTTCTTTATTATTCCATGCCATATAATTTCTCCTATATAAATACAGTTCATTATTTATTAACATTTTCCTTTATTTAAAAGGATTTTAGGATAAAAGTCGAAATATATAGTATATGAATTGGTTTGATAAAGCTTTAATAAAAAAACATCTTTTTATGATGTCTGATAAGAGTATTGTAAAAATCGCTGCTCTGGGTCCAACTCTTTCTACTCAATTAGATTGGAAATCTCAGACAGAAGATTGTTTTGAGTTTGGTAATTTTCAAAGATATGTTTGTGATTCTCATACTATTAAGATCTTTTTAACAAAAACTAATGATAAATATGCTGTTTCTTTAATTACTAATCACACTTATTTAGGGACAGCTGGATGGAGTATATTTTGGAATTTTACATTAGATCAGAAAAAAGAAGCTCAAAAAACATTTAAAGAAGTGTCTAAAATTGCTAGAGAAACTACTGAAGAATTTGTGAGAGAAGAAAAGCCTTCAGTTCTTCTTCATGCTGTATTAAGACAAAGATTTAAACATTTAAAGAGGGGGGATGTAGTTAGAACAAATAATCCTATCATTAATTATTCATATGATTTGCATTATGAAACTGATTGGAGGAAATCTATTTATGGTCCAAGATATCCTACTTACAAAGAAGTAAGTTTTGATAAGCATTTAAATAGTAGCATTTATAGTCAACATAATCCTCCAACAGGTAAATTTTCATTATAATTCAATTGAAAAGTGATTATAATACGATATAATAGATAATATTAAAATTAAATAGAGGGAGTTGTTTTGCCACAAAAAGATCCAGAGGCAAGACGTAGTTATAATTCTAAGTATAATAAAAAGTGGTATGCTAAGAATAAAAAGAAGAAGAAAGAACAAGCCAGAAAAAGTAGAAAAAGAGCTGTTAAACGCAATCGGAAATATGTTGAAGCTCATAAAATAAAACATCCTTGTCCATGTGGAGAAGTAGAACCTTGCGCTTTATCTTTTCATCATGAAAATAATGATAAGACGGGGAATATTTCTGATATGGTTAATAGAGGTTATGGCATAGCTAGGATACAAAAAGAAATAAATAAATGTATTGTTTTGTGTTTAAATTGTCATGCTAAACTTCATGATAGAATAAGGAATGAAGAAAAAGAAAAAGAAATGGTTAATGTTAAATGATAGATATAATAGAATTAATTGATATATTGCATTATAAAAGCCATGAGCTTTTATGTAGTACTCGTTTAGATATAACTACTTTATGCTCTATATTGCCTGCATTTCAAATGATATTTTAAAGATGTCAGAAAAAAATCTAGTTAAAGATTATTTATTAGAACAAAAAATTATAAATTCTGATAATTTCCTTTATGGTTTTTACTATGATGAGATGAATTGGGATGTTTATAAAGAAAAAGATGATACCATATTGTATGTTAGTTATGAATTAACAGAATATGGAATAGGTTATGCTTTCTGTGTTAGAATAATTTGTAAAAAATTAACATATGATATGGGTTTTACTTTTTACTCTAAGAGTTTTACAAATAGCACTACTAAAGAATGGGATGGAGCATCTGATTCTTTAAAAGACAAATTATTATGCAATACAATGGAAGTTCTAAAAACATATGAATAAGATGAAGGAAGATTGGATGTCATGTAAATTCCCTTCAAAAGAAGATTTAAAACATTATAATAATTGTTGGGGATGCCCTATTTGCGAATATATTTCAGATATATTTGGACATTGTTCTTCATGTGGGATTTTAATAAACAAAGGTGAACTATATTATGATAAACGTACTGGCGAATATTCTTGTGAGAACCATATTAAACACATAACTGATAAGGTATTTATAGTAGATAATACCTCACAACCAAAATTATTTATTACTTGACAAAAGTATATTTTTTGTTATATTGCAAGAATTAAAGAGTTTTCTCCCCTCCGAAGAGGGCGTCTGGTTGATTCATTTCGATTAGATGCCCTCTCTTTATGTCCTTATTTGAAAAAATAAATAGGAATTCCGATATTTTTATAGAATACAGTAGTATATAGCATTATAGGTTTGTACTATTCTACAAAGAGAGGAATAAATAATGGCTTGGTTTAAAAATTTTATCAAAATATCTTCCAGTGAAGATATTAAAAATAATGCATTAAGACAGCTAGGAGAGGGAGCAATACCTAGACAAGTAGCTGTTCAATTTATAATGCAAATGAGTCAAGAGGATCCTGCTTTTGCTCAAGGTCCATTATCTAGAGGCATTATGGATGCAAGTTTAGATGCTAATTCTCTTTCTACTGTTCTCACTAATTTTAATACAAGGCAAGAAGTTCAGCCTACTATGGGAGTTCCAGGTCAAACTCCTACAGGTTTACCTCCTATAGATGTAACTCCTACAGATACAATTACTGAAGATATAGAAGATCAAACTTCTGAAGAAGATTTGCCACCAGAGCCAGAAGACATACAACTTCAAAGCTTTGAAAATAGAATGGAACAGGATTTTGGGGATATGGGGCAAGAAAGAGTTTCAATAGATCCAACTATATTACAGAATTTTAATATTCCTGTTGCTAATGCTGGTAAAGTTATAAATTTTTTAAATGGTATTAATAAAACTTTAAAAGCTATGTATCACCCTGAAATTAAAATGGAAATGGGAGATGTTTATGAGAGACCTGTTTATTATAAAAATGGTTTAGTTAATGAGTCTTTTGCTCCATTGAAAATTTCTGGAAGATTTCCTAGTCCAACCGAAGAGATAATGGTTAGAATAAAAGAACCTGTTTATTATCAAAAAGGAGCTAGAAAAGGTCAACCTGCTCTTGAAGAAGATGGTAGAACTCAAAAAATGAGAATGACAGGAAGAGAACCTAAGGGTATGAAAATAATTGCAAGAATAAATCACCATCCTTTATTGCAAGCTGAAATAGATTATTTTTTAAGAACTGAACCGCCCGAATCTAAATTAAGAGCATCTATTGAGAGCAGTATGGCACAAAATATTGTTCCTTTTTATAATACTATTGATCCTATAGGGAAAAAATATAAATGGGATGATAAGTTTTATTTTAGTAGTTCTAAAAATTGTTTTAAATGTAGCGCAAGACATGAAAGAAAATCAACATATATAGCTGCTATCGTTCCTCCTGAAAAATTAGTTAGTAAAACTTATAGAGGAGAAGATGCAACGGGAGCTATGGTAGATATTCCACTAACAAGACAAGTAGATAAAAATATGGGTAGAAAAGGAACTGTTCCAGAATATGAAGAAGTGCCTTGCAGAGAGATTAGAGATGAAGATATTATAAATGAAAATACTCGTCAAGAACAATTAGGTGGGTCTTGTGCTGATGTATATAGTGAAATCAAACTGATTAATAAATTAGAGAAAAAGATTGAAGAATGGAAAAAAACAGATCAAGAAATTGCGGAGAATAATGAATTAAATAAAAAGACAACAGTAAAACCAGGACGCAAAGGTAATAGAGGAGGAACTAGAGGATCGGTTCCTTCAGATAAATTATTTACAGTTGCTATTGCTTTAATGAGAGATTCTGGTGGAGGAGATATATCACATAGATTAGGATATACTACAGCTAACTATTTAAATTTAATGGATTCTGAAGCTATAGTAAGAAATAATAAAGAAGAAGATGAGTATCGCATGAATTCTCGTAAAAGGTATATAAAACGACTTAAAGAAAGTCTCCCTCAAATTACAATAGATGATCAAAAAATGGCATCAGAAGCAGTTAATTGGTGGAGGAGTAAACTCGGAAGTTTAGGTACAGATTTTGAAGATAAAAATAAAATATCATTAAGCATCTTACCAACTATTGATATTGCTAGATCTAGAGCTGGAGGAAGAAAAAACATTACCCAAGCTGTTGAGATGATGAATACTTATTTAGCTCAAAATAATATTAAATTAGAACCTCATCCTCCTATACCAGAACCAGACAAGAAAATAGAAGATGAAGAAAATGCATATACAGAAAATAATATCTGGAATTTAAGAAGACAAAGAGAAGAACAGGAAGCCGCAGAAAGAGCAGCAAGAGAAGAACAGGAAGCAGCAAGAGCAACAGAATTAGGAGCAAGAACAGAAGAATTGGGAGCAAAAGGAGTAACCCTTGTAGATATAACTCAAGTTCCAGAAGGTCAATCTTTTACTTCTGAACTTAAACATGTAGGAACTAAAGAATATGGAAGAGGAGGAGGAAGATATTCCGACTTTAAAGATAAAGATGGCAATACTTATAGAATTTTTGATAACTATGGCAAAGAAAGACGAGAGCCTAAATATAATTTCCAAAATGGAGAAGATTATATTTTGGAAGGTAGAAAAGGAGCAACAAGTCGTCAATATAGGAATACTGTTTTAAATAATATTAAAATAGTTGATACTAATGCTCCTACTCCTGTAGCTGAACCAGAAGCTCCTTCAGAATTGCCTGTAGAAGCTCCTGTAGAAGCACCTATAGGAAGAGAACCAGAAGAAACATCAATTTTAGGAGATGAAGAAACAATTGAAAAAACTCCTGAAGAAATTAAAGAAGAGATTGAAAACAAAACTAATAATGCTAAAAAAATGATTCAAACAAAAAGAACAGAAAATACCGTAGATGGGAATACAATAATTCCTGGAAGAGCGGTATCTCCAGAAGAAGCTATTGATATTTATATTAAAGATATAAATAAAATTATGCCATCATTTACATCTGAAGAATGGAAACCAAGACTTATGGACTACTTAGCAACACAAGGAGAACCAGGTTTATTACATTTTCTAGACACTCTTCCTAAATTACTAAGGCACTTTATTTAATGAATTGGTATAAAATAAGTTTAATTAAATTAGCAGCAGCTAAGAGCAAGATTCAAAGGTATAATATTGCTAATCCTTCTATTAAGTTTTTTATTCATAGATATGAGAATGATATTCCATGGGAAGAAGTAGAAAAAGTTAAACAGAGCGGAAGTAGTGTAGATGCTTATATGCAAGAATTTATTAAAAGTAATTTACTTCCTTCTTTAGGCGAAAAAATAAATCCTCAATCTTCTGATAATAATTTTATGCCTCCTGAACTTGTAACAGATAAAGATGTTATCCAAGAAATAATGGCTACAGAAGAAGCTCAAGGAATGGTTCCTAGAGGAACTTACACTCCTGCCCAAATTCAGGGTGGTAGAAAGATGATTGTACATGATATAAATAATGAAAAAGCAACTCAATTTAATGAGTGGTGGAAGTATATGCAAGAAGAAGATATATATACTGAAAATCCAGCTTTTCAATATTCAGTTCTTAAACCTGTAATAGATAGCTCTCCTCCTGATAAAAAAAATAGTTCTCCTCCTCTCAATGCAAAAATATTAGCTGGTATTTGGGATGAGATTAATGAAAAGGGTGTTGATCAAATGAACATCCTTAAAAAATATAGAAAATTAGTAGTTAAGGATGAAAAGGAAAGAGCTGAAAGAGAAGGAGTTCAAACGACAGAAAAAGGAGGGAAATGGATTAGAATTAAAGGTGGGAATAACGTAGATGATCCAAAAGAATTAAAAGAAAATATTAACAGATTAAAAAATCTTAGTCAAGGTACTGAGTGGTGTACAGGAAGAGGTCATGCTGATATCTATTTGCCGCAAGGAGATTTTTATTTATATTTAGAAAATGACAAAGCAGTGGTTGCTATTCGTTGTGTTGGGAATAAAGTAAGAGAGATTAGAGGTTCTAGTAATCAACAAAAATCTTTAGATCCTTATTGGCAAGAAGTAATAAGTTTTTTATCTACAACTAATTTAGATTATAAAGATAATACTTACTACAAAAAATTGCAAAAAATTTATTTAATGAATATTGATTTAGAGAAAGGATCTCCAGAATACAATACTGTATTACAACAAATTCAATCCGATCATGCGGTTTATCGCAATCTATCTGATGAAAACAAACAAAAATTTCCAGAATTTAGACAAGCTGCTTCAGTTGGATATAGAAGAGAATTAGAAAAATTACTTTCGAAAATTGAAGAAACAGCGGAAGGTGAATATTTATTTAATTTTGATTCTTTTCAAGAAAAGTATAATGCCATACCTTCTGAAATTAGGAATGAATTGCCAGAAATGCAAGAACGAGTATTGCAAGTTCATAAAAGAGCTTATAATAATAATCCTAATCTTTTCTCTGAATTTTCTTCGGAGATACAAAGACAGTTTTCACCAGAAGAGCAAAAACAAGGATGGATTAACTATGTAAATGCTGATCCTTATCATTATAATGATGATAGAATTCCTAAAGAAATTAGACCTTATATTTCTCTAGCTCCATTAAAAGAAAAATGGACATCTATGATAGCAAAAAATGCAGAACACCTTGATTATGTTAGTCAAGATATTTTAAATACGTTTGAACCAGGAGAAATAGAAAATTATATTCTTAAAGATTTTGCTAGTTTCCCATTAGCTACAGTTAATGGTAAACTTGTTAAGTTGGAAAGAGTTGAAAGGTTTGTAGCTCAAGGAAAAATTAATTACCAACAGGTTATAGATATTTTAACTGATGGAGTTAGACAAAATCCTGACTGGGCAAATCGTCTTCCTGAAAACTATAAAGCAGAAATTATGGGGCAAACCAATGTTCAAACAATAGTAAATGAAGGAGAGAAACGACATGTTTTAAGAGATGTGGGATATTTTAAAAATTTACCATTAGAAACCCAAAATACTCTTTTACAACAATATGGAGTAGAAATAGGACAAGTTTTTGCTAAGGAGTTAGATAAATATAGAGGCATGTATCATCAATTTTGGGAAAGCGTTCCTCCTAATGTTAGATCATATCTTCCTTTTGAAATTATTGATGCTACGGCTCAATTTTACGCAAATGAAATCAAGAAAGATCCAAATAATAGAGATAATATAATAAAGTTGATTTCTCCAGATATTCAACCTTTTGTTTTTACAAAATTATCTTTTAATAATAATTGGTATAAAAAAATATTAATAGCTTAGGAGTTATCAAATGAATTGGTTTAAAAAAATATTATCTCATTATTCTGAAAAAGAACAACTAGGAGAAGGAAGGGGTGGTCCTGAACAATTTGACGAGAGAAAATTAGAAGATTGGGGAGGAGAGCATAGAGAAGAAATTGCTATAATGACAAGAATGATACAAGAGCAAGATTGGGTAAATTTTGAAGAATACAAACAAAAATTAATGGATCATTATAATGCTCCTTATAATAAATCAATAGTTGATGGGATTGTTTCCGCGGCTATTGGTCAATCTACAAAAGCAATAAATAAAGCGGTTCCTAAACCGAGGCTTTAATGAACTGGTATAAAAGATTACAATATGAAAAATATGCTGGCAAGGGATTATGGACGGCCATGGGATTATTAACTATTCCTGCTATAATAGCTTTAATCGGAGCTAATGCTTATACTCAGCTTAAAGATAATCCACAGGAATTAGTAAAACAAGTTCAACAAGCTCAACAGGTTCAAACATCAGAACCTAATAAAATTCGACAAACACCAGAACCCAACTTACCAACTACAGAACCTAATCAACCAGTTGTAGAACCTAGTCAATCAATGAATATAGATATTGATAAGATATGGCAAATTGAATCTTCGAGGGGAACAGATCCAAAAATGGGAGGGAGTCCTGCAGGAGCGAGAGGTCATTTTCAATTTATGAAAGATACTTGGGATGAATGTGTTAGAAGAATGGGAAAAGATTGGGATTGGGAAAATGGTTCTATGGATTATGAAAAAAGTAGTCAAGTTGCTGATTTTTATTTAAATAAAAGAATACCTCAAATGCTTAATTATTATAAAATTCCTGACACTACAGAAACAAGATTAGGAACATATGATTGGGGAATAAGTGGAGTAAAAGAGGCATGGGAAGAACATGGAGAAGATTGGTTAGAATATTCTCCAAGGGAAACACAAGATTATATAAGAAAGTATAGATAATATGAATTGGTATAAAAAAAATAAAAATAGAAAACCTTCTGATTATAATTCTGAACAGATGGAACTAGGTAAGGAAATTGAGCAAGAACATACAGATAATAAAGAAATAGCGCAAGAAATTACTATGGACCATTTAGAAGAAATTCCTAATTACTATACAGAGTTAGAAAAAATGGAAGAGAAAATGGAGAATAAATAATGAATTGGTTTAAATATTCGCAATCAGTTAGTTTTACAACAGATTATGATAGGGATTCTCGTTCTATCTACACAAGGAATCAAAAAGAACACCATAGAACTATGATATCATTTTATAAAAGAAAAATAAAAGATGCTAGAAGAACTATGAGAACTTATCAAAGAAAAAAGGATGATAGAAAAGTTGATTATTATGAGAAAAAAATTGATAAGTTTGAAAGAAAAATAACATATCATATGGATAGGGTTCTTTATTATCAAAGAAAAGAAGATCAATCTCATTTAAAAGAGAAACAGAGAATGAGAAGGCTATTGGGAATATAGGAGAATAAATTATGAGTTGGTATAAAAAAGCACAACAAATTCCTATTAAGTTTTTATCATGGGCAGCACATCATTCTGATGAAGATGGAGAAATGGCAATTGCTTATGGAAATAAAAGATATGTTTATAAAGATATTTCTAGAGAAGAAGCTAATAAAATGAGTTATATGTTAGGTAAAGGATATTTTCCTAATGCTGCTAAAAAATTAAAATTTTATTCAAATAGATATAAAAAGAAAATGGAGCAACAACAATTAACACCAAGAGGACATACTCCTCAAGAAGAACAACAAATGTTAAAAGAGTTAGAAAATGAAGGACTATTATCTAATGAGTTGGTATAAAAAAGCTACATCTAGAACTCTTTATCATGGAACATCTATTAATAATTATGATTCTATTAAAAATGTTGGACTAGTCCCTGATACAGGAAATTTTGTTTCAGATTCATATTCTGGAGAATATGAGGCAGCAGGAGTTGAATTCGACCCAACAGATGTAACTTATGCAACAGATAAACAAGGATTACAAAAAGCAGTAAATGCCATGCAATATGCAGTTATGAAAATGTTAAATAAAAATTGGGGAGAAGTAACACCTAATGAGCTAAAAGGTTATGGGATGTTAGTAATTGTAAAAAAGGGAGAAGATCAGTTTGAACATAGACCAGTAGAAGAAGAAGGACCATGGGGAGATTGGCAAGGAGAAACTGATAATCGATATCCAGCTGTAGAACCAGGTGACTATTATTCTGAAGGATCTGTAGGCCCTGTGCAAATTTTAATAGGGAATAAGATGGAGAAGTTCTTAAAAAGATACGGGGTGTGGCCAGAATGAATTGGTATAAGAGAAAATGTGGTCAACGTTATCAAGAAGTTATGGAGAATCCAGAATATTATTCTGACCCTGAGGATGCCGAATATTTTGAATCTAATAGATATTTTTCTATTGGCCAAATGCCAGAAGAAGATGAACAAGATAAAAATTACTGTTGGATTTATGACGGTAGAAAAATAAGAACAAAACAGGGAGGAACTCATGGCATGAATTTTCCAGATTTATTTTCATGGGATAGAGAAGATGATATGAATGTTTATAGAGGATGGTATGACCCAACTCAAAAATTAATTAGCGTTGTTATCCCAAGAAAAAAAGGACAAGTGGACCCTCCCCTTATGCCTGAATCCCTACCTACCAAGCTAAGAGTGTCTTTAGGAGATACTTTTGGAAGAGATAATCAGATAATAGTCTTTTAACATCAACTTATTTTCACTTTTATTTAAAAAATCACTTGACAGAGATTGTCTATTTTGATATAATGTCTTATAAATAAGATGTTTATAACTTCTTAGTAATTAAATGTTTATGAGATTATTGTAAATAATCCAGACAACAGGTTTTTTAAAATATAGGGAATAGTGATAAATTAAGTTAGATGGAGATTAACGATGGCGAATGTCTTAAATAGAAAAGCAACAAAACGACATATTTTAAAAAGGTGTGAAAAAGCTAGGCCTGGATGGGACTGTACCAGTGTAAGCAAACAGGCTCTTGATGACATAGAAGCATTTATAATAATGAAAATAAATCAATCAGTGCATAGTCATCCGTCAAAAGGTAAAACATATAAATATTTTATTTAATGAGAAATAATGAATATAAAATCAGGTAAAACTTATCCCTCTTGTGCTTTGTCAAACTTTGCTCCGCACCCATTTGTAATAGATGAAGTAGAATGTAACTCTATGGAAGGGTTTCTTCAATCTCTGAAATTTAAAAATCCAGAGATGCAAAAAGAAGTTTGTAAGTTAGTTGGTTTTGCAGCTAAAAGAAAAGGGAGAAATAAAAAATGGAATCAATTTCTTTACTGGCAAGGAAAAAAAGTTGATAGGTTTTCAGATGAATATCAAGATCTATTAGATAAGGCGTTTTGGGAATTGTCTAAAAATACAAAGTTTAAAAAAGCATTGTTGGCTTCTAGAGATGCTATTTTAACTCACAGTATAGGAAAAAGAAAACAAAGCGATACCATCTTAACTGTTAAAGAGTTTTGTGGAAGATTAATGCAAATAAGAGCAAGATTAATTTTTGATATGAAAAACAAAGGATAAAATTATGAGTAGAGATATAAAACCAAGAACGTTAAAAGTAATTTCAATTTGTTCTGTTTGTAAAGAGCCTGTTGGGACTACAGCTAAAGATACTGCTGTTCGACATGGCTTTAAGAGATACAGAAAAAGAAGGGTTAATGCGAGTTCTCATACTCTTGTAGAAGATAGTTTCTCACAAGAAGATGATGTTGCTTGTATGGGTAGTGGAGTCCCTGTATTATATAAAAGATACAAAAAGGGTAAAAATGCTAGCTGAACCAGGAGATAGATTAATGGTTAATAAAGAAAAATTCCCTACAGATTTAGATTGTTTTAAGTGTTGTCAAAAAGCACAAAACTTAAAACATGGAGAAACTAACCCTATTGCTGAGAAATGTCATGCAATACAAAAGTGTAATGCTGAACACTATACATTAGTAAGGAGTGATAATGAATAAAAATGATTTAAATTTAGAAGCTATTAAGAAAAAAATAGAAGCTTTTGAAGAGATTTTGGAAAGAACGAAAAAAAATACGAAGAATGTCCCTAAAAAAGTTATTAAAGCAATTGTTACAAATATAGAATCAAGGATAAAAGAACTTAAAGAGCTGGTTGCACTTAATTATGCAATAGATGAAAGTATTCATGGTAATTTTTATTATCATATATCTTTAGATGGTAGTGCTTTATGTGGCAAAAATCCCACACTGGCTACTGGCATTCCTATTAAAGCATGGGGCATAGTGTCTCATTTAGGTGAAAAATATTGTAAAGAATGCGAGGAATTATCTGGAGTGAGAAAGGAAGCAACATTAAAACAATTTATAAAATGCTTATCTCCAGCTAATCAACAAAAAGCTTTAGAATTAATTGAGGATAGCCATAAGGATCTTATTCAGGGGTCATGGCCAGAACTTGATGCTTTGTATGCATACATTAAAAGAGAAATAAAAAGATTTTCGAAGGAAGATTAAATGCTTGGTTTTAAAAATCTTAAATTTGAAGGATTGATAACATATATTGAAAAAGATATAGCTTCAATAAGAGCAATAGGCGAAGATGGTGAAAAATCTTCTATGGAAATTCCTAAAAAGGAATTAATTGATTCTAATATTATTTTTAAGCCAGGAGTAGTTTTTTTAATTATATTGAAGCAAAGATGGAGATGGGAAAAATTAGTTTTTAAACCTATAAAAAAAACACCTGTTTCAAAAGAAGATTTTGATCAGCTATTAAAATATTATGAAGCAAGATATGGAGATATATAGTGGAAACAGATGAACGATTTATATTAGAGAATAAAATAGGTAAAGAATATTTCTGGTATATTTGTGAGTTGGAATATTATGATAACCCTAATTCTAGTTGGATTCTTGGGTGTACTCAAACTCGAAAAAGAAAAGACGCTATGCAATTTTTCGAAAAAAAAGCCAAAATATTAGCAGAAGTTTTGTCCAGCCAAGAAGATGAAGAAGGATATTCTGCACAATGGAAAGTTGTTAAACTTTAAACAGTATGGAGATATGTAGTGGATATTTATGAATTTGGACAACTTGTTTTTGCCTTAAGAATAAAAAAAGACAAAACAGTTAAAGAAGCTGGTAGAGAGATGGGAGTTGCCTATGAATTAATAGATAGGTTAGAAAGAGGAGATATGCATATATTTCCTAGACTCAAAACTCTTGAAAGAATATGCTTATATTATAAGATGAGATATAAATATGTTCCAGAACAATTTGTTTTTGTAAAAATAGAAGATGAAATAACTGATGAAAGAATATATCGAGAGTTAGAGAAACAAAAAGAAGAAGAAAGAGAAGAGTTAGAATTAAAATTATTAAAAGAAACTATGCAATTATCAGAAGGAATAATGACTCTTGATGGTATGGAAAAAGTATTAGTAGAAAGAGCATTAGTAAAAACTGATGGAAATCGAACCGAAGCGGCTAAATTGTTAAATATAGCAGAAAGAACGTTATATCGAAAAATGAACAAATATGGACTAAAAAATAAAATAAAAGGTTATAATTTTGGAAGAAGAACAGAAACAGTTAAATAGTCGAAAAAGAGATCGAATAAGAAGTCGTTTAAAAATTTCTTATATTTTTTATATAATTATGTTATTATGTCTTCTTGGCAGTATAGTAGATGTTGTTTCTGCTATTTTAGCTAAATCGCCTAGAGAAACCTTAATGGAAATTGGGTTTTTTGGTGTATGTTTTTGTTTTTTTATGTCTTATCATGTAAGTATAACAAATGATAAAATAACTCTTAGAATGATAGAAGAGGAATTTGATAAAGAAGAAGAAGAATGAAAAAATATTGCTCAGTATGTTATAGAGAAATATCTACAAATAGTAATGGAAAAATTTATAGACATGGTTTTAAAAAAAATAGATGGATATTTAGTGGAAAACCAAAACTCAAAAATGTAAAATATAGAAAAGTTGATGGAAGTCCTTGTAAAGGAAGTGGAAAAATAGGTTTAACATTAAAACAGATAGAAAGGAAGAAAAATGCCTGTGATCGCAGCAGAACAATGGGAAAAACAGAGAGACGCCAAAGAAGAACTTGAGAGAAAAAAACAGATTGTTAATAGGTCTGTAAATCTTAAAGTTAGCATTGAAGGAGAAGTAGCTCCATTGAATGATGATGTTCAAGTTCCTTTAGTAGGAATAAGTGAATTTGCAAAAAGACAAACGAAAGATTCTGTGTTTACTCATTATGTTAATAGTTGGGAAAAACTTATAAATATTACTATTGGTCAAATGGGTGAAGGTAATTATGATTATGGTTATCGTGATGGAGTTATTCTTGTCCATGTGAACAAACTTGAAGCTGCTTGGTTCCTTACTTATGATGCTTATCCTATGTTTGAAGGCATGAAGTTAGATGCTCAATGGGCCAAAACTCCTGGTAGAGAACATGAGCCACCAAAACTTCAAGTAAGAATATTAGAACCTAAAGTGCAATGTAATTATGTTGATATTGTTCTTTACAGAAAAGATGTTCTTGAAGAAGATAAAGACAATGTTACAGGAGCAGATTGGGATATCGTTTCTATCAATGGTAGATTAGCAAAAGATCCTCCTCCGATAGACCCTATGACACTTGTAAGAAACTGGTTGCACCTTAAAGGTGGAACAGAGATGAAGGGTACTTCTCATGAAGAAATGCTAACAATGCTTTGTGATTCTATTCTTTATAAAAATGGTTTGAAAAAACATATGTCAAAGAAAGTATAATATGAATAAGGAACATAAATGTAAATGCGAATTTTGTAGATTGTATGCTTTAAGAAAAAAAGCTCTTGAAAGTAATGATATAGAAGTTGTTAAAGAAGCTCTTAAAGAATTTGCAAAACAATGGCTTAATGTTGCTGAAGATTTGAGTTATTGCAAATGTATTCTTGATGGTAGTTGGCCTTCAGCAGAAGAAATATTAACAAGAAGTTTAGAAAAAGCAAAACAACATAATTAAAATTGGAGAGCAGTAAAATGAAAGCAGAACTAAAAGAAAAAATTGGTAAAAATGTATTTTGGTGTTTGTATATGATATGTTTCGCAATATCATTGTTTTTAATGGCTTCTTCAGATATAATGACAGATGAAACTGCCAGAGGAATTGGTGCAATTAAATGTCATTATCCATTTATGAGAGGAATGATGATAGCGATTGCTATTATTCATACAATAGGAGGAACAATGCTATTTGGAAGATTTATTGGAGACCTATTAGGCATTGATTGGTAATAATTAAAAATATTAATTTAAACTGGAGATTAGTAAAATGAAGAAGTTAATTATTGTAATTATGGTTATGTTGTTTTGTGGCAATTTATTTGCTGAAAATGAATTAGAGACTAGTCTTACTACTGATTATTTTAGCAAGTATGTATGGCGTGGTCAAAATGTTGTTGATGAACCTGTTTTCCAACCATCCATTAATATGAGCTATAAACGCTTATCTTTTACTGGATGGGGAAATCTTGATTTAACCGACATGAATGATAATAAAAACAGATTTACAGAGATGGACATTATATTAGATTATTCGGGAAAAGCATCTTCTAATTTAATTTATTCATTAGGTTTTATCAATTATGATTTCCCTGATGTAAAGGCTCATAGCACTACAGAAGTATATGCTGGATTAAGTTTGGATACATTCCTTAGTCCTTCTTTAACTATTTATAGGGATGTCGATGAAGTTGCTGGAAGTTATATTTCTTTGAAAGTAAATCGTGATTTTGGCAAATTTAAAAGTAGTGCATCATTAGGATGGGGAGATCGTGATTATAATGATTCTTATTGGAATAAAAATAAAGATGGGTTTAATGATTTAACGTTATCTTTATCAATTCCAATAGAATATAAAGGATGGACGTTTTCTCCCTCTGTGAGTTATATTACATTAATAGATGACAGAATAAGGGAATCTAACAACTATGGAAAAGATAGAGATTTTGTAGTTTTTGGTTTGAGTTTAAGAAAAAGATTTTAAGAAGAAAGATATAAGATGGTTAAGAAAAAAGATATATTAGAAGTAGTAAAATTATTTTGTTTTTTTGGTATCCATAACTGGTATTATGGGGATTTTCAAACAGGACAAATTTCGAATTTTACGGGAGATCATATAGGAATTCGTGGAAGAGTTTGTTTAGACTGTAGAAAAAAACAAAAATCGGAAGCTAAAAAATATATAACTATTGAGAGTTTTAAAGAAAGTGAGTTAAAATAATGGGATTAACAAAAAATAATCCAGAATTAGGAAATATGTATGAGTTTGTTACTTATATGTATAGTCCTATCCGCGGTAAGTGTAAACATGAATGCACATATTGCTATGTAGTAGACACTGCCAAAAGATATCACAGACCTTTGAAAGATTTATTTATAGACAGAAGGGATCTCAAAAAAGATCTTGGAACAGGTGAAACTGTCTTTGTCTGCTATACTTGCGATTTGTTCGCAGATGATGTTCCTGCTGAATGGATTGAAGCAGTATTAGCTCACTTATGCGAATATCCTGGTAATAGATATCTACTCCAAAGTAAGAACCCAAAGAGGATGTTGGACTTCACAGACAAATTTCCTCCTGACGTTCTTTTAGGAGCAACTATTGAAACTAATAGGAAAGAATATTATGAGTCTAAAGCTCCTAATTTTATGGAGAGAGCAAAGGCACTTGGGAGACTGTTTAACAAAGGATATGAGACGATGGTTACTATCGAACCTATTCTTGATTTTGATTTAGATGAGTTGGTTGAGCTTATTGTTATTGCTAGTCCTGTATGGGTTAATGTAGGGGCAGATAGTAAAGGACATGACCTCCCTGAACCATCTCCTGAGAAAGTGGCTGCTCTTATTAAGAGATTAAAAGAAGAAACAGATGTTGAGTTAAAAAGAAATATTGACAGGATTTTGGAAGATATGAAATAATGGGTTATATAGCATATATTTTAATAATATATTCTTGGTTTGCTGGATGGACTTTTAGATTATTAACTAATAGAGCATCAAGATTAAAAATAACATTTAATATGATGTTTCGTATAAGGTGTTTTTTGTTATGTCTTATTTGGCCTCTTACCCTTATTTTATATTTTATAGATTTTATGTCGAATTTTTGAATTAAAATGAATAATATTAAAAATTATAATAATGTTTCTTCTTTATTGGATCTGCCAATAAAAGAGCTTCAAGATATTCCTGTTTATATCTTTGATAAAGAAAAGTTTAAAGAGGTATATGAGCATGATGATGTTTATGGAATGAATGTATATGACAAGTCCGTTAAAGGATGTTTTTTAAAGGATAACTGTCCAGATTTTATTACTCTCCCATCCATAATGATGGTAGAAGAGATGCCAATAGAAAATCAAATTTTTGTTTTTTTTCATGAATATGGACATTATCAATGTTATAATAGTAAATGCTCTTGTTTTGATTTTGCGGTATCTTCTGAGATGCATGCTTGGAGAAATAGTTTTAAATTAATGCTTCATTATAAATGTTACCAAGGTCTTGCTCAAGCATTGAGGATTTTAAATCAATATAAAACACATGTTAATAAAGATTATACTAGAGATTTATATGATGGTGTAGTTAATGATATGAAACCATTATTTCGTCAAGTAGAAAAATGGGTTAAGAATTGTCCCAAAAAATATAAAGATAATTTAATTAGGATTGAAAATGAATAAAATAGAAGCTATTAATATAGATAAAGAACCTATAACGGTTAAACATTCAAGATTAGAGAGAACAGATGACAGTGATTTTCGTTCTGTTTGTCCTATTTGTAAGGAAGGCACTTTGCTTGTTCAAAGAGATTTGGATAGTTTTAAAATTCGAGCAGATGATTTTTGTATTTTATGTGGTCAAAGATTTATTTATTCTGATATTGATGAGATGAGAAAACCAGAACGAATAGAAGATGAAAAAAATGCAAAAGAAATGGAACAACTTATTAATAGTTTAATTACTTATTGGATAGCAGATACAATAAATCTTTCTTCTATAGAGACAAAACATCCTGCCTTTACTATTGTAAAAAAAATAGCAGCTAATGACTGGGAAAAAGAATTAACTATTACTACTATTCTAGAAAGAATAGAAAAAGAACCTACTTGGTTTTGTGTAATTCTTCGTGATATAATTTCTAAAGAAGAACAGCCTGTTTTACCAGATGAATATCGTGGAAGAATGGATAAAATAACAGAAATGTGGCTTAATTGGGGAAAAGAGAAAGGGTATATAAAATGAGCAAAGAAAGTCGTCAAAAATTATGCAATGGCATATATGATTTACTTGAAGAAATAGGTAATGACATAAGACCATCAGAAATTTATGGAGTGTTAGAAACAGTGAAAATGGATGTTCATGATGGAGCAATTAAAGAAATAAATGAAGGGAAACGAGAATGATAGATCGACCAGATTCTAAACCAGACCCTAAACTAGGACCAACAGGAGATCATCCTGACGGACAAATTTCTAAAGATGATGAAGGCGCACTCAATATTGGAATAACTGCCGATAAAGAAAAAGGAATAGTTATTCTGGATTTTGGCAGTCCTGTCAAGTGGATAGGATTAAGTCCAGAAGATGTTTATGGTCTTACAAAAGTAATGATAGAAAGAGCTAATGAAATTGATATTTCAATTAAAGAAACTAAACGAGTGAAAGATGGTCCTAAATTAGAATTATATGCAGATGGAGCTTGTTCTTGCAATCCTGGTAAAGGAGCTTATGCTTCTATTTTAAGAAGCGGAGGTAAAGACATAGAATATATAAAAGCTTTTAAACATACAACTAATAATAGAATGGAGTTATTAGGAGTCATTGAACCATTAGAATCTTTTGTTAGCTTTCAAAAAATTAATATCTTCTCTGATTCTCAATATGTTGTTAAAGCTGTAAATGAGGGTTGGCTTAAGAATTGGGTTAAAAAGAATTGGAGAAAATCTGACAATAAGCCTGTTCTTAATATAGATCTTTGGAAAAGGTTAATACCATTGTTAGAGAAATATGATTTAACTTTTACTTGGATTAAAGGACATGGTAACAATCCCTATAATAATAAATGTGATGAATTAGCAGTTAATGCTTATAATGGTAATAATTTTGTAGAAGATGAGGAATATGTAAATGGGAAGTAAAGGACGTTATAAATATATTTGTGAAGAATGCAATGCAGAAAATTGGTTATCTGCTAAAGAGAGGTCTAGTCATTTTAAACCCCGTTGTGTAGAATGTGGCTCTTTATGGCTTGTCCCTAGCAAAGCATCAATCGGGCCTGAAAAACTTGCGGATAAAAATGATGCTTTTAGAGAACAAAAGGATATCCAAGATAAAAAAATGAATAAAGATTAAAATTTCTATTATTTGTTATTTAAGACCTTATTATGCCAAAAGCTGATAAGGTCTTTTTTTATAAAGGAAAATAACTAAAAAATCCGAAATAAGATAAGATATGATTATTAAAAGGAAAAATTATGCCACTTTATAGCGATATATATAGACAAACGGTTATGAGAGACAATCCAATTAATTATTTAAGATTAAATGATAGAAATCCTGTTAATGGTTCGTTAGTAGAAGAAGAAACAGAAAGTTCTATTAATTTTACATATACAGGTAACGGAGCATCTTCATTTGATAGTTTAATTGCAAATAATCCTAATAATAATAGTGTTTTACTTCCTTCTGATAATGTTCATATAGCAACAGCAGCCGCATTACCTATATTAACAACTTTTTCTTTTGAAGCCACAGTTAGATTTGAAACAGAACAAACTAATCAATATATTATTGGGAGCTTAGGAGCTTCTTTTATTATTTTTCTAGTAAATAATAAAAGTTTAGTATTTAGTTCTACAGGAAATATATCATTAGGAATTGATAATATAATAAAAATAGGGGAATCTAATCATATAATTGGGACTAGAAATTCAAGTAACGAATTTATATTATATCATAATGGGTTAGAAGTTGCAAAAGGGATATCTGCCACAACGTGGCCAAATGTTGTTTCATTTATCGGAGGCCTTGGAGGAGCAGGAACAACTAATTTTAATGGATATATAGATGAATTTTCTATTTATAATTACGCCCTTTCTCCTGATCAAATATCTTCTCATTATCAAGCTGGTACAACTTTATTAGATGATTATATTTATTCTACATATCCTGTAGTTTTTGGAACTAATTATATAAATACTGTTACATTAGAAAGAAATACTTCTGGTCCTCTTGCTATATATTCTTCTTATATAAATCCTTCTTTAATATTTAGTTCAGATCCTAGTAATATGCTTATTGAAGATGAAGTAATGGTTGGGGGAGTTCCTTTATCTGTTTCTTTAATAGAAAATACCGCTGCAAGTTGGAATCCTGGCCCTAAACCAGCATATTATTATGCTTTTGACATAATAGAAGACAATAGGGAAACAAATAGAGAAAGCAGTTTTATTTATAAAGGAAATTATTTTTTAGCAAGTGAAACACCTAAAAGGAGTGGTCAATATTTTTGGAGCACTTTAGATATAGGGGGTTCTCCTACTCCTAATAAACAAATTATGTTTGAAGGAGTTCCTATGATGATAGGAGATAGAGGAGAATTGATATTAAATAATACTAGTCTTAGAGAATGGGAAGAACTTATTGAAGTAAAAATTGGAGGAATTCCTGTAATGGCAGGAAGAGTAGGAACTAAATATTATTTAATAATTTCTCCAGTAGTAGCATATGATTTTATTAATCCTAATCCATCTTCTATATTATAAATAAAGGGATTTATAACTAATATTCCGTATTTATATATAGGAGTATTAGTTATGAGACTCAAAACAATCCTATTATGTATTTTCTTTTGTTTTATTACCTCTTGTTCCGCTGCAGAAAATAAATTAGTTTATCCTCCTCCTGTTTTTGCTTTTTCTAATAATAATTATACACAAATTATTAAAGAAAGCCCTATTTCTGTATATTTTCTTTCTCATGAATCTGTATCTTTTGTTTTTCCTGATGAGATTTTAAGATTAAGGGGAAGAACATTTCTTGGATTATATTTTTCAGAACAAGAAAGAACAGGTTGGCCTAGTGAATTTATAGTTATAAATAATAAATTGACAGATGAACAGATAATGGTAACTTTTTTTCACGAAATAGGTCATTTTTACCATAAGGAAGATAAATGTATTTGTCAAAAAGATAAGATTTTAAAAGAAAAACATGCCTTTATGAATGAATTAGAGATGGGATGGGAGTTAAGAGATGATGATATTTTAGAATCTTCTATTAGAACTATAGCTAAATATGTTTTATCTAAAGAAGAAGATACCTACCAATTAGCAGCATTTGCAGTTAGAAAAGAGGATATTTGGAAAAAGACAATCAAACATTTTATCGAAAAAGAAAGAAAAAACCGATAAAATACCATGGAAGAATATGTTGAAATAGAGAATAGACATTGCCCTATTTGCGGCAATTTTGTAAAAGCAGGCTCAAAACCACATCGCTGCAAAAAGAAAGATATAAAAAATTTAGATAAATTAGAAAAGATGATGGAAGATATAGAAGATGATAGAACATATAATGATAAATTAAAAGAATTTGAAGAATATTATAATCAAGATAATTATTATGAAAAAGATGAGGAAGAATAAATGTTTAAAGTAAAAAAAATTATAACAATTGATCAAGATGAAGATAAATATTTATCATTTCCTGATATTATCCAAAGCATTAAAAAACCTAGTCGATATTTTCTTGTTTATAGAGAAGGGAATAACCATCATCCAGTAGTTTCTAAATTAATCTTGAAAAAATCAGAAAATTATGGAAAGACATGGAAAACTCAACAAGAGTTTATTCTTAATATAGAAGATGATAAATATGTTTGGAATTGCCCAAGATTGTCTTATATAAATAATATTTTATATATTGTTTGTGATGCTAAAAGCGGGACTTTTGAAAGACAGGCTCATTTTAAAACTGTTTTTTTAACTTCTACTACAGAAGGAGAATTTTTTAGATATGCAGACACTCCTCTCCCAGGCATGGTTCCTGATAAAATTATATCATTTAAAGGAACATATTATTGTGCTAATCATAAAATTAAAAATACTAAAAATGAATTAATTCAATTAGTTTCTTGGTCAAGAGATGGAAAAGTATGGTACGATACTAATATAATAGCTAATCATCAAAAACGTCAATATTGTGAAGCATCTATTGTTAATATAAATGATGATTATATGATAGCTTATTTAAGAGATAATGGCGGCCATAAAAGATATGTCTATACTACAAAATCAAGAGATGGGGTTCACTGGAATACACCTTATAGACTTTCTATCTTTGGGCAAAGAATAACTGCTTTAAAATATAATAATAAACCTTCTAGATACAAGCAAATAATAAATAGATTTGTGAATCACGATTGTGTGGTAGGAGCATACAGAAATACAAAGAATTGTAATGTATCTATGTTCCATCATAACTTAAAAACTAATAAAATAAATAGTTATGATATTGATGAAGAATATAAACACAATCAATATAATTATGGTTATACTGGTTTGGCAGAAGGTAAGAATGAATATCTTTTAACTTATTATATAAAGAAAGAAACTGATAATCCTTATATTAATTTAGCTTTTGTCGAAAAAAATTAATCTTTACTCTATTGTAACTCTTCCATTTTTATGAATGATATATATTTTTTTCTTTTGTATTCTGGCATATCTAACTGTTGACCATGTACCTGATCTTACTTTCTCTTTACAGTCAGGTGTGGCTACTAAAATATCTGTATCATCTACGATGTTTTTATTTCTTTTTAGATAGTCGTGTGGTTTTTTTGTAATATCACAAGGACAATCTGCCATAAATTTTTTAAAAGAAGGAGGATGTCCTACAATCTTTACCTTTTCGTTATGAACAATATCGTGAGCTTGTTTATCTGATCCTACACACATTCCATGATGAAATTCTTCGAACTCTTTAGATTTGATTATATTCTCAAATTCTTTTTGTTGAACATCGTTCATTCCATGACGAGTTCCTGTAAATCCTATTTTTATCATTTTTAACCTCATATATTAATACTATTATATTATACCTTATTATTTTCACTTTTGAAGCAAAAAATAGGATATAAAGGTTTTTTTTAAAATAAGTCGAATATAAGAGCATGAGTAATTGGGAAGAAATATATGTAATATTAGCTATCGAATTTGATGCTACTATCAGCGATAGGCCAAATGATATGGACCATATAAGAAATGCATTACGGGCTATGGTTGATTTAACTACTGAAGATATCGGAAGTTTGCCTGGCTATGGAACTGAAGCTAGCACTTTTTTATTACCTAAATTATATGGCTTTTATACCAAGGCAAGACAACATTATAGCTATAGTCCTTGGAGAAATATAATGGTACAAAATATTAATGATTTTACTGTTGAATATTTTGGAGATTTAACAAAATTTGTTAATAATCTACCATGGTCTGATGGTTGTGTTCCATTTTATTGGGCTGAATTAACTGAAAATGGTAGTCATGATACATCTGGATGGACAGTTTGTGCAAATCCATCTTAAATAATTTCATCAAGAGTCGTCTCTTTATCTATGTTGAATTGTTTAGGTTCTTTAACATTATAAAGATTGCTAAATAATATAGGCTTATTCTCTGATGGATTAGAAAATTCTGATGTTATTTGGAATTGCTCAAATGCTTCTAACTCACTAATGTTTAAAGTTTCCATTAATATTTCTATACATTTATCACCATCATAAACCGCAACATATTTTTGTCCACAAGGAATACCACTACCTATTAAAGCTTCATCAAAGTTTTTTTCTAAAAACATAGCTTTAGGATTTCTTTCTAAAATAATTTCTCTTATTAATTTTTTGTTATTCATAGTTCCCTATTCAAGTATCTTATTTCATATATCGATATAATAATATTAATCTAATCACTTTTCAATAGGAAAATATATTATGGCATATGATAAAGAATATGCAAAAGCTTATAGAGAAAAAAATAGAGAAAAAATAAGGATATTAAAAAGGGAATGGAGTCATAAAAATAAAGAAAAATGCAATATTGCAACTAAAAAATATCAAACTAAAAATAAAGAAAGAATTAAAGAAGTAACTAAAAAATATAGAGAAGATAATGCAGAAAAAATAAGAGAATTTAATAAAAAATATAGTAAAAGACTAGAAGTAAAAGAAAGAGAAAATAAAAGGAAACAAAAAAAGAGAGATACAGACCCTATATTTAGGCTAAATAATAGTTTATCATTTGGCGTTCTTAAATCTTTAAAAACCAATAAAATATCTAAAAACAGAAGACATTGGGAGAACCTTGTGGGTTATAGTAAAAAAATTCTAAAACAACATCTTGAAAAACAATTTAAAAAAGGCATGACTTGGGATAATTACGGAGAATGGCAGATCGATCATATTGTGCCTCTGTCGTTTTTTAAATATAATTCAACTAATGATGTTGAATTTAAATACTGTTGGTCTTTACATAATCTTCAACCCTTATGGAAAGAAGAGAATTATCGTAAAAATGACAAAATTACTATAAATGGTAAAAAAATATTAGCAAAATTATATGGAAGAGAGGTGTAATATCGGTTGTGGTTGCGGAAAAGGTAAAAGCAGGGTATCAAGAGGCCAGAGACTTAGTTCTCAAAGAAAAAACCAAATAGCGGCTAGAAATAAACAAATTCTTTTAGCTAAAAAAACAAAAAAACAAAAACAAAAACAAACTAATGTCCTTAAAAAACCATTAGAAGCTAATCAAAAATCTGTAATTTGTTCTACATGTCCTAAATCTGCACAAACTTCAAAAGAAAAACAAAGAGGATTAAAGATTTGTCATAAATCTAATCGTTTAATTATTAATTTAATTAAAGATAGAAGATTTATATGCCCTATAGGGAAGTGGAAATAAAATTAGATAGCAAACATATCTCTTTCAGATAGTGGTCTTATATCATTAATTCTTTTAACAGTAAGATCACAATATTTTTTAGACATTTCTATTCCTATATATTTTCTATTAAGTTCTTGACAAGCTACTCCTGTAGTCCCTGCTCCATTAAAAGGATCTAATACTGTTGCTTCTTCCCAAGATAACATTTTAATTAAACGATAGGGCAATGCTACAGGGAACATGGCAGGATGGCCAATTTTATTCATTTTTGTTTCAGGAGCAATATTCCACATTCCTAAAGACCAATTTATAAATTCCCTATTTGTTATATCTGTCTTTCCTTTTTCTTGCAATTTTTTTTCTTCTTTTGCAAAAACCATAATATATTCAAAAGGATTCGGGAAAGAAGGGAAAGATGGAGAAGCAAAACTGCCCCATGCGAATCTATTTCCATGTTGAGATTTATTCCATATAATATTTGCCATAAGGATATATCTTAATTCTCTAGTCATAAAATGAATAATATCCACATGAGTTGGGATGGTTCCATTTTTACCATCTCCTATATTGATACAAACTCTGCCCCCTTTTTTTAATTTCGGCCAAAGAGATTGAAAAATATTTTTTAACCATTCAATATAATCCCAATGGTCTTTATTGTCATTATATAAATCATAAGAACTTGTGTAGTATTTATTATTTCCTAAATCTACATTATAAGGAGGAGAAGTAATTATAAGATCAATAGAATTATCTTCTAAAATAGGAATGATATCTTCAGATTTTCCATGATATATTTCTGAATTATTGTTTATTTTTATAGAGTTCGTTGTCATATATATATTGTTCTACCTTTTCTGGCACTAAGAATCTAATTGCATATTTTTTCTTAAGTTCTACTCTGTTTCTCACTTCAGAAGAAGAAATTTCTATTACATCGTTAGTAAGAGGAATAAAATAATTACCTACAGGAGTTTCTATTAAAGGTTTTATTTCCTTAGATAAGAATGATAAGAAATCTCCTCCCTCATATCCATAATAACTATAAGGATTTCGTTCTGCTATTATAAATCGGCATTCTTTGAAAAGTTCTTTTATTTTATGCCATTTTTTTAGTTCTGGAATAGTGTCTGTTCCAATGAGCCACCATATTTTTGCATTTTCTCCTAATAGCTCTTGAAAGTAGCGGACAGTATCTATTGTATAGCTTGGTTTATCCCTTTTTGTCTCTATATCTGAGATCTCAAAATAACTTATGTCTTCTATGGCTAATTTTGTCATTTTAAGCCTGTGAGTTATTGATAGAGAGTCTTTTTTGTGAGGAGGTATGGCAGAGGGTATAAATACGACTTTATGGAAATCAAGACGTTCTACGGCTTCCTGAGCCATTTTCAAATGTCCATTGTGAATGGGGTTAAAAGTACCACCAAATAGCAATATTCTATGTTTTACATCCATAATGCCATTCCTATAATTGCTCCCATTGCGAGCATGCCAGCAACAATGACAATCGCAATAGAAAAACCTATTATATATGATATCACTTTGTCCGTATCCATAAATTATTTCTCTATTTTACAACATTTTTAGCTATTTGTCAAGTTCTTTTTTTCTTATATCTAAAATATCAAATCTACTATCGATTTTTGGTTGATTTTTTTCTTGCTCTCTACTATAGCAAAAAGGACAAATAACTTCCTTTGTAGAAGCAAGAACTACCAGATGGCAAAAATGTCCTTTATCTGAACAAGTTGTGGGGACAAGATCTTCGGCTTCCATATAGTCATATTTTGATATTTCTAAATCATATTTTGGGGACCAAAAAACTTCTCCGCAGTGAAATTTCCAAGTATCAATAGCTTCTAAGAACGACCATGTTCCACTATCTGGATGAAGATATCCTCTTTGATCTAACCATTCATTAATATGCATAGGAACGGAAGTAAATCCAATTAGATTATCTCCGAAAGGATGATTGTTGCAAGTAGTTACTAAAAAATCTCCTAATACTTCTTTTATATATGTGTCGTAATTACTTGTAGAAAAGCATATTGCTGTATTAGGATCTCTTCCTTCTCTAATAGCTTTATTTATACTACTGGTTTCAACATCAGTCCATCTTTCAGAATCAACAGTTCTGATTTGGAGCATTGCTTTTGCTAAATCAAAAACAGAAGGATAAGCCTCTCCATTTATAATAAAATTACTACTTGAGCTATTGCTAACAAAACCTGAACGGATTTTCATTGATTAGCCATCTCTCCATGCTTCTTGGTGAGTCCCGCAGGAGATGGTATCTCCGAAAAGCTTTTTAAGCAGTTCTTCTTTTTCTTTTTTCCATTCTCCAACAACTGCATCATCTGGAATAGATGTAAAACTAAATCCAAAATATGCTTCTTCGTCATATGGAGAACACTCGTATGTCACATTGTTGTCTTCTGCTACTTTATAAAAGACTTCTCCATACTCGTCTTCTTTTAGTTGCTCTTCAGTTATGGCTCCTGTAGCAAGCAATAAAGATTTCGCTTCATCACTGTCTAAACAACATCCATAGATACAAAAACTAGTTGTTGAACTATTACTTACAAAACCTTTTCTTAACTTCATAATTTTTCTCCTAATGATAACTTGTTCTAATATGGTCAACACGACCGAAGATACCTGAATGCTCCAGGATTGCCTCTCCGTCATTATCGCTAAATTCCATTACTGCAAGAAAACATTCTTCATGTCCTTTCATAAAACCTTCAGCAATGGCATTAGCCCTATCTTTATTAATTTTTTCAGCTTCTTCATGAATACGGTCTATTTCTTCACGATCTGCTTCATTTTGCCAGCTTAACTTGCGAGTTTTTTCAGAAGGACTATAATATCCAGGAAACATTTCTGGGAACATATAAGAATCAAACCATCCATGAAAAAGAGATTCAAATATTCTTTTCTTACCAGCACTTCTTTTGCCTTTAATCTTTGCTAAAACTGCTTCTGCTATTGGAAGAGTAGGAGTATCAGATTCTCCACCGTAAATATCTGTAAAGTGCCATTCTTGTTTTCCAAACATCATTTCTTTTAAATCTTCTACAGATTTAGGACGATGAGGAAAAGCAATAATAAATGAGCTTGAACTACTATTACTTACAAAACCTTTTCTAATCTTCATAATAACTTCCTAACAACATTTGCTTCCCATGTAAATTTTAGGGGTAATGCCATCTGACAATCCCATTTTTTCTTTCACTACATCTAGAATTACTTGTATCTCTCCCAGTTCATATTCTTCGTTAGGAATATCTGAGTCATCTGAAGAAATATCGGCAAGACGTTTACCGATAATTATTCCATCAACTCCTTCTCCTATTTCGATATCAAAACCATCTTTTTCGAAAGTTATCTCATAAAGATAGTCACAACAATAATCTTCTATATCATTATCGCTTAATTCTTTATCTTTATAATATGAACACGCTTTCATTTCAACGAGGATTTCCTCTTTTGTTTTGCCCAAAAGTTTTTGGACTACAAGAAAATTATTTTTTTCATCTGCAACTTTATAACCGCAGATAATAAAACTACACGTACTTGAATTACTTACAAAACCTTTTCTTAACTTCATCGTTATACCTCATTTCTTTTTAAATATTCTTTTTTTGGATTTTTTTTAATTGGTTCTAAAGAACCCATTAGGTCAAAGTAGTCATAATAATCTTCTCCATACATTGATAGAACCTGTCCATAATTAGCAGCTTCTAAAATATGATCAGCATCTCTTGTGTAAGACCAATATTCTTGATCATAATGAACGGACGCTTTAAAAGGGATATTATTAGAAACTAAGAAATAAATAACTTCATCTTGATTACAAGCAACAGAATATTTCATAGAAAGATGTTTATCATCTTCCCCTGTGATCATAGCTGTATCATCTGTATTGAAAGGATTGGTAAGATTAGAATCTTTAAATCCAAACTTTTTTAATTTTTTTATATCTTCAGCAGTCGCCACAACATTGTCTGGCACTTGGCAGAGTATGCTATGATTCATTATTCTTACAATAAATGAACTAACTGAACTATTACTAACAAATCCTGTCCTAATCTTCATTTTGAGCTTTCATTAGTTTTGTTAATTTTTTCATAGTTTCATCTTTACAACTATCTGCAAGAACATTGAGAAATTTGCCATCTTCAGAACCACTATCAATAGCAAATAACTGCACTTCATCTTCGAAAATATCAACAAAGTCAGACATATGTTCGGCAGGTTCGTCATGATCCTGCCATATTTGTGATCGATTACATAGATCTTCAACAATTGCTTCTATTTGTTTTTCAGCAGATTCAATATCTACCACCATATCTGATTTACTGTATTGATTACACCTATCCAGAAATTCTTGCATTTTATCTGGTGATGGTTTAAAATTTCTTGTTACAGCAATAACATATGATGTGCTTGAACTATTTGACACAAAACCTTTTCTAATCTTCATTTTAATAACCTCCTGTATTTTCCATAAAGAAATTTTCTTCTTCTACTTTGAAATTAGTAGAGCAAAGAAAATATTGAAGAGGGCCTTCTCCATTATCAGAGAAGCCGCCATCATAAATATCTACGTTTTTATCAATAAGTTTTTGCAACCGATCTCGTTCTGAAGTTTCGCTTTCAGGATTTTTAGATATCCAGTCGATTTCAAATTTAAGTTCGCTATCGAGATCAATTTTATCTCCTATACATTCTATAATAGTATCAATAAGATTTTGTCTAAAATTAGGCAAGAGAAATCCTTCCATCTTACCAACATGTTTCTCTATTTTAGATTGTATTTCTTTTACAGATGTTCCTTTAGGGACCATTATAATAAAAGAACTACTTGAACTGTTTGACACAAAGCCTTTTCTAATTTTCATAATTAACTCGTAATAGTTTCTTCAATAATTCTACATTCGTACTCATCGCCCAAAAGTTCTTTTATTTTCTTTTCAACAGAATCTTTAAACTGTCTTCCTGTTTCATCATCTTTTATTGTTTTTAATTTTCTTCCAATAAAAAAATCTTCAAGACATTCGCCTTCATAATAAAATGAAAATCCTTCACCTATTTTTTTAAAAATTTCCTTTTCCACTTCATACCAGTCTATATCTTCCTGTGCCCAATATTCTTCGGCAAAATCAAGACCTTCTAGATTTTCGCCAGTTATAAATTGTTTCATGTCTTCTGCGGCGACTCTTGCCCCATAGATGCAGAAACTGGTAGTACTACTATTACTTACAAAACCTTTTCTAATTTTCATAATTTAACCTTCCTGTAAACCATACCATATTCCGAAAGAGTCCTCTTCCCACAATCCAAGTGGTTCAAGAGCAATCTTCATTTGTTCTTTTAATTCTGCTATATTTTCAGGGACATTTATTTTTTCCATACCATAGTCGCTATTATAATCATAAGTGCCAGGGATTGCAATTACTGACACTTCATTATACATATCATGGACTTCAAAATCTCCAATTGAGTTCTCATTTTTGAATGCTGGAATAGGATCAGATTCAGTTGTCATTGTTTCTTTGCCGCACTTAGGGCAATATAGAGATTCTAATCCTTCAAGATCGCATTCACAATTTCTTACTTCTTTTTTAGTGTAAAGTTGATCAGTATCTACCGTTACACCAATTACTATAAAAGAACTTGTGCTACTATTACTTACAAAACCTTTTCTAATCTTCATAATTTATACTCCCTTCTGGAATATTAAGAGATTCAATAAATGGATCTATTGACCCATTATCCATTACCGTATATCCTTTGATAAAATATTCTGTTTCATGAATGTTCCATCCATCCCAATTATCTTCACTTTCAGCATATTCTAATAAGGCTTTTATTTGTAATTCAGACAAGGCCTCTTTTGTTATAACAAAAGAAGTAGAAGAACTATTTGATATAAAACCATTTCTGAATTTCATTTTATTTTATCTTTAACATAACAATAACCATCTTCTCCACTAAATTCTAAAGCATCATCTCCTAAAAGTTCAAATTCTTCATCGCTTAACTCATAAGGAGTTTTTGCCTTAGGATCGTAATGAGCGAATTCTATTTCAAATGCTTTTCTTTCACCATCAAATTCTTCAAATGCTTTTTGAAAACCCTTATGTAATTCAATAAAGAATTTCACTGCTTCAGGATGAGTAGCCATATGAACCATAAAATGTCCATGATTACAAATTTGAAATGCAGTAGGATCTATACCTATTTTTTCTATTAATATTTGTAAAGAGCCATTTCCCATTGAAGCTCCACCAGTAATCATTCCACATTCTTTATTTTCTCCCATATTCCAACCCCAATCATCCCATTCGCCACTTTGCATCATTTTCTTATATATTTTATGATACTTTTTATTTATAGGATAATCGTTTTCAGAAGAATTCCCAAAATTTATATCCATTTTTTCTTTTATAAATTTTTTATTTTCTCTGTCTCCATCAAGGCTAAGTAACATTTCTTTTTGTTCGTCTGTTAGCAGAGAAGTAGGTATAGCAAAAGAGGTAGTAGAACTATTAGATATAAATCCTTGTCTAATCTTCATTTTACATACCTATCTTTAAACTCTTTAAGATTTTTTACAGTATGATAGTCAATATCGATAGTGAAAATCTCTACTGGTTCGTCTGGCAAATCTTTTTTCTCTATTTTTGCGGAATCAGAGATAAGTTTATGGACTTTATAAACTTCAAAATCCAAACACTCTTTTTCCATAATATCTAACATCTTTTGAGTTGCAACGAAAAAATCTCCACCATCACAACTGTAATTGCCATATATGTAAATTTTACCGTCTTTAACATCTTTTTTATCAGCTTCATAATAATTTATTTTATTGCCAATAACAATAAATGAAGTACTTGAGCTATTACTAACAAAGCCTTTTCTAAATTTCATTTTAATAGCCTCCTGAATTTTCCATAAAGAAATCTTCTTCTTCTATTTTAAAATTAGTATAACAAAGAAAGAGTTGGCAACCTTCTCCATCATCAGGAAAGCCTCCTCGATAAACATCAACATTTTTATCAACAAGTTCTTGCCAATAATCAACATGTTCCTGTTTTCCCCATTTACTAGTTTCTAAATATTCTTGATTTTTTTTCAATTCATATTTAACGTCTGCTTTACTACCCTTACATTCCATGATAGTATCAATAAGGTCTTGTCTAAAATTGGGTAGAAAGAAACCTTCCATTTTACCAATTTTTTCTCCTATGATAGTTCGTATTTCTTCTTCTGTTGAACCTTTTGGGACACAAAGAGTAAAAGAACTACTTGAACTATTTGATACAAAACCTATTCTAAATTTCATTATACTGTTTCCATTTTTTTAATAGCTCTTTCAAGCATTGCCCTAAATCCTACTCCACCGTTATAATATTTAAGAGTATAAGATATTGTTCCATCTGGATTTTGATTTGCTTCAGCTATATCATCAAGAATTATATCCTTATCTTCAATAATTTCAAATACTCTATTATCTATAAAAAATAATTTATCATCTTCAATATGTTTATCTTCTTCATAATAATCAAAATCACGACCCACTACCTTTTTAAGTTCTTCCATTTTTTCTGCAAAAGTAGAAGGTTCTAAAAGCGGAATTTCTTCAACTTTCCCAATTCTAAATTCTGTTTCACTCATTATACTGTTTCCATTGACAAATCATAAATAGGACATTCTCTATTCCTATCTATTAATCTTTTTCTCCAAAGTTCTAATCTTGGATGATTCCAAATATCTTTCAAGAAATCTTCACAATTAAGAACATCAAGGCCTTCTTGCCAGTCATTTTCGCCCTCGGCAAAAGAACATACGAAGAATTCTCCATGACAATTAATATAAGAACTAAACAGTCCACTCTCACAAGGTTCAACAAACATAGATATAAATTCTTCTTTTCTTTTTCTCTCTGCGTTAACAAATTTTATAGCTTTATTTTCATTAGCAGAATTATTTTCATCAAAAGAAATCACACTTGCTTTGATGCTTTCCATAAAAATTGGTCCCGAACAAGAATCAAAACCATATCTCATGTCTTTTGACTCACAATGATTTGTAAGAGTCCTATATTTATTTATGTCAAGAACAGAGTTAAAACCATCTGGGTTTCTTCCTTTAGCTTTATACTGAAGAAAAACAATAGCATTAAAACCTTTCATTTCGGGGTCTTGTGAAATCTCATCAACAATTTCAAATGCTCTATCATATGTTTCTTCTGAAAGCATGTAATGAATATTAATTTGTGTCATACCTTCTGCAAGAAGAGCTTTAATAGTTTCAAATGTTTTCTTTTTATTTACAAGGCTAACAGCAATTGCTCCGCAAAGTGTTGAAACTCTTTTTGCTATTTCAGGTGTCATATCTAAACCATGACAGGTGAAGTTAGGAGCTACACCATTTTCTTTTGCATATTCCATCATCCTGAAAAAATCAGGATTAGTTTGAATATTCATAATACCAAAAGCAATTTGAGTTAAAGTCTTTGGCATCAGGTCGAAGATGGTTTTAAACTCATCAAAGGTCATATTGTGAGTAGGTTGATCTCCACCGTTGCATTTATAACAGAAGGGACAATTGCCTAGGCAATCTCCACCTGATGAAATCTCAAGGTCAAGAATTTCAGGGCCAAACGGAGAAAATTGCGGGTCATCTTTAGGAGTTTTTCCCCATCTTGCAAAAAAGCCTGTTTTCTTGTTAAAAAGAAAATTATAGTTTTCCGAAAGAAGTGCTTTTGTGTCTTCTTTTTCTACTATCTTCATAACTACCTCATTTACAATAACTTATGTTATTATTTACTGCTAATTGTTATATCTTACCACTTTTTTCACTTTATGTCAAGGGAAAAATAAATTATATATCAAAAACTTGTGTTATCCTTTTAGCTATTTCTTTTGACATGGGAGTAAGGGACTTTCCATAAGAAGATGGAAATGGATTAACATCAAATATTTCTACAGATATGGTTCCTATCATAACTCCTTCTATGTGGGCCAAATGGACTCCAATTTGTGTTAATGTTGCTCCTATTGTTGAGGCAGGGGTTGTTTCTATCTCAAAAGATTTTGATATAGTAGCACTGCCGCTTTTAGGGCATAATATATCATTTGGACAATAATATATTTTTCCTGGTAAACATTTTCCCATTGCATAGGGAATTCTAAAAAAATTTCTATAACCTTTTTTAATTTTATCTGCTGTATCTCTATATTTAAGAGTTATTCCATTAGAATTTAAATTTCCTAAATGGTTATTGGTGTTATAAACTCTTATAGCTTGTTTATCTTTAGAAACCCATGCCCCATTACTTGGTTTAAAACATTTTGATTGATCTAATTTTCCTTTTTCATCTAAAAAATCAGTATATTCATCATAGATAAATGTTCCTACTCTTCTAGAAGATCCTCCAAAATCTTTTGTAAGTTCTGTAAGATATTTTCTTTTAGTATGGGTTTGTATATGAGATATTGGATTAAGGACAGGTATATTATTATCTAATTCCTTCATAATTTGGTTGATAGGTTCTATTGCTGATTTTGGAGTGGGGTCTTGTACGGCATGCCAAATAATATCAAATTTTTTATTTTTTATTTCTTTCCATTTATAGAAAGGCAAACCTGATATAAAACCAGGACACTGTAAATCTTGCTTATCATATTTGTATATTTGCCTTGCAACATTAACACAGATAACACTATGTCCTATTTTGAGCAACTCATCGTTGATTCCATCAATAGCTGGACAAATAAGATCCTTTCTTTTATTAAGCATTAGAGTTTTGCCATCATTGGTAGTAGGCCATGTTAAAACTAATATTCTCATATTTAGTGTGTTCCGAAATTTTTTCTATTATTATCTTTTTCTGTTTTTTTCCAATCTTCCCATATAAGAGTTGTATTTCTTTTAGTTAGAATACAACAATTGCTTTCTAAATAATTCCATTCTATTGATTTTAAGGAAGATAAATATGGGTTATATCCCCAAGGGTATTTTTGACTACCCTTAAAAGCAGGATTATAAGCATCTATAAATCTTTTCAATACATTTCCTGCATATATAGCTCTGGTATCATGGGTAATTGCACATTCTCTAATATATTTCCAGAACTCTAATATAAAATAAGATCTCATAGCTGCCCATCCATCAGAAAACAAAACATCACAAGGGAAACCAATTCCTTTAACTGATGATCCATCATGAGTTTCTGCTAAAATAGGTTTAATGTCTGGTTCGCAAGTTTTATTAGTAATTGTTTTTAAAGTTTCTTTTGTTCTTTCGACCCATACTTCTTTAGTGTCAAAAGTAACAACTGATTTAGCAATTTGACTTAATAGGATAGTAGATCCACCCACTCCAAATTCTACAACATCTTTTCCACGGCAAAGGAGAGTAAGAGCAACAACGTCCGCTCTACTTAGATCTCCTTCAATTGGACAAGTATAAGGATTGAAAGGATTTTTAGGATTTATTTTTTTTAACATTTAACTCCTTATTAACAATACTTGTTACTAATTCAGGAAAATCTTGAGACCAATGAGGACTAATTACATATTTTCCTTTTATTTCTTTTTTCTTAACATATTTTTCTACTTCTTCGAATCCTTTATTATAACCACATGCAGACAAATGGTAACTTCCTGTTCCTGGAAATCTATAAATATAATAAATCTTATCTAATGGAGTTTTTTCTAATTGTCTATAGTTAGTCTTTTTAAATCGTTCTTCAATTGCTTGATCTTGGCCACTTTGAATTAGAGGATACCCTCCAATTTCTTTAAAAAGGCTTATAGACCAAGCCCCCATTGCATGAGCTATATTATATTTAGGATCTTCTGATATTTCTCTATTTCTCCAAAACCATAATTTATCTGATTTATAATATTTTTTATTTTTCATTTGTTCTAAAGAATATGATATTCTATGAGGCAAAGAGATATCATCATCGTCCCATGGGAATATAATTTCTCCTGAACATAGAGAAACACAAACGTTCCTTTTTTCTCCTATAGAACCTACTCTATAGGGAAAATTAAATACTTTAACATTAGGAATATCACAAATTATTTCTAATTCAGAATAGTCATTTAAAATTACAAGTTCTTTTTCTCCTTGATAGTCTTGTCTTAAGAATGATTCAACTGCTTCATCGAGAAGATTAGTTCTTCCATATGTTATACATTGACAAGAAACTTTAGGTAATTTATTATTCCAATGACTAAAATCGTATTTCATATTATTCTTCCCATTGTTTAAAAACATTATTCCATGATCTCATTGAGGCTTCTAATCCCCATTCTTTTTCTAATTTTTCTCTAGCCGCTGCTCTCATATCTTCTTTTTCTTGTATCTCATGTGCAATTCTAGATGCTTTATAAACAAATTCGCTATCATTCTTACATCTCCATCCTGTTACTCCGTCATCTACTTCTATTTTCCACCCTCCCCTATCATCTACAACAAGAACGCTGCCAGATGCCATCGCCTCAAATCCTACCCTTGGAAGATTTTCAAAAGTATCTGTTGCCATAATTAAAACATCACAAAAATCATAAAATTGTTTTTGAGATATTGCCGCTTCTGGCAAAGCCCTTATATAAGAATGAGGTTCTCTTTCAAATTTTTCTTTACATCTATTATCCCATCCTAAAATAATACCTTCTTTCAAAACAGGGGCAGTCATTGTTTCATATATCCATAATTGTCTAATATTATATTTATCGGCATCTCCTCTTGAAATTCTTCCAAATCGAAACTTATCATTAGGTCTATTATCTTTGTATGTATAACAGTTTTTATTAAAAAAGGGTTGAAAACGTATGGGATTATATTTTTTACCTAATTTTTTTAATTTTTTAGAAACTTTTTCCATTTGATGATTAGATTGATAGAGATGAAAATCTAAAAAATTATTTGCTTGTGCTTTTAATTCTAATGGGAAATTCCAAGTCATACAATTTACAAAAGTTGTTGTTTTAGCATATTTTTTTATTTCTTCAATGTTTTTTAAAAATTCCCCATTACAAAAAGATATAACATGGAATCCCTCTAAGGATTTCCAATCTTTTGAAGGTAAATATTTGCACCCTCTTTCTTCTATTTTCATATTAATGCAATTTTGATCTAATTCATCGGTATGACAAATATATATTTTTAAACCCATATTTTGCCAACAATAAATTTGATGATCAAGTTCTGTGTCTGCTCCCCCTAATACGCTAGGATGTCCTACAATAGCTATTTCTTTTACTTTGTTTTTACTTATTTCTATAAGTTTTTTTTTAAAATTACCCATTAAGACTTGTTATTATTTAATGAAAACTCTTGCTCTATCTGAGCCTCCATATTTTTACTAACTTCTCCAACTTCTTTTAAAAATGCAAAATTCAACAATTTTTTACCTACATCTGTTGAATAAAATTGGATAATATTTTTTAACTCTTCTTTTAAAAAATATTTATCTAAAACAGGTATAATCCTATTTATATACTCGTTTATAGTAAATTTTTTCTTTAATTCTTCTAGTTTCTCTTCTGAAACATTATAAGTGCTTGCACACCATTTAAAATAAAATTCTAAATTATCTTTAGTAGAACTTAATATTGTGCATTTTTTTATAAAAATTCTTATTAAATATTCTTTTCCTTCATCCATAGTTATTTCATTTTTAATCTATATAATTTCTTTCCTTTTGCAAAGACTACTTGCATACCATCGTTAAATAGTTTCATATCTCCATGTATTGCAGAATTGTCAATTACTTTTACAGTGCTTGAATCTTTTTTATTAGAAAATATCTCCATTTCTTCATCTTCGTTTATATGAACAACAATACCATTATCTAAAACGGTAAAGTTAATGCCAACATATGATATATTATCGACTTTTCTTAAAGAATAAGAAGAGAAATTTTTGTCAAATTTAAGAATAAACTTATCATATTTTCCTTTTTTACTACCAATTACCATTAATACATTATTTTTATATTTAGCTTCAATAATTTGATATCCTGTAAATTCGGGACATTGTATTTGGTAATGCAATTTTGATTCTGGGAAAATAGATGCCACGAAAGACCCAAGTACATTTTGTATCACTATTCCTTCATAAAATTTAGTAGCATTCTCCATAACATTTCCTACATGTTGAGGAACGGCATGTATCTCTTTACCCATTTCTACAAAATTAATTTCTGATATCATATCTTTATTTCTGATATAAATTCTACCATTATATGACATAATATCATCTGCTTTTATATTATGGTTAGGAGTAGTCCCATCAGAAGAGTTGTGCAATAATACATCTCCATCTAATAAGGTAGCAGATATAACTTTATTTGTTAAAGGAGTTATTGCAACATGTAAATTTTTCTTACAGGTTTGAGAAATTTTTCTTTGACCTATAAAAAGGTTATTTTTTGTAGCTGTTGCTCTAGTCCCATCTATAGAAATATATTTGATTACATTTGAATCATATTCAAATATTTCTTTAATTTCAAAATCTTCATTTCCTTGAATCGTTTGAACAATAACAGGAACAACAATAACTTGTACAGGATCAGTAGGAGGAGCTACTCTTTTTCCTTCATAAAGGACGGCCTTATACCAATCTTTATATGCTTGAGGAATAGTATCAAATGGCAAACACACTTTAGGGAATTTAACATCTTTATGGAAAACAGGGATATTGGCCATCATCCTATCATCTAATCCTTTTATGGTAGGATGTTTTCCTTTATATGGATGAATACCTATAAACATTTGAAAAGAAACAACGCTAAAAGAAAACCAATCAGTTAATTCTGAAAAAGCGGCTGGGTTTGACATATGCCTATCTCTGATAGATTCCATAATAGCTGTTGCAGGAAAATTTTGAGTTTGATAACTATCTACATCGATAAAAAATATATCATTAAATTTTTTATCAACAAGAAAATTCATTTCATTTAGATCAACGATAAGAATTTTTTCTCTATGTATATCAGAGATAGTTCTTTGCATTTTTTGGACAAGATTTAAAACATTTTTAGTGTCCATTCCTGTTCTATCTCTAAACGCTTTTGGAAAAATTTGACATAAAGCGTATGTGTGAGAAATATGTTTCATCGTATAACCAACAGGTTTCTGTTTACGACTTAGAACTAATCTTTCTGGTTTTACAACATTGGGATTTGTAATAATAGAAAGTTCTTTCATCTTTGAATAAGGGATTATAGATTTAGAACTAGTATATATTTTATATGCTGTTCCATGACGAGCGTATATCGATCCCTCTCCCCCTTGACTGATAAAATGTCTTTTATCAAGTTTTATTCCCTTAGTTTTACCCTTGACAAAAATTTCCATTTTTATTTTCCTGTGTAGATAACAGCTAAAGAAAGATCATCGGCATTGCCCCAATTTTTCTTAGCACAATTTTTACGAAATTTATTTACTCTTCTTTGAACGAATGCTTGATTAAAATTCTTAAAATCTAATAACTCTTTTAAAACATCTATATATGGCACTGATTTATTATATTTAGATGTGTCTGTTATAACGGTTTCATAAAAACTATGAACTCCATCTGACATAACAGCTATATATTCTATCAATTTACTTGCTTCTGACATCTCAATAATTATTTTATTATCATATGGTTTTATAATTGATAGATTCCCAAATAATCTACCAACATTATAAGAAGAAATAATTGTCGTGGAAATTATTTTTCCATCTACGCCAATAACTGTTTGGGTTATTTCTCTATTATTATAGTTTTTTAACCAATTAGAATATCTACCTGTTCTATCATAAAGATAATTCATATAAAAGGGGTAGCTATCAGTATAGGCACAATTTATAATGATAGTTTCTTTTTCTTTTGTTCCAATTACTATAACTCCATCTCCACAACACATCGCCATTAATTCATCATCTTTTTCATATGATACAGCAGCAAGCAAAGTGGCATCTAAACATTCATTAGGCATATTTAATATTTTTATTGCTGGACGAGCAGATAAGATACATTCTTTTTCATCAAAATTATAAAGACTGTCTAGTTCTGCTATTTTATTCATAGCTGTTATGCTAAGAATTCTTGAACCCATATCAGAATGATTAGAACCTGAACATCCATCTGCTACTGTTACAGAACTTTTTCCTGCAAGAGCATAATCCTGACAAATTTCATGAGTTGTTCCAATATAAAATGCACAATCAGTATTCATAATATTCTCCATTAAAAAACCCTACCCACCCAAAAGGATAGGTAGGGCATTTGAAAAAACAATCTCCAAGTCGTTTTAAAAATTCAATTTTTGAGACATCGCGCCGCTACCCAATGCTTGGGATTGACTTGATACTGATTGTGAAATAAAATCTGCTAACTTAGCTAAAGTTTTTTCATTAGCATCTTTGATTTCTACATACTGATTCAACCCAGCATCGTTTTTAAACTCATCAAGAGCATCTGCAACACCCTGATAAGCACCAACGCCGACACCGATTAAAAGAGACATTACTGATTCTAATGCTTCGTCTCTCATAATACCTTTTAATGCTGTCCCGACATCATTAGCACTTATGCCGCCAGAACTATTATCCTCGCCATCAGTAATAACGAAGATGATAGCATTAACATCAAAATCGCTATCTGCCAATTGCTTGCCATAATCACCTGTTGCTACAATGGCATTTCTGGCAGTTTCAAATAAAGCAGTAGAGCCATAAGGGGTAATAGCACCATCATAGTCGTTGATATCGCAATCCACCAATTGTTTAAATCCGTGGATTTCTCTCATGGTACTATTAAATGCTACTAACCTGATAAGTAAATAATCAGATCTTGGGCTAAATTTACAAGCCTTTACAACTTCTTGAATACATTTTTCCATCTCGTTTTTATAGCCGCTGACACTACTGCTTTCATCAACTGCAATTGTAACGAGAGTGTATTCAGTTGCTCCAAGGTCTTCAAGATTTGCGGCAGAGTAGCCGAAATTTTGACCTGTCAAACTGTGTTGAGTTAAAGAATTACTATTCATAATTTTCTCCTTTTACAATTGTCTTAAAAATCGGTTGTATTTGCAGTTTGCATTCCTCTTGCTTTCATTTCAGCGATAAACTGAGCTTGAACAGCAGGGAAATCTACGAATGGGCTGATAACAGGGCTAACGGCATCTTCAAGAAGAACCATTTTTTTAATGTAGCTATCATCTTGAAAACCATCAGCGATGTCCTTTACGGTATTGGCAACACAATGACTACCCGCTTCTCCTGCGATGAGAATTTTATCTGCTTCCATCAATGTTTGGATAAGAGGAGTATTTAATTGTGTAGAAGGATCGGATGGGTCAGGAACCTCTGCCTTAACAGCAGAATAATGTTCAGTAAAAGGATTGCTCCCTTTGCTTACATAATCTACATTATCAGTTTTGCTTACTTCCCATTCTCCAAGAGCTTCAAATAGCACAGGAAGAACGTTGTTCCCTTCGCTGCCAATAAGACAGTGTGGAGGCCAAATACAAAGAGGGTATCTTCCACTTGCTTCAAGTTCCGCACAGTAGTCGATAAATCTTTGTTTATATTGAAGAAGCACAGGTGTCCATTTTCCATCTCTCATTTCTTGAGAAGTAATGATTGTAAATGGGTCGGGTTGGTTCCCATCGCTATCTCTCCACATTACAGGATGGGCCACATCAATCAGGTGGTGGCAATCAAGGGTTGTATGAATTTTCTTAATTTTCTGACCAAATGATTTAACCATGCTGGCCAGCCGTTCCATGTCTTTTTCTGCCCCATCTACATACAAAGCACCTCTTTTGGGGTCATTTTCATCCTTGCCAGGACGACAGAAATCAACTTGGGGGTCAATGATTAAAAGATCAACTCTTTCATTCATCGTTCTGTCCTTTCAATTATCACAACATTATTAACATTATTGACTACAACATTTTTATATTTTAAAAAACTAACTGTCTGGATTTTTTACAATCTTTCTAAAAGAGCAGTTTTTAGCTCTTCTGGCTCCCAAAACTCATCGAAAGCACCATAATTTTCAAAAAATTCTGCGATGAAGCTATCTAACTCATCAACTTTTCCGTTCCACATATTAAATGCTACATCTTCAACAGTTATTTTTAACATGTTCATAATTTTATCCTTTTAATTGTTAATGTTATTTACTACAACAAACGGCATTATACACTTTCACTTTCGAAAAAGCAAGTAAAAAATCACTTTTTTCTAATTTTTTTAATATTTTTATAAGTCGGGAGAATTAAAGTACTTAGAAAAATAACGTAATTGAGTTTTGCTGATTATGTTTTAAATCTTACTATCTTGAATGTTGAATTTTGATTATAGAATCACGATCAGCAGTATCGAATATAAGGGGCCGTCGAGCGGCGTCCGTCATTATTTTTCTGTTCTTCTAATCCTCCCAACTATTATACTTTTATTTCTGTTATTTCTGTTTTATGATTAAATGTATCCAATTCATCTTGAAGAGAATCTATTTCATCTTCACATTTTTTTACTTCTTCTTTAATATATACTTTATCAAAGACGACACTATATTCTACTTCGGCATCTCCATAAAGGGATATTTTCCCTTCACCTGTATTGATACCTCTTAGAAAAGCTATTTTAGATTTTAATTCTCCAAGCTTTAAAATAGTTTCTCTCATAGAAGCAGAAGCCACAAAAATATTTGTTTTGAGCTTAATGAGTTCTTCTATTTTTCCCTCAAGTTCTACCATCAACTCTTTAACATTTATTTTTCGACTACCATCAACGCGAGCCTGGTTTTCTCCTTGTATCTCTTGTTTTAAATTGTTGATTTTTTGAGTTAATCTGTTTTTTTGTTTTAACGCTTTTGCTAATGTCATTTTGTTTCTCCTTGTTTATGTTTTTATTCTTCTGTTATTTCAATTGCTTCTGTAGGGCAATCATCCTCTGCATCTCTAACTTCATCTTCTGCTTCTTCTGGAACAATATCAACTATCACTTCGGCAACTGCTCCATTTAATTCAAAAACTTCATCACAATCCTCTATGCACAACCCACATCCTGTACAGTTTTCATTTATTTTTACTTTCATTTTTGTTTTCTCCTAAATTGTTATTTATTAAACCACATCCAAACTTTAACACCAAGAAAATCTCCATTGCTAAGAGCTACAATAGCGTCATATAAATATCCACTTCCATCATCCATATTTGTTGCAGAAGTATATCCTGGCCCTAACAACGCTCTTTGTATTTTTGTAAATGGTAAACCATTTTTTGTTTTTAATGGAAAGAATTTTTTCATATAGGCAAAATCTTTTAACATATTAGAAAAAGGAGTTTTATGTTGTTCAAGCCAATAATCGAGATTATCAGTAAATATTACAACAGGGACACACCAGAAATGAATATATCCATTGTATGGACATTCATATTGTACTGATTCTTTAAAATCAAAACAATTAACTCCTAGTCTAACCAATGTTTTCCATGAATTTTGGCTAACTGATGATAATAAATAATAACGTTTATTTTCATAAAAATCTTCTGGAATTTTACTATACCACCCATCACCTGTTGTGGTAGTATCCCAGTCCTTAAATGGAAAAAGAATATCTCCATATTCTTTTAATGGTTCTGGGTTCTCATGTTTAATTATTTGAATTTTTTCTTTACTCATTTTAACATTTTTTCCAACGCTTCTTCGTCTAATATCGGAATATTAAGTTCCTCTGCCTTCTCTGATTTTAAACCACTACCATCTCCAGCTACAACGTAATCAGTCTTTTTTGAAACAGACGACTTAACAACTCCACCATTTTTTGCAATTTCTTCTCTCCAGTAGTCCTTGCCCATATGTAAACTACCAGAAAGAACAAACTTTTTACCACCTAATTTTCCATCTGTTTTAGTTTTTTCAAACTCAAAATATTGTTCTACATCTTCAACCATCTTTTTATTATTTTGGAAGAATGTAACTATTTCTTGAGCCATAGTGGGACCAATTCCATCGTGTGCTTCTAATTCAGAGATTGTAGCTGTTTTAATTTTATTCCAATCTTCTACTTCTTTAGCAAGGATTCTTCCTGCTTCTTTACCTGCATTTTTCATACCGAATGCTGCAAAGAATTTTTCCATAGGAATTTTAATTTTCTTAGAAGAACAATCATTTATCATTTTTGATAATATCTTATCATCTTTTTCTTGCTCTGGCGAACGAATCATCCAAGCTCTAGCCACAATTAAAGTAGCAGTTCTTTGGGTAATTCCAACATCCATAATTTTTTTAATTGTTAAACGATAAAAATCTCCAGGTTTTTGAATTAATCCAGCATCAATTAATTTTTTAATCGTGCTTCCTGCAATGCCTTTAGCTCCTAATATTTTCAACCAATGGTTAAGGTTTTTAACATTTTGAGCAGGGCAATAATCTCCTTGACATACCAAAGCTTCTGCTCCGTCATGACCATATGAAGTAGTGAGGCCTTGTCCACATGAAGGGCAAACTACAGGGATATTAGCAGAGCCGATACCTTTAACAACTTTATGTATTTTAGGAATTATTTTCCCTGATTTAATAATCTCAATTTTAGAACCCACTCCAATTCTATTGGTTTTAATAAGACCAACATTGTGTGCAGTGCAACGACTAACAACCGTTCCCTCTAATTGAATACCATCAAAAATAAGCACAGGGGTTATATTTCCTGTTCTACCTGTTTGCCATATAATATTTTTAACAGTAGCTTTTTTTACTTCGTCTTTGAATTTAAAAGCAAGTTTGCCTTTAGGATTGCCTGTGAGCTTACTACCCGAATGGCCCATTGCTTCTTGAAGTTTTAAATTACTGATAGAAATTACTGCTCCATCAACCATAAAATCTAATCTACGATGCTGATCTTCAAAAGTTTCTAACATATCATAATCGAAAGGAACTGTTTTTACAAAATGAAATCCTAATTTTGATGTCCATTTTGCTCTTTCAATTTCTGTTTTATATGGTGGTTTTTCGACATCCACAACATTATAAGCAGTAAATCTTAATCCTCTATCTTTCATTTTCTCTGCTGTTTTTCGATTCATACTTCCAGCAGTATATGCTCTTGGATTTGCTTTTTGGTCTTTTTCTGGAAGAGTTGCATTAACTTTTTCAAAAGTAGGTATAGTTGTTTCAACTTCTCCTCTAACTTTACAAGTTACAGGTTTCTTAAGAGTTTGAGGAATGCCTGCGATATATTTAGCTTTATCAGTAACATCTTCTCCATCTACTCCACTTTTGGAACGAAGTCCAACTCTTTTTAATTCCCCTTTTTCATATTCACAAGAAAGAGCAAGTCCATCATGTTTATAAGACATAGTGAAGAAATAAGATAACCACCAAGACCAATTTTTTAATTTACTAATATCAGGTTCAAGGTGTTTACAATCTTTAAAGAATTTTGTTAAAATATTATCTTTTTCCTGCTTCGTTCCATTACACTTATTAATAGAAGTCATTGGAGGGCTATGGACAATTTTGTTTTTAATAGCTTTAGAAGATGCCGATGTTACAGTTTTAAATATTTTAGAATTAGGATGAAGTTTAAGAAGTTCTGCTCTAAGAGCATCATATTCATTATCTAAAACTACTTCCCCTGTGAGCGGATCAATACAATCATCTCCTGTTATATGAAAAGCAATATCAAGAGCTTTGATTATTTTTTCTAAATCTTTAATTCTTTTTTTAGAATCAATTGTGCTTACCGACATTTTATATCCTTTTATTATTAATTATCATTAACTATCATTATATGATATGTAATAAAAACTAACTGTCTGGATTTTTGCCTGGAATCCTGTTTTTATTGCCAAAAATCAACAAAACCCCTTATGTGATTTCTATATCTTTCGACATTTTCTCTACATGCCCAAAAAGTATTCTGTGGCAATTCATATGGATCAAACCATTTCCATTCCTTACATTTGTCAGGTTCAATTATTTTTGGTTGTCCTATAGCTTTTTCCGTGGCAAATACTAAACTAATATAATGTTTATTATTATCAGGAAAAAATTCATTCATCCAAGTAAGATATCCTAAATATTTTCTTTTTACAGTCATTCCTGTTTCTTCCTCTATTTCTCTTGAGATGGCAGCATTCGGATGTTCTCCATAATCCATTCTACCTCCAGGAAATGCCCACTGATTTCTTGCTGTTTCACAAGTATCTCCTCTAAGTCCGAGTAGCACTTTATCATTTCTTACTACAATAGCTGTTACTCCAACTCTTACACCTTGATCTATTTTATCTTTTAGTGGACACCATTTCGGAAATTCTATTCGTGGAAATTCTTGGTCCAATCCTCGAGGATCTTTTTTTAGGTCTATTTCCTCACCTTCTACGAGTATAGTATTAGGAAGTTCCAACATAAACCTGTAAGGATGATCGCAGACATAGGCGGGAGTAACATGGCGATGTCTAACTTGTCTTCTATATTTTTGTTGCCACACATATGTGAAAAAATAACATTCGTTACAACATTCAACTTCTTGGTGTAGTATTTTTTTCATATCTTTCTTCATTTAATTTTTCTACAGCAGTTATTAAACCTTTTATTTGGATTGCTCTTTCTTCATTTATTTCAAAACTCTGTTCATCACAATGCCTACTAAAAATATATCTTAAAGCATATTCAATTCTACCAAATATTTTTCGCGGAAGAAATTGAATTTCCCATCCTAACCACCATGGCATATCTTCATCAATTCTTGAAATATCAAATTTTATTAACCACCTATCATTATCCCAAGAAAAATAAACATCTTTATTTACTATTGTTTCTTTATTAGTTAAATGAGAAAGAAAATCTCTCATTGCTGGAAGATCTTTATTCTGAAAATCAAAACAATTTAATATACCATCTTTTCTTTTATAATAAGGATTAAAAATATAACTCAAGCCAATTGGTAATCTTTTTAAAATATGGAGATAAAAATAGTCCTCATAACAACATTTCCAATTGAAAAGACTAAACGGATTAAAAAAAATAGGTGGAAGAATTCTATTAAAATAATTTCTAACATTTACTGTTAAATAAATCACATTATCTTCTTCATCTATTTTTTCATTTTTTTCTGGAGGATAGTAGCTCATATGGGCAATATGATCTATACAATAACAGTCGCAACCAAAGAAAGTTTCTAACATTTTATTTCCTCATTATTTTTATTATTGATTGCATCATAACACAATCTGCTTTTACCTGCAAGTCTTTTTTTTAATATGATCTGAAATTTCTTTACAGATTAACATTCTCTTTTTTATCTTTTTTGGGAGATGTTCTATCAAATTTGTCTCTATAGAAAATTTCCAAAGTTTTGTATTTGTGTTTTTTAAATAAGTAAGGACATTCTCAACTGTTAAACATGATTTTTTATTAATGATTTTTTGAACTTGATCAGAAGAGATATTCATAGCTTCAGCTATACTATCTACAGAAAGTTCCTCCTTTTCCTGTAGATATTGCATAATATTCGTAGATATCTCTTTTGAAAACATTACAAACGTTCCTATCTAAAAGACTTTCGTACAGCAGTCGCTGGTCGTACGGGTCTGATTCTGAGTTATCTGTTCTTTTTTTCATTTCTTTCTTCTGTTTTTTAATATTGCCCCTAGAGGATTCGAACCTCTACTAAAACGTTCAGAGCGTCTCGTGCTACCGTTACACTAAAGGGCATCTATTTAATTTTTCGACTTTTATTTAGTTAATCCTTCTTTTTTTCATTTTTTTCATCTTTTTCATCTTTTTCAGCTATTTTCCCACTAAGCATTGTTTTTAGATTATCTCTAAAAGTTTCTGCCTGGGCCTTTGAGGTAGAAATATTCTTATTTTTTTTGCCAAGAACCTCAATAGTTACAGTATTTTTCCCTATTTCTGCATCACATAACCCAATTCCCTTATCTAGGTTATCGACTATTCCTTGGAATTTTCCTACTGTTTTCTCAATTACTTTAACGCCATTTTTTCTAATCATTTTTGTACCTCATAAAATCCTTATTATTTTTATTTGCTACGACTTATCACTTATAACAGATTCTCTTTCACTTTCAAGTAGTTTTTTTGAATTTTTAACAAATTTTCCTCTTTTAATTAATTCTAAAGAAATAGGGGTATAATTAGTATTTTCTATAGAGAGAAGATAATGATTTTTTGTAATTCTTTCTTTTAGATATTCTTCCCATTTATCTGTAGGGCTATTATGAAAATGTCCATGTATATTAATTATTCCTCTTTCAATTTCTTCTTTATGAAGAAGAGCAGGACGATGAGATAATATAACTCCACTTACTTGAGCTTTTTCTAAAACTGCTGCGAATCCAGCTTTTACAAACCAGTTATTAGAATGGCTTTTATCATGGTTCCCTCTAATAAGAATTTTAGTTCCTGGTAGTTCTCCCATAATTTGTTGTAGATGTCCTTGAGATCCCCAAGTGACATCTCCTAGATTAAAAATAATATCATCTTCATCTACAGTATTTTTCCAATTGTTTATAATTAACTTTTCAAAGTTGGCAGGACGAAATCCGAAAGCTGTAATAATTCTTTCATGATCAAAATGATTATCTGTAGTCAAATAAATTTTAGTTAGTTTTTCATCCATTAGCTTTTTTTATAAATCTTAATATCGCTTCTTTATCTTCCATTTCTTTTTTCCAAGTTTTTGCCTCTTTTTCCATATCATCTGTTTGTGTTTTTATTTCGTATTCTTTAAGGAAGTCAAGGATTTTATTTTCATCATTTTTGTCATTAACTTCAATAGTTATATAAATTTCTCCATCACTAAAATGAATTCCAAGTTTTACTCCTTTTTCTAGTTCATCAATACCATCTTCATCTGCATAAAAATAGAAATGATCATGGTAAGTAGGTTTTAGAAGTTCAACAATTTGTTGAGGACACTTATCCCAATCTTCTTTGGCTTGAAGAGTTACATTTTTTGTGTCCCATTTTCTTCCACAGTATGTCCATGTCATAAGGCTAAGCAACTTTTCTTCTTTAAAATATGAAAGAACTAAATTTGCCTTTTTTTTTCTTAGACGTTCCCCTTCATCAAACAAGGCTGATGATTTTTCCTGAAGTTCTTCTTCTTCTTTAATTATATCATTAATTTTATCTAATGTTGTTTTTTCTTTCATTTTTACGTCCTTTATCTTATATCTAAAATTTCAAACCTACTATTAATAGGATTTTTTATTTTTAATTTTTCTTTAATTTCTTTTTCAGTAGGAGCTTTATGTTTCCATTCAGGAATATTTCTTATTATATGATTACACTTTGTCCATGGGCAAAGTAGTATTTTAGCTCTTCCATCCCAATATATCCC
>SDBT01000194.1_pt1 | contig 87073 bp, 60 predicted proteins | sample 2277101 | NCBI WGS metagenome assembly SDBT01 (sample SAMN10404973, study PRJNA504765) | marine sediment metagenome | isolation source: marine sediment core GS10_PC15, 103 cmbsf | place: Arctic Ocean: Southern Knipovich Ridge | collected 2010
CTCCAACTGGAAGCACCCATCAGTACGTCCACTCTGTAAAAGTTCTAATGTCTCTTCATCATCAAGCGGTATCTTGCTCCAATCTATATCAATGCCTTTTTCAGCAAGATATTTACATGCCCAATTGATCGCCGTCTTAGTAGATAGTCCTAAAATATCAAACTTGATCAAACCCATGCGCTCCACTTCAGCCATAGGGAACTGAGTTGCAATAACTCTCTCAGGCTTACCATCTTCGGTTATACCTGTTTTGCGAGTCACGTGCATAGGAGCAATCTTCGCTAATGGAATAGGCGATATGACGATCCCAGCCGCGTGGCAATTGTGAACTAAGATATCCTGAGCGATAAAATTAGGCTCGCCTTCAAAAAAAAACTCATCCCCCAACATAGAAATGTCCCAAACTTCTTCGGTTTCAACTTCTTCGATTGATTCAATTGAACACAATTTCATATAGCGCTCCTAATAATATCAACAACTTTTTCGTTTGACATCTTTGCAAAATCTTTTTCCCAAATGGGCAGAAAAACGTAACCACTGTCAATCGCCAATTGCTTTTTATTTGCATCGTATTTCCAAATGTCTTTTGCTAGCCTTTTTTGCCGAGCTATAATTATGACATCGTCAGGTTGATACAAGCTTGGATTGGCATGATAATAGTTACCCTGCATTTCCACTATCAAAGAGCCTTCAATTAAAAAATCATACAATCTCCATGTGCTATTGTACTTAATATAAAACTGATCAACAAACTGGATTTTTTCTATATCTAAAATTGATTTCATTCTCTGCTCAGTCGATTTAGGAGAATGATTACCTATTCCTCGATTTCTGTATTTAGCAAATACTTCAATGCTTTTTCTCCTGCGAGCTTCGTATCCAGGAGCCTTAATGAACGGATTATTATTACCTAAACGCGAATCGGCATATTTTTTAACCGATGGATGTGTATATTTGGTTTCTCCTTTATTCCACAGTCCATCCCGAGCAATTTGATTTTTGGCAGCTTCAGAAATGCTCCTCAACTTAAAGCCATACCAATGCAAAGTCCTTATAAGCGCTCCTTTGTTTATTCCTAATTCTTTTGCTATCATAGGAGTAGATTTGCCATCTTTGTAATACATCCGTTTTAAATTCGCTCTTGATAATTCTTTCCGATCTTCATATTTAGCCAAATAAACATACCAGGGACAAGGATGGAGTATGTTCCCTTTTCCAAAACTCACTGAAATGTGTTTCATTAAAGAAGTTCTATTTTTTAGTTTTGCTCCGCATATTTTACACTCTACCATCAGATACCCTCCAGCGTGCATGCTTCTTATTGCATGCTGCTGGATAGATATTCTATTCTTTCAAGGACCAAACCTTGTAATCCTGAGGATTTTCTCTAATTTCTTTAAAATTAATACACCCTTTATCAGTAAACACAAGATGCTCATCCGTCACCTTTATCCAACTGCCATTTTGGAGCTTGAGTTTATAACACTTTTTATGTCCTGTTTTGTGAGCAAAATAATTAGAAGTATGTTGTAACTCCCCATTTATATCAATATACGCAATTAAAATAGTTCCATCTATTTGATCTATTCGGCAATTCCCATATTCCGTTTTAACAACAGTATCATTAGACAGGCAACCAAAACCAGCGACTGTGCCCTCTAATTCGCTGGCAATCCTACGTACTTCAGGATACTTCTGCATATATTTGCCGAACTGTGGATACTCTTCACTTGCTTCATCTACACTATTGACAAAAGAGCCATCTCCACGCTTCATAAGCTTAGGCAGAGTTTGAAGTATCTCATTTTCTAATGCGAAATTTTCATTTACCTTACTCTTGATCACTTTGCCGTCATGATCAAAATGAACGCTGTTAGTAGGATCAAGAACTTTGATGGCACGTCGGACAGCAGCTTTTGTCTTCAGGGTTTGAACATTCCCAATATTTCCGACATACTCACGACCATACTTTTCAACAAGATAATCTACAACTTCAGAACGACGAAGATAATCAAAATCCATATCAATATCAGGAAACCCACTGCGGCCATAAGTACGCCGCTTTTCAATATGGAAATCTTGAGATGGTTTACAAAGAGTTATTTTCAAAAAATAAGCAAGATGAGAATCCCACTTGTTTTCTGTCCTTATCTCTCCACGCTCCTGAGAAGAAACATGCAATGTCCATAAATTGGCTATCAGATCTGGATCTGCATCGTTTAGATATTTAAGCTCTGTCAAAACCACAGATTTATCAAACTCTGGATGCTTGCTGGCAGCGGCAACTACTTTTTTCTCAAGATCAGTCATAGATTTCTTACCCGTTTATATAGAAAAGGTCTTGCAACATCTCTTCTTGCTTTGTGTAATCATATGTTGAATAACTAATATTGTGGTCGTCGAGAAAACCCCGAACACGGGTTTGTATCTCCAAAGCTTCTTCAAAACTCTGATACCTAATTGCGTTCTCATGGTATTCCTTCATCTCTAAAAATATAATGTCAGAATACCAACTAATATCAAAGAGAACACGCTTATACATCTTCGCAAGCACCAGAGCAGTATCAGCAGAAAAGGCGTCCTTGGGCAAATGTAACAAATAAATGTATGTCAAAAAAGTGGGGCAATCTGAGATGACAATATTCGCAAGATCTGCGCTATGCTCTCGCTCATGCTGCCCATGCCAAATAAAGAACTCTTCCCAAAAATTTGGGTTCTTGTTATATTTTTGAATAAAAGTGGTGGCAAATTCAGCTACATGAAACGCATTGGCTCTGTACTGAGTGTTTAACGTGTGAGATAGAATCTGGGCCGTCGAAGACTTACCCGACGAAGGACCACCCGCAATGCCAATATGTCTATTGAACAACTGATAAGAACACAGCGGACATTCCTTAAGCTGAGTTCCGAATATCTTATATGGAATATCTGCCGGGATTGGATAGACGACTTCGTCAAGAGCCTCAATTTCTAATATCGCTATCTTCATTGGCTCTTCAATGAAGTCCATCGTTATCGTGTAAGTTTCTTCATCAGTATGAGAAATCTTAGGAGAAAGTTTCTTCCTAATTTTCTTGACGCACATCTTCTTGTCTAAAATTAGAGATTCAGCCAGCTTTGCTGAAATCTCTTCCTCAAACTCAAATCGATAGCCCTTAGACTTCTCTCCTGTCTTCCGTGTAAATACGTAAGAAACATCATCTGGAACTGTCAGAGCCTTAATCTCCTCACCAAAATCGGTAATAAATGAACGAGGTTGATCCCAAGACTTCCTCACACGCATACCCTGCCCCATATAATAATCCTCGATAATCTTGATGCTGGGATCGGGGTCGTCTGGTTTTCTATACAAACTCATACCGTGCTCTTCTAAAAACCTGTGAGCACTCTCATGAGTAAAAACGTAACTTCTCTCATGCTCTATCATAATCGTCCTCGCTTCTCATATGACTCGCGATCAAGAGCTGCAATTCTCCCAGCTGCATGCATTACTGTCATTCCGCAGTTTTCATACTCGTTTATAATGTCTACAACCTGAGAATTAATTTCCCTGCGAGTGCATATTTTCAAGATCTTTCGCATTCGATTATTACACAGCGCATCTTCGATTACTATCGATGCCTTACTTGGATCGGGATATTGACGATCGGGATCGATATATTTTTTGCCATATTTCGCACGAACCCATTCGACCCAAGCAGAATGAGCTTCCTTCCAAGTGACATCGACAAAATCGCCTGCATCAATCCAGGTCTCACTACTCTTGTCGCAAACTGCTGATCGTTCCACTAATGAAACATTTCCTGTGTAGTCAACTATCATGTTAACCTCCTATTTCTTCTTGTTGGTTTTGACATATTAATCTCCTTTATACCACTCTCTAATTTTCAAGAAAAACATCACCATTAGTATAGGAACAACAGGAAGAATAAATATCAAATTTTCTCGCAACCAAAACAGCATTAATCAACCCTCAAAACCATGTTCTACAACTTCGTCAGTGCCATCACTGTTGCCCATGTATCGCTCTGCGTCTATTCTGCGAGCAAACTGAAAAGCCTTGTCAATATCGGGAGACCATGAGAGATAACTAACGCCAGGGTCGACGGCTGTTCGATAAACAGGACTACGACCACCAATCCTCAACCCGTGGGTTTTAATTACGTATGCAGTATATTCGTTGGGGGTATTTATCTTGGCTCTACTCATTGCTAAATCTACTGAACATGTAGCATGTCCGACGCCACCATACGCTCTAGAGCTTTGAAATAAAGCACGTTTCAAAAATTGGATTTGACGCCCTCTCCAACAAACCTCACACCATCCATTAGGACGCCCATATTCATCTACAGTATCATCAGGTCCATCATGCCTGCCTGGAATAGATTTACCTGGCAAACCAACAAAATGCTCGCAATCACCACGCCCTGGACCGCTAAAAAGACAACCACGAACCTCTGATGGAAACTGGACTGGCATGTTACGACCAAGCATGTCGGTGCCTGATGACAATAAACTATCGGGCTTCTCAATATATCCACCTGACCCATCGGGGATTTTATTGGGAAGAACATCAAGAAGATGAGACAGTTCAGTTGTCGCAGATGTATCTGGACGAACTTTTCGAATGGAGTCAATTCCACTCCTTAGCATCTGTTTGGCTTCTGCCACACGACTATGACTCAGATCGCCTTCCAACATGCCCAAGAGAGCCTCGCACCATCTTGGATCAATTTTTGTGTCTATTTGCATATTTAGTTCTCCTTATGATTAATTTTATCTTGGCAGGAATTATCCAATTGTTCTATAATGTTGTTTAATTGGGACTGTATACAAGTTTTTGGCTCTTTGCAATTGTCTCCGAATTTATCAATCAAATTTTTGATAGCTTTGCAAAGTTTTTGCCCACTATGAACCGTTTTGCCAGTATTCCAAGTGTGTGTTTCATCTAAAAAGAAATTTTCAATTACAAGAACATCGCTTTCGGGCAACAAGTGCTTGCAGCCCTGAAACAAATTCTTCAAAACGTCTTTTCTCATCTCAGTTCTTATTTTGATATTTTGTTCTGGCATAGTTCAATCTCCCATATCACCTTATTTTATAGCTCAAACTGGAGCCAATTCGGCTCAAAATCACTGTTTTTGAGCCACTGGGCCAAAGTCATCCTCCGTAATGAACACTTGAAGTTCAGCTTTTTTGTTGCTCATACCAACATCCGCAGCTATCTTCACAAATCTGCGGGGGAATAAGGTTCTCACGGTGATTGGTGGGGCATACCTCTCGCGGGGCACGCCCGGCTCCGTAATCTTCTTCTTTCTTTGGAGCTACGCCATCCACAAGGTCAAAATACTTTAACCAATCTTCCGCGTAAATACTTCGCAATCGCCTTTTAGACAAACCGCATATATCAGAGAATTTTCTATGACGAGCTAAATCATTAACCCGCATCTTAACCTTCTCGTCTGAGGGGTTGTGATTATAATAGTACATCGCTACCATTAACGGGCTGCCTTTAATAGGCTCAAAATAGCTGTCTGATGCCAAAATTCTGTAATACCTATCTAGAAAGTCACCTAATAGGGAGTGCAATCGAGGGTTTACCTCCATATCTTGTTCAGATAATAGATTATCAAAATCAGCCTGCAACTCAATTAGTTTATTTTTACGTTCGATTAACAAAGAGGCACGACTACGACGCCGATGAGACACCACAGGTATAGCCAGCATAAGAAACACTCCACAGATTGCCTTGAAAGTTGCCCCTACCACAAAACTGATAATATCTAATCCTAACACTTCTGTTTAATCTCCCATATCACCCGTTTGTAACGTGGCATATACGTCTTCCGTTTGCAATCACCTGGCTTGACTACACGTAGAATTATACCCAACTCTTTGCATTTGTCTTTTTTCTTTCTATCCCTGATTTTCTGACCCGCCAAAGCGTCTTCGCCATAAATGGGCTTATAATGAGCTATCCCATTGATTTCAACTGCAAATCTGATTGTAGGAAAATAAAAATCCAATTCCAGATCCCTATTGTTGCGACCGGAGTTTTTTAAGATAGACCAAATATTACGATCATAAGGAATGTCCAAATCTTGAACCAACTTTTCAAATTCTACTTCCATTTGGCTTTCTGGGAACGCAAATTTCATGAAACACTTTTGAGTACAAAAATGGTAAGGGTGCTTCATGGCTGATGGAGTCTTCCAAACTATTTTCCCACACTTATCACACCTAACGCGGGTTTTATGGTTTTGAAAACGATCGAAACAATCCTGAGTGCAAAATATATTTTTCTTATTCTTAAACAAGCTAGGAGGGCGGCTAAGCGGTATCCCACATTCATCACATTTGCGGGTTTCACGCCTGTCATTATTCTTGGCTCGACATTCTATAGAACAACAATGCACAGGATATCTTTTTTGCTCAGCTGGATTCTTTTCAAAATCACTACCACAAACCACACATTGTACTTTATAGTCCTTACGATAGAATTTACTACGACAATCAAACCCACAGAAAAACTTACCAGTAGCGTTTTCCCCTATCTCACGACGATACCGCATCAACTTAGTACTACACCAATCACATTCTACTTCTTGCATATCCTTTCTGGAATTGGCTAAGCATTTTCTATCGCAGTACTGATTCTTACTAGTACGAATCCGATTTGGCTCACGAATTAACTCTGTTCCACAAAAATTGCAGTTTACTTTTGGCATTTTAATACCTCCTTATTCATCATTATACTGAACAATGGAAGAAAATACCTTTATTTTTTTGAAAAAGTTTACAACTCAGCTTAGGAAATATTGCCTGTTTTCTGACTTTTGAGGCTCACTGGGCCAAAGTCATCCTCTGTAATGAACGTCCGGGTGTCAAATCCCAGAAACCTTTCCCACAATAATCCAAATTTTATTGGATCGATTGATCCTTCGACGATTCCGATGCATTTTAGCAGAAGCGAGCCATATCCTGATCCCCGTATTCCTGCGTCGATATTATTATCCTTTGCAAACCGCATCATATCTTCCACTATGAGAAAATAGGTTGCGAAGTCATAACGTTTCGTATCCCAAATTAGCTTAATATCACTCAGCTCCATATCTAAACGCTTCACATGAGGTTCTGATTTGGCTAAACCTAAACGAATAAGCCCATCTCTGGCCATTTTTTCCAAATAGTCATATGGAGATTTAAACTCCTCTGGTATATCAAACTTCGGCAGCTTCATCGTGCCGCCTTCTTCAACAAAAATAATGTCAGAATAATCACACTTATCAGCGATTTCCAAGGTGTTATTCATGGCGCGAGGCAGATCTCCGAAAATTACTGCCATTTCATCCTTGGATTTAAAATAAAATTCCTTATAAGGAAATTTCAACCGCTTCGGATCTTTCAGGGTTCTACCCGAGCTGATACACATGACAACTTCATGGAATTCAGCGTCTTCTTGACGAATATAATGACAGTCATTTACTACTATGATTTTTACATCCATATCCCGTGCCAAACGCTGAATCTCGGGCAAGATTTTTGCCTCACGATCAATGCCATGGAACATCATTTCAAGGTAAAAATCATCTCCGTAAATATCCTTGAATGTCGCAACTGCCTTTTTAGCGTGATCATATTGATCTTCGGCTAAAAAATGATTAATCAAGTTGCTCAAACACGCTGAAGTAGCAATAACTCCTTCGCGGTGTTTCCACAATAGCTCTGCATCTAGGCGTGGGTCATAGTAAAACCCATCTAAAGACGCGGCTTGGGACAAGGCACAAACATTTTGAAATCCAGTGTAATTCTTGGCAATCAAATTTATATGTCTATTCCCACGTCGCCCCAATGGTTGTTCGTCTTTGCATTGGGCAGTATGGCATTTGGACAAATACGCCTCCATACCTAAAATCGGACGTATCCCTTCCGCTCGACAAGTGCGTAAAAACTCGATAGCCCCCGAAAATGTTCCGTGATCTGTGAGCCCACAAGCGGTCATGCCGAGTGATTTGGCGGTCTTGACCATTTCAGGAATAGATGCGAAGCCATCAAACTTTGAGTACTAGCATTTCAGGCCTGATGCCCCTCCACATGCGCAGAGGGGCGTCAAGCCTGGCTATGATTGTGGACGTGACAATAATCAATCATAGTTAACCCTCCATTCCTGGGAAATCAGATTCCCAATTATCAAGATCCTCAAGAAAACCAGAAAATCTATGGAGATCTTCTGCGTGAATTTTAAAACGCTGAGTATTTGCTTCGTTAAAACTCGCAATAGGAGCCATTTGGCTTCCTTTGAGTTCGCATCTAAACGTGTAACAATCCTTCGACTTAAGTACAGCTGGTCCCGATAAAGGCAATATCTCCAACTCTACTTTTATAGGAGTGCTTAAATCTCCAAATAGAGTGGCCTCATCTACAACTATGTACCCTCTAGTGGCAATCTCGCCTTCGTCAATAGTTGGCTTTAAAACAATGGATACTATCTCCACCTCTATATCTCCAGTCCTGTGAAGCGACTCGTCTTTTCCAGTGCTTGCATGTGTCTTTTTATTCGATTTTCCTCTGATTCTTCGGGTTTATTCCAAACCCAAACATAGGCGCTCCCTCCGTAAATTTTAGTAAGTGTTTTATATTTTCCACACGATAGGCGTATCGAATTGTGGACGGGTTCAACTCGAAGTTGAATTAAAATACCAGAACACTGCATATTGTTTAATTCCAAGGGTTCGTATGAAATAAATTCAATCTCAGTATCAGCCAACATGACTTCTAATTTATCCGGCAGTACCACTATATCTCCAGTCCTGTGAAGCGATTCGCTTCTTCTCCAGTTTTGGCTATCTTCTTTGCGTTTTTTTCAGCACGTATTTTTATCTGAGCTGTATCTTCAGTGCCATTAATGATGTGATTAAGGCTCTTTTCTTCCTCTTCAAAAAACGCGACGGTACCTGGCTTAAGACGAGCTTTGACAGATACAATATTGGCTATATACTCATGAGTAGTGGGACCATTTTCCGCCACAGTATATCCATTCGCGACGACGGGAATTATTTCAAATTGAACCTGCACAGGAACTCCAAGTGGTAACTTTCCAGCTATTTCAATAAACAACTTCTCCGGCATCTTCCCGCCCAGATTGTGACCCACGCCAACACCAACGGATATAACTTCTTTCATATGGCTTGCAGCAAGAGAGCCGCCGTGATCTTTTAGATGCTTATGCATTCCAAACATTATACCACCAATTTCGTATCCACCACTACAGTCGTTTCTAAGTGGGGCATGCCCATAGCTGTAGCTAAATTATGCTTTCTGGCTGTCTGGGCCGTCATGTACAGATCAGCGTATTTATTATTCTTAGTTAGTTCTTTCCAATACCCGGGTTTTTGTTCGGTATTTCTATCCAACAAACCGTAAATCTTTTTGTTAAGACGACTATTCTCTTTTGCCGAACTTTGAAGTTCTACGTCTTTGCCCCACGAAAAACCTGCAACTTCGTGGACCATCACAGTACAGTTGGGGGACATGTAGCGATCTTTCCCACATGCAAACAAAATAGCTCCACCACTCATGCATTTGGATTCACATATTGTGATAACTTCAACACCACAAGTATCTAGAAAATCTACCATGCCCAACACAGAGTACGCCTGTCCGCCGTAAGAGTCGATAACCACAGGAAGGAAGTCTTGGCCAGTGTTCAAGACTTTTTCGCAATCTCCGCAGAATTGAAGATAGCTTTCTTCGGTAAACTTGTTAACTATTACATATTTTTTCAGATCCAAAAATTCACATTTACCAAAAACGCCACATGGTATCACTCTTTTTTCAAACATCAAACCCCCACAAAAACCTCTAACGCCAACATTTCATCCCTAAATTCTACTCGAATATGACGAAATTCCGAGATTTGCAATTCGTCACTTCCAAGATCGATGTCATCAACAAGATCATGAATTGCATCAAAAACGTTCTCGGACGCAGCGTAAGGCATCTGCAACACAGATAAAATGTGATATATTTGATCGGCAGCATCACTAAAGTCATATTCTCGGACTTCACCAATTTCCAATGTAATTGGGCTTCGGGGTTTGTGTTTATCTCCAGAAGGAAACAAATAAATCATTTTAAATGTCCGAGGTGTCCAAAGTGCTCCAACGGGAGGGTTCTGGCTTAAGTTGAATCATTAATTCTTCGTTAGCAGTCACCCGTATATGCATAATATCGGATATTTCCGATTTTTTCTTAAGGCTAGTCCCATCTTTTATTAATCGCCAGGTGATACGATTTTCATCAACTTCGAGTATTCGCACATACTCCTGCATAGAACCCATTTTTACCTGCATTGCACAGGTAATTTCTTTTTCCTTAATCAACTGTAACAAATTAAAAATATCCTCAGCGCTCTCTAAAACACCATCAAACACCTTAGATACAATCATCTTAAGACACGTATATTTCATGACCCACTTGCTATATCTCCTTCGTCTGCCACATACCCGTCTCCCCATGAATCGGCTTTTTTGAATTGTTCTTTATTCCAAAGGTTAGCGCGAGCAGTAGTCAAGTTGGTCCGTTTTCGCTTCTCTGCCTTGCGATCTTTCTTGATTTTTTCTTTGATTTCACTGGGAGTAGCGGTTTGTCGATTAACCGTGGAAGATGTACTATAGCCATCAGCAGCAGTAACTAGGTGGCGATCTCCATTCTTATCACGCCAATACTTAGCGGCATAGATATCATTAAACTGGTTCGCCTCTCGTCCAACAATAATCACGCCTCCACCCACAGAGATCAATTTCACCAAACCATCGACATCACATTCGGGACATGTGACTTTGTTATCTTCACTCATCCCATGGAATATCTCGACCACTCCACAGTTTTTGCATTCATATTCATAGCAAGGCATAATTCACTCTAAGTCCAAGGAAGAAAATCGCATTGCGGTTTTGTCTTCAATTGCTTCAGTAGAAGCCATTTTGTACATCTGGGCTCCATACTTATAATACAGTTCAATCATTGCATGAGCCATCTTTTGGGCCTTCGTTTTAATAATAAGAACTAATTCATCAGCATTCTTATTCAAAAAAGTTTTATACTCTTCCTTCCCCATTTGACGAATATCATCTATTGTACAATTAACCTGTTCAAAAACACTCTTCATTTCTTTAGCAGATTCATACACATCCTGAAGACAAAAAGGCAAAAAATTATTGTTCACCACATCGTCATTGGTCATTCCTTTTTGGTGGTAGAAATCAATGCAGTTAGTGTAAACAAACTCTTCTTCCATGTGCTTAAATCTAGACAATGACCTTCCGATAAGATCTGATACTGCATGAATAAATTCGTGTACAATGACATCTTCAACGTCTGTTTTTACGCTGCACGAATCTCGCATCATTCGCTGGAACTTGCCTTTCGCCTTATAATGATGGCTGATTTCGTTCTTGACAATAATGGCTTTTTTACCACGAATATAGCATCCTCCGATATCCTTCCACCCGGCCCTTTCTATGACCTTAGGAGGAGTCAAGTAAAGTTTAATGAGAGTCAAATCTACATCAGGGAACCTCTCACTGAGATATTGGTCCACTGCGGGGAAATCAGCAAGTTGCTTCTCTTTCGTGAGATCATGGCTGATGACACGATCTGCACGGCGAAACACCTGATCACGTGCCCGCTGATACTTACTCGATATCTCTTTGTTAATCAGCCATCTTTGGTATGACATCGCCGATATATCCTTTGCATTCAACAACTTGTCGAACAACCGTGTTATTTACAACATATACACGCTGTTTTTTCGGTATCCCTACCACTGAAACTGTCATCTCCCGAATAGGGTTGGTGCAATCTGGTGATGCACATACATTGCACAATGGCTCAAAAAAACCATGGGGAGTAGTAGCTGATTTATCCAAAGGGGCTAATTTAACTTCGTATTCCATTACTATGCTCTTTTGACCATCTTTTCGGCATCTGAAACACCGCGTTGCATGGTTTTTCGGTCTTCTAACTCTGCCGCGAGATCTCTCTTTTCTGAAGAAAACGATTGAACTGGAGCCACAGATGAATCTATGTTTTCCATAGATTCATCCACCGATGCCTGAATCATATCTGAGGGACTCGGATTATTTTTCAAAGGTTCGCGATGATCAATCACATTGGGACTACGCAATTGATGCGGTTTACTTTTAGCGGGCTTATATACAGCAGCCCGCACTGCATCTGCTATGTCCAACAACATTTCTACATCCCATTGGACATGATCTTCTTCTTGTTCTCCATCTTTCTTGATTTCTACATATTTACGGTCAGCGGTTTGCACTATAGTGATCTCGTATTGATCTCCATCTGGACTGCTGTACGAGTAATCATCGCGCTTGAATTCCGACATTCGTTTAAGTGCCATCGTCTTCTTCCTTTTTTTCGTTTAAATACGCCTTCGACAAGCGTGTCATTTCTTCTTCTTCATGCTGTTGCAGCTGTTCATTAACTATTAAACCTGCAATAAATGAACGTTTCCAAAATTCATATGCGTGACGATCCGCCAATAACTCATCACTAACACTTAACTCTGCCCATCCGGCTTTGTGGCACCATTGAGACAACTCACGCAAATCGTCATCTAGTGAATCCATCTGCATAGGTCGGTCTGTTGCATGAATAACCACTCGTCCGTTTTTCCAGAAGTGCAAAGTATAAGTAGCAGAAACAAATTGTGTGGAAACAAATACTGATGAACGCAACATCCATTCTGGTACAGATCCGTCCTCGTCCATAAGCTTCTTAGTCTCATTGAAATAGCCACGAGCTTGACGCAATGTCATATCAGTGAATTCAATCATTTCCCCGACAAACCCAAAGAGTGTACCTTGTCCATGGCTGCCTTGCGCTTCCATTCCTCGTCATTCATAGATAGACGATAATCTCCGGCAATTGTATGCCACATTTTAGCAACCGCTTTTATGTCATTCTGAAATTGCTCCACAACAAATTGTTTGCCTGACTGCTCACTTCTCATAACATATGAGGGATGATACGTTGCGAAAGACCATGCTCGGAATTGGTGTAAAAATTTCCATTTTCCACGATTTGCTGTAATTCCACAATCTCCTCGTACGCATTTAAGAGCTGGATTGCCCAAGGTTATCAGAATTTTTGGCTGAAGCATTTTTATTTCTCGAAACAGCCAATTCATGGTACATATCATAACTTCGCTATCTCCAGCTGGGAATTTATTATCCAAAGGGCGACAAGCCAATACATTGGTGATTATAGTATTAGTTTTTTTGAAAGCCTTAGGATGCTTACGCATTTCCTTTCTTAGCACCTGCCCTGATGCACCAATAAACGGACGGTTTTGTTTTGTTTCTTCCTCCCCTGAACTTTCTCCAATAAACATAAATGTTGGGTCTTTTGCATTCCCTTCAGACATACAAACAGTTTTATAATGTTCATAAATAGAACATTTTTGGCATTTATCCTTTTTCAGAGCGAATTCGCGGTAATCGTCCGTGATCCGCGTAAAGTTCCGTTCAATAACCTTTGCAATGTCCATATTTTAATCCACACTCCTCGGAGTGACTGTAAGGCATTATACAACAAACATATCGGGGCAATTGCTCGCCTTTTCCTTCATTCTTCGCATCGCTATCTTGAAGCTTTTGGGATCATTTTCATAACCCTCAAAACTTCGTCGTAAATTCTTGGCTGCAACACCCGTACTACCCGATCCAGCAAAAGGATCTAATACAATCACCTTCTCTCCCACTATAGAAGGACGCGGAGTAACTAAGCGAATCAGACGCTCCATTAACTCTATTGGCTTCACTGTTGGGTGATCATTGTAATCGCCCTTCTCACGACGACTGGGTTTCGGAACCATGAAAATGTGATCATATTCCGCAAACAAAGTGTCCAACCAAATCAGGTTGGCTGGCCACCGACCACCAGGATGGATGTTGCATTGTTTGGCTCCGCCAGAATTCGCGGAAAAATATCTCTCATCTCCGTAATCCTTGCCAGCAAAATGACGAAAACTTTCAAGCGTCTTCTGATCTTTTTCATCGCGAAAAGGAATGCGACACTCATCTATATTCAAGCCCCCCACATTGTACTTCTGTACATTGTCAATGTAGCGTCCCTCAAGAGGCTTCTGCGCCATTACTATGGGTTCCCAAGAATTTTTTAAATTATTGGCCCAACCCTGCCATGCCTTAGCTGCCTCTGTAGAAGGTTCGTATACACCGCTTTCAGTGTCGACCTCTTCCTTAGCGTCCCTGTCAATGGCTCGATCTATATTGAGAGGGCGGGGGTTTCCTGTGGCATACCCCCAGCACAAACAATCTTTAATTTCAAATCCGGCATCCTCAAGTTGGCAGCCCAAACGGTGATACACTCTAGTGTGCCCAAAGGCAAGTAAAAATGCTCCTGGACGCAAAACTGTGTAACATGCTTTCCAAATATCTATAGACGGGAGGACTTTATCCCAATTTATTGCATTCGTTGCGTTTTTTGCAGAATTAAAAAGGTTAATTCCATAGGGTGGGTCACAGATAACTGCATGCACTGAATTTTCTTCCAAGTATTTCGGAATCAAATCCAGAGCATTGCCCAGAACCACCCTACTATCTCCTTTCGTTTTATGCACCTTTTTCATCGCAAGCTCCATATCTATTCAAAATCTCGTTAGTAGTTCGTTATAATAAGTTCTTGTCCAGTTCTCTTCTTCGCCAAATTTGTACCCGAATATTTCCAAGTCTCCTCATGAATTGTAAATTGAGGCTCGTCAAACCATTCACGAACAAGTTCACAATCATCGTAGCTAATACAAATCTTGTGCTCACACTTTTTAACTGCCTCGACGAAATCTTTATGATCTTTTAGCGTAAAATTGTGCTGATACTGTTGATCTTGTTTCGTCATATTTGTGTTCACCACATAAGGTGAATCACAATAAATCCAAACATCCTTTCCTGGAGCTTCCAGTAGAGGCAAATAATCTCCGCACGAAATTACAGTTCCGATCAAATGAGTGGCTGCTTGCTCTAATCTGTCCGTCTTTACAATGTCCCAACCTTCGGGAACTGAGTAATATAGCCGGGAAGGGATGTTATAATTCACTCTCCCCATCCATACCGTACGATTCACAAAAAAGTACCGAAACGCTTGATCGCAATTTATATCCAGACGAACTTTGTCAAATATCTTACCAAGTCGTTCATTGTATTTTTTCCCTTTTTTCTTAGTAGAGACTTCCTTTTCTCCAGGCTGATGAGCCGGAATGTCTTTGCACATTTTTATAAATTCTACAGGACGATCCCGTAATGCCTTGTAAACCGCCATTAAACCAGGATGAATATCATTTATCCAACGCTGTTTGCCAATAGGATCAATTCCAAAAAAAATCCCACCCCCACCCACGAATGGTTCACGATACTCACGAAAATAATCCGGAGCACGTGCAAGGATCTTCTTCTTGACTTTGGCTTTCCCGCCTGGATAGCGCATTATGCTGTTCATTTAAAATTCCTTAAATCTCTTCCAAAAGAATAATCAGGTTCGCAATTGTTTTTTACTCTATCAAAGGCAGCCTCATAAACAGATTCGGCATCTTTTCTGTCTTTATAAGTCCCAAGATAAAGTTCTTGGCCATGAAATCCGATCTTAACTAGCCAGTGCTTGTTCGCCTTATACACCCCGACATGTCTCTTGTTTGTTCGTTTTTTCCCTAATTTGGACAATCTTATTTTTTCACATTGCTCATCAGTCAGTATTGTTTTCTCTGCCTTAGTGTTTATGTTGTAGCCAAAGCGACGATCTAAACACTTACTATTATCCATGTGCCATTGCTCCCGAATGAGCATATCTTTTTCTTTGCACAATTCCACAATAAAATACTCAAATGCATTCTCTGTATATTTTTTAAACGACGATTGAAGATGAGGATTATTATGAGTTCCTCTTCTTAGCTTGTCCAAATGCTGACTTTTTATCCGGTGATAACAATTTACAGAGCTTCCAAGATACCGTTTCCCATTAACCTTGTTCCTAATGCAATATACACCACATTGCTTAGCATTCCACCTGATTTCTATCATTAGTACACACCCTCCAACTAGTGTATACTAATTTTTTACAAACTTTCCTCTAACGGATATCGCAGCACGGGACTAGGCATTATTTGTACTCGCTTTACGAGAAAGTAGATTCTTTATCAAAATCTTGTATGTAGATTCCGGAGACAATGTTAAAGCATCAACCCACGGAAAAGATGAATTACGCACATCTAATCTATAATACGGATGCCCATCATATACCCCATTTAGGTTCGGCCCCCGATAGTCCGGATCATTGGTCACGTAATTATCTTCATGATCCATTTCAGATAGAATATCTTGCGAAAAGATATACAACCTCGGGGTTCCAAATCCTGTATGCCCATAAACAATTGGGGCACTACGCTTGAGATTTCTTTTAATCTTACGTTGTTTAAAACGAGCGAAAGGTGTTTTATACTCTACGCAATCAAGTTCCAGAAGAACGTCAATAATCTGTTCTTTCAGCTTAATTTTAAGAATAGCGTCAAGTTTATCTTTGTAATTCCCTTTATCAACCTTCCCTTCTCGATCTAAGATCTCCATCTCTAAAAATTGCACCGGAAAATCGGAGTATATTTTCTGGTGCAAAGAGAACCAATCTTCCCCGAATTCAACCTGTCGTTTCACACCTGTTGATAAATGCCGAGTATATTCTTTCTCAGTGCGATTTCCTTGCCTAAACTTCACATTAGACGTTTGTTTGTAACCTTCTGGACTGCCGAATGTATCAAGTACAGTACCATAGTCTTCAAATGACACATCAGGCATCTGCTTCTCCTTTATAAATGTCCGTTAACTCAGCGGCATCCTTCTGCTGGAGTGCTTCTTTGTGCTTCAGTATTAAACCACCAATATCAGCTCTAATTTTCTCGATCTTCTCAAAATCAAAATCCTGCAAACTCTGATCAACTATTACCCACAACTTGTCCAGACGTTCACATTCTTTTTCGTCATAATCCACACTTTCTAAAAATAGATTGCAGATATTGCTGATCTCTACCATCGACTTAGCCAACTCTGCAACAGCATCATGCCCCCCTTTTGAAACCCCAGCGATTTTCAGATAATGTTGTATGTGATCAGCTTGAACTAATTTTTCATCATCCGCAATTGTAAACTCCAAACCGTCTGAAAGCTTTTCAATTGCTTTGCTAGCTGGAATGCCATCTAAAAACCCAACAAGGTGGATAATATTGTGTTTGGCCAAACATCCGAAACAGTAGAAATTCTCGTAGTCAGAGTTAGTCCAAACGACAAAACTGGGCTTGCTCTCAGCATGCCAAGGAAGAGGACAAAGGTAACTAATGCGACCGCCCGTCAAATGCTTAACAGGAAAATGCCCCTTCTTTTCCAAATACTCTACTATAGATTTCGTCTTGAGTATATGATGTATCAGAGAGCGCGTTATATGCATGATCCAACTTCCACCTAACCCCGTATTTTCCCAAATCAAACTCCAATACAACAAACGAACCCTTGCGAGTCCAAAAATCAGTGATCAGCGTATGATCTTTCTGTAAAATTGCATTAAAAGCTATTTGGCACACAAACGGATGAGAAACCATCAAAACCGTCTTGTCTAAACACTTTTCCACCACCTCTACAATATACTTCATTATACGAACTCGGCATTCAAATACAGATTCTCCCTTCTCTGGTTTAATCCGCGTATGTCGAAATATATCATTATTCAAAGAATAAGGAGTTCGATTCAACACCCCAAAACTTCGTTCTCGAAGAGCCTTTAGCCGACGCGGAGTCAAACGGGTTAAATTTTGGTCCTTGGAATCAGCTCTAATTCTATGAACCAACTTCTTCACTCTTTGAGCATCGCTGCTAAAGATTAAATCGACGTCGTGAATTTTCTCCTGAAAAAAAACACTAATAACATCGGCTTGTTGCTTCCCTGTGACGCTATCAGGAGGATCTGCGTCACCGACGAATAGATTAGCTTCATCCAATTCTGTTGAAACGTCATTTAAAAGGACTAGTTTACCCATGCTACATTCCAATAATATCATCAAGATCGTCAGGGTCCATGCCTGTAAATTTGACCTCTTCGAGTTTTTGAACAATTTGTTCCACAGGCTCGTTTAGTTTGAGATTCCATTCATCATCATTGATAGCATCGCCCGACTGGGCAAGAGTCTGCTTGCCTTGCTCCATGCTGTAAATTCGACAGAGATGCGGCTCCACTCGTAAATCCTTAGTGTAGCCCGAAGCTCCATAGCGAGATTTTATTACATGGAACTTCAATCGGTCATTCTCATCAGGAGTTCTAGTCAAAGCAAAAATAAATTCCACATCAGATGAAACTTCTTGAGAGCCCTTTACTGCGGTTGAGTCGAGATTTGCGTCGCTGCCCTCGTCACGTAATCTGCGAATATCAGCTCTGCCTAACTGAGCAGCTGTAATAATGTGAAATCCGTGTTTCTTCCCCAAAAATTTCAGCGTTTTGGTCAGCTCTCCTAATGCCAAATCATGACGCTGACCAAAACCGGACTGCGTTTTAAGCAGACCTAAGTAATCCACAACAACTACCTTGGGTTTGAAATAATTGGCTCGCTTCTCTAGCTCTCTCTGTAAAACAGGAATAGATATTCGTTCATCGACATCAAGTAGTGCAAACTTATTACTCTTAATTACCCAAGCAGAAGCTTTTTCTACTTTTATAAAATCTTCCGCCGTCATCAATTTAGGATTCAAAAGAGACTTATAAGCAACTTCGGAAACATTCGATACAATACGAGTGACAAAGTCATTCCAATCCATCTCTAGTGGAAGAAACAGAACATTATGACCCTTCTTAAAGATATTCAAAGTCACATTGAGCATCACGTTCGTTTTGTGGCCGCCCGTCTCTGCCACATACAAAGATGTATGACCAGCTTTAAAACCAACGCTCATGGCTTCATCTATTTCAGGAATTCCACACTCTATTTTAGGTTCAGTATCGTCCTTCTTTGCCTGCAAACTGGCAATGTATTTGTCTTTCAGGTCATCCACAATCATAAACATTGATTTTTTGGCTTCGGTGAAGTTTACCGCTGTTGATAGTTCTTCGATATATTGCTTGGTCGCCTCAACATAGCCCAGCTTGCCAACCGACTGATTAAATTTATCCAAGCACTCTATACCATGTCGGTGAACATACGAATCAACTAACTGCTTCTTCAATAGGTCAAAATCATTTTTGCTATTCGAGTGGTGAACTCCATACAGGCACTCATGATAGACTTGCATAGCAATAGTAATATCGCCCTTGCCACCTTGCTCGACGAGCAGATTGCGATAGTGAGTGTCCGTTAATAGCCGCTTACCATCACTAATACCATGAGTGTAGTAAATCGCTTGGACTAATGGCTGGTGACGATAATCAAAAAAATCAGGGTTGATGTTCTCAGAAACCATTTCCCCAATTACCTCACGATGCCTGAGCATCAGATTGATCACCTTCCGCTCAATATCAAGGTATGCCTTGGTGAGGTTTTGAGAGGTATTAACTGACATTTTCTTTCTCTAAATCTATCACAATGTTGCTACTATCCCGTAGTATCTCAAGAAATTGATTTCCATAAACTCTGTGAACTTCAGTATGACCACTCGGATTACGTCCCATTGCCAATTTCCATAGCTCTATCGAACAAGTCATGACAGTCGGCAACCTCATTGAGCGTCTATTTCCAAATAATTTATCTAGAGCGAAATGATCCGGAGGATAGTTGTGCCCCCAAGCTTGAAGTCCAACTCCTTCTAAGAAAAGAAAATCCAATCCAGCAATATGATCCAAATAATCATGATCAACACCCTTGCCTGAATTCCCGCTGCCAGACGTCCATCTCGCCGCATCAATAAGGTCAAAACCTTCAACCCAACGATAGTCAAGAGAATGCGGCAAAAAAGCAGAGGCGCAAATAACCTCCTTCAAAATCAGTACTGCTAATAAAGATTTGCCAGAACCACTGTCTCCAGTAATTATGATATTTTGTCCATCTGATACATGATTTTGAACATACAAATGGGATGATTTGTTTTTCAGCAAATTAAGATCAAAGGACGATCCAAAACAATAATGAAACGCCTTGTCTCTTCCAGATAAAGCGCTCTCTGTGGTGAGACTTCCAACAATTTCGCCGTTGGACTCTATCGCTCCATTAAAATCCGACCAATCTTTGTATTTTAGCGAATTCGGACGGATTTTAACTTGCTCAAGACGCCATTTTTGACGAGCTAATTTTTGACACAAACACTCACGACGAATGTCGTCTGCATCAACTACACTCTGGGCCCCCTTGCATAACTGGCAATCATGCGCGTAATGAAATTGCAAACCTTCATAACTAAGCGTTTTCATAATTCCGCTAAGCGTTTTCATAATTCCGTGTCTATGTCCAACGATGTACCAATGTCCAACGCCCGATGAGACTCCCCATTATCAACAACTGGCTTAACAGGAGAGTTAGCCAAGACTGCCCGACCACCAGTTCCTTCTTCTCCCAATGCCCACTCTCGCATAGCCTCAATCTCTTCTCTGCGAGAATTATACAGCGGAAAAAACTTACCAGATTCCACAACGATATCTTTCGTGGTCAAGGCTCTTTTATTATCAGAATACGCCACAAAAAGAGCATTGTCGATGCCCTTTTCTATTTCTACCGGAGTGTAGTTGTGAGTTGCCGACACAATTTGGTCAATGTCAAACTGTGATGGATCGCGTTTTTTGCGGGAAAGAAGCTTTTCAGTGACCTCGGCTCGCTGCTCCTCATTCGGCAAATCAATAAAGAATATTTCATCAAATCGACCAGCACGCATAAATTCCGGAGGAAGACCAGCAATGTTATTTGCAGTGCAAACCATAAACACAGGAGCCAACTTGTCCTGCATCCATGTCAACATAGTACCGAACACCCTATTGGTAACACCTCCATCAGTAGCGTTACTACTCTCCACTCCTCCAATGCCTTTCTCAACTTCGTCCAGCCAAAGAATTGCAGGAGCAATAGCTTCTGCTGTCTGTAAACATTCCCTAATATTGGCTTCGCTTTCCCCGACGTGAGCACTGAATACTGCACCAAAATCCAAGCGTAATAAAGGCATCTTGTATTCAGAAGCAAGAGCATCACAAATCATCGACTTGCCAGTATTATGAGATATGATATCATTTGAAAAATAGCAGTGAGCTTTATCATCAACCTCTAAATCAAACGTGTCTCTAGTTCCTAATAGCTCCTTAGACGCCAGATAGCTATAACCTCTTCGGAGGCATACAAGATCATTCACATCTAAATCTTTAGCACATACCCAGTTGCACTGATCTCCCTGAAACGCTAAAACATAGTGGTCCTCAGAACACCCTAATTTTAATCCATTTTGAAGAACAATATTATAACACTTTTTATTTTGTTTTTTAATTAGATGAGGTATGCCTTTCCACCCGAAAGGAGTGTCTATAAGATATGTTCCTCCCTTTGCGCAAAGATCAAAAAACTCTTCTATTGTTACTTCTTTTTCTTCATTGACCTGCATATCATATCCACTCTTTATTGGTGCTTATTATAAACTTAACATCTCACACGAATATTTTGTGATCTCCTTCATCGGAAACTTTTTTTATCCTAATTTTTGTGTTCCCTAAGACACACCCGGGAATTCCGCAAATCAGCATTCCCTTCGGCGCAGGAATTCCAAAATCACGAGCATCCTCTTTAAACGCTACTCGGCGGAGCTTAAGCCAGTCTTTAAGTGTGTCCAAGCCCCCAAGATCATCAAACATAAAACGAGAATCACGATACTCCAAAATCCCACCTTTACGAATCATTTGTTTCTTTTCATCCAGAATAGTCTGAATGTTAAATCGCTTATCCGCAACAACCGACATGGCATAGGCATTTTCTGCCTCCGTCAGCGTCAGCCCAGATGCAGCCTTGACTAAATCTTCTTCATGCTCTTTAGCTTCCTTGGCAGCCTCAGGAAGTTGAGTAGAAATCTCCTTAGCAAGCTTCTGAAGAGATGTATTAATCTCTTTGTAAGACGGGACTGGAAAATCTATCAAAGTGACCTGTTTATCCAAAGTGGGTGGACAAACAAAAACAGGAGAGACAATAACAATAGTACAAACCGATACCGTTTCAGCAAATTCTTTAAGCTTCCGCTCAACTGGTGGAAAGCCGTCCAGGAAGTGGTGGAAATCCAACAACATGTAAATAGCCCCTGAGGGAACTTTGCCCTCACGCATGGGCTTACTATGCTTGGTCGCATGATCAATGATATGCGACAAGATCGCTGTAGGATCGCCTTCGTTAATCTCTGATGCGTCAGAAGCAACTCTCTCTCCGTTATACCCATCAACTAAGCCACGATCACAATCCCACTGAAATAGCTCCTGCCCACGGTAAATGGTCAAGTCTTTGAAAAAATCTTTAACTCGACGCTCTTCATGACTGCGAATATACAAGATCCGAAAACGACTCTTAATCATGTGATTGATCTTATTGCCCACAAGTCCGTCTCCGGCAGACAATGCACGATCACGGGCCTTAATTCGAATATCATCCGTAACAACAAGCTCGTTAGAAACAGGCGGGGACTGAGCATTTGTCTTCTTGATTTGCTTAGTTGTTTTTGGGGCTGGCGTCACGACTGTCGGCGTCATTTTTGTCTCTTCCATTTTCTGGACTATTGCTTCTATCAGTTCGTTGCTCATTTTCCGATTCTTTACGAACAGTTTGCCAACGCACAAGCGCTGGCTCTTTATCATCATCCTTAGTAGCCTTATTTAGAAGCTCTTTAGAAGCTTTCTCTCTAGCGACTTTAACAGCTTCTAGGATTTTCTTCGCTTCAGGCACAGGTCTAATAGTCGCAAAAACAGAAGCTCCTATTGCTCTTTTCTGCTGAACTACCACAAGCCCCTCCAGCTCTTTTAAAATGAAATCGAGCTTTTCATGAGCCAAGTGAGGCATGGCCCGTTCTCTGCCACGCATGGTTACTGCAATCTTAACATCTGATCCCTTAGAAAGAAAACTTTTTATGCGATTAATCTTAATCTTGGCGTCATGTGGATCAATCCGCATCTTGAAGGTTATTTCTTTTAGAGGATGTACCACCTTCTTTTGTTGGTTCTTTTTCTTGCTGTACTTATACTTCCCATGATCCATAATCTTGAAAGTACCGTCCTTGTTCACTTGGACTAAATCTAAATCGCGACTTGATGCCAATGCTTGGGCATCACAATAAGGCATGCGTCCGAGATTAGTCCCATTATCATCCAGAACCAAAACCTCGGCATTTGGATTCTTTTGTACCAAAATTTACTCCTTGAAATAAGCCCCATAAGGAGCTTGAATATACTCAGCTAAACCAAAGCGGTTCAAAGCTGGTGTGACAATTGAAATGAAATCCACTGTATCCAACTTAGGATACGGTGACTGCTGAAGTGTAATTTTAAGAACACTCATAAAAACTTCTTTGTTGAATTGGCTAATGGTTTTTTGAATTACTTGATCAATATTAGAGACTCCTCGTTTTTTAAGCTCGCGGCAACCAACCACCAACCCACGCTTCATAAGAAGCAAGCTTAATCCTCCTAGATCATAAATGCTCTCATCATCCATCATAGGCACATCGGTCTGCTTAGGTTGCTTAGGGATAATAGTTGCTTCTGTATCCGCCTCTTTATATCGGTTAGCGAAACGATTAACCTGATAATCCTGTACTAACAAATTCAGATGAAACTCGCTTCCTGTAAGCCGAGGAGCCCAAATGCTGCACCACCACTCTAAAAATTCTTTAAGAATGGAATTACTCATTGTTGCTACAAGGCGTTTAACAAGTCGATCGTAGAGATGATTAATTTTATCAGAGTCACGACGAGTGTTTTCCTTTGCCCGAACTACGCCGAACTCTTTAAGCATATAATCTAGATATCGTAAGAAGTCAACGTTGGTCCAATCAGCTATGGTCTTGCTTTTGAAACTCTCTTGGCTTTTTTTCCTTTTAGCCCACTTTGCAATTGCGTCAGGCTCTGGGAAATCAAAATCCACCTCAGGTGTATTCTTTTTCTTCTTCTGTTTAATCGCATTGATGATTAACGCACGTTCATCCATTTGGAGTTTCCCCTCTGTACATTATACTTGCTTTTTCTCACGGAGTCAACCTCTCTTTTGCCTCTTAATTCAAGTGATTTGTGTGTTTGCGCAGGGGGTTCCCTAATGGCACGGTATTCTGAGCAGGTCTTATGCAACACACACCTGAGTTAAGAGGTTTTGAGAAACCCACTCAACTCAAAAGAGTTGGAAGAGCCATGATTCATGATGGGGAACAACTTAACACCCAGAGCATTGGAATCAAATTTCAACCAATCATTCATAAAACAATACCGATTCAATTAAATCAAATATACTTCAGTGCCCACTGATAATTAGCAGTTCGCATAAAAAGAGACAACAATTGACTAGTGCCATTTCGGACCTAAGGACGTACCCCCTGCGTGAGAATCAACTACTCACCCGTTGCCTGGCTTTCGAGGTTTATGCTGGAGCTTGGCAGGCTCCCCTCTACCGAATAGTCTCGTTTTTACAGGTTGTCTCCTGACCAGTTTTATTGCCCTGGCATTGCACCCCCGTGATTTATTTTTTTGCTACTGGAGGCACGGTTTCTCAGACCCTCCAGCTCAGTGGTATGTAAAAACATTATACAGACTTATTTTGCAATGATTAAATATTCCTTAGATGATCGTCCTTCTCCTCGACCTTGTCGTTTACGATACAAATACCTGTACTCATCTGACAGGATCTCCACTGTAACTTTCTTGCGGAACTGCTTAACAAGTTCAGTAATATGCTCAATTCCATTCCAAGAGCTATCATTGTACGAGAATAGCCATATAGGAATATTTTCCGCTGCTTCGAGCATAGCTTTAAAATGTTCCTCATATTTCCTTTTTTTAGCGAAACGTTGAGTGTGTTTGAGATGAGGAAGATTTTCAAGTTCATCAGAATAGATGTATTCTTCCAGGAATCTATACATGGTTGCGTAGTCGCTTGATTGCCCACCATAAGGTGGATCAAAATATGCACAGTCCACTTTGCAGAAGTCACTCTGGAGCAACTCTATAACGTCCATATTTACAGCCAGACAGCTTCCTGGCATTTTTAGATCTGCGAATGTCCACCACTTCATGCCCTGCCCTGGTTTTCTTTGATCGCCTTGATCACTATGAAAATTCATTTCTGAAGAATCGTTGTTTGTAAAGTGTCTTTTTAATTGATTCTTTTGATGATTCATTCTTGGATGGAGTTCAGCAAGGACTTGACCATGATGCATTCTACCACCCACAAAACAGTCTCTAAGTACGTGCTGTTGCATGTTAGCGAAGAAGTTGGCTCTTTTCACCTTGATTTCATTAGCGGGCTGCTCTGCGGCTTCTCCGGCTTTCATGAAGTCTTTGGTGTATTTATCAAACCATTTGTTGAATTTAAGATTGTACTCATCGTCGTAATAGATACCAATTCGTCGATCATGGTTATCGGAATCTTTGCCATAGGCTTTTTCTTGTTTGAGCCGATGTTTCATAATATCATGGCTTTGATCCACGTTGCCGAATGGTAATCTCAGGACAACGGCAGCATTGGCTGCCAGACTAATCCCTTCAAGATAGCGATTACAGAGTTGATCTACATTGGCTCGAAAATTATCCAGATAACGACATTCTTTTAGGGTAAATTTGTTGAACCGACAGGTTTGATTTTTGGATCTAAATTCGGTTCCCAGATAGTTTTCTTCTACGAACGTGCCTTTGTTGGGATTCTCATTATTGAGGAGAAAATCTTTTTCTTCTTTGGACAATTTTATTCCTGGATTTTCTACAAATGCTACTGAGTTCATATAAGAGGAAGTTAATACATCATTAGAGAGGACTTGTTTTCCCATCATTTTGAAGAGGAATGATACGGTAGCGCTACCTGAGAAGGCGTCAAGTACGGTATCGAATTTGAGGTTCTTTTTTCTAAGAACGTCATGGATATTATAGATGAGTTTTTTCTTATTTCCAGTGTATGGCAGGGGGAGTTTTTCGATGCATTTCATGGCGGCTTGTCCAGAAGGAGTAACTGCATCCTTCTCATCGCCAAACATTTGTAGTCGTTCCATGTTATTCGCTTTTCAGATACAGGTTATCGTCTGGATACATATCGTTGTTGGGTTGTTCTTTATTCCACATTGAAGAGTTCATTTTAAAGATCTACTGCATTCATGCCTCCTCCGGCTCAATTTCTTCAATGTGATATTCTTCTTCGGTTCGGTACATTTTTTCGCGAGCTATTGAGTGTTTCAGCAGATACTTTTGATGGATACGGAAGTCTACTGCTGTTGCGGTGGTTTTTCCAGGGAAGGGACGCAAGATGCGTCCGATTCGCTGCATGGCTCGAACCTTACTATTGTGACTTAGTGTTCCATTGGCTATATAGTGATGGGAAGGAGTAGTAAAGTCAAACACCTCTTTATTTGCAATTTTAGAAACACTTGTCACAGGTATATATAAAAAATATTCATTGCAAATATATTTTAGATATCTTGTATGCCAATTGTCATCACTATAAAATTCTAAAAACTGAGCTAACGACTCATGTGTGAATTCTTGTTTAGAAGAAGGGGCCAATTTTACCATAAACTTACTAGCTTTTTTGTGTTCTATTGTAGAATGTTTTATTATAGATTTTTTTCTAACTTTCTGACAGATATTTTTTATTCCAGGAATTACGTTATTGTTAGGATTATATTTTCGGCTCATTATCTTTTTTAAGGCTTCTTCTTTATAGTCGCAATCAAAATTTATTTCTAAGTAGAAATTATAAAGTGTTTTTGCATCTTCTATTTTTAGCCTCCAATAGTCTTTCCCTTTGACTTTTTTGACAGATAATCTACTCGTGATCCCTATGTTTAAAAGCATAATCTGAAGAGTTCTTATAAAATCCTCAGATCCCATTGTGATTTCAATACCATTCTTGCTTACGTGTCCTTCGGCATCAAACACTGCTCTTATAAATGTTCTAACAGAAGGTAAATCTGCCGTTCTGATAGAGACAGGAATTTTTTTATACCTAGAAGTCACTGGGGCCACACCAAGATGTCTAAGGTATGATATTAATTCTTTATTACAAAATCTATATAGCCAACCTGCTGGGTGATTATTTGGTCCACCTCTTTTGGAAGAATGCTGTCTAAATTTAATACCAAACATATTTTCAAATTCTTTAAAGAACTTATCATCGCCACTAAATACATTGCTAATTTCTATACAATCATCTTTAACAGTGTAACCTTCGGTCAAGCAGTAGGCAATCAATCTAGCAAGAGTGGGATTCATCCGGTTTGGAAGATCTACTGGTTGGCATTTATTATGAGATTTTTCATAATTGATTATTGGGTTTTTCCCAAACAAGTAGGAACATTTTTTGATTACAACATTATCAGCTTCAGTAATACTATCAAGAGTACAATACATGAACTTCCCATCCCTCAATATGCGAATCCTATGATCTAAAGTTCCTTCTATTTGCAGCCCATTTCTGAGAGTTATTTTTTTACATTTTTGATCACCTCCAGCATAATAATGAGATACACATTGTTGACCATCTGTTGAGTCTAATGTTAGTTCTTCAGGTGCGCAATGAGGAATATTGGAAGTTGTTAACAATTTGTAGTGCTCAAATATTTCATTTATGGTCAATAATCCATCACCAGAAGATACTAGAGTGTCCCCTGTTAAACATTTTCCTTGTCCAGCCAACAAGACCGTATCAAGTGGCTTGACATCTATTCCTTCATCAAAGATCACGGTCGAGCAAATGCACGAAATTTCTTTATTTCGAAGTTTTTTGATATTTTCTTCCCGAACTTTTTTAGACGAAGCTCCTGATAAAAACACTGATCCTGGAATCATTTCAGATAGTATTTTTCCATGTTTAATTTGTTGAACCAAAACCAGTACCAGTCTTTTGGCGTTAATATATGAATTGGCAATACTGGCAACCATTTCATTGTATTCAGTATTTTCGGATACTTGATCTTTGTAAAGTTGTTGCCATTGACGAAATTTTGATTTTGGTCCTCTGACATGAACTATTTTAATCGAAGGACGAATAAGCCATTTGTCTCGAATGAGTTGACTGGCACTAAGTTCAGTAATTTTTTTACCGAAGCAGCCTTGGATCATAAGATCGTCTCCCTCATCCCTGTAAGGCGTTGCTGATGCCCCAAAAGTGTAATAGGCATTTCCTAAGCTGCGAGCCACTAATTGACATGTCTCTGCTCTCCAGTGCTGGATTTCGTCACTAAAACAACCTTTGGCATTCTTAAGTACATTAAGAACATCGGCTTTGTTTTGAATGGGTGTTTTATCATCTTGGTCATCTGAATCGAATTTATGGTCCTTATCCCATTCTGCCCCCAGTGATCTCACAGCTGTCTGAACAGTCATAACGTTAATATCACGAATATCTATGACTCCCCCGCCGATCTGGCCCACTTTTATTGATTTTCCTTTGTCTCTAAGAATGTCTTCGAAGCTTTCTTTGGCTTGAGTAAGAAGATCGATAGAGGTAACAAAAAAAATAAACGGTTTCACCTTAAGTTTTTGAATGATACCTGCGGCGACACATGTTTTCCCGGAGCCCGTTGGGAGCTGAATAATTCCTCGTTGTTGAGAGTAAGAGTCATTAACAATTCGGCTCTGATAGTCGCGCATCGTGAAGTGTTTAGCAAACTCTAACCCGAGCATTTCTGGTTCGGGTTTTACACGACAGTTAACGAGTGTGTATTCTACGTTCTTTTTGTCTAGGGATTGTTTAGCAAGAGATAGGAGCCCGGTTGGGAAAAATATCCGTTTCCTATTTTTGCTTTTCCAGATTTGTCGTCGCCAGCCGTCCCACATACGACGAACGCGCTTGCCTTTGTCGTCCAGAATCCACTTATTGTACATCGTACTAAACTCGTAGCCCAATGGACGGAAAGCCATATCGCGTTGGAGTTTAGAGTACAACTCAGCTGGAACGACACCTTCAATATCGGTGAAGATATTCCCTACCTGCAAATTCAACATTCAGACTATTCCTGGTCAAAATCAAAATCAAGCATTCCTTCCTCAGGGCTGCTATTTTCACTGAAGGGGACAGCCTTGGGGATACAACTTTGGCACAGATTTGTAGACAGTTTACTTACGAAGGGGTTTCCACAAGATGAGCATTTAAGCATTTGTTTGCCCACTTTGGCATTTACAGGCATTACTGTTGATCTCTTAATGAACGCCATTTGCGTTTCCTTTCTAGCTTCTTCCTTTTTTGACGACGTGCCTTAGCATTATACACCTCTTCACGATTGGGAGCTTCATCAAAAAGACTACCTTGGCCGCCTTCGAATGTTATAGTCCCACCCGCGCCAGCTCCGTCTCCCATTCCGCCGCCAAGACCAGATCCTATATTACTTTGTTTCAGAAGTCGTTTGAGCCACATTTTCTGAATTTTCCTCCTCTGGAACAAAATTAAGATCCTCAGGCAGATTTCTATGGATTAATTTCATTAAAACCATCATTTTTGTTCTTACTCCTTGAAGCTTTCGATCTGCGGGTACTTCTTTTCCTTCTTCGACCAAAAGGTTGGCCCATTTTACATCACCAAAGATGTCCTGTAATCTCTTCATGATCAAGTTTTTCAGTGTTAAGTTTTCCATACCCTGTTCTCCGAAAGTAATTTTTCTGCCAATTCACCAGGCTGAACAGTTTTATGTCCATACCATTCACGAGCCAACTCTAATAATTCTTCAAAATTTAGCTGTGTTTTTCCTTTTTCTTTCGCCCGTTCGACTTCCATTTGCCGATGAGCGTCTTCATGTGGTTTTACATTGTCACTTGTTGGCCACATTGATCCCCGCATAGGTCCGAGTTGTTTTTCGATCAGTCCGACAATGGCAGCCCATTCATGCCATTGTTTAAAGACTTCGGGGGTATATTTTCCTCCGTACTGAGCAGTTTTAGTATATCCAGAGAGATAAGTATCTGTTCTGAATATGTGATTTCTAACTATGTTTGCTCGCTTTTCTTCTTTATCGGTAAGAGCGACATTGGATTTGAAGTATTTCAAGAAATCCATCACAAAAATCGGATCACCTTTAAGCGTTTTTAGTATTGACACTAGATTGGCTCCGATATTTCCTGCGTCACTCAAAATTAAATTTTTCACTACTTTAGCAGTTTTATCTGTTCCAATTTGGTGTTCTAAAATTTTAACACACATATGAGCTATGAGGGCAGCTTCGTTGTATATAGAGCTGTTAGCAACTAGGATAGGATAGTCATGGAATGAAACCGAACGAAATGGCAGCTTAAATTTCTTGGAAAATTTTTCTGCCGATTCAGAAATCTCGCAAGCATCTACGAAATTGCTATCAATAAAGAGTACCTTCATGCGTGGAATTTTGCCTATTAATGGTTCAACAAGCTCATTGATGACTACATCACAAACGGCTATTTTTTCTTCACTGACCAGGACTGATAATTTTTTATGGGATTCTACGTAGCTGGCGTAGGTGTATTCTTTGCATGCAAAAAGGAGACCTAATCCCAGTTTATCTTGTTGGATTCCATGGAGAACATGATGTTGAATAAGTTTGTATAGAACTAAAAATAAAAACTTTGTAATCGATGACGGGTTTGTAATGACGAGTTTGTTGCCTTTGATAATTGCTTTATCTGGTTCTCCGGAGTGAATTTCTACCTCTGTTTGCAGTATCTGGTAGGCAATCCTGGGATCGATATCAATTTCATTCAACAAGAAATATCGCGGAAATTGTAAATCTTTAACTTGTATCATCTTTGTTACCCGGAAGGCTCACTCCTATTTCTTTGCAGAAATCCTCATGAGAAGCATCTTTGATAAATTTCAAAAACCTAGTTACTTCTTTATCGGTTATATTTCCTTCTTTATTCTTTCTTAGTAGGCGAGATTTTTCCGCAAGTTTCTTTTTCTTTATACTCTCTAAAATTACACAGCACATTCTTTCGAGGTTATCTTCTTTTTCTTTTCCAAACGTAGTCAGCGCTCGATACCCACATAATGGACACATGTGCTCAACATACATGGAGCATTCATGAGGTTTCTTTATTTGTCGAACTCCTATGGCCACAATATCTTGTTTGGAATATTGTGTTTTACATTGACTGCAAATCCTTTTGTCAAGACTTCTTTGCGTCCAGTCGGGCAACCAGTAATGAAAAGGTTTTGGCATATTATTCTCCGTCTAGTTGATTTTCAGTCCAAACCGTCATTTTCAGCATTGTTTACCTCTTTGTTATTCCACATTTCAAGGCCAAAATCCTGCGAAAAGCATTCACTTCTCAAAATTACTTCTGAAAAAGATTTGCGTTTAAATGCAGACCAAATCAGATCTGTAGCTTCCACTTGTTCTTGTTTTTTGACGCGGGTAATCCCTGTGGGATTTATGCGGTATTTGATCAATGGCTCCTGGAAATTGTACAAACAGTGTCCTTGAAGCAAAAGTCGACACCACAAATCAAAATCGTATACTGTTTTTAACTCAGGCTCCATGCGATAAGCGCCGATGTCCAAAATGGGCTGTCTCCTGAACATACTAGACGGATCAATGATTGGATTAAGCTTGAATTGACGAATAACACGAAATGCGTCTCCAGTTGTTTCAGGGGGGTAGGCCATGCTGCCAATGATTTGTCCTGTAGTACTAATCCGGACCGCATGTCCTCCAACGACGGTGATATCTTTTCTTGTGTCAAGAAATTCTACCTCCTTTTGGAACCGATGTGGCAGTGTAACATCATCAGCATCATGTATCGCTATATATTCACCTTTGGCAGCTACAAAGCCTCGATTCCTACTAAATCCATACCCTTCATTATACTTGTTTTGCAACAAGGTTACATTAGGGTGTTTAGTGTATGGCAGGAGTTGTTTTAATGTGTTATCGGTACTGCAATCATTAATGAGTATTAATTCAAAATCATCATAGGGTTGGGCAAAAACAGAATCTAAACTCTCTTTGATATATCTCTCGGCATTATAAACGGCTACTATAACGCTAAGCTTTGGCATTCTACTGGTCTTTCTCTATTGACGACAGATATTGTGGCAGTATTTTGTTCCAAGTGAGTTCTTTTTCTATTTGTTGTCGTCCCTCTGTACCAATGGTGGGGGTATTCCACATGTTTAACACAGCTTCTCGGAATTGCAATTCAACACGCTTATTAAAAATCGAGTGATAACGAGAATCTTTAACAGATCGAATACATGAACCACCTTTTAAGTCCTCGGCATTCCCCACGTTTGTAGCTACCCATGGCAGAGCAGCAGCCATAGATTCTAAAAGGACCAAAGGAGCAACCTCTTTTTCGCTAGGGAATGTAAAAACGTTGCTTTGTTTAAGGAAGCCAATAACATCTTCACGCGGAATATTTTTCATTAATCTAACTTTCATCCCTTTACTCTTAAGTTTGCGGGTTGCGAGTCGCCATCTTTCTTCTAACATTTTTCCGATTTCAAAGTCGATATCACTGCTAATTTGGACATAAGCTATTTGATCCATTTCAGGCATTTGAGAAAAAATATCTATTAAATGTTCTTGTCCTTTTCCAGGGAAGAAGTTTGACACGTTTACTAACCAGCGTCTGTCTGCAATGTCAGGAGCTAAATCTTGTCGAGTTTTAGCATTTTGATCAAACTCGTCTAACCAAACCCCATTGGGAATAATTAGGGTTTTATCCTTTATTGACGATACAGAACATAGTTTATAGTCCCGTTCTCGGGCAGAATGACAAATGACAGCTTTGATATTTTTAATGTTGCGATACAATAAATTGACATAGTTACGATGGCTGTAGAGCCAATTGGCTCCACAAAGAGCCAGGACAATTTGATAAGACTGCCTTTTGGTTGCCAGAGTTCTAAAAAAATCAAAGACATCACTATAAACTAAGACTACATCTGGTTTGATCGCATGAATTCTCTTTTCAAACCCAACAAGATCTCCGGTTTGATATTCATAAACGCGATAAGGAAAATCGCGTGGATCACGCTTTTTTCCGATAAGTTTTCTGGTGAGAACCGATAATTCATGATGTTTAAATATATAATCAGCGATAGTTTTAGCAACGGTCTCAGCCCCACCCACACTTGGATGGAAATGATTTACACAAATCGCAATCCTAAGTGACATGTTTTTTACCTTGGTGGGGAAATTTGGTTCCTCTCTCTTCTTCGCTTTTCCTGAAGCGGTCCGGGTCCATTTCTAATGTAGACATATTGTGCCCAAATTGAGTTTTAATCCCCGTTTTAAGGAGCTGGTTTGTATGGTCGGTTTTTTCAATCAAAACACCCAATAAGTCTATTACCTCCTGGAGTTTTTTAACGGTACTATCCATTTGTTTTATCCTTGTTTGATTGGTTCCGGAAAATAAGGATACCACTTTTTTCGAAATTCTTTCCAGCTCTTGTTGAACTGAGTTTGTTTATTAAAGAGTTGTTGGGTGTTAAACGTTTGGTGAGCCAAATGAGTAATAGGACATTTATCGTACCATCCCAGTTTGAATCCAGCTAAGAGAGCGCGAAAATTGAAATCCGGGTCCTCATAGAAAGCTGGGCTGAAGCGTTCATCAAATAATCCTATTTTCTTGTAAACATCCGTCTTCATGAGCATTCCGCCACACCCAATGTAGGTAAAAGCCTCACCAACGTGTTTGCATTGTCTGTAAGGAAAATAAGTTCTGTCTCCTACAACCTGCCCTTCCACAATCAAGGCTCCTCTTGTTGTTTTAGGTGGTATTAATGACCAGGCTTCGGGTCCTACTATGTCATATCCTTGGTCAATCAAATTAAACAATCCTTGTAGCCATCCTGGGCCAGGATATTGATCATTGTCTATGTTTATAAAAAAATCTGATTCAACATATTGGACTCCGAGATTTCTACCACCAATCACTCCTAGATTTTGCCCAGGGCTTATGACTCTCCATTTTTTTTCTTCCTCTCCTTGTTTAAGGAATTCTGGAGTTCCATCGGTGCTGCCGTTGTCGACAAAAACAAGACGAAAATTGCTCGTGTTTTCAAAAATGCTCTTCACAAATCCTTTTGTAATGGACAGTTGATTATGAACTAGGCAAATAATATCTACTCGTGGTGTCATGTGTTATTATACCATACACTATGGAGCAACGGCGGAGATCCTTACGATGTTACTCGTTGTAGTTGGACCGAGGTCCAGACCATCAAATCCTGTTACTTCGGCTTTCCAGTATTCTCCAGTCTCCGTGTCAAAGTCGGGAACGTTGACATTCCCAGCTACCTTTAGCCAATTTTCACCGTCAGCACTTGTGAACCATTGAATTTCGCTTTGGTCGGACTGTGTAGGATCAGGGACATCTAAGTCATAATCCTCGATAGACCAGCTTAGCCGTAGCTCCGAGTCAGTATCGGGAGCAGCAGGAGCTATGGTGACCTTTGTGACTATAGGCACAGTGTTAACAACTGAGAACGGACTAGACAATGTTGTTTCGCCTGTAACTAAGGCTGTTTTTGGGGTTACTTCGACTATAATTTCATTGCCGATAACATTGGCCGATGACCCTGCCGTGTCTCTCTCTTGCCCAACTTCAGTTGGAACAAGTTCTCGTGGATCAAGCTGTCCTTCTTTAGTAAAAGTATCTTCTTCTGAAAAGGTTCCTTTTTTGAAAAGAAGCCCATTTACAAACCATCGTATGAGGGTATTTTTTTCTGCGGATTTATCGCCTGCGTCATCAATTTCAAAGTCGTATTGCACACGATATGTGTTGCCGGTTTCAAATCGATCACTAGTGATTCCTTTCCGTATAGCAATAACTATTAAATTTTGAGCGTTGGGAGGCAATGCAGTTATGGTTACAGTGGGAGAAAACTCCGTAGTTCCAAAATCTCTACCATCACTTGGGGTGACTGTAAAATAAATCTTATCCTGAGGTTCAAGCTTGTTATTTGTTTGTAATTCCCTGTTGGACCAATTTGTCGAATTGTTGATCTCGTGCAATTGTTCTCCGTTTTTGAACCACTTTATTAAAGTTCCACTCTCGGGATCTCCATTAAGGTCGATGTAACTATAGAGAGCGTTGATAACATCATTGGAATCGGGATTTTGTGGGCTGATAAAGACATTGATCGCTCGTGGAGCCACTTGTGATAACTCTATAGGCTTTTCATCGTTGGTGCTGTAGATATATCCAACACCACTAACTGCTATACTATCGGTGTGAAGCCTATTGCGGAGACGCAAACCTACTCGCATTTTGTTGCTATTTACCACAGTTAGTTTAAAGGTGGTGTTGGGATTTTGACGAGCATTGAAATAAAGCGCTCCATCACGCGGATAAAATCTAAATCCTGTGAGGACCGGAGTTTCGGTTTTATCTGAATTAACTCTAAACAAAGATGCCGTAGAAGTGGGGTCCCATGCTCCATATGTGGTAGTGTAGAATAGCCCATCACGCGTTGTCAATGATTCTGTAGGGACTAAAGAAAACGGATCATCCGTTCGCTCTATTAGGAATGTTTTCCCAAATTCTCCCATTGCTGGCCTGGCAGATGTTTGAAAATCTCGCCAATCATGCGAATTAGATGAAGCTACACCAATTTCAATTTGACTAGCGCTGGGAATTAATCCATCGAAGCTGGCCGCCATTTGTTGCACATTTTGTAAAACTTCTTCGCTGTCTAAAAATAGAAAATCTATCTTCTCCGAAGAGGTCTCCCATAATATTTCGGTCAATTTCGGGATTCCTGTTGGAGTCGAATCATATTCTTCTGTTATACCAGAGGAGAATCCTGTTGTTAGGACAATCTCAAATTCTACCAGAGATGCGAAAAAGTCAACAAAATCAACAGTTTGACTGCCTTCGAAGCGCTCGGTCCAATCTGTAAAATTGAAGCCATCTTGACTATATCGGAATCTTAAGAATCCTTGAGTATTTACAGGTAAAACAAAAGAGGAAGTTACTTCTGTGATAGCGGATAGTTCTCCGAGGTTCAAAATGCGATTATACCGTCCCCATCCCAGCCCTCCTGTTGCTCCATTGATAGTCTGGTTCAATATTTGATCTAGGAATCCCGAAGATATCAGCGTTGATGATTGCCCGCCTGTAGCTTCTACAATTTTTTCAATATCTCCTACCTCAGTTCTTTCTAGTTGAGCAGCCAGAGACTGAGGAAAAGAAGTGCTGAAAACGGTATAGATTACCGGAGAGTTGCCGTCTCCATCTACCGCATTAATTTCTTCAATGGCATCATCTCTGCTGATAAGTGAGAAGTTTTCCGAGTTATCTGATACTATATAAAACACTTTCTTTTGTGATTCAAAAACCTCTCCAGTGGTTATTATGGCGGCTTCTTTCATTGCAGAGTACAGCTGACTAGCACCAAACGGAGTTTCATGATCAATAATATCCAGTTCTTCTAATATTTCAGTTAATGTACTGCCGTTAGTTAAGCGCTTTTTAATCTGCGGTACCCAATCGTTGGAATTGTAAAAAGAAGCAATCGCAGTAGGTAGTTGCAATTGTATAGATGGAGACAAAGGAAGCAAAGCCTTACAAAAGAGACATTGTCCCGATTGGTTTTGTCCACCAGTTCCCCCAGGTCCTCCAGATCCTCCGTTTGTATTGACTGGAGGGGGTTGGTCTGCTGGTGAAATTTCGTGAGCTGCAACATGTTGCAGAAGAAAACACTCGCTATCAGAAACAGGGACTCCACCAAAAATAACTTCATCAGAATCTCCACTGTCGACTGGATCGCCTGGATCGACTGGGTCGGGAGGAGTAAGAATTTCTTCAATCTTCTGATTAATTTCCTCTTGGATATTTAGATCGAAATCACTAACAGTTTGTCCAAAATAGAAATCATCGATAACAGTTACCACTGTCTCAATGTCATACAAAATTCTAGTTGTGTTGCTATCTAAAATTACCGGAGGCAGTGTAACGGTTTGCAAAGCATCCCCAAGAGCTACGAGTTCGTCTCTGGTAAGGTTGCCTTGAAATCGCTCATTGGGATCAGGCGGAGTACCCTTAAGGGTTTCGTTGATGAAAAGAGACAGTTTTTGGAAATCAGCCAATGGATCTTCAGAACGAGGGAGCAATGTAACTCCCCCGATTCCTGAGGTGATGATTATTTCTTGCTCACTATATAGTACAGGGAAAAGGAATATTTGTTCTCCTAACTGTTTAGCAGCGTTAAATTGGAATTCATCGCTGTTAGGATCGGTTATTTTGTTTTGAGCTTCAATTAATTGCCCGAAATCAATTTCGTCCCCTGGAGACGGAATGTCAGGGGCATTGCCACTGCCATCTCCCCCCAGGGCTCTATCCGCTCCTCGCCCAGCCACGAAATCTGTAAGTATATCATCAACTTCAGAGATTCTAATTCTTCCTCTAATAAGCAACCGAACAGTTGCGTCTAATATTTCTCCCGCATCATCACGCAATATGACAACTAATCCAGAGCTTTGATTTCCTTGAGCCTCTATCAGGGTAGGCCCTTGCAATAATTCTATTTTGACATATCCGGCTGTGTGCCCACTGGTTAAACCTCCGGCGAAATAGATATCATCTTGGACTGGAACTGCTGAAAACAAAGATCTTCCTCGGCTAAAAGATGTTAGCTGTAAAAATGTATTGGCTTCATTATTGAAATCAATGGTCTCAACACGATTAAGCGTTGTGGATTGGTTTTGATTGCTGCCTCCCATGAAATAAACAGCATCTTGGTAAGAAATATAAACAGCCTGTCCGCGATCTCTGACCTTTGGAAGAACCGTCCACTCATTATCAATTTTGTCTGCGATATCAATAATTAATTCATTGCTACTGTCAAAGTGTTCAGACCCCATAATGTACTTGAACCCACTTGCATGATATACATAAGGTGGAACAACTATGCTATTGGTGATTTGCTCTTCTTCGGTTTCGATAAATGAAATTTGTTCCGACGACGTAAGACTTAGATAGTATGGAGAAGTCAAAATGAAAGATCGGAAATCATTCAGTGCACGATTGAGTTGATCGTTAAATTCTGCATTAATCTCTGCTAGTGACCTGGGGGATGATCCACTGTAAATGTATCCAGCCTGGAGAGAAGGATCATTTATTTTATTACCCATTACAGTAATTAAAGGCAACGGATTATCTCGATAAAATCCAAATGGAGCGATACGCTGATACAGAGGCAGGTCTAACGGACGTATTATAGTCCACGTGTCTGTGCTAATAGAGTATCGAAGAACTCTGTCATTTAAGACATCTGGCTGATTATTATTTACAACACTATTAACTCCACATAGTACATAAATGTTGTCAACTTCATCATATTGAGCGTCTCCAAATGCTACCCCATACGCTGCACTGCGACCAGGAGGAGCTTTGGGCATTGGTTTAAGAGATGGATTCCAAAGACCCGTAACAGTGTCATATGATTCTATTTGTCGCGACACCACGAAGCGTTGAGTAGTCGGATCTAGCTCCAATCCTCCAATGCAGTAAATTACATTGCCAACTACCACGGTCTGTCCCGCTGCTCGGGCTGTAGGCATATCTGTGATAAAAGACCACACAGAACTTGCTACATCGAATTTTTCGGCTGTAGCAGTCAGCTTAGTCCCTCCGTCTAAATCATGGTCTGTGTATCCGCCCAACAAAAATATATTTGCCGTAGTCCCTAGCTCGTTGCTGGCAGCGAAATGAGCAATTCGATTAATGTTGCTAGCAACAGTAGTAGAATAAAGATCTGCAACAGTGTCATAAACAATTGACTCGTTTGATGCAACTGTTGTAGCAGGAGGAGGTTCTGTATCTGGAAGCTCAATAAATTCAGGGTCTGGTGTTTCTACATTAACCGTGTTATTTAGCTCTACGCAGCGGGTTATTTCTCTTTCTGCTGTGCCAAGTTTATCATAGCGACATGTCACGAAAACCTTGGCATTAAAAGCAATATTTGGCAGGGGATTAATACTAAAGTATGCCAAGCTTCTCTTGTTGCCTGTTGGGTTAATAAACTGATCATTAACAAGATCTGCGTAAATAACCCCCGCAGCTCCCGGGGCGCATCCTGGAGGCGGAGGAGGAGCTACGCAGTTAGACAACTGAACGATATTAGCATCTGGTCCTTCTACTCGCAGTTCTACAGGAGTACCAGCGGGCACTGGGAGATTCGCGAATTTCACTTCTACAACCATGGAGTGTTGCGAAATTCCATCTACCAACAAATTTTGAGTGTCCATGCGCTGCCCATTGATGCGGGCTTCAATAATGTCAACACTTAATGGTTCTTTAAGCCCGACTAAAATTGGAGGCATGCCTTGATCATAACCCCCGCCTCCGGTTAAAGTGACGGCGATATTATCAGATAACAAAGTTGACGTTCCTGATACTTGATTGACGCCAGTCCATTTTATTCCACTTGTTGGAGAACAATTAGAATCTTTGCAGATGTTTTCCCACTCGCAACTTAAAAGACGATTGCCTCCTCCTCCATTGCCCGCGCCACCACCGCTTTGTTGGCAATCTTCAGGTTGTGGGTTATTCCTATCTCCCACAAATTTATTAAAACGTACATAGAAATCTGTTACAGTTCCTGATATGGGAATAGCTGCCGTTGCGGTGTGCCGACCCTCTAACGGAGCCACTGAGTTAGATGATAAAATATTTGCTGTAGTTTCCAAAAGGCTAACATCATCGGTTCCGGTTTCTGTAATGGCCCCAAAAGTTACATCCCAAACTATTTCACCAGGAGCAGTAATTTGCACTACATGATCATCAGGAAATGAGAAGAGTTGACTATTGAAATTGTTATTTATACAATCACGAAAACAAGAGGCTCCAGGAATTTCGCTGTCTAAAATCAAGGCAGGGTGTTGAGCAATTTGAAACTTGAGTAAATGCTCACCGTCTGCCCATGCTATGTAGTTTGGACTCTGTCCAGTTTGCCCCTCGGCCGCATTCATAAAGAATTTTCTGTTGAAAAATAGTTCTTCATCTTCTATGCAAGGGAATGCCGCATAAACTTGATCAACGGCTGTCTCTTCACCAAGAATTACGCTCGCCTTAATTGCATATTCCTCGCCAATACAACATGATGAGCCACAAACTTGCTCGCTATGACTTTTAACATTGTTGACTGGTCCAAAGAAAACATTTCGAGCCACCCCGTTGATGGTGCTTGAATATATTCCACTTATAAGCTCGTTAATTGGCTCGGAGCTATAAAATGGCCGATTTCGGCCATGACGCAGTTTTACTAGCTCCCATTTCACCAAGGTACCATCTGGCACAGGAACAGTCGAGCTAGGGTTGTCTGGGTTGTCAGGATCAATGGTCCAAACTGTGGCAAATTGTTCTGCAACATCAATGCCGTTGGCTATGGGTTGTCCCGCTTCTATTTGAATAAAGAGGCTATCGATAAAAGTGACTGTATGGATTCCGTCTAGGAAAAATCCCAAATAATCTATACTGATATATACATCAACTATGTCAGGCAACGAAGGAGAAGGTACTTCAATGTCTACAAAGCTCTTGCCGACTACATCTCCGGTCGGGTTTCCAGAAAAATCCAATAGAGGTTCTTGAGCGGCATCTGTATTATAAGTTCCTTCTCGCATGGAAACTCGGTTTGATTTTGTGGTTAGAATATTGTTTTCTGTGTGTTTGAACAACTGGACTGCAACAGGAGTGCCAGCAGGCAGACTTTCTCCCTTGTATTGCAATTCGACCCTTATAAGATATGGTTGCGAAGCATTTATGTGGGTGCCATTTACGGGAGGAGGATTACATGAAGAACCAGATGCAATACCTCCGTCGCAATTGTCAGGACATATAGTCTGTCCTCGGATTTTTCCTATACTGCCACAGGGAGGGGTGACGTGTCTGTTGTTTTTGTTTATTATTGAAATATCCAGAGGATGCTGGAATGATACAGAAACGCCCTCAGTGTTGAATTCGAATAAGTTTTGTCCTGTCTCAGGATTCTCAACAACATATTTCGCCCGTACGCTCATTTCATATCGCTCTCTCCGGGTTAATATGCTGGCATCTGGAGTGTGAGTCAATACTCCTTTGATTAGTCCACTTGAAACTGTGGTGAATGACAAAATTGTTTCGGCATCTTCTTGTTCGTTATTGCAATTCTCATCAAGTCTTGCCCCATGACGACAGCCTCCGTTAATTAAAACAACATTTGGAGTACCACATGGCCCATCAAGAGCATCTCCAGGGCCCAACACTCCTAAAGATATTTCTTTTGTGCTTAGTTCTCTGTTTGTGACATCAGTACACACTTGCAAAGATATATTCACTAAATCATCGAGACCTCCACCAAATATATCGCGAATACTCACAAAGATTAGAGCTGATTCTCCAAAGAACAGTTCTAAATTGTCTGATTTAATTAAGGGGCTGGACCATTGAACTGACAATGTTCGGGGATTTACAATAGTTATATGCAAATCTTTGACTTCGCTCGGCGGGAAAATCGTAGCTAATTGAGAAGATGGAGTTCCGACTATGAAAACAGCATCAGAAAGTTGCCCTACTCTATCATAGGTGATTAGGGTGTAATAATGAAACTTAGAATTGGTTAAAGGAATGGCTATTCCATCGTTGTCAACACCAACTTTGCGATGGACAAAAAATTCTTGATCTGCTGTATCAAAAATTTCAAAGCCATTACTTATTTCTAGATCTCCCTGGGGAGCTATGGAGATTGTTGGAAATTTCTCTGGGCCATAATAGATTTTAGTCCCTTGCCAAGTATTATCATCTGTTGGGTTGGACCACTGAAGCATGACCTTTCGATTGCCTTCGATGATTGTAACGTCTGAGACCGGAGACAAGTCTAAACTTACAGGGTTGATAGAGGCGGGAATATGCACCGAAAGCATACGTGCTTCTATTCGGTCACAAGGATTGCCCAGAGCATTAAATGTGTAGATCTGGTAGTAGTAATCAGCGTTGTTAATAAAATCAAAAACATCTAAAAAGAAAAATTGTCCTGCCGAAGCTGCTTGGTTAAGTATTTCTACTCCATCGTCGGGATGGGTCGGAATCTCTCGATATTTACGAATGACTTTAACTGTCCCGCCCGCGAAATCAAAATCATTTTCTATGGTCCAAGATATAAGAACTTCACGCTGTCCATTGTCCACAGGAGCTTCGGCAGCACCTTGAAGTGACTGATCGAAAATTAAGGTTTCGGTCGCAAAGGCGTTGAAAATCCAGCTAGTGCTACGAATAGTATTATGAATGCTGATATTTGCAAGAGACCCGAACAAGTCACCTCCAGTCCAAGTAACAGTATCATCTGTTTCGAACCCTCCAATGTAAAGCTTGCTCTGCCCTGTCGTATTAAATACACCGAAGGAAGGAGATGAGCCAAGAGCGCTTATGAGTATCCCATTTACATATAACGAAACATTATCTGCTCCCCACACAGTTGTAACCATAGTCCATGTTTCAAGTGGTATGAAATTGGGACCAAAAGTAGAGGGGAATGCGTTTCTTGCCCCATTTAAGTCACCAACCTGTACCTGAACTTCTCCAGCATCTGAAATCGTATACGCCCATCCAATGTTGGCATTAACTTCATCTTTTCCGGTGCCTATTATCCATACATCTTTAGTATTCGCATATCGGTATACCCAAAAATTAACAGTAAGAAACAAGCCACCATCGCCATGCGTTGCAATTTCATCTCCGACATCAGCAGTGAGTATGTCAAATTCTCCATCGAATCTCACACCCACCGGTACGATCGCAGCAGAGACGGCAAATGCGTCTCCAAGCCAGAAATTTTCTTCAATTACTTGGGACCCCAGAATTCCGTGATGGCCATTGCCAGATGAATCAAATACGGTACTACCATCTCTTTCTACGAAATTGTAGAGTACTTGCGTCACAGCATCTCTAGTCACTCCAGGTAAAATGCGTGCTGTCGCGGTGGCGAAATTAACTCCTCGTGGAAGAATTCTATCATAAGGAGTTCCAGAAACAAACTTGCCCTGGCTAAAATGTTTATCTTTATTGAATGTCCAGACGCCGTAATAGTATATTTGACCTTCAGTTAGATCATCATCTTTCGCGGCATTAAAAATTCCCTCTCCCACAATGACTCCATCTGCGGGATGCGAAGGGAAACGGTCAGTCCTACGAACGACTCTTACACCTGCAAAATCATAAACGCTGTCTTGAAAAGTCTCTTGTAATAACTGATTAAGATTTTGCCCTTCACCCGAAGATAGAAAATCTGATGAAGCTTTAGTGATTAAGAGTTCACTAGTAATTAAGGTGCCTCCAAAGCTAACCAAATTGGCCGTCATGGTACCTGGGTATGTATCGCGAAGTTTTGTTATTAGGCGACGCAGATATGTGTGACGATCGGCATTGACATCATTCCATGTCATTGATCCAGATTCGTCAAGGACAAGGGTGATTAGGCGGTCTTCTAATTCTAATGCTAAAGAGTTGGTTATGTCTTCTGGTCCTGTCCTAAAGTGTTCTCCTGTAGTAAAATCAGTTATGGAGATATCTGAACGCGCAGGCGAGCCTGTCTCAATAGTTCCATAAGGAGTTAGAGCTTCGTCGAATTCATATAATTCAAAAGAAAAGTTAATCATTGTAGTTCCACAAAATCTTCGCCAAAATTTGTACTAATCCATGCGGTTCCCACACTCGTTGTCGGAAAAACAAAATCCCAAGATGGGAAGTATTTAGAGCTACTACTTCCTCCTATTTGCCAAAAATCTATTGACAATCCATCGACATAAATGATCCCTGTTTCACTTACTTTATTTTGCAAACCGTAATAATACGCCCCCGATGCAGTGATAGCTTCCGATGACAACCATTGAGTTACTATCGACGAACCTGGAGTTGGGTTTACAAGTTCATCTAAAGCTCCATAAGAAGACAAGCTTCTAACCCGTGTTGCTGTATTAAATGGGCCCTTAGATAGGTCTAAAGGCAGGAAATCTAAACCCTCCGAAGAGATCGTTTGGTCAAAGTTGGGGTCTTGTGTAAAGTGCCATTGGTCCAAAACCACTGTAGTAGCGTCACTTAAATATATAGAAAAAGAGTGCTGTCCTCCTTGAGAAAAGAATGATCCGAATTTTGTCCATTGTGGAGGTCCGGCAGGAGTACCTAGTACCATTTTCCTCATATCGCTTGTGTCATCGTCGAAAGACCAATATGCTCCTTCTGCACTTGTATATCCTAACCCCCAAAGATCATATACCCCTGGCTCATCCATAAATAAATTATGCTTAATAAACGGGGCATTCATGCTTGCGTCTGCTGAACTGAGATACGAAACGGTTTGTAAAGTATTTTCAATTGTAGTGCCTTTGGTAGTCCAATCTTTAGAGGGGTCCCAATGTACCACAGGTTGAAAAGTCCAAGTGTTTCGTCCTCTCTGGAACGCCGCTGCCGAAAAAGACAACACCCCTCCCACTCCCATAACCATTGTCTGGGTTTCCGCATCAGTTAATGTGAGGTTCAGCGAAATTTTATCAATTGTTTGGGAGCCAGAAAATTGCGCAATTTGAGCTATTATAGTTCCTAATTCAAATGTAGGTTTAGATTGCGTAAGTAGTTGTTCCACTATTCAAAGACTCCTGTCCCAGAGGTAACATCCACTGTTTTGATGATGTTATGAGAAACTATAATCAACCAATGTTTACTTGGTGTTTCTCGCAATGTAATTTTATGTATCACAGTAATATCATCGATTTCATAGTTGAGCCACTCGTTATCTAAGAATCTGTAAATCTTGCTACCGGACGAGCAATAAAATGCGTCTACTCCAAAATCAATGTCACTCACATTTAACTGAGATGAAGCATTAGCGCTACTCTCTAATTTGGTCTGCAATCCAAATTGCACACTATCTGCTAAGGCGCTGTTTCCATCGTTGTAAAGACCTTTGTCTGTGGCAATCCATGTTAAGCTCTTGAACCGAACGACTTTATTAATGACTGATATGTCATTAGCTGTTGCTTGCCCCCCTAAAGCAAACCAATCCAAACCACTTCCAGAAGTATAAAACCATCTATCAGATTCAGCTATCACAAATGTTGTTGTTTCGATATTGTGTATACGCTGTGTGAATGCTGCTACAGATGGTGAATCGCTGCTTAACTGAGCTGACAGAGTTAAATTGGCTGGAAACCACGTTCCAAAATCGTTGTCGGAAAAATAGATTCCATTTTCAGTTCCAGCTATTTTATTGCCATTCAATATAGAGAACTGGTAAATTTTTTGCGGAAGATTAATAGTCTCAAGATCTGTCCAAGTTGACCCTGAATCGGTAGTACGAAAAATGTGTCCAATTTGCGAATCCTTTTCTTCAGCAACAACATAGATATCATCCTCATTTAGAACAAATATATCCCAAATAAACAATTCATTAAAGCCACTGCCAGGTCTAATAGACGCTTCTAGGGTGAGTTCTCCAGATGAAGTGTCTAATGCATATTGTAAAATATCACTATCCGTTCCTGCCCAAACCCTGTCTAAGAGATAAAGATTTTCTGTAAAAAGTTGGAGCACGTTAGCAAAATGAGATTCTGGGATGTTATCAACTGCTAAAATTGAATCATAATCTACAGTGGAATTCAATATGTCATACCAGTCATTGGTATGGGCTGCGTAGAATTTGCTCTGGATATTACTGGCTCTAAAACGATCAAACAAAAATGGATGGGTTTTCTCCATGAAGATTCCAGTCTTGATCAAATTGGTGTAGTAAGCCCTAGACAAGTGCGACGACAACCCAGTGTTTACGGATTCCATTTCGTCTTCCAGTACACGATGTGTGAATTCTCCGATATTCGAAACATTTGCGTTAAAAATCGTTATCAACATCTTGTCATATTTATCAAAGACATACTCCATTCGAGCATCGCTGTCGGTTGTATTGGTAAATATAGTCAGAAAATCTACTTCACCTGTTACAATGTCAATGTTAATGCCTGTAGAGTCATTGGCGTGGAAATCTTCTTGTTCTTCTAAAGTTTCTGCCCTGCTATTGCTTTCACGGAGAGAAGCTGGGAATCCTGTCATATTGATTCTTGGGAAAGAATCTAACCCGTTAGTCAAAATAACATTATTTGTAATAAGAGATAAAAATCGTGTATAGCTCTTCATAAACTTAATGATAGTAGTGTTATTAACGAGCGGAGTTGAATTTTCGCCCCCCGTTATTATATTGGTTATATCTAAAATGACTTCATCGAGCTTATTGGAGGCATCGGGATCAAGGCTGTTGAAATCGTTGAGAGTTCCTACAAGAGGAGCTAACTGCCCCTGAAGAATTTGTAATTCGCTAAGGATTTGAGGTTCATCAAATTTAAAATCAAGCCATTTGGGTAAACTATTTACATATATAAACACATCTGCTTCTGGATTGGTTTGAGCCCAGCCACCTTGCGTTGGAATGAAGATTTTTCGCGGGATATGAGCTGCCTTGTAAATTTGGTTTACTCGTTGGGGAGACCGGAATGCTAATACATTATTGAAAGCATTGTAAACATACCCAATAATTAGTTCCGTATTTCCCTGAAAAAACGAGGGAAGCTCCTTATTGGGAAACTGTTCTTTAATGCTTAGTACATTTTCTTCATCAGCCATCATTATTCTGTTTTCTTGTCCAATAAAGAGCTGATTAATTTCGGCATCAATTTGTATTGTATCAAGCCCAAACGCAACTCCCACACTTCCATTCACATCTAAACCAGGCAACACCCGAACAAATGCCGTGTTTATACCCGGAACGAATAATTCATCAATAGCATTGGAGTAAACCCCTTTGCCTGTGGATACATAGAGTTTGCCCGCAAAATATTCAAAAACCCAGATATCAAATATATCATGTTGGACTTCGAAATTGGCGAGAACAGTAAAATCTGTTTCTGACCCCAATTTTCGCAAAACGTGCTTTCTGGTAGTACAGATAATATTAGGCAATTGAGCATTGCTGCTTATGTTAGCGAATTGGAATGCAGGCAACCCCTGAGTAGACATATCGGTATCCAGCCAGGTTTGTCCCTGATCTAATGTTTTGAAAATGCCTATTTCAGTACTGGCCCATATCTCATCAATGCCGGACGCAACTACATTGTGGTACATGCCATAGCAGTCGGTTGTGAATGCATTGATAGGTTGGGTTTGACGCCAAGATGCGAAGTTGTGGATAAGGCCTATTTCAAACCGATAGACTCCTTTGTCTGTGGAAACATACATGTTGCCAAACCCATCTTCCACAATATCTCGAATATACTGCACTCCTGTTAGACCGCTGGTTTCGAACCAATTTTCTAAATCAGTAGCCAACAAGACAGTGTTCGTTCCTACTGCCCAAATAAATGGGTTGTTGATAGCCCGATAAAATTTGTGAACGGGAGTTTCTACAAAACGCACCGGATTCCATGAAGTCCCGAAATCACGAGACAGCAAAATGCCTTGGCTGGTTCCTGACACTAAAACATCGTCCACTTGTTCTAACTTATCAATGTAAATATATATTGGTCCGGTGGGGTTAGTTTGTCCTGGAACCACAGTAAAAGCTAAATGCTCTAAAACTCCCAATTTGCCTTCCAAGATGCCATTTGAATCAGTAGAAAATGGCTGAACCGTTTCTTTCTCTAGATCAAATTCTATTTCTTGCCAATTAGGGCTTGGATTGACTAATTTGCCTTTAGGTGCAGTGTTTCCAAACTCGTCCGTAATAATTTCACTTACCCCAACCCACTCAATAGGGCCAACCACTCCCCCATCTGACCCTGTGCCTGCTGTAATGTTGGTTATTTCACGGACACCCAAACTTACATATAAAGCAGTAATCTCTGTAAAGATTTTGAATTTAATTCTCTTTTTCAAATCTATTACGGGATTAGGTTTTATTGGAGTGTCAAACGTTGTAACTCTTACCCATCTTGTAGGATTAGAATCTTCAAACTCAAATGCAAACGCATATGATTTTTCACTTTGAAAAAATTCCTCATCAGTAACTTTAGCAGAGTCTACAACGTAAGTCAGATTTAATACTGGCGATTTCAACGGTTCAACAATAGAGTGGAATGATCTAAGGCTGTTCAATGCAGTACTGGAAAGTGTTTCTATTTTAAAAATAGCATGTCGGTTCTTCGAAAATCCTTCAGCATCTATAAATGTTTGTACTAAAGTAGATACCCCTATCGATACTGTTTCTTCTGACAACCAATCCCCCGGAGATAACGTAATACTATCTATTGTATTAACATTTTTGATGGATTCCGTAGAAAAATCTAAAGAATCTGCTACTAACGCGGGGTCCAGAACAGATATCCTAATGTCAAGATCGCCGACCGAATCATCTGAATCTATAGCTGTGAGTATTATGTTGGCAGTCCCGATTTTGGAACCTGGATCAACATTAACTCGGAAGCGCAGATACACGTCGGATAAAACGCCTGGAGAATTTGTTAGTCTTAAACTATTATCTCCTACAAAATCTTTTACAAGCCAAAGCGATTCATCTTGTGGCTTTGCAACTATCGAGACACAATTGATACCCGGAGGTGTAAACACTCCCAAAGAAGTATCAAGCCCAGTAGATCGATCAATCTCGTATAGCTCAGAGCCTCCCGCGGCGAAAGCATCCAGCCCATATAACTTGTCATACTTCTTATCGTATGTCAGACCAAGAAAATGGTCTGATAGCAAGTTAGTAGCATGCACAAGAGATCCAGAGCCTGTGTTGAGGTCAATAGTAAAAAGTCGTTTTCCTGCTACGGGAAAGAAAGCCGATAATCCATACATGATGTTGTTGGTAGTATCCATGGCCATTCCAGCAAATATAGTGTTGCCTAGCCCTCCCCCCAGATAAACTGGATCAGACCCAAGAATAGTCATCCCTATAATGTCATTTTCATCAATGTCGTCTAAATCCAGCCTGACTAGTAGCCCCCCGTTCAGGTAAATGGCATATAAAAAACCGTCATTAGGATTATATTCTAAGGTACCCACAGCGAACAAACCAGGCCGAGAAGGGTCTTCAGGCATCAACCCCATAAGCCCACGACCCAACACCAAAGACTCATCATCTTCGAGCACGTTTCCAGTCAATATGTCTGGAGCGTAAATCTCAGTGTTGCTGAATGGGGAAAAAGAAGAAAGAAGTAATCGATTTTTAGCACTATGAAATGTTGAATCCATAGTCGACACGTCAATGCCTCCTATGTCGTCTACATTGGCCGGAGCGTTGGCGTTAACAGTAAACAAGTATCTGTCAACAGAAGAGCCAATGAAAGAACCTCCATTAGATACCCCAAAAAGCTTATGATCTTCTAAATTTAAATCATTGGCTTCGTCATTTGTAGATGCAGTTGCGCTGATTATTTCATGCTGTTTAAGATTCAACAAAGTATCTGCGGCAAAAGATGGTAAGCGGAAACCTACAAGAGCCCCGTCGTCTTCTTGGTCCCAATCGATCACTTCATCAATAAGCCCATCCCCTTCGATAACTGAAAAGAATGTAGTACCATTGCCAAAGTTTTTGGTGTTATCTGTATTTCCTTGTGGAATAATAAATGTGTGATTACTAAAACGCTCTAAATTAAACGTTTTAGGCAAAAGTGTTTCCTGGATTCGACCTTCATGGTTAATGGATGGTATTTGTTCTTTATTGAGACGACCAAACTCAATTTGTCGTGCATGTATATTATCAAAGCGATTGGATGGTAGGGTATTTTGAATTTCTTCAACGCCTAAAACTCTCATTTCTATGGCAGGAATATCCCCTGTTACATTTCCTGCATCATCAACGGAAACTATAGGTTCTGAGAATATAAGCCTGCGAGTGAGAGTGTCTACTTCGAAAAATACTTCTGGGAATCTACCGCCCACTTTGACGACGAATCCTGTCCCGCTAATATCTAATACTTCAGTTGTGAAAATGCGACCATCAATTGTCGTCCAGTCAGTGACAATAAGCTCAGGACGCAAATCAATTCGTTCGGGATCGAATCTGCCTAATTCTTTATGTTTATGAGACAAGAGACGAGATGTGGTAAACTCGCTGATTGGGTCTTCGAGATTAAGCAAATCTCGCCGGTTAGCAATGTTTAAGGCTCCGAATGTTGAGGTATTGAGAACTAGGCTCCCTAGAATTATTGAGCTTTCAGGAGGGATGTTGGATACTTGAACAACTATGTCAGTGCCATTAAGGGTCTTCCCAATGGCATAGTAGAAAACTGTTCCGTCTATCAATGGCAGATCTTCATCTAGGTAAGATACAGTATTCCGATCTACAGTGGCTATTGTTTTCCACAAGTGCAGATTTCCCACAGATCGCTTGATTTCGAAGGAATCGAATTCTTCTAAAAGTGAATCCCATGTAACCAAAATGTCATTTCCCACCAAAGACAGTTGAACATTGTCAGGTTCCATAATGATGCCTGATGCCTTGGGGATGATTTCAATAAAGTTCAGGTTGACTGCTCCGTCTGGGAGATGCAATGACTCTTGTCCATACAGGTTTACAGAAGTTACATAGTATGAATAAATTTGATCATTTTCTAGACCAAAATCTTCAAAATGATTTATCGAACTTGGAACGGTGTCCAGTAAAGACCAGCTAGAGGCCGCCATGGTTATGGCTCCTGTCGTTTTGTAGACTTTATAAGATGTTACTGAGAAATCCGGACTAGGCAACCAAGAAAACAGCACTCGACGATCTCCAGACTGTGGCGAGAAATCGAATGGCAGAGCTGGAGGAGATATGCCTCCAGCGACTGTTGTTACTTCGACAGTAACATCAGATGGACCGGCAACATCGTTGATGTCAAATGGCGTTACCGTGATCGTGTATGAATGATTTAATTCAGCTTCAAATTTGAAAAATTCTATTAGTCCCAAATTTCTATCTATGATTTTTGTAATCGGATAATCAGAATCTAAATCTTCATCTAAAACCTCTATGATGATATATGAAGCATCTATTTGATTGTTCCAAGTTGCGGAGATTTCGCCGCGTTCGGAGTCAAATGCAGACTGAAGATCACCTACTGGTAACGGCTGACCAAAACTAGAGGTAAAAAATCTAAGGTAGTTACCTTTGCTCTCTTGTCCATTTTGTGATATTGAAGTAAACCGAAACGTAACTAACACATCTTGAGGGATAGAGAAAATATTTCCCTCTATAATATAAAGCTCTACCTGTTGCTCCTTTTCTCCTATAGGAACAAATATGGCATCGCTCTCTTTTTGCCCTTCTACAGTTACATATATGTTATAACGATATGGAATTAATGGATCATATTCGTCGGCTCCATCTCCCCACGCGAAAGAGATTACAACATCATCAGGAACTAGCTCTGTTTCTAAGGCCGAGATACCCTCTGGATCTTTGGGTGCTAATAGAAGTGTTGGTGCGATAACTTTTGCAATGCCATCTGAAGCTCGCCCCTTGGTGTCGATCGTTTGGATTGTTATTTTATAAAGCTCTCCATTTAGTAAGTTGTCCCATCTGTAGAACATGTCATTTTTGTCAATTACGACAGTTTGTGTAGTCGTTGGGATGTCGGTACTATCTGCGTTTAATCTAACTGAGGTTAGCTCCCAATGATTTATTTCAGCCACAGGAAGTGATACAGGGCGTTTCCACAAAACATTGATAGCTCCCTCTGATGGGGATATTTCTACCTCCATTGGATTCGGGGGCAGATTAGGGCTGAGTAATAATGTGTGACTTGCGCTGGCTGGAGAACTTCTGAAACCACTTTGATCTACAGCGTACAGATGGTAAGTATAGGTATTGTCTTCGTCAACAGGGTCAATATAGGTGGACAAAGTTTTATCCACAGTAGCTACGAGCGAATAGCCTGTAGGGGGGCTTGTGGTTCTCTCTATTTCATAGTGATCCAGATCGATTTCCGTATTGGTTGTCCAGTTTAACTCTGTATTAAAGAACGGGTCCACAGCAGCAGAACTGGGAACAGAGGCGGTAAATCCAGTGGTTGTAGCCGGAGGTCCAGAATCGTTATATGTTAGACTTGCGACATCAGAAAGAGGTCCCAAAACTGAGGTTATACCTACTCTGCGTTGGGCATAAAAGTAGAATGTACTATCTGGTGACAATGCAAAATCTTGATCATCAAATGTGGCTACATAAAATCGATCTATGAAACCAGTCCCCTTGGTTACTCTAACATTTGGAAAGGTGAGTAATTCTATTTCCCACCCATCAATACGTCCATCCCCAATAATATTGGCCATAGCATTGAATTGATTATCTATAGTGCTGAATCTGCGCTTATCCGCCAATGCCGAGTAAAAATCGCCATCTAAAAAACTTTCTAATAGGTATCGTTCAGTCACAAACGGCATGTTTATAATACTCCACGTATTCTTAGCTCATTTTCAATAAATTTGTGCAACCTTTTTGTTGGCTTGGCTACAGTATATGGAACATCAATTTTGGGGATGTTGAGTTGTTGACATATTTTTGTTTTTCGAGCGTCGCGATTCTGCTGGCGTTCTAAATCTTCCTTTTCTTTATTCCAATATCCATCAACGCAATAGTGTTGTGGCCCGTTGTATTCAAATGCAATATTTAGTTCTTTACAATAACCATCTAATTGTTGCCCATTCCCCAAAGAATGCCAATCGGAAGGAAATAGTTTTTGAGTTAATTGCTCAAAAATTGATCTGACCCTTTTTTCGGTAATACACTTACATGTCTTTGTTCTTAGTTTTCTGGAGCATGTAGGACAATTTGTTCCTCTGCGAATATTGTCAACTGTTGACATCCAAACATGCCCCAGGCCACATTCCCATCTGTGTTTTTTTTTCATGCCCAAAAATATATCAGATACAAATTTAAAACCCCTATCTTTTCCTATTTTTTTTGCATCAACAATCGTTGTAACCAGGGGCATGACCCGATCAGCCAGAGAACACTTAGGGCATCTAGTTGCTTTACGTATGAGAGTGTTCCAAATGTGATTACACTTAAAACACCTACATAGATACTTGTTGTTCATTCCTTTGTATGAACTATCTAAAAGTTCTAAATATTTCGTTTTAACAATCTCCTTTAATTCTTCAATGGAATAAGGTGCGCGTTTTGAACATCTCGGACAACCAGAAAAATTAACTATCCACGTCGCTTGAGCCTGCCATTTATAGTGGCATTTATTACATTGCCATTTATATAAATCGTTAAGTACAGTGTAATTATCTGATAAAAGTACTATGTTTTTTTGAAGCGCAAAATACACAACATCTTCTCTTGTGTAAATCCTCCCTGTACATCTAGGGCATCCCTTGTAATTTTTAATTTTTCTTATCTGCGCTTTCCATGTGTAATCGCATTTTTGACATTGCCAATCACATTTGTCCGTGACTTTTTCGAAGGATTTAGAAACGAATCTAAACCCCTTTTGAGATGCCATATCACATACATCTTTAGTGGTATATTTTTTCCATCTTTTTGTTGTCATTTTATCCTTTGCCGTCAATGTATTGATTAATGGCCAATCTAATGGTGTCAGTATAACTTAGTTCCTTGTCTTGTTGAAAAGCCATTTTTCTAGCAATGCTTTGAAGCGTATTTATTGTGCTTTGATGAAGCCTTAAACTTACGGTTTTGTTTTCATTAGAGGAAAATTTTCCACCAAATTCCATATCGAATTCTTCATCGGACATAAACTTAAATTCATCCCGCAATGCTTCACGAGACCTGGAAGGCACAACATCCCAAGTTGGGTATTGGACAGTTAAACTGCTCGGGTCAGATAAAATAAATAATTGATGCAAAAAATCATCTTTAGAACGAGCTGATGAAATAGTAATAATTTTGGACTCTAATTTGTCATTCTTATTAAATTCAGCAGTGGAAGGAACTAGTGCATTCCAAGTGTTTTTAAAGTTCTCATGCATAGCTTCATTGAAAATTAAAGCAAAAATCCTCTTCCCCAAAAGTGATTTACTATTGTGATGGGCAGACATAATCACTACGCTGCCTTTTGTGGTTTTCTCTTTCTGTTTATCCTGCTTGGTAAGCAGCCAAATTTTATCAGAATCGACATGCCCTATTTTATCGCTGAAATAATTTGAAGAGATGATCTTCTCTTTGAGTTCTGTAAACAAAATTCTCGCTTGATCCGCAGAATGGCTGACTAACAATATGTGGATTGGGCTAATTCCGTGTAATTGATAATATTTAAGTGGATTACTTAGCTGAATCAAATATTCAGCTTCATGAAGAGCCATAGTCAAACACAGCAGATCTTTGCCACTTCTTCGGCCCAACACTGCAACTAGTTTTCTATAGTGATTATCATAGAAGCGATTAAGTATTTCAAGTTGTTTAGGATATAATTCTACATTGATTTTTGAACACAATTCACTAACGTTCATAATATTTTCTCCTTTCTAGCTCATTAAGCTTAATTTGGAGTGAATCCTGCAAAAATATGTAATAATTATTACAAATTACGTTTCTAGGTTTATTTTAACGGTCTCGCCGTTTTCAAGTTCGAACAGTATGGCAAAATTATACAGGATTGGGGAATCTAAATCATCACAATATTCACTAGCAACAGCATGGAATAATCTCTGCGGCGGAACCGGAACAGCCGTAGATTCGCCAGGAATTATCCAACGCAAAATCAGTTCGGCTCCACCTGTCGCCTCAAAGTAGTGTACGTCGATATCATGAAATCCTTCAGTTAAAAATACTGATCCTGTAACAGTTTCGCTGCCGCCAGTATTATCATTATTGATAATTTCTTCGGAATCAATGAATAAGATCACTCCATCACTTGATTGTATTTCGAACGTGTAGTTTCCAGCTGTTGGGGCTTGTATTTTGCCATAAAAACGTCCAGCAAAGTTATCTATGAACCCAGGCAAAACTTGTCCTTTGGTAGTTGTCCAGGCTCCAAAAGTTTCTGCAAAAACGAGGTTGTTTTCAAAAAGTGTAAAATCTGGAGTAAAACTACTAAATTGAGGAACAGAAGTAAGGCTTGCAGGCAGTCCTGTTTTGTAATACTCTGAAATCAAGTTAAGATCGTTAGTAATATTACAAGCAGAACAGACATATGACCTGTCGTCGAGTATAGTTTCGAAGAACTCCCCATCCCAAGCAGAGACTGTCACATACCACCTTTGGTTGGACTCAACGAGATCTAGAGGTTCAAATTGTACAGTACTGGATGTAGACGGTGCTATTGCCAATCCATTCGCTGGGAAAGTATTATCGCCTGTCCCATGAGACCATCCGGTTTGATCATTGCCACTAAAAAATGTGTGAATTAATTGAGTCCTAAACGGATCATTATAAAACTGCGCTCTGAAGTGAAAGTTGTTGCTCGTTATATCTGTGTTTTCATAAGAGAAATTGACCGAACATGCAAATGTGGCCGAGTCATATGGATCTCCCGGAGAACTGGTAGAAGGCAGCTGAGGAATGCCCGGAGATAACATCTTGACTCCGATACGAAAATCTTCACCAAACTGTCCTTGAGAGCTGGTGAATAGACGATTGGGCTCAATGATCTGATAATCACCAAAATCGACGCTGTTTTTAGTATTTATCCCGAAAACAATATCTGCTGATACCGGAATAAAAGTGTTGACTGTGAGCAGCCCTTTTGTAACTCTGCTTGGCATAATGAAGTTCGTCGTAAAGAAATGACTTGCTTGTGTGGTCAAGTTTCGCATGGTCACAGACGTTAAAGTGGGTGATATATCTCTGGTTCTACTCCTAAGAATTACTCTAAACTGAATGTATTGATCTGTTATATGTTCTATAGATACTAATCCATTTTCTCCTTTAACTAAATTCGGAGTCCATTCCGTAGTTTCTACTTCATCTTGGGTAACCCCGCTACGAATCTGTAAATCTACAAAAGTGCCGGTGGGCTCAGTCGCAACCCAAGTAATGGTTTTCCACGAAACCAAAGAATTAGAGCCATTGAAAACCTCGGAAGTATAAATGCCGGTTTCTTCATCTATTTCATCTGCGGAGAAGAACTGGTTTTTTGTTGGTGAATTATATGCAAAAACAATGTCTCCAAACTCTGTTATGTCGATGATTTTGGATTCGCTGATGAAATCTTTGAGATCTGCTATACTCAAAGAATATGCATATGTAAAACACGGAGTTGCAAGTCGGGCTGCTTCGTTTAAGTCTTCGGCAGGACAAGTTGTATCCAAGTTGGGAGTTTCACTGACATTTCCAGCTTTGTCGCGGAGACGTAAGTAAACAGTTTTTTCGTCAAGCTGGTTGGTCCATTTAGTGATTTTATTCGCAGATACTAGATATATGCCTTTATGTGCATCTCCTGGTGCGTATTGGATAAAATCCAGAATATCTTCATCGTTGAGATGAAAGAACTCCCATGCAGGTTCATTGTGTTTAAATAAGCTATTACCCATTGCGGCTACAGTTTGTGTTGCGGACGCAGTTTGTGTATCCGATGCGTCTCTAGGCTCTAGAACATTTCTATCTATATCTCTAATTTTGTTAATATCTCTATTGACAGAGTTGAATGATTTTATGAAATCAAAAGATTCCAAATTTGCCCGATATATTGTAGTAAAATCTCCTGAACTGGCGTAAATATACGTTTCTTCGGCTGTGGTCGAAAACAAAGCGTCCTTAATGTGAATGTTACTAATAGTGTTTTCATTGCCAGTGAAGGTGACTAAATTATCTCCACTTTCAACATCTATTAAATAAATTCGACCTTTGTTTGACGTCCCAACAATTAGCATATTATTCCATATGTCGAGGGATTCAATTGCGTCTCCAATGTTGGTATATTTTTTCTCTGATACATTATCTTTGTGAGTGTATACGTTGCCAGCTCCGTCTCCGAAATATATTGTGCCATCTGTTCCAGCAGCGATTGAATTAAAACTGCGACTCGCGTTAGTAGTAGCAGCAACTTCAAAGTCGATTCCATTTGCTGTTTTAAAAACTACACCAAAATTCGACACAGACGTAGTGCTGGTAGCCACATAAAGAACGTTGTTAAATTCCTTCATTTCGGTAATCGATTGATTAACATCAGAGCTTAACAACGCTAACGATGACCAAGCCTCTAGGGTCGGATCGAATTTCCAGGCAATTGGAGGATTGCTTGTCCCTGCTATTAAAAATGTGTCGTTTGTGTCTACGTCAGTCCATCTTCCGATAGCAGAACCTTCTCCCACGGTAGTAGTCGATAAGTCTGGAAGCGTTGTTTCGTCGGGAAATGTTAACGATGTAGTTACGTTGTTGAGCTGGGCTCCTATATTATGGGTTACAACTCCATCTAACGGAAGGTCTGTAAAATCGAGCGGAGTTTCTCCGTCGCTGGTAAAGTTTTCATAGTTAGAAAGCACATACCCGTCGATGCCTGACAATGGATCAAAGGCTAGTATTTTGAATTTTAGTGTTGTCTGAGTTAGCGTGTCTATATGCTGTAAACTCCCTTCTGGAAGCTCCCTGTCTAACAAAACAGTGGTAAACGGCAATAGCGAGTCGCCCGCGTGTAACAAAATTTGATGCTTGTCTGTACCTGAAATCATAAGAGTTTGATTTTGGGAAATAGTATTAATGATTTTTTTGATGCTAGTTCTTTTTTCTCCAGCAACCCGCACTTCAATATCTGTTTGATTAAAATCGTGGAACTTAATGAATCGAGTTGAAACCAGAATCTCAACTTCATCGCTAGGAAGCAACGAGGTAGCAAAAGTGATCGACTTGCTCAACTCATCTACGACAAATCCAAAATCTATTTTATTTTTATTGATCAGAGCAGAGGTAGATTCGGGAGAGATTTTTAAATCTTCATTTTTCTGCTGCAATTCATCTATATCTAAAACCATGTAAGTATCTGTTTCAAAAGACTCATCTGTTAAAAGCTCTTGAGAATTATATTGGACTATTTCATCTTGAACAATATCATAAGCCGGATCACGAAACACTATTTCATGCAATGTGTGTAAACCTGCTGCCCAGAGACTTTGGGTACTGGCTTCCCAAGATATTTGAGCAATGTTATTATTCAGCAACTCATGAGTCTGTGTGCTTATGCCTGAAAACGTTGTTCCATGCATTTTGTCAATGCCATTGGGTGTAGAAATAAATCGCAGATGCTTGTTGACGATAGCAATATCCGTTACATAGCTCGCTCTCATGCCACTCTTCTTATTGAAGAACAAGAAACTGGATTTGTTTTCTATGCGTATCAATCCTCGATCTCCGCCTGCCCAGATAACATCATTTTCGTCGACTCCTATAGCTCGAACATTGTCTGAAATCCCAGATATCAACGGCAGATTTATAGCAATAGGTATCAATTGTGTATTTAGATTTGGAGAAGCAATAACAACTCCGCGGGTTGTAGCGCAGACGGCATCTCCTACTCGGTCAATATCTATAGCATGAATTTTAATATTTGCCGGAAGAGTTGAAAATTGGTTCCATACTTTTCCGGCAGAGGTGCTTAAATATAGACCATCTGTAGTCCCGACATACCATGCCCCATTTCCTCCCCACTTAACAGCGGTAACCACCTTGGGGGTGCCATCACTATTTCTAAATAAACACTTACCAGCATTGTCCTCGTGATCGCATGTTTTGCTTGCATTGTAGTTCGCCGTATGCCCTTCTATGTTGGTTAGTTGTCCAGTTAATACATTGTGGTAGAACAATCCATCATACTTGGCTACAATTAGGTTTCCGAACGTATCAACAAATATATCATTAACTCTATCGTCGCCCCAACCCAAAACGGTTGAGCTATTAAATTTAGCTATTGCATGTGGTTTTGCATCATAGCCAAAATACAATTGAATATCTTTCCAGTGGGCTCTCAAGCTGATATTCTCTGACATATCTCCAAAGGCAAACTCTTTTGTATCTAGATTGCTTACGGTTCCACTTAAAAGGGTAACAGTAGAGATTACGTCTTGCGGAGAATCTAGTTCTACATGTTCTATCGACGCATCACCAATGAGATAATAATCTGGGAATTCTGTTGACTCCAAAGTAACATTGGATTCTCGTAAGAATTCATATACGAACTTGAAGTTATTGGCTGGCACTGAATTTGCTATTGCTGGTCGAGATACTACGCGATTATCTGTTATTTGTATTAAGTTGTCAGTGTCGCCAGTGGCCGTTCCATTAAATGTTTTAAAATTGCCATCATAATTCGACAAGTATATATTGTTATCATTTTCAAAGAGTATTGGGGCTTGGTTGGTTACCCAGCCGACAGCAGGATGCCTACAATCAGTCAGTCGGCTTGTTATTTGTGTTGCCGAAACCAACTCGTCTCCAAGCGTGTTATAAGCAGCTCCCCAAATTTGAGCAATTGGTTCAGTTTGATCCTCCCAGACAATAGCTAAACCTTTTGAAGAGCTGGCAGCTATGGCAGGATTAATACAATTTCTATCTGCCAAGCTAACTAGTGACGATGTGCCCTCCCCAATAAATTCTCCATTTGCATTAAATTGAGGAACACCCATGCTGTGCCAAGACTCAGTTTCTACATTCCTAAAACTTCGATATATAGACGATTTGTGCTCGGATTCTTTCAGAGCTTCGCAAACCATCCACAATCGAGGATGGTCATAGGCTACTTCTGGGTTTTTGAATTGTACTGCTCCTGCCATGTAGGGATCATTGAAGTCCCTCTGTTGCATAATGACAGTATCTTCACCAAACTGTCCGCTAGATATCCAAGCTTCTTTGTCTCTTTCTCGTTGTGCCCAAAATATTTGACTAGGACCATTCCTGTCGTCTTCCCACACTAAATGGATATTATCAAATGCGTCTACAGCAATTACAGGCTTGGCTTTGTTGCTTCGCATGTTGGTTACTCTCGTTGGCAAGTTCCATCCTGCATCATCCCGGACACTGACTGATATCTCAGTTTGTCCCCACGAAGTATCTTCATAGGCGACCCAGACTCTATTAGAGTTATCTATGCTTAAAGATGGGTTCCGGAGATTGAATTTGGAATTTGCTATAATTTCTGGATTCGACCAACTACTACCATTGAATATGCTATAGAATATTTGTGATCTTGAGTTTCCGTCATCATGCCATACGGCATGGTAAAGACCATTCGTATCAAAGGTTGTTTTGGGCCTTTGGCTATTGCCAGAAACAGTGGCAGGTGTTGTAAACAGCCCAGATGCGTTTATAAGAAGTTGGTATGAAGCAACAGCAGGATTATCGATTTTTTGATAAACAAGGAGGTCCTTTCCTTTCCCTACAACACGGAAGTTTCTTGCAGTGCTATTCACGATAGGGATAAACACATTGGCATAAAAAAGTCTTATTCGATCCTGGTAAAAAAACAAAATCTCCTGATAAGTTCCATCATTGATGTAAACTCCAAATCCCTGATGATCAATATTTTGCTCTTGAAAATCGTCCTGTTCCAAATGTTCAAGTTGAAATGAAAATGTCAATTGCCACCCTTTGGCATTGTCGACCATATCATACCAGGCATGCCCATGAGTTCTTTGTGAATAATAGTGAATGGCGTGGCTATTGATATCGAATCGATATGGATCATATGGATCGCCAGTCTCAAATCCCGCATTAGGATCAGTAATTCCTATTGCTCGGAATGTAGTATCTATGGTAAGCCATCCTGATTTTGAGTCAGGTTCTACACTCGCTATATCATTGACATCAATAGTTGTAATACGATCAAAATCTTCAGTGGTGATTACTACATCAGTTGAAGCTGTAGAGAACTCATAATCAGGATCATGTTTTTCTCCATAAATCGCATTAACTCCATTGGCAGTACCAATATATTTGTTGCGATTTTGATCCAGGGAAATAGTAGTTATGGGTGAAAAGTTTTTTGAAGTTGTTGGCAACCGCAATTCAGTGCTATTTTCGTTGAATTCCAATAGTTTAGCCGATTCATTGGCATCATCCGGCAGCCATGATATTAGATTGTTTTCAATATACTGAATTTCGCCATTGTCAATTTGCCCCGCATCAAAAAAATGATAAGTGTTTTCGCTGGGAAGAGATTCTCCAATCCCAAAAGCTCCTAATGTGGAATAACGAAAGAAGCGGAATACGCCTTCGTTTGAATATTTTCCATCAATATCTCCGTATTCAATAAATTTTAATTGGGATGAATTTGTAAAAGCTCCCGTAGCATCAAGCAGCAGCTTGTTGTCCATAAACACTTTGATATCATTGTTTTGTCCCGCAATACGAAACGTCTTAGCTACTAGTAAGTCCGGAGTATGTGCAGGAAAATTAGCACTAATAGATGAATCTGAATGAAATACAACTTTTTTTTGTTCAAAAGTTACAGCACAAAATCGTGTGCCATCATGAATGTAAACTCCTACGCGAGGCCAGGGGTTCGTTTGTCCCTCTGGCGGCTCCGGCAAAGCTTCTCCAGTCAATCCATCAACCAGGCTGTCCAATACTCGTAGCTTGGTTTCAATGGTCCAGCCTGTAGAGTTATTTACTAGCTCGTTCCAGCTCGATCCCAAGATGTTAATTTCTTGCCTAATAAAGTTCGCATCTGGAATTGGAGAAGTATCAGAAGCCCCAATGTGTATAAAATAATTCTGCCCTCTAGACAAGACTCCCGAGGGAATAACAAATGAGTTTTTAGTATATTGAGATTCTCCTGTGTCAAAAATAGGGCCACTCATTGATGGGGTCTTTGTTATTAAGACTCTGAAAAACGTTGGAACATCATTCATGTCTGCTGTGGATTTAAAAATATTCCATTCAAGAATTGGCAACAAGTCGGCAATACTGACTTCTTCTTTTAGTTCATTAACAGTCAGATTGTATACATTCCAATCCACATCTAAAATCGTCTTCAGTTCACTTGCTACCTCTGCTAATACAGATCCATCAGACTGTGCCAATGTTAAGCCAACAACGATGTTATCCCCTGGATTGACATCTAAACGCATAAACTGGTTGTTAGAATTAGGCACTACTACACTGTTTATAAACCATTCAAACAACACCGTTCCGGTCAATATGATATACTCAGTCTCGGCTAGGGTCCACTCTACTTTGAATATATCATCAACATTTCCGTCAATGGGTAGAATTGTAATAGTCTCAAAAGATGATTGCACATCTTGTATAACTACAGATCCAGTTTCAGCAATTGGACCAAATTCCAGCCCGTCTGAAGGTATAATTTTCGCATTCCATGATTCACCTGCTTCGGTTGCTCTTGCCGGGAGTATGCACAGATCATCAAAATCTGAAACAGGCAAATTATTTTTGAACCACCGAATCTTAGTCCCTGCTTGTTCATGTTCATCGGCGTCATTGTAAGTATAAGACAATTCTATGTCATCAGAAATTTCTGGAGCTACAGGAGATAAGGAAAAACTTGTTACGAATGGTAAGCTATTGGTTATAAAAGAAAATGTATCCCAAGGTGTGACATCTCCCTCAGGATCAAAAGCTTGTATTTGACCGAAGTACGTTTCCCCTCTTTCCAAGTTATGAAGAGTATACTCAAAGAAATTTGAAGAAGACGTTTGAGTGTTGATATCTAATTTGTCTCCATCGAACGAAGTAGTTCCTAAGTCGACTGAACTTATACCTATTTTAATTGAAAATGCACCCTGGGCCCACGCCGCCACGTCTTCTATGTAGTCCCACCCTATTACTGGATGCAAACCAGCAATAACTGGTGTAGTTGTGGTAGTCTGTCCGTTTATTCTAATGTCTTCAATAAGAGGCATATCAAATCCTTACACTTACACCTTTTAACTTTAGTCCGCCTGTAGTCCATTTTATTGTTCTGTCATCGTCAGTTTCGCTGGCGTTCAAAAGGGCGACCGATTGGGTGTTAGGATAACTAAATTCTTTATCCCAGACTGGACGAGCCCCTTTGACGATCTCCCCGTTTGATCGGGCTGCGAAAATATTGCCACCATCTACAAAAATTTGGGTAGTTGATATGGTAGTAGGTTGAGAGTAGGCAATTCCAAAGTAAGAAAACCTAGTATCAAACAATGTTTCTTCGCTTATATGTTCATAACCGTAGCGGAATGCTTTTAGTGATTCATTACCCGTAGACACGTATGTACTAAAAACTAAATCAAATAGGTAACCACCTACTTGAGTGGTTTTATGAGCGATATATCCAGGTGCTATCTCGTTAATGCGTAAACTACCAGTTTTTTGCAGGCTTACGTTCGGAGCAGAATGTAAAATCCCTGCCTCTCCATCTATATCAATCCTGAATCTGCCTTGACTTTGTATGTATGTTACTAGAACATGGCGGAAACCAGGAGCATCATAGGGTTCAGAAGTAATAATTTGGCTTACGTTAGTACCGTCTTCAGATAAGTATGCTCTTATTGCATTTTTGGTCTTAGAATAACCAATTTCTGTTAACACCACAGTAGCATTAGCTAAGAAGGTTTGACTATTTGAAGTTGTAGAGTTGGCAATCGCAAAAAGTGGAGCAACTTTAGACTCTAATTCTCTTGTTATCGCATGTCGGGTGAAACCGACTAGCCCAGGTGTATTCCACCAAAAAGAAATCGTCCAACTAAGGGGGTAGCTATAACTGTTAGTTGCAGAATAACTTTTATCGGCTTCAAATTCAAGCCCATTTCGAGTAACAGTACTATTGGGCAAAAGCTCATATCTGCTAAATTGAGTATAAGAAACAGATCCAGAAGAAGGAACAAAGTCATTAGTTCCTACATTGTCCTCCAAGGATTCATTAAATAGCCAGACGCCTCTTGTGTCCGTAGGAAAGCTAGGGGTGTCAGGAAGAGGTAGAATTGGGCCTCTGACCTTAGACGGAACGGTAGAAGAAGGAATCTCGGCTGTTGACATTATATATCCCGGTATCTAAATATTAGAACCGCTCCTGTATCTGATTCGTTTCCCATATCTGCTGTTAGTGTTCTTTTGATCCAAACATAGAATAAGTCATTTTCTCGCATGGTTACGCCGTGATCTAATAAGTTGACTGAAATACCCTCAACATCCTCTGAAAACCCCCCAAATCGTCCTGACGCCTCTTGTGGAACTGCGGCGTCATTAGGTATTTGTTGGGCCGGAGCTGGCATAACAACAAAATCCCAACTAGCAACCAGCCCAGTAATAGCTGGACTAATAATGAATTCGCCGGTAGATCCATCTGTTGCAAAAGAATCAGCAACCGTGTAACTCGCTGTTCCTGCCAGCTCCGTTATTTTCAAAAGGGCTCCATCATAGTATCCATCTGGCTTTGCTATGATAGTGGCATCATTGGTTACCAGTAACGCATCTTCAGTGTTATGGCTCCCATCCACTGCTACGCCGGTTATAGCATCCCATTGTGGCAATTCTACTCCTATGACAATTTGGGATTTTGCCTCTGGATTCTGAGCTATCCCTATCACACCGTCCGTAATATTAAAGTCATCTCCCGAATCCACATTCGCTATCGCAACACATCTATATTGAACCAATTCACTAGCGGGCCGAGTATCAAATAGCAAATGCAGATTGTTGGTGGTGTCTTTGTGGAGATAATAGACATTTTCTGCGTTCCTAAAAGAATCAAATCCGGCTGGAAACGCATTGGGAGCCACTCCGCGAACTACACTGCTTAGCTGGTGGTTAGCAGTGTCTATAATCGAGTATTGAAAAATTTCTGGACCCACTGATCCTAGCCCCAGTTTAGTTGGCAATGCTGAATCGGGATCAATCGGGATTGTTGTTTGAGTTGAACTAATTGATTCATTAACAAGGGCGGATGGAGCCACGTCGTTGAGGGCTATATATTTGCCTAAGCTATTCGATGGGGTACTTTGATTGGTCGTCGGATCTGAAGTGGTAAACTTCATGTTTAATTGAGGATGGGCTGCTGTTGTCACGTTATATGTGATAATTAACAACGGAGAATCTGTAGGCTCCGAAGAACTAGCAGATCTCCATTCAGAAGTTCCTCCCACTAGATTTTGTCCATTTACCTCTAACTCCCCAGAAGATGTGGCCAAATCTGTATGTCTTTCTATTCCAATCGTTATACTTCCTCGATTGGCGATATTCAGCAGAGATTCATAATAGAAGAACCCAACATCATTAAGCTCTGTGGTTAAAGCGGTTTTATTAGTGGACAAGATATCCGCAGTAGCAAGTTCTGTAGTTTGTATGGCATTTATGATGGCGTTTCCATTGGACAACTTAGGATCAGGCCCTTCATAGTCTAAAAACGAGATCTTAATACCATCAACATTATTATTGTATTTAAACATAACTTCTATCTTGGTGATTGTAGATTGCCCGATTTCGTCTACAATGGTGTTAAATTGATCATCTATGTAGGTAAAATCCCAATTATATATACCTACAATATTTGTGTTGTTTCCTACTTTTACACGATAAGTCTCTTCGTATTCCTTGTCCGAACCTGAAATTTCCACTGAGGTAGTATAGGTGGCTCCAAAGCTGGCGATTTTTTTAGACATTATGTCTCCACATCTGAGTCAAAAAAACTAGTTCCATCATACAGGCTAATTTGAGAACTGTTTGATTGACCGATATATAAATATTCATTATCACCTGCCAAAGTGCTGATGGGGTTATTAAATGTACGAACAAGCGAGAATGATACTGCATTGAATTTCCAAAGCTCTCTGTTTTCTAACCCAATATACATTTCGTCTTGAAATTCGGCCACAGAGTTTGTTATAGATAAAGGATTGGGGAAAGTAAAAATATTCGTGATTACAGTTTTGTCATCTCGTAATACTGCTCCAGCATCCGAAGAATCAATATGCGTGAATAGATAAATAAATCTGTTGAATGCGAATAATGCTAATACTTGTCTGTTGGCTGTACTGTCAATAAGCCTTGGATAAGGTTCTAAAACCCAATAAGTCCCATCAGATACAGCCAGGTAAGCTACTTCAAATTCCGTCTCCGTTTTCGTCGTCGCGAGACCTTCGGGAGTTTGAACAATGGTTATTACATCACGTACTTCTATAATGACAACCATGTCCGTGATCGATGCTCCTGAACGGAAAATAGGTATAAAAGTTTTCTGTAAATTTTGAACAGAAGTATTACCACCAGAATCTGTAACTAGAGCCTCGATTCGTCGTAATCCGCTTATGTCTTCTAGATTCCATTGAGTTTTGGTTGAGTAGCCAAGTGGTTTGCCAATCAGTTTACCAAAATCTGCATCTGTGGCAGTAATCAATGTTTCTACACTAGAGCAGTCCGTAGGCGGATCAGCTATATTGCTCATATCACCTAAGGCAACTTGGTTACTGGCATCGCATTCTCGTATTTGTATTTGCTCTACCTCAGTAGTAGAATCTTCAGCATAGATGTTCAGGGTATGGGTTAACTGGTTGGTAATTCCAGAACTGCTCTCAATATCTAAAATTGCTTGAGGTGGAATAGTGTCAATAAAAAACATTCCTGGCTGTTGAATTTTGAGATTATAAACAAACCGCCTTGATATTTGGTCAGGAGTAGGAATAGAACTCTGAAAGCATGAAGTAGCTGCGTTTTTGGCTGTTAGTCTTAAAACGAAATCGTCCGAAGAAGGAACATCTTCTAGATCCCAACGGATCACATTTTGTCCTATGGGAATGTCTAAAGCGATGAGGGTCCAATCAATATCTCGTTTCGCCGAAGAGTATTCTAAAGTATAACGAACTTTTTGATTAAAAGTATCCCGCGTAATGGATTCATCCAAAATGATCAGAATAAAATCTGTGTAAACAAAACCTGGTAAAGGACTAACAATTGCAGGTGGAATCAATTTGAAAACATTGATTAAAAATTTTCCACTAATGGTCGACCAATCCGACAACGCTCCATCCAGGCTATTTTTAGCTCGCATTCTTATGCGTACGGTGGTGCTTTTGATCATTTTTCCAACTACCCATTCGAACTCTGTTTCTGTCCACTGAATTCTGCGTTTTACTGTGTGCCATGCAGTGTCATTCGAGTTGTAATTGTCGGTATATTCTATTTCGTATGAAATTACGCTGGTAGATTCGTAAGGATCATCTGTGGGTGGATCATTTCTATCCCAAGTAATAATAACTTTACCAAGGTTGAATATTTCTCCTCCCTGAGGACTAGTGATATGCGGAGCAAACACTGCCATTATTTATCCACCCGTTTTAAGACATTCGCACATTGATTGTATCCATACAGAACCTGGTGCACAGCTTCCGCCCGGCTCATCGCTTTCAGAACAGCCTGGCGGCTGTTCTATGATGATTCCCTCTTTAATATCTGTTTTGGCAACTTGGAAAGGAACACCCAAGCGTTGTCCATCGGTTTTTTGGAGCGAGTAATTTGGATCGCCAAATATAAAATATGGGTCTTCTAGAGACCGAAGGTCTACGCTCACCCCCACTCGTCCAGATGTTGTTTGTCGAAAATCTATCAAGGGGTCTGTAGTCTCTGTTCCTTCTACTGTTATATCCTCTCCAATTTCATTGAATATATCGCGAATATATGTATCAGAAACGCTGGCAGTTTCACTGCCAACATCTTCGCATGTGCTGGGGAAGGACGGGTTAACGCGAGCCAATCCGTCAGTATTGAACACTTTATCTTCTCTTTCAATAACGAAATCTCCTCTATACAGTACCTTGCCATCGTTATTTTTCCCTTTTTGAGACACTTGTCCCCTTTGGTCATTCGTTCCCTGTTGCACTACATCGAAATTAATATTAGACTCATCTAGCTCTTGATTCGGAATTATTTCCACTAAAATGGTAGCCGTTTTTGCTATACATCGACCGCCAACACAAACTTCATTTTCTCCACATCCAGAGCTGTCGGCACACTCGGTCCACCCTCCTTTAATGTCTAAGCTGGCCACGGAAATCCCATCAGACAAAGGTAAAGCAATTAATTTTTCATCCAAATCAAGAGGGAAGAACCCATTGTTATCCACTTCGTCAAAAGTGGTTATTTCGTTGCCTTCTGCATCTGTGTTCTTATAGAATCTAGTTTCGAAGACTACTGTTTCGTAATCAGCGATAATTGGTAGGCAAAATTCCGTTGTAATACCCACATAAGTCATTGCTTGAATGCAGATTTCTTTAATGCCAGATCCACCAGAAATTTTATGGGTTTTTTCCATGATAAAATCTGATATCTGTGGTGACCAAGGACACCACATTCCCCATGTGACTTGGTTTTCATTCCTGAGTCTTAACGCTACAATTTCTGGAGTTCCGTGAATTTCCAGAGTAACATTACAGGTGGACACAATTGGGGTTAAAATACCAGAGGCATTATAAGTGTGATATTGGACAAATTCACTTTTTATCCGTATTTTACGAACTATTCTTTCGGAAACAAATTGATCGAATGAAATTACATTATTTTCCAGAGTGGATATATCGCAGCCTTCTGGTCCGCTAGGGCTTTCTTCATCAGCAATAGTGGTTGAAAAATCGCACACTTTGCTATATAGTTCATTTCCTGGTAGCTCGTTTATGCTTATATGACGACCATGGAATCCGGCTTCCGAATCCGGCTTCGGTTTCTCGTATACCGAGTTAACTCTTTCAAACAGATCAAGAGTAAGGTCTGGGTCTTGCCCCGAAATGCCAAAATCATAATCAAACCAACTCTTAGTCCCTGACCCTCGAAGTTGATCTTGGTTTACATTCCGAAAAGTCGCAGCTCGAATACATGGTGGATTGGTACAATTGTTACTTTTATTGTAGTCTTCCCAAATCACGATGGCAGCATTAGTCTTTCGGGTTTTCATTATGGGACGAAGACTGTTTTGGGGAGAATCAGTTACTGGAGTATCTGCAAACCCATGGGCGCTTGACTCCCAGCGAGCCACCTCGTTTAAATGCGTTAGTCGGTTAGTGAATATTTTACTGGAACATTCACAAAAGTAGATTGGTCTAATTTCATTTACAGATTGCGACGGCTGATCACGGAAAAAATATACTCTAAATGGATTCGCCGAGATTATTACTGCTGGTTGATTGTTGAATTCTGCAATTCCTACTACATGATTCACTAGATGTAGATCGTCTTTAACGACATCGTCGATAAATCGAGTTCCGTTATTAAAAGTGCATCTTAGCTGCGAGGTAGTTGATGAGGTTTTTACCGAGTATGCAATATATGGTTGGTTGTTAATGGTAGTCATAGCAACATGTGGGTTGAAATCTTGTATTTGTCCACTTGTTGATGTCTCTATCCATTCAGTTCCATTGTATCGTCTGTATTTTAATTGTCCAAGATTATCAACAGCTTTAATATAGGCGATAGCAGGTTGTCCGTTCACTTCCGCTAAAGCAATTTTTCCGGGTACAACAGCACCGTCTCCTAAATTAACTATGCTATGTAAGGCAAAGTTTTCTAATGCTGAATCCCACGTACTGTAACGAACTTGTCCTCCTCCTATCCAAGCCACAGATTGTAATCCGTTAATGAAAGCCAGAGTAACAGTACATGATCCTCCTATGGCTTGTTCAAACGGAGGATGACACGATGGCTCCGCAGCCCACGTGGTTGAGCGTCCACTGTTCAAAACCAAGGTTGGAGAACTGTTGCTGCGACCCACAAAAGCAACCATGGGGGCGTCATCTAATTCTAACAGACTTCGTGGATTCACTAAAATATCCGCCTGAAAACCAGTCATATTAGTCCAATCGTACCATTCTCCATCGTAGGTAAATACTGATTCGAACGTATTCCCGCCCCCACGGGCGACTGTGGCAATGCTGGGGAACCCGTTTATCTCAGATAAGTCACAATATACTACTTTTAAAATTCCTGCACGGACTACCGGATAGGAAGCCCATCCATTTTCATCTAGCTGAATAAAGTTTAGATTTCCCTCAGGATCACTCCAGGCTATAGACAATTTGTTATTTATTGATTTCATAGAAAGACTCAACATAACTTCGTCTGTTTCAGCCTGATCTTTCACATTTTCATGGTTTTCTCCCACAAGGGCACCAAACCAGTTAGACGGGGTAACTATGGAAAAACCAGAGCATACAGTTTCGGCACTATGGCATTCATTAACCTGAACTGTATACGTAACTCCACAAAGAAAACCCGCAGCGGGATCTAATACAGGATAAATCTGGACAAACGCCGAATCACCACCGATGATTGGTAATCCAAATTCAGTCCACCTATCTATGGCTGGAATATTATCTACTTCCATATATTGTAAATCTTCACTGCCAGGAATTGCTTCGAATCGGCGTATTAAATGTTGTTTTCCAGTGTCTGCATAGAAATCTATCTGAAAATTAAACGACTGAGTGTCTTCGTTGGAATTAGGAATAACAAATGAATAAGAACAAGAACTTGTGTTGAAATTATTGTTTCCAAATCTGCTGCATTTAGAGCAAGAGAAGCTGTTGGATTGCGGCAATCGCGATTCCCGCACATTTCCGTTTGCGTCAATTAAAAAGACTTTCAGAAAATAAGTTTGATTGGGCTCGAATGAATATGGCTGAGAAGATCTGGAAAATCCAGGAACGAAATTTGTAGCATCAAAGAAAACGATGCCAACTTCGTCTAGTTGCAAGAATGCTCCCCGGGCGCCCATTCCAAACGCCGCGTATGGATCATCAAGCGTTTCATCATTAATAAATGCTTCTAAATTATCACGACTATCTGCCGATAAGAACAAATCGCCTTCAAATGATATATTATCATAAAAATCGATTCGGATGTGAAAAAACTGTGCTTCTCCAGCAGCTCCAACATCTAATAATTGATATGCGATACCAGATGTGGTTCCAACTGGCAACGAGGGCTCATCTCCAGATCCGCTAGTTAAGGATGTTTGCAAAGTAGCTCCACCAGTGGAGTTGTCAATGGAATATAAGTCATTATCTGAACTTACAGAGAATAAAGTATCTGATGCGTCAACTGTCATAGAGAATGGGGTTAAAGCCGGAGTAAGATTTCCGATGCCAATAAAATTGAAAGTGGCTACGCTTTCAAAGATGTCCGGATATTCACTAGAGGACAATACCACATCAGGAGAATTCTCCCAAGTAACAAAAAATTTATTATCAGAAGTAATGGCCAGAGATCCTCCATCGGGCCCATCGACGTCATTCTCCAGGATGATTCCACGAGCAAGGGTGGCTGCATTAAGACCGCTAACATATTCCAGGCGAAGCCTATTGTTAACTGCCATGGTTTCAACCATGGGTAATCCTGATGGGATTAGACTAAACGCGGGGCTTCCCCCTACATCTTCTATTTCGTGGATGAGTATCCAAATCCGATCAAATTTATCTACAGCCATATCAAGTATTGCGGAGCTGTTAAACCCATTGATATTTAGGTTTATAGTGCCTATCACCAATGGAGAGAATGCTACTGTATCATTATCATCTGCAATTTGCCCCAATTTAAGAAGCTGCCCATCAGGGCTGATGCCCCAGAGAGCAGTAGACGAAAATGCAATAGATTTTGGTCTAAACAAAGGCGACAATGCTTTTAGGTCCACCCCATTGCTTGGGATTCCGGTGGTTTCGTCTATTTGATATACAAAAGTCTCTGAATCATTACCAGCGCCATCTTCATCTTTATTCGCCCAAAATCGACCAAGGTCGAAGGCTTTACTAGATGGATTATCTAAAAACAACGGAATCGTATTAGTGTAATGAGTGTAACCAGTCCGCAAGGATGCTAAATACGCGTCTTGCTCTAATAGTGGAATTACTCTTTCTTCATCTTTAGATGATATCATAATATTAAATGGACCAAATCGATCATCGTGATAAACTACAAAAATGCTACCAGTCTCGTCTAGATCTATCGAAGGATGAGAAGAGCGGCTATCAGCTTTTGTAATCCTAACAGGCTCAAACATGTTGAAGCTGTTGCCATAATATATCTCCCAATACCCGTCACGATTGGACTGCCATACAACATGAGTAACATCGCTATTGTCAATCACAAAATCACACAATTGGTTTACTCCCTCTCCTGGCAATGTAATTGTGTGGCGATAAACAAAGTCATTCTGATTCAACATGCGAGCAATTCGGTTGGCTCGTGGTCCTGTTATTGAGTTCTGGTGAAAATCTCCAGTGCCTTTGATCTCAATTTGAGGTGTCCCCGTTGTATAGTTTTCATAAGCAACCATTATTTGGTTTCTATTGTTTACGTAAACTTTGGGACGTGCGGAATTAGACGATATAAGAACTGGAACTTCAGATGTCCCGCTGGCTCGGTGTCCTACGTTAGGATGAGAATAGAGCAATGCTCCTTCGCTCTCAAATGAGACCCAATTGTTTGGATTCCCTTGTATATGTACAGAATCTATTCCGTAAATTTTTCCTGAAGCCAAAGGGAAGGGCAAATTGGTTAATTGCTTTGTATTAGTTCCTGGGAATGGGACATGATCATCCGAAAATTCAAAATCCGCCTTATCAAAAGTCCACAGATCTGACAGGTCGCCTTCGTACGAGACGATAACCTCCCCTTTTTTGAGGTAGGTTGCAGCTGTGCCTTCAGTGGCCCGTTCAATCACGGTGGCATTATCTACTCGTAAAGTTGAATCAATAGTGTTGACCACTTGTTCAAATATATCTCCGTAATCCTCCGTATTTATATCGAGCAATCCTCCGGTCCACCCAGAAGCTTCTGCCACTTCTAAATAGTTGACAGAGGGTTCATTTAGATGAAATACGGGGACCAAGATCGCACCTGCGTTAATCAGAGCATTGGTAGCATCGGCTTGGACTCTAGACCAAGAACCGCACTCAGAGCATTCGACAGAATGTGCATCTGTTATGAAGAAAACAAATTTAGCCGCGTTTTCTCTCCAAACAAATTGAGAATCTTCCAAGCAGAATTGTATAGCCGACCACGGAGACGTTTTCCCTCCAGATGTTCCCCAACAGTTGAGCGCTCGTTGCAGATACTCCACATTACGAGTAAATCCATTTACAGTCACAGGTGCCCCCTCAAGCTGATCAGGATTACCTGTTTTACATCGAGTCACTACTTGAAGCCCGTCTGCCATATCAGACGATACAGACCCACCACATTCACAAACATGTCTAACGGGAGGACGAGGAAGACCACCTATCCCGCGTCCAAATATTGTAAATCCAAACCGGACATCTAAACCCCTGGACAACATACTTGTTGCAAGATCAGGCACCGCGATTACGACATTTTGGATTTCCGCAAACATACTTCCGCTTGAGTCTATTAAGAACATAAAGTCTACCGTGTTGTCGGTGTTCCCAGCTTGTAACGAACTAACATTAATCTCTTCTTGCATATGGTATAATACGCGCGTTATGTATTCGTTGGGAGCGGTCTCGATAACCCATAAATCTTCAGGTTTATAATTAATAGCTATTGCACTATACGGATCATCAAGTCCCCCCAAACAGATACCTTCAATGCAGTTGCTAAAGTGGCCTAAGTAACTTCCTCCTAAATCTGTGCATTCTGGTAGAGTTTTTCCCCCAACACAATTCAAACCAACACAACAAGCTCCCCTTGGCTGTGTACAATTTATATACGAGCATATAGATCCGGGTCCCAAATAGGTTTTTCCATTTTGACAATCAAAAGCGAAAGTATCATCTTCGCATTCTCCTGTAAAAGGGTCACAACACGCTCCGGTAGTTGTAGGACAAGGAGAATCTTCACACTTTTCAGAGTAAAACCAAGTTCCACCGCATGCAGACTCTAGCGTGTCTGTACATACATCGTCGTCAAAACAGCAGGCTCCACGGTCGGGGCTCGTGCATGGATCGGGAGTGCAGCTGGCGCCGATTCCCCAGAAAGTGCTATTCGCTGCCTCGCAGGCAGCTTCGCTCGCTTGAGTACAACCTCCGCCACCATCACAACACGCTCCATCTGTGGGGCAATCAGTAGTTACACAATCTTGTCTGGCGAAGAATAATCCTCCGCTAGATAGGCATTGTTCGGATGTGGCAGTAATAGAACACCCGCTTGGGCGGCAACAAGCGCCATTCTCAACATTTGGGCATCCTCCGACGGAACAAATTTCTCCTACTACAAATCCGCTTCCAGGTAAACTATTGCCATAATATACTTTACATTGTTCTAATGTACTATTGTTAATGCATGCAGGATAACCCGGTTGATAGTGATATGGCCGACAGCAACGCCCGGTGGCAGTAGCTCCCGGGCAGCCCCGATCTGTTCCTCCCCCATTGCAATCTGTGTCTTCTTGCCACGAGCAGTTAGTGCATAGCCCAATTCCCTGGTCGGTTGCTTCTGCAAGGGTTATACCATCATGGCAGTTGCCATCATCCGTGCAGCCAGCTCCTACTGGAAAATCATCAGTACATTCTGCTTCACCACAGGTTTGTCCACCGTGCCAAATATCAGAAGGGAAACATCCCGTTGAGAGAACATCGGAATCACAGCCGCCTATAAATCGACAACAGGCTCCACGTAGCAGTTCTCCAGCTGCCCCTATAGTAGACAGTGATATGTAGTTTAAATGAGCAGAAGAGGAGTAGTCATCTCCAACTCCGCCACTGCTCAGACCTTCGGCTGATTCATCTGTGGCCCCGCTAAAAAGAGCAGCTCCAAAATAAGGGCCATCAGATCCTGTTGCTATGGGATTAATACTCATGCTATTTAAAAGCTCAAACTCTATATCATCAGGATTAGAAACAAGAGTGTCATCTCCGGTATAGATATCAAATACAACTTGTCCAGCGTTGTCATACATATCAATTCGGAAATAATTCCAAATGGATTGTTTGCCAGGTTCTGTTCCGCTGCCGGACGGAAGCCACTCAGTCCAATCTAAAATGGTATCTCCCGCCGGGCCTATTATTAAAAAGTCTTCACTTGCTGGAGAGTCAGTTTTGAGCCCTGAGCCAGAATTGTATGCAGAGAAACGCCAAACTTTATCTCCTTCACTTAATCCTGTTGGCGAGTTGAGGGATGGATAATCGGAAACGCAATTAAATCGAGAGATTCGAAGTCTGTACCTGCCGTGCCATTTTCCTTGTCCATCAGCAGGGTTATTAGAATTTAATCTGCCCACAAACCAAACGTGAGGCCAAGCCCCACTGTGTTTTATCCACCGACGATTAACACTAATCACCATGCTTATTGCATCTTGATGAGATGCACCAACATTAGTAGGATCTCTATCAGTAGCAGAGGGACGAATTCTTAAATAGCTAGCCCATCCGTTGCTGGGGAAATTCTGATTGAAATCAGGTCCTAATTGAATGCTGGTCTCAAAAAAATCAGGTTCCGTTCGTCCTAAATCGTAAAATCTATCGCCGAACATATTCGATTGATAAAGAAGTCTTGATCCGTCATAATCCGTATTGGTGGCAATGGGTTCATCAAGCATCATTCGAGACGAATTAGAAACATTGGATATAGGGGCGTTTGCAAAAAGTCTATCACGATCACAGAAATCCTCAAAGAAATAAATCTTGTCTGTCGCTGAACTAGGTATAGTTGATGCCGAAAAACTATCAATAAGAACTTGATGTTTAGCTCTTTGTGACAAATCGTCATGAAAAGATTGGACAAATCCAAACCCGTGATATGGGCCTAATGCATAAGGGATTTCTGTACTTGCAAACGAGTCGATTGATTGTTCCCATTCTCGAAGGGTTGTAATTAAAACTTCAGTACCGTTTGGATGAGTCAAATACAGCTCGAAGAATCGATAAAAACCCCTAACATATGTGTCGACTCTCCACTCGTTCCAATCATCGAACGAATAGTCTCCTGGCAAGCCCAGATTAGCATTGTTAATACATTCCCATTTTACTCTGACTGGCAAATCACTTTGACCGCCAGTTGCCGCATTGACATCAAACAGACTATTCATCCCTGTCCATTGGGGTGAATAATTTTTATACAGAGAAATAATAAAACAATGATTCACTGAACACTCGACACCTCCTTGAGAGCAGATTGTAACACCATCTTCTTGAGAGGAATTGTTGATGTTCATAGAGTCACTAGACAGTATTTGTCCTCGCCGTATTTGAAGCCGGTAGCCTTCATGGAAACTCACATTTTCAAATTGTGATCTTCCTATTAAGAACCATATTTCTGGATACTCCACCAGCCCGCTTCCTGTAGTCGTAGTCTCATTAAGAACGATATGAAAACGTAGTTTGAATGACAAATTTATAGATCTATAGATTACTAGTCTGTCAACAGTTGTGGTCGGGGTTTTATTCACTACGAAAGAGCGTGTATGGTCTAATAAGAGACTGCTGTCATCTTGCCCTACATCACTGCATGTTTGAGAATTAAACACTGCTGAGCAAGGAACTCCGCCACTGCATGGAGTATTTGGAAGCCCAGTAGCCTCTAGTGGTCCTTGGGAGTCACAGAACACGAGAGGTGTTGTTATATAAGATACAGAGCCGGCAGGAGAATTCCAGAACCATGCTGGAATATCCGTGTCGGTTAATACGTTCCATCTGCCATTTGTAGCAATGCTTTGTCCAACTTGTAACCCCGCTCCTGTAAATGATTCATCATAAAATGTTATACTTGGAACGGAGCCCATTATAGAAACAACAGGTGAATCATCAGCGGACATTATTGTTATTTGTCGTACGTTTTCATCAAATAGATATGGAGCAATATATGTTGGAGCGATGCCACCTGAACATGTTCCGCCGGGACAGTCCGAGCCATTCGAACAGGCACCTCCATCATTATCTCCACCAAGACACAATCTTGCAACAGTACCCAATATGATTTCACGAAGATATACATGCCATTGGTTATTTTCAAATGCCTGATACACTATATAGATATTCTGCTCATTAGAAACCATTTGGTTATTTTGAGCCACCCCAATGGCAGGATTCGACACCGGAACGCTGTTGCCCAATACATCTGTGTGATCAGGTAAGTCCAGAATGGTTGTAATATTTTCTGAACTCGGCAAATCTGCACTACTTTGATTGTCTACAATAAACCAGTTAACATCGTAAACATTGTTTTTGTCTGGGAATTCTGCGTTAGCAGCGGTAAAATTAAATTCATGTCGAACAGCATCTCCATCTCGGAAGCGGGTTATTTTCTCAATAGCCAAAAGGCTCCCTGCCAGTGGACCAGTCAGAAACCCAATCCTCGTCCCCGCGGGCGGAGCTTTGTCATTATCAACAGGTATATGCATATCTTCATAGACAATAAAAGTAGCAACCCCTTCAGATTCAGCCAAATTATTAAGAAGAGTTCCAGTACCTAATTTTCTGTGAGATCGGATATTTTCTCTTACTGAGCTGGATAGCACAGCGACGGTAATTTTCGTTATACCATTTTCGCCTCTGTTTTCATACGCAACAACAGTATGTCCAGAAGGCAATGTGGCTATTGCGGGATTGTCGTTACTTTCACAAAAATCCACCGCTTTTAGAGGTTTTTCATTTTCACATATAGTATCCTGACCAACTGTTATAGCCGAGCTAATCCAATCCTGCCATTCAACTCTTCCTTCTGTTGGAATTACTTCAGTTGCCGGAGTGTCTACATCAGAAATTATCTCATCTTCGCCTGGAGGCTCTTCAATCGAAATATCTTCAGGAGGAGTGGGAAGGTCCTCGAAGGTCATTGTTGATTGAGAATCTATTTGACAATCCGTACAATCATATAGCTCATTACAATCTCCAAGCACCCCTCTAACAGTGAAAGTGTGTCCATCAAATTCAAATGTCGTCAAAGATTTATCAAGAGATTCAAAAACACCTAGAGTGGTATAAATCTTTCCAAAACAGAATAATTCCGACCCAAACAACGTCGCTTCGCAATCTCCTGCAATCACTAGCCCATCTTCGAATGACGTAATCTTGACTCCACAAGGAGTTGGCAAAACAGTGTATCGTCTGCCCATTTCAGAAGGGCATTCATACCAGAAGACCTTGCAACTATCCGGACAGTTATCTTCGACATGTAATACTATAGCATCTGAGCAAGGAGGATTTATAACTTCTGCACAATCGGAGAATAGAGCGATTCTGCGCGAAAGCTCCTTGTCGATGAATGTAAAATCGTCGACAACCTCTAGGTTAGAGGTGATTTTATATGGTTCGTAACTGCAAATCATCATGTTTTAGCTATGTCTGACAACGTAATTAGATTCGATATCAAACTTTTATAATAAGTTCCTTGTGCCCCCATAAAATCAGGCTCTATAACTTCAAACACTCCCAATTGACATTGGGGTGTATATTTTGGGTATTGCTTCGCAATTATTTCTATAGGGAGAATAAGTTTGCGGACATTGGGATCAAGACGAAAAACATAGTCCGATGCCAACACGTTCCTGGTATTTTCCCCAAAAGTCGCCATTGCAAGTGTATTAGATTGCGAAATAATATCTAAAAACACATCCTCTCGACAGGATATTTGAATGTTCCAGGAGCTTTTTCTTGTTGCAAGAGCAGAACAGAAATCTTCAAATCGATCCTTGAAAGAAGCCGGTATTGTTTTTAGACAGGGGATTTTGATTTCCGCCGTCTTAATTACTTGAGCATTATCAAAATAAGAAGTTAAAGTCTCATAATCTAATAGCTCGTTACCTTTGTAATATCCTACTAAACATTCTAATTCTGATCCAAATTCGCAGTAATCAACAAACAACTCTATCTTAGAGTCCTGGGATTTAACATTTCCCTCTTCATCTATGTTGCCAGAGGAAGTTGAAATAACGTCCACTGCCTCTGAATTGCACTTAAATGACAACATGTAATGATTGTATTCTTTTTCATAATCCAACGTAAACAACACTTTCAAAGTTCGTTGATCATTTGCTCTGCATAATGTGACATTTATATACGACGTCAAGAAAACCCCTTGGTCTTCAGCTGAGGGGATGAATTGCCGCACACGTCCTCACCAAGATAGTATCGATACAACTTATCGTCAGAAAATAGTTTTAACTCATCGTAAGTATACAAACGAGGACAAAGAGGATGTGTTAAACTGTATACATAAATGTTATTTTCATAACGTGGATTGTTTTTAAGCTCATCATTGACTACTTTGTCATATACGCGAGATATTCTATCACTCTGCTTTTGGGTCAACGTTGACATTGTTTACTTCCTCTCCCATTTGGTTTACAATTTTGGCAGCCAAATCCCGTTGACTACGAACAACTACATTGGTCAAATGACGAGCATCTTCATCGTCGGGCGATTCATACATTGTCATATCGCCAGATGCAATTTGTCGCAACAACTGGGTGACAGTAGACATTTCGTCTTGTTTATGTGCTAACTCTTCGTGTGTTGATTCTTCTTTAAAACGAAACGATAAAGCAACTCCTAAAGAAAAGGCTTTAATAAGTTCATATTTCATTCTGTCTCCTATTAAAGTGGGTCTGCGGGTTTTTCTCCAAGATAGTCGAATGGCATTTTGGCTCCGTTTTGTTTCTTGATCCATTTGTCCTACATAATTCCATTCTTTTTTCTCTGCATTCCAATGATAAATTGCTCCCTCTGGAAATTCCGAATTAAAAGTTGTATCTATTTCACACCATTTTCTCGGGAGTTGATACCCTTCGGGGTGGTCATTAGGAAAAACATTATAGAATGTTCTCGCCCATCGAATGGTCCACCGATTCTCATTCCCTTATTAATTTCAACATGTCTTTTGGTCATTATTTGGCGTTCTTAAGTATCATGATGTCCTGATGCATACCACTCTACAGCTTCTGAATACAAATCGGGGAATGTTTCCTTAATCTCATTTAATATTTTCCTGTTTCCATTACAATCAAATAACATAGTAGACAAACTGTAAATCACGTCCTCACGAACGCAACTTATCTCGTCATCATTCCAGTGCTTTTTAAAAAATGATTTCACTCGTTCTGAGTTTTTGTCCTGCCATTCTGTTTGTACTTTCGGGGGTTTTATACCCTCAAAAGATTTTTTCATTTCTTCAGTAGGCTCAAAGGCATCTTGGCAAGCTTCATTCCAAGACTTAATTTCCTCTTCAGCCATACCTGATAACTTTTTCTTCATGTCCTGTTGGTAACTCTGCTTTTGGGTTAATTTTGACATTTCAAGTATTCCTTACTATCCTTGCTCTTCAATGTATTTTTTAATCGTTTCCATGCATGCATCTCCAGTTGAACATACAAAATATCCATCACTCCAAAATGTTTGCTCTTTCTAGAAATCTTTCTTCAAGATCTCTGAATGTATTTCCCATATTTTGTGCGTTGACATCTGTTTTAATCTCGAACAAACAGAAGCGGCACTTGTAGCAGGTTGAATGTCCAGTAATATGTGCAGATGATCCCTGTTTGTTTCCATCGTATCTATAGAGAATTGGCTGTCTTCTTTCTTGTTAATGTCAAACATTATCTGTTTAATATCTTCACCCAAACTATTGACGAGTAAAGGCTTACGATACTTGACCACAAATATCATATTATTTGCAATGGTTCTTTCTGTGATGTTTGGTTGCCATACACTAATATTTAAAATATTCTTTAATTTTCCTTTACTAAAAAAAGGAACTTCGTAAATAAATATGTATGATAACACATGGTAGTCATAAAAACGTTCAAATACCGTTGTTATCCAACCAAAGAACAAAAAAGACTTCTTGCTAAACACTTCGGTTCTAAACGATTTGTCTATAACTACTTCCTCAACGAGCGTAAGTCATTATACCTCGAAAGCAAAGAGACTCTCAATTACTACGATAACGCTAAATCTCTTACTGCTCTCAAAAAGGACGAACAATATGAGTGGTTAAATGAAATTAATTCTCAAACCCTTCAGGCAGCACTCAGAGACTTAGATACTGCCTATAACAGGTTCTTTAGGAAACAAGCACGTTTTCCATGTTTCAAAGCAAAACACAATAATCAGTTATTCAGAGTCCCTCAATTTATAAAGTATGAAAATGGAGAACTTAAAATACCTAAGTTCAAACAACCGATCAAAGTCAATGAAGATAGACCACTAACAGGCAAAATACTCTTTGCCACTTTAAGCAAGAAACCCTCTGGTAAATATTTTGTATCTATCACAGTAGAAACAGAGCATACTCCATATGCTCCAACTGACAAAGAAGTAGGAGTAGATTTAGGCATCAAGGATTTAGTAATATGCTCCGATGGAACAAAATACTCTAATATTAAAACAACAAATACAAACAAGAAGCAACTAATATACGAACAACGTCAATTAAGCAAGAAAATCAAAGGCTCTAATAGCAGGTGGAGACAACGTGTCAAGGTTGCCAGAGTTCATGAAAGAATCTCCAATATTCGTCATAATCATCTACATCAAACCTCTTCCAGCATAGTTCGTGAAAACCAAACGATATGCATGGAGACTTTGACTGTAGTCAATATGATGAAGAACCACTGTTTAGCCAAAGCCATTGCAGATGCTTCTTGGGGAGAATTACTTCGTCAAATTAAGTATAAGAGCGAATGGAATGAAAGGACGTTCATTCAAGTTGACAGATTTTTTCCTTCAAGTAAAACCTGCAATAAGTGCAAATACATTAAGTCTGACTTAACTTTGAAAGACAGGGAATGGGTTTGTCCTTCTTGTTTTGTTGAGTTAGACAGGGATGTAAATGCTGCTGAGAACATATTAGAGCAAGGTTTGAAGATATATAACTCTGTTTTAGGAACTAAATCGGAGTCTGTTGCCCATAGGGCAACTCTGCGTAAGCAGAATAAACAAAAACGTGAGGAGGCGTTCTCATTGGAGAAGTCTACGAGTCACGAAACCCAAGAGTCTTTAGCCCTTGGGTAGTTCATATTACTCATTTTGTTGCTTCAATCTGTAATTTGGATCACCAAATATAAAGTAGGGATCTTCTGTGCCTCGTATATCTATCTGGTGTTTAATGTTGCCAAGTTCGTCTCTTTCATTTGCCCATGCGTCAACAACATTTTCGTCAGCAGTTCTGGTTCCGGGAACCACCAAATTAAATTGATCACGAATATATTCGCCTGTGGGTAACAGTGATATTGACAAATCTCCACAATCTTGTTGGAAATGAGGAATCACAAACGACAATCCATCCTTGTAAAATGTTTCGTCTTCTTTTTGCACAGGGAAAACACCTTTAAATACCTTTTTGGTCTCATCAAATATTGTGGGAACCCCAAATAAATCTTGGGCTCCTTGCTGGAGAACATCAAATGTTGGCAAAAGATTTTGTTGGGCGCTATCCTCCAATCCCAGTATTCCCAAATCTTCGAGATATTTCTGCGTAGGAATGATTTCTATAAAAATAAACTCTCCGGTCTTTTGGACTAATTCGTCTTCTACCATGATTGGTTGACGAATCCCCGCGACTGGAATCCCTCCCAGGTTTTGTAAGAGATTTTCCGCAGCGAAAGCAGCAGCATTATCGTTTAAAACATTTAAAAGAGCATCGTAGGGCACGCCAGCTGGATTCGGGAATGGACTAGACTGACTTTTGTAAAATTTAATCGTATGATCCACTCCTTTGTAATCTGCTACAATCGAAATTGAGAAGCTGGTTGAGAGCCCTTGATAAGTCGCTGCGGCAATGGTAACAGTTTTTACACCGCTGCCTGCGGAAAGAGCCCAAGGCATACGTACTGTATTTTCTCCTAGCTCCGGATCAAAAGGAAGCCAAGTTGACCACGCATCATTTTCGTTTTTAAGTCTGACAGCTATGGTGTCGGACTCTGTGATAATGTCCAATTCAATATTACACTGATCTACAACCGCAGAAGGTTTTTTGGAGCGAGTAATGTGGTATTTTGCATATTTATTGTTGACTCTAACAAGCCTAATAAGTTTTTTAAAAGTTCTGTCTGTGATAAGCGGAGCAGTTTTACCAAGAATTTCATTAGCATCACACGGAAAATTCCCAGATCCTTCTAGCTCTTTAGGAGTAAATACCAGATTTTTGGATTGGATTCCACATCTATGTACAACAATGTTTCTTTGACTGTCTTTTTGTAATTCTGCACATTCTATCTGGCTAACGAGCTGTTCCGCTGCCAAGAATATATTGTCATACTGATCTAAGACGAAGTTAGCGTTACGACCTTGCATCGCTGCTCCTGAATCATTGCAATTTGAACCGTCGCAGGCCGTGATGGGTATATCAGACTGGATTAAAATCTCGCCGAATGCAGAATCAATAGCTTCGGCTCCGGAAGCATACATTTTTGAATCTGGGAATACCGAAAATGCGGTACCATAAAGTGTGTGTTGTTTGTTTTCCGCGACCAGGCGAAGATCATCACGATTGCTCTCATAAATTACAATCCCCGTTAAATCTGTTCTTAATCTGATGATTGGATTATAATTATTAACGCTAACGCCTGTTTCAGTGAGACGAGTGTCAGAAAACCCATCTCCACTACTAATCCATCGAATAACATCACGAATGTTGGTCGGAGCATCTCCAAATTTCTCTTCCCAACGTGGTGAGCCGCAATTGCAAATCCAATTTTCCAGCTTAGTCTGCTGTAGATTTTCACTACCACACGAGTTTTCACTGCTCCCTACGCATATTTCTGTGGAAACCCAATATGTTACACCGCATAGTAATCCAGTGGTGTTTGAAAGTGTAGGCCAAAGCGTTATAGATCTGGTTTTCCCATAGAATACCTCTAAACCAGCTTCAGTCCATATGTCTTGAGCTTGCTGATTGTCATCGGTAGTAAATGACTCAAGATCACCATCATAAAACGCGTTAAACTGAGCTACAAGATTAATTTGCGTTTGGTCAGTGTAGAATCTGATACGAGCGTTAATAAATTTTGTCTCTTGTTCCGAAAAATCATTCAACAAATCAACAGGATATGTGCACGAAGAAGAATTCCATGGAGATGTACTATTTACACAGGATTCACAAGAAATACTCTTCTTTTGATCATCAAAAACAAAAATCTGTCCATTATCTTGAATCGCAATAACTGCGATAAAATAGGTTTGATTCTTGTTTATTCCTACAGGGACAGGAGTTTCAACAACCTCATTGCCTTCGCTGTCTACTCGAATAAATGGTGTTACATCTAAGAATCCAGTCAATGTTTCTCCTGGGGCTATACAAAGACGACCCTTAATCACTGAGACTACGTCTATAGCATTAACTATTAAAATAAATGCCGAACCCTTAGGAACAGTGATAAACATTTTTTTATATCTTCCTTTTGGAGTGGAAGATATAACTGGTTCACCATCCAAAGGAATATTTGTATTGTCGTTTAAAATAAGATTGTCTACATTGGCTGCAACCCCTCTGGACATATTGTCGGCACTAATGTAACTAGTAGTTCTCCATGATGTATCGAAATTCGTGAGGAGATTTGGATCTTCTCCATTAGCCACAGCCTCCTGTTTTAAACTTTGCAGTTCAGCATCCATTTCAGGAGTTTCCCCAGCTGCAAATCGAATATACGAGGGCCGGACTTCGCCCATCCAAGTTGCCGACGGATGAGCGGTCAATGTTACAGTGTCATAGGATGAACCTGCCAGTACGGTATCAATTACACCGGAATACATATCTACATCAGTACCCTCCAAGTTGATGGTTATTACAAATAGTACCGATTGTCCTACCCAGTCACTGACTATTTCGTCAGGCCCAACCGAAGCACTAACTCTGTCTCCGATAATCCCTGGAATCTGGAATGCCATCGGAAACTCCGATTGAAGTACATCGAATGACGCCTTAGTCAAAAGCCGATCCGTGAAAAATCTTACAAACAAGTTAGAAACACAAAGAGATGTATTGTTGGCATTCTGCATAACCAATGGGATTATATCGGTCGAATGCGAATACCCTGTATTTCTGACTCCTGCCAAATAGGGATCTTGCTCCCGCAGAGTTAAGACGCGCTCATCATCGCGATATGCCATCATGATTTCCCAGCTATCAAAACGGTTATCATGCCAGGCTATATGCAGGTTGCCTCGGGTGTCGCCTGTGATACTTGGTTTTAAAGATTTGCTCTTAAAATCAGTAATACGCTTGGGTCTGAATTGCTCCTCTGAATTAGAGTAGTAAATCTCCCAGTAATCATCACGATTTGATTGCCATGCCACATGAATAACATCGTTTACGTCTATGTGCATATCCGGTAGCTGGTTAATTCCGTCTCCGGGCAATGTAATAGTATTTCTGTATCTAAAATCGTTAGACGACAAGAAATAATCCAAATTTGCATCTAAGTTTTTAGGGTTGAATATTCCCAATGGGAATGACGTAGATGGAGCCGCAGTTCCTGTGATGTGAATTTGATGAACTTGAGGATCAGTGCATTCGTAAATTACAAAGACTTCGTTATTTGTGTTAACAGAAACTACAGGATGAGTGCAATGACCCTCCTCAAATTCGGTTATGGGTATCGGTTCTGAAACGTCTAAACCTTTGTATCGCAACATGTTTTGGAGTGCGGAGTTATCGGGCGTGGACCAGTTTGTCATATTGTCTTCATACCATATAGCAGACACCTGAGAAGAAGTTGCAGTAATGCCCGAAATTTGAACGTCGGTAATGCCCAATGGAATCACACTGTCATTCGGCCTTTTAAGAAGAATAAACAAATCAGACGATGTCAGTTCAGTAAATGGTATAGAAAATTCATCTCCAACTTCCCAGTTATAAAACATCTCATTAAATTCAAATTGATTCGGACATCGATTTATCACTATAGAGTGAGTGAAGTCCATGACTACTTTCTTTTTCAAGAATGATCCTGCTGGCTCTCCGGGACATATTGTCCAGCTTTCTGTACTGGTTAATAATGCCTGATTAAACACTTCGCGTCCGTCTTGTAATATTACCTCAAACGCAACACTTCTTTTAGCTAAAAAATCATCTCCAAAATCTTCGCATTTATCGGTTACACATATTGCCCGATAAACCAATTCTGTAATTCCAAGGCTTTGTAAATTGACTGTATTGCCACTGGTGGTTACTTCTTTACGTGAATACTCTGACAACCTCAATTGCCTCATATAAAGATTCCACTTCTGATCTTCCAGGGCCTGATACGTCAAGTAGACATAATGTGAATTTTCTACAGCATTCATGTAGTTGTGAGCTGCTGCAATCGATGGATAAGCAGCTGGAACAGGTTTTCCGTTGTGTATGTGTGGGCTTAATTCTAAAACCACATTGATCGCATTGACACCACCTGAATCGCGATTTAACAAGAACTCCGATCCAGGCACTTCAGAGCCTGAGACGCTTCCGGTCATGCCAGTATCATCACTGTCTATTATGAACCATTCAACATTGTAAACGTCGTCTATGCTCAAATATTCATGACTCAAAGCATTGGTATTTGGCACAGTAAAACGAATAAAATTACCTATGTCGTCCTCCCCGAATGGTTCAGGATCATCCAAAGAAAAACACTGATTTTCAAATGGTCCGCTTTGAAAAACAATAAGATCTGTTAAGCTTCCTTCAGCAGGAATCCCCAATACACCATTAATGAAATTGGTCGGAAGGTCCTCATAGTAATATAACTTCACTAACTTGAAATTCGTGCCTCCTGCTTTATTTTCCCATCGAAGGGAATGTTGTAGCCTGCCATAGTTTGTTCTGTGATTGGGCAGTATTTTGGCTGGCACAGAGGTATTAAATTGTTCTATTTTTATTACCGAAACATTTTCCATAGACTCGTATGCCACAAGCCCAATTCCGTTATTAAGAATCACTGTATCGGGATTTCTAACAGAAGTACAACCTACATGGGCATTGGAACATGCTGCCTTCCTGCAATCTCGAATGTCTTCATTGCCTCCACACACAGGCACAGGACTGCCCACAACGCATTCGTCCTGTCGATCACATTCTGGCAGACAAGATGCTTCTGAAATGGATGGAGGAGGAAGTTCTTCTGGAGTTTCACATGCCGCCCATGCAGCTGTTACTTCTGTTACT